>FUWD013388292.1_pt11 | contig 13114 bp, 8 predicted proteins | sample 1063281 | NCBI WGS metagenome assembly FUWD01 (sample SAMEA79048168, study PRJEB19326) | metagenome | biome: marine
AAGTACTAGTCATTATGTGTTTCCTGCTTTGTATTGCAATTTAAAAAGAGCAAATTTTCTGCATTATCTACCAAAAGATTTGGTTGCTTATATGAAACATATAACTGATTTAAATCGTGAGAGAAATCAGCAAATAATTGAGCAAGCAAAAGAAATTAATGCGTTATTACTTACAAATAACATCACTCCTATTTTCTTAAAAGGTACTGGTAATTTACTAGAAGGTTTATATGATGATATTGCTGAGCGAATGGTTGGTGATATTGATTTAATTCTTAGCTTAGAGAATGTTAAGAAAGCCGATAAAATATTAAGAGATCACAATTATTCCTCAGGCTCTATAATGCCTAGTGACCATAGACATTTACCTAGATTAACAAACAGGGACAAAATTGCTGCTGTAGAAATTCATAAAGAGCTTTTAATAGAAAAATATGCAGATGAATTTAATTATACAAGCATTCAAAAAGATGCACAAAAAATCAATACGATACAGGTAATGAGTTTTGATAACCAACTAGCGTTATCAATTATTGCAAAGCAAATTAATGATATGGGGTTTCATTATAAAAACATTTCACTAAGAAATGCCTACGATGTTTTTTTACTCTCTAAAAAAACCAATACTCAAGTAGCTTTCGATAGATTTATCAATCTAAAAAATCCTTTAAATTGTTTTTTAGCTACTTGTTTTCAAGTTTTCAACAAGCCAAATTCCTTGCAGTATAATTCTACCGAAGAAACAAAAGCCTATCTAACGACTTTTAATGAGGAATTAAATGATGATCGTTTAAGGAGTATACGTCATCAAAAAACAGAAAGAAAGCTTTTTATAAAAAGTAGACTAGAAATTATTTATAAATCATTTTTTGATACCGAAAAAAGGCAATGGCTGATCAAAAGAATAACTGATAAAAGTTGGCGAAGAGAAAAGTTAATTCAATTCGGATTAAAAAAACCTAAACCAAACGCTTAACTTCTTCAAAATCTAAACCGCCATAATTTCCAGAACTCATTAAAACAACAGCTGATTTCTCTAAATTTTGACTGAATAAAAAGTCCTTAAATTCCTGCGGATTTGTATAAATAATTAAATCATCTCTTTGAAATGCATTTGCAATTTGTACTGCTGTAACTTCTTCTAATTGCTTAATTTTTACTGCATGAGGAGAATAAAAAACAACAGCCTTATCAGCAAAATCCAATGCACCTTTATATTCTGCTAAAAACTCAGCATTTAAACTAGAATAGGTATGTAGCTCTAAGCATGCTAAAATCGTTCGTTCAGTATATTGTTCTTTTACGGCTTTTGTCGTTGCTGCAACTTTGCTCGGTGAATGTGCAAAATCCTTAAAAATAACGGTCGATGGATTTTCAATAATTTTTTCTAAACGCATACTTGCTCCACTAAAACCTGCAATTGCTTCATAAAAATCGTCTTCATCAACGCCCATATGTTGACAAATCCATTTAGCACCTGCTAAATTTTCAAGGTTGTGTTTACCAAAAATTTCTAAAGGCAAATCTCCTTCAGCAGTTTCTAAATAGGTAATTCCGTTTTCAATAAAATGCTCTGGAGTTTTATATGGATATTTTTTTATATGATTTTCTGAAGATTCGACAACATCTTTTACATGTGCGTCTTCTATATTATAGACCATACTTCCTCCATGAACCATAGAATCTGTAAAGATTTTAAACTGTTCTATATAATTATCAAAAGTCGGAAAAACATTAATATGATCCCAAGCAATTCCGCTTAACAAAGCAATGTTTGGTTTGTATAAATGAAATTTAGGACGCATATCAATTGGTGAACTTAAATACTCATCACCTTCTAAAACAATAAAATCGTTTTCATTGGTTAAATGCACCATTGTTTCAAATCCGTCTAACTGAGCACCAACCATATAATCAACTTCTTTTTCATGATAATTAAGCACATGTAATATCATAGAGGTGATGGTTGTTTTTCCATGAGAACCACCAATTACAACGCGTGTTTTATCTTTAGATTGTTCAAATAAAAACTCTGGATAAGAATAAATTTTCAATCCTAATTCTTGTGCTCTCAACAATTCAGGATTGTCTTTTTTAGCATGCATTCCAAGAATAATCACCTCTAAATCAGCTGAAATCTTCTCTGGAAACCAACCAAATTCTTTAGGTAATAATCCGTATTTTTCTAACCTAGATTTAGACGGGTCATGAATTGTGTCATCACTTCCAGAAACTTGGTCTCCTTTTTGATGTAAAGCAATTGCTAAATTGTGCATTGCACTTCCTCCAATAGCAATAAAATGAATGTTCATATACAAGAATTATAAAAAGTAAAAATACAAAAGCTTACAACAATATAAAGTATCTTTAGAACGAAAATCAACTAAAATATAGTTTCACGGAGTCAAATGACTCGTTTACTAATTCTTAGTCGCTTTATAGATTGATTTATGTAAGCTTTGATAGGACAAAACCTTTAGAATATGAAAAAGATTACAACCACAATACTACTAATTATCTTATTTTCTTCAACCATAAATTCGCAAAACAACTTTAAAGACCTTTGGTTTAAAGTTGAACAATTTGAAGTAGATGGTTTGCCTAAATCGGCATTAGAAATTGTAGAAGATATTTATACAAAAGCTGATGTTGAAAAAAACTCCTCACAACTAATAAAGTCACTTTTTTATAAAAGTAAGTTTATATTAACACTCGAAGAAAATGCACAATTAAAAGTAATAAATAGTTTTAAAGAACATATTTCTAAAAATGAATTTCCAACAAAAAATGTACTTCAAAATATTTTAGCCAATTTATATTGGCAATATTTTAATGAGAATAGATACAAATTTTACAACCGCACAAAAGCTTCATCAGATTTAATAATAAAAGAGGAAGACTTTAGAACTTGGGATTTAAATGCACTCTTTGAAGAAATCCATGACTATTTTAATGCTTCTTTAGAAAATGTTGGTGCACTTCAGAAAATTAAAATAACAACTTTTTCTGATGTACTACAAATTAATAAAGAATCTAAAATTTACAAACCAACGCTATTTGATTTTTTAGCAAATAATGCTTTACATTTTTATAAATCTTCAGAAACGGCAATTACAAGACCTTCTTATAAATTTAGTATAAATAAGAATGACTTTTTAGGTGATTCTAAAACTTTTTCTCAATTAAAAATAACATCAAAAGACAATTTATCTTTACAATTGAATGCATTAAGAGTGTATCAAAAATTAATTGCTTTTCATCTAAAAGAAAACAACAAAAATGCACTTACAGATATTGATATTCAACGATTAAATTTTGTGAAACAACATGCGAATTTTGATAAAAACGAAAGTCTTTTACTCGCTACTTTACAAACATCAAAAGACCTATTAATAAACCATGAAGCTAGTGGTTTGTATGCTTTTGAAATTGCTGAAATGAATAGAGGACACTTTAAAAACCAAAAAGCAATTACTATTTGTGATGCAATTATCAAAAAATTTCCAGAAAGTTTAGGTGCTAAAAAATGTGTGATTTTAAAAGGTCAGATTGAAGCAAAAACACTTTCAATAAAAGCCGAAGAATATATTCCAATTGATAAAAATTCTAGATTGTTAGTAACCTATAAAAATGTGAAACAACTATTCTTTACGGCATATAAAATAAATAGAAAGCAACAACAAGAATTTAAGAAATTGTACCAATTTGATGATAGATTAGCTTTTATCAACAAGTTAAAAAAAGGTAAAACTTGGAATCATAAACTACGAAATGAACATGATTATTTAAAACATACGACAGAAGTAGTTGTGCCAAAATTTAAAAAAGGAATGCATATAATTATTGCTTCCGAAACTAAAAACTTAGAAGAAAGTTCAATTTACGGAACAACAAATATTCAGGTAACCAATTTAACTTTAGTCCAGAATACTTTTGAGGGTATAAACAATTATCAAGTTGTAGATAGAAATACCGGAAAACCGATTAAGAATGCTAAGATTCATCTTAAGAACAAAAGTTATCATGAAGATCATTACATCAACAAAAAGTTAACAACAGATAAAAACGGATTTGCTTCTTTTAAAAGCAAAGATTATTATAGAAACGTTACTATTTCTATAAAAACAAATACAGATTTTGCCACGTTTGGGAATCATTATTTATATGATTATAGTTCGGTAAATTATAATGAAGAAGCAGCTGAAGAAATAATTATAAAACCTTTTATTTTTACTGACAGAAGTATTTATAGACCAGGACAAACTGTTTATTTTAAAACCATTGTCATAAAAAAACAAGGAGATACATCAGAAATTTTTAAAGATGAATATGTAGAAGTCACCTTATTTGATGTGAACAATCAAGTTGTAAAAAGACTAGATTTAAAACTAAATGAATTTGGCTCTGTAGCTGGAGAATTTACAATTCCGAATAATGGTTTAACGGGAGATTTTTCGATTGATGTTGATGAAAGTTATGAATATGACAGTAAATTTTATGACAAAGTAGATTATGATTTTCATACACAATCTCAATATATTTCGGTAGAAGAATACAAAAGACCAAAGTTTAAAACAGCATTTAAACCTGTTACAGAAAGTTTTAAAATCAATGATTCTATTACAGTAATAGGTTTCGCCAAAGCATTTTCAGGCGCAAATATTACCGATGCAAAAGTAATGTATAGGGTGCATAGAAAAGTACAATATCCGAGTTGGTATTATTGGTACAGACCAAACCCTAATTCTAGTTCTCAAGAAATTACACATGGAGAAAGTATTACAAATGAAAAAGGAGAATTCGAAATTATTTTTAAAACAATTCCTGACGAAAGTGTTTCTAAAGAAAATTTACCTGTTTTTACGTATGAAATCACTGCTGATGTTACAGACATAAATGGCGAGACAAGAAGTGCGACAACAAGCGTGAAAGTTGGATACCATTCCTTAATTGCTGCTATCTCTATGGATAACAAGATTGATAAAAATGCCAAGGGAAATATTTTAAAGATTGATACGAAAAACTTAAATGATGAGTTTGTAGCGGCTAAAGGAACTGTAAAAATCTATAAATTACAAGCTCCAAAAACAGTGCAAAGAAAAAGACCTTGGTCTGCTCCTGATTATCAAGACATATCTGAAAACACATTTCGGATTTTATTTCCACACGAAACTTTTACCAATGAAGAAAATGATGAGAAAAAATGGAAAAAAGGCAAACTAGCCTTTAGTACAAATTTTGACACCTCTATATCCAAAGAAATAAGTTTAAAAAATACAAATAATTGGTTGTCAGGTAAATATATTATTATTTTAGAAAGTAAGGATCCATTTAACCAGGAAGTAAAAGATGAAAAAAGAATTACACTTTTCTCCTCAAAAGAAAAAGAAGTTGCAGACAATAAACTCTTTACAATCAACACCAATAAACCCTTTTATACAATTGGTGATAAAGTTGAATTACAGATTGGTTCTGCTTCAAAAAATATGACGGTTGTTGTTCAGATCGAAAAGAATCATAAAATTATTGATACACAACTCATCAAACTAAATAACACTACAAAAACGATTAAAATCCCTGTACATAAAGAAGATGTTGGAGGCTTTGCAGTTAAATATCACTTTGTAAATTACAACTACTTTAAAAGCGGAAACTTAATCATTAACGTTCCAGAAAAGCAAAAATCAATAGAGATTACGACCAATATCTTTAGAGATAAATTACAACCAGGGCAAAATGAAACCTGGAGCTTTACCATAAAAGATGATAAAAACGATGCAGTTGCTGCAGAAGTTTTGGCTTCGATGTATGATGCGTCTTTAGATGAATTTAAGGCTCATGAATGGCAATTTAACCCAATAGCATCAAAGCAAAGTTACTATTCTTACAGTGTAAGTCGTGCAAACAATAGCATTGATAATGTTAATTTTCACATCAAAAATAATCAAAAAAGATATAATAGATTTCCTTCAATTGGCAATGATCAATATAATTGGTTTGGGTTTAGTTTAAACAATAATCAATGGAAAAATCAGCAATATTTAAAAACGCTCAAAAGAAAAATAAATAGGATAAGAACCGCCTTTGATGGCACAATTACAGGAGTTATAAAAGATGAATCTGGAGCTTTACCTGGAGTTTCAATTGTAATTAAAGGAACTTCTTTTGGTACAGAAACTGATTTTGATGGGGATTACTCCATCAAAATTAAAAAAGGAGATGTATTAGTTTTTAGATATCTAGGATATAAATCTGAAGAAATTTTAGTCAATAATCAAACAAATATAAATGTACAATTAGAAGAAAGTGGAGAGACATTAAATGAAGTTATTATTACCTCACAAGGTATTAGAAGAGAGAAAAAGGCATTGGGTTATGCTGTTCAAAGATTATCTGGAAAAGCATCTGGTGTGCAAATAACTTCTCAAAGTGGCACTTCTGGTTCTGGAAAAAATGTTATAATTAGAGGATACGCTTCTATTAATGGTAGTAATAAAGTATTATATATTGTTGATGGTGTTCCGGTTGATAAATTCAATTTAAGTGAAAATGAAATTGTAAAAATGTCTGTTTTAAAAGGATTGGCAGCAACTTCTTTATATGGGGCAAGTGCAGCAAATGGAGTCGTAATTATTACCACAAAATCTGGGCAAGAAAAATTAGACGACCAATTATCACAAATAAAAGCACGTAAAAATTTTAAAGAAACTGCGTTCTTTTTCCCACAATTAAAAACTGATAAAAATGGAAAAGTTAGTTTTTCTTTCACAATGCCAGAAGCATTAACTAGATGGAAATTACAATTACTAGCACATACATCAGCATTAAAATCAGCAACAAAAACGTTGAAGACTGTCACTCAAAAAGAGTTAATGGTTGTGCCAAATGCGCCAAGATTTTTACGAGAAAAAGACACCATTACTATCAGTGCAAAAATTACCAACCTAACAAATAATCAATTAAGTGGTTTTGCAAAACTGATGTTAACGGATGCTATTTCTGGAAAAGAAATCAATACAGAACTGCAAAACACAAATTCTAACAAAACTTTTACCGTTGATAAAGATGGAAATACAAACGTTTCTTGGCAGATTTCAATTCCTGAAACGGTGCAAGCTGTTCAATATAAAATTGTTGCAAAAGCCGGTGATTTTTCTGATGGTGAGCAAAATGTGTTGCCTGTTTTAACAAACAGAATATTGGTTACAGAAACGCTTCCTATGTGGATTCGATCAAATCAAACTAAAACGTTCACCTTAGATAAACTGAAAAACGCAACCTCTTCAACTTTAAAAAATCATAAGCTAACTTTAGAAATGACGTCAAATCCTGTTTGGTATGCGATTCAATCTTTGCCCTATTTAATGGAATATCCTTATGAATGTGCAGAACAAACGTTTTCTAGATATTATGCAAATACCTTGGCAAGTTTTGTGGCGAATTCGAACCCTAGAATTCAAGAAGTTTTTAATGCTTGGAAAACGTCTGATGCTTTGTTATCAAACTTAGAAAAAAATCAAGCATTAAAATCATTGATTATTCAAGAAACTCCTTGGCTTAGAGACACACAATCAGAAACGGAACAAAAGAAACGAATTGCCTTATTATTTGATTTGACCAAAATGAAAAATAAGCAAGAAAAAGCCATTCATAAATTACAAGACATTCAAATGAATTCTGGGGGTTTTCCTTGGTTTAAAGGAGGTAGATATGAAAATACTTTTATAACACAACATATTGCAACTGGTTTTGGTCATTTACAAAAATTAGGTGTTTCTGGTTTTGATGCATCAACAAAAAAAATGATTGAAAAAGCAGTGAGATTTTTGGATGATGAAGTGTTAGACAACTATAAAAAATTAATAAAGAGAGCTTCAAAAGTTAAACAAATTGCAGAAACAAAAAGGAAAGGAGAAACTGCTTACAAAGAGTATGTCTCGAAAAATAATTTGAGCTATTTTACCATACAATATTTATACATGAGAAGTTTTTACACAACTATTTCTTTAGAATCAGACATGCAAGAAGCTGTTCATTATTATCAAAAACAATCTGAAAAATATTGGTCTGAATACAACTTGTATGCAAAAGGACAAATTGCCTTAGCTCTTTTTAGAAGTGATAAAAAATCAGTTGCACATAAAATTTTAAAATCATTAAAAGAAAATGCGATTACATCTGATGAACTTGGTATGTATTGGAAAACCAACACTGCTGGTTACTACTATTATCAAGCACCAATTGAAACACAGGCTTTAATGATTGAAACTTTTTCTGAAATTGGTAGTATTTCAAATGAATCTGAAGTAGTGAAAAACAACCTACAAGATATAGATAATTTAAAAATCTGGTTATTAAAAAACAAGCAAACCAACAGATGGAAAACAACCAAAGCAACTACAGATGCAGTATACGCATTGTTATTAAATAGAAGTGATTTGATTTCTATAACAGAAATGGTAGCTATTAAAATTGGGAATCAAAAAATAAATCCAATAGAAATGCCAACTATAAAAGTGGAAGCAGGAACAGGTTATTTTAAAACTTCTTGGAATGGTGATGAAATAAAACCAAAAATGGCTAAAGTCATCATCAATAAAAAAGGAAATAGAATTGCTTGGGGGGCATTATATTGGCAATACTTTGAGGATTTAGACAAAATTACATCCGCAGAAACTCCTTTAAAATTGAATAAAAAATTATTCTTAAAAGTAAATTCTAATACAGGAAAAGAGTTGAAAGAAATTAATAAAAACACACGCCTAAAGGTTGGAGATTTAATTACTGTAAGAATTGAATTGCGTTCAGATAGAAACATGGAGTTTATACATATGAAAGACATGAGAGCTTCTGGAGTTGAGCCAATAAATGTTTTATCAAAATACAAATGGCAAGATAATTTAGGCTATTATGAAAATACTAAAGATGCAGCAACCAACTTCTTTTTTGACAGATTACCAAAAGGAGTTTATGTTTTTGAATATGATGTTAGAATAAATAATGTTGGTAATTTTAGCAACGGAATTACAACCATACAAAGCATGTATGCTCCAGAATTTAGTAGCCATTCGAAAGGTGTTAGAATTAATGTTCAAAAATAGTAATTCTGGCATATTTATTGGTCACAAGTCTATTTTAAAATAAATTAAGAAATATGAAAAAAATAGTAGTAGGTTTAAGTTTATTATTGGGTTCTTTATTTACCATAAATGCACAAGAAATTTCAGACAACGCAGTTGGACTTCGTATAGGAAGTAATGATGGATTTGGAGCAGAAATTTCTTTTCAAAGAAAACTAAAAGAAAAAAATCGTTTAGAAGTAAACTTAGGTTTAAGAAATGGTTTTAGCGATTTAAAACTTTCTGGATTGTATCAATGGGTTTGGAGTTTAGAAGAAGACTTGAACTGGTATGCAGGTGCAGGTGGAGGTTTTTACGATGCGAATAAAGCGTCTATTTTTGCTTCTGGTGTTGTTGGTATAGAATACAATTTAGAGAATGATGTTAATTTACCTTTATTAATCTCTTTAGATTACAGGCCAGAAATTGGAATTACTGGAGATTTAAATGGATTAAATTCTGATTTAGGTTTATCTCTAAGATATCAATTCTAAGAAGAATCTTTTTTATAAATATTAAATCCTCTAATTAATTTTTAGAGGATTTTATTTTTTTAATAAATTAAGTACTCAGACTATTTTTTCTTCTCTTCTAAAACTACTCTTGTAGGTGTATCTTTACCATTAATAATACTTTCTGTACCTTTTGCAACTGCCTGTATTGTTTGTGTAATAACAGTCATATTTAAAGTTTCAGCTTGATCAGAAGCTTTATGATAATCTTTATCTACGTCAATAGGAGTTGTAGAAAAGGTGTGAGAGGGCACCCCTAAACGCGCTAAAGAGGCATTATCTGATCTAAAAAATAAATTGAAATTTTTATAAGGATCTGGAAATAATTGATACCCTGTTCCTTTTAAATTCTTTTGAATAATTTTTCCGAAATCGGAACGTTCAAAACCTGTTAACCAAGCAGTATTTGGACCAAAACCGGGTACTTTCCCAATCATTTCTAGATTAATTCCTGCTACAAATTTGCTAGCATCAATTTCTTTTCCAAAATACTTAGAACCAATTAAACCCATTTCTTCAGCAGTAAAAGCGGCAAAAACAATCGTTCTTTCATTACCAACTTTCTTAAAATATGCTGCTAAAGCTAAAACTCCTGTGACTCCAGAAGCGTCGTCATTTGCACCATTATAAATGGTGTCTCCCTCTTTTCCTCTAATACCTAAATGATCGTAATGTGCAGAAATAATTACATATTCATTTTTTTTACTTTTACCTTCTAAAACACCAATAATATTTGCGGTCGTAATTTCTACTTCGCCTCCTCTAGGCACAAAACTGAAGGTTTGTCTGTACGTTTCTAATCCATCAAAAGAGGTTAAACCAATTCTTTTAAATTCATTTTCTATATATATAGCTGCTTTTTCAATACCCGGAGTTCCAGTTTCTCTACCTTCCATATCATCAGAGGCAAGTGTATATAGATGTTTTTTAACAGTTACTGAGTCTATAAAAAATGCACTTCCAACAATTTTAGTATGTACATTATTTTTGCTATTACAAGAAATTATAAATGCTGACACAAGTAGAGCAATACATATATTTTTCATTATTTTTCGAGTTTTAAAAGTATAAATATAGCGTTTATAATTAAACAAAAGTCTTATAAACTATGCTTATAAAACAGCATAAATTCACTTTTTCAACTAGTTTAATAATCTAAAATATAGCATTTTATAACGCTTAATTTTTACGTATTTTTGTGAAAAATTTTACAAATGAATTTATCTGAGATTCCGAATATAAAACACACAGACTCAAACAATTTTTTTCTTTTAGCTGGACCTTGTGCTATTGAAGGAGAGGAAATGGCCTTAAGAATTGCTGAAAAAATAATTACGATTACTGATAAATTAGAAATTCCTTTTATTTTTAAAGGAAGTTTTAAAAAAGCAAATAGAAGTAGAATTGATAGTTTTACCGGAATTGGAGATGAAAAAGCATTGAAAATTTTACGTAAAGTTTCTGAAACTTTTAATGTACCAACTGTTACAGATATTCACGAAGTTTCTGATGCTATTAAAGCTGCTGAATATGTAGATGTTTTACAGATTCCTGCCTTCTTGGTTCGTCAAACAGATTTAGTGGTTGCTGCTGCAAAAACAGGTAAAGTTGTGAATTTAAAAAAAGGCCAATTTATGAGTCCTTCTGCGATGAAACACGCAGTTCAAAAAGTTAAAGATGCCGGTTCTGATAAAGTATGGGTTACAGATAGAGGAACAATGTTTGGCTATCAAGATATGATTGTTGATTTTAGAGGAATTCCTGAAATGCGCGCCTTTGCACCAACAATTTTAGACGTTACACATTCATTACAACAGCCAAATCAAACTGCAGGAGTTACAGGTGGAAGACCAGAAATGATTGAAACTATTGCAAGAGCTGGAATTGTAAATAATGTAGATGGTTTATTTATTGAAACTCATTTTGATCCTGCGAATGCAAAAAGTGATGGCGCAAATATGTTACATTTAGATAACTTAGAACATTTGTTAACTAATTTAGTTGCAATTAGAAAAACGATTAATAATTTATAGAATAATACCCTGTTAGTCCGATTGAATTTTATACTTAAAATTCAATCGGACTAACATTTCTTATAAAGTGTTTTCTCAAAAATATAATTCTAAGCCTCAGTTTTTTAGCAAATTTGTTTTAAATTCTAGATTAAAAAACAACTTCTAATTTTTATTTTACGTTTCTCATTTTAAATCTAAAGTCAAGATTTCACAAAAGATAAAGACTTTGTTACCGCCTATTCTGAATTTTATAAAGCAAAATAGTTCATTAATTTTTTCGTATGTTTAGTAGATAAAAAATTGCGGTAATTATTTTTCTAATCTCTTCTAATTTATTTTCACAAGATTTAATTAAAGTTGATGAAATTGTGTTCTCTTACCCAAAAATCACTTCCGTTGAAGAATTAGTAAAAAGAATAGATTCTGATTTTAAAACTGAACTTAAAAAAGCTAAGGCAACATATACATAGCCTTTCTTTTTAGACGTATTTAAAATGTACGCATCTGCTGATTTCATTTTTTTGTATATTAGCGTTAAGTTATATAATTTATGGAAAAACACGATAATTTTCAAAATAATTTCTCTTTAAAAGGTTTTACAAGTATTTTAATTGGTGCTTATTTTTTTATTGCAGGATATTTAATAAAAACTATTTTGGATGGTTTTTTAATTGATGACAATCCTTTCGGAATGTTATCTGCCGAAATTATAGAAGTATTCATTATTGTAATCGCATTTTTGTTTTTTCTTTTTTCTTCTTTAGCTTTATTTTTTAGTGGAAAAAGAAATGCTAAAAAATTACAACACCTTCTTTGGAATGGAAAAACCAAAGCTGCTTTTCAAAAATATATCCTTGGAATAATCATCATTTTTATTTCAATGATTATTTTAATGAATCAAGGTTTTATAGATTCCCTTACTCCTACCTTTCTAATTATTTACGGAGCTTTACTTTTTGTACTCAAGTCTAAAGAGAGAAAAAATCTGTTGATTTTATCTGGCTTAAGTGTTCTTTTAGCAATGATGTGTATCTTAATTCCTACGTATTGGTCTTCTTCTCTTTCTATTTTAGGAATTGCACATATTACGTATGGTGTTGTAGTTAAAAATTAATTTTATTCTTTTTATCTAGCGTTATTTAAAAAATTAAAACTTTCTCCTAATTTCTCTAACAATATCTTCGAGTCCATTTAATTGAAGTTCATAAACCAACTCCATTTGTTTTCCTAATTTTCCATTAGGAAAACCTTTGTTTTTATACCAAACAATATAATGCTCAGGCAAATCGATAAGATACCTGTCTTTGTATTTACCGAAAGGCATTTTCATTTTTGATAAATCAATAAGAAACTGTCTATCTTGAATCATTATTCTTTACCATCTACATAATCCTGTAAATATGAAAAACGTTCTGTAAGTTTTCCATTCTCTGTCATTTTAGCACGTTGTAAAACGCCATCTTTATCA
>FUWD013171688.1_pt1 | contig 13110 bp, 14 predicted proteins | sample 1063281 | NCBI WGS metagenome assembly FUWD01 (sample SAMEA79048168, study PRJEB19326) | metagenome | biome: marine
ATCAAAATTGGGAAAATGGTTTAATGATAGATTGCCTTTATTAACTCTTAGGTCACACTTAACAGATTATCCAACTCCTAAAAATTTAAATTATTGGTGGACCTTTGGGGCCATATTAACTTTTTGTTTAATTGCTCAAATTATTACTGGGATTGTATTAGCAATGCATTACATGCCTCATGCTGATCTAGCATTTGAAAGCGTTGAACACATAATGAGAGATGTAAATTATGGATGGTTAATAAGATATTTTCATGCAAACGGTTCCTCGATGTTTTTCTTAGCAGTTTATATTCATATATTTAGATCATTATATTACGGGTCTCATAAGTCTCCAAGAGAAGTTATATGGGTTATAGGAATGATAATATATTTTTTAATGATGTGTACTGCATTTATGGGGTATGTACTGCCTTGGGGACAAATGAGTTTTTGGGCTGCAACTGTAATTACCAACTTGTTTAGTGCCGTGCCTTTCGTAGGAGAGAGTATTACTAATTGGTTATGGGGTGGCTTTGCAGTAGGTAGCCCAACATTAACAAGATTTTATAGTCTACATTATCTGTTTCCATTTTTAATTTTTGCTTTAGTAATTTTACACATTTGGGCTTTACATATTCCAGGAAATAATAATCCAATAGGTATTGATGTCAAACAACCATCAAAAGACACGGTTCCCTTTCATCCTTATATAGTACTTAAAGACTTGTTTGCATTATTAATTTTTTTACTTTTATTTGCTTTTTTTGTTTTTTATTCTCCTAATTTATTAGGACACCCAGATAATTACATTGAAGCTAATCCACTGGTTACACCGACCCATATAGTTCCGGAATGGTACTTGTTGCCTTTTTACGCAATCTTAAGATCGATACCGGACAAACTTTTTGGAGTTATTGCAATGTTTGCTTCAATTTTTGTTTTAGCAATATTACCATGGCTTGATACCTCAAAGGTTAGATCTGCAATTTTTAGACCTTTATATAAGCAGTTCTATTGGATACTGGTATTGGATGTTTTGATATTGGGTTATATGGGAGCAATGCCAGCAGAGGGTACTTATTTACTAATAGCTAGAATAGCAACTGCATATTATTTTGTTCATTTTTTAATTATTTTGCCAGTTCTTGGCAAAAAAGAAAAGACATTGCCAGTACCATTAAGCATTACAGAACCAGTATTGGGTGGTTCTCCAAATCCCGATATGGTTAAAAAAAAAATTTTTTATAATTAAATTATATGAAAAATTTTATTAAATTAACTTTCTTAATATTTTTTTCTTTAACTTTTTTGGAGCAAAAGTGCTTTCACGGAAGAAAAAAAAAAATTATTAAGCACTAATTGGAGCTTTAAAGGATATCTAGGGAAGTTTGATAGAGCTTCTTTGCAAAGAGGATACCAGGTTTATGCAGAGGTTTGTGCTTCATGTCATTCAATAAGCTATTTAAGCTATAGAAATTTGGCAGAGGAAGGAGGCCCAGAATTTTCTGAAGAACAAGCAAAAGCTATTGCTGCTAATTTTGATGTAATTGATGGACCAAATGATGATGGAGAAATGTTTACAAGACCTGCAAAACTTTCAGATAAATTTGCTAGTCCTTATCAAAATGATAAAGAAGCTATGGCCTCAAATGGAGGAGCTTACCCAGCGGACATGTCTGTATTGATTAAAGCAAGAAGTGGTGGAGCAGACTACATTTATTCACTTTTACTTGGATATGAAGATCCACCCAGCGGAGTAACTATGGATGACGGCGTTTATTATAATAAATATATGTTTGGAAATAATATTAAAATGCCAAATCCTTTGTTTATGGGCTTAGTAGAGTACAATGACGGAACAGAAGCTACAGAAGAACAGATGGCAAAAGATGTTGTAACTTTTCTTGCATGGGCAGCAGAACCTCATCTTGAGGCAAGACATAAAATCGGTTTTAAGGTAATAATATATTTAATTATTATAATTATATTAGCTCACTTAAGCATGAAAAGACTTTGGTCACGTATTGAACCTGATGTTTAATACATCACCATCTTTGACAATATAATCTTTACCCTCTAGCCTCATTTTTCCATTAGCTTTAGAATTTGCCCAACCTTTGTTGGCTACAAAATCTTTAAAGCTAACAGTTTCTGATCTAATAAAACCTTTTTCAAAGTCTGTGTGAATGACTCCTGCGGCTTTAGGAGCAGAACAATTTTTTGGAATTGTCCACGCTCTAGATTCTTCTGGACCAGATGTAAAAAAAGTATCTAGTTGTAGTATTTCATATCCTTTTCTTATAATGACATCTAGGCCAGTTTCTTTTATATCGATCATTTTCATGTAATTAATTCTTTCCTCAGGATCTAATTGATTTATTTGATTTTCTATATCGGCAGAAGCAATGATTGTATTATATTCTCCATATTTATCGATAAATGCTTTGGTATATTTGTTACCATTTTTGACGCTGTGTTCGTCGACATTACAAACAAAAATCTTCGGTTTAACCGAAAGAAGACCTGTTTGGTTTAATGTTTTTTTTTCAAATTTTTCAATAAGAGCATCTAGGTTTTGATTGTTATTGATATGTTCTTGAGCATTCTCAAGAATTTCTAGTTGTTTACTATCTAAGATTTTTCTCTTCTTTTTTTCTAATCTTTTTTGAATTGACTCAAGGTCCGCAAGTAGTATTTCAGTTTCAATGATTTCGAGGTCTCTTACAGGATCAACATTTAGGTTAATATTTTGAATATTATCAGAATCAAAACATCTAATCATATGTATTATTGCATCTACTTCTCTTATGTGAGATAAAAATTTATTTCCAAGACCTTCTCCTTTCGAGGCTCCTTTTACCAAACCAGCAATATCTACAAAAGATATTGTTGTGTTTATTTTTTTTTTAGAGGATGATATTTTTATTAACTTGTCCAATCTTTCATCAGGAACTAACACCACACCTTCATTTGGATCAATTGTACAAAAAGGGAAATTTTCTGCTTGGGCTTTGTTCGAATTTGTCAAAGCATTGAATAGTGTAGATTTGCCAACATTAGGCAAACCTACTATGCCACAACGGAAACTCATATTATTTATTATTTACGACGCTTGAAAATAAATCTAATTTTTTGTCTAATAAAATTGGAAGAGAATTAGCTATATTATTTGTTATATTTTCTAATTCTACTTTTTCTTCTTCGCCGAAATCTTTCAGTACGTGATTTGTTACATCACCTTTTCCATTTGGTTTGCCAATTCCAATTCTGACTCTTGAATAATCTTTACCAATAAATTTATCTATAGACTCAATTCCATTGTGTCCAGCACTAGAGCCTCCAAACTTAGCTTTAATTTTTCCAAAATCCACATCTAAATCATCATGAAAAACTATTACATTCTTTGCTTGGATTTTAAAGTATTCAATAAGTTCTCTTATGCAAATTCCAGAGTTATTCATGAAGGTCAAAGGTTTTATAGCGTAAACTTTTTTATTTCCAATATTTCCAGTAGTTAACAAACCTTTAAATTTTGGTTTTTGTTTAGATAAACTAAATTTTTTATTAATTGTATCAATTATTTTAAAACCAATATTGTGTCTATTGTTTTCATTATCTGGACTGGGATTGCCTAAACCTACGAACAAAATCATTTTATAAATTATTTTTTGGAATTTTTTCCACTAAAATTATTTCTTTTCAACAGGAGCTTTTTTATCTTCTTTTTTATCAGCTTCTTTGCCTGCTTCTTTTTTCTCACCTTCTTTCTTACCTTCTGCAGCTTTTTCTTCTCCCTCGACACCTTCTGTTGCTCCTTCAGCGCCTTCTTCAGCTGTTTCTTCAGCTGTTTCTTCAGCTGGTTTTTCAGGTTCTTTTATTATTGTTGGCGCAGCAACAGTTGCTACAACAAAGTCTCTTCCTTGAATCGTTGGAATAACATTTTCTGCTAATTTAATAGAAGAAATTTTGATGCTAGCACCTATATCTAGACCGTCTAAGTCTACGATAAGTTCTTTTGGTATATTTTCAGTTGGACACTTTAATTCAATTTTTCTTCTAACAATGTTTAGAACTCCACCTCTTTTTAGACCTGGGGACTTCTCATTATTAATAAATTTTACAGGTATTTCCAAGATAACTGTTGCGCCTTTAACAATTCTTAAAAAATCTATATGAATTGGTTCATCACTTATAGGATCCCAAACAATTTCTTTTGGTAATACATTTTCAGATTTGCCATCTAAATTTATGGAAATTATATTTGATAAAAAATTTTCTTTTTCTATAAGATTTCTCACGTTCTTTTTACTCAATGATATTTTTTGGTTTTTTTCCGACCCACCATAAATTATTGCAGGAATATTTCCCTTAATTCTTAAAGAATTAACATCACCCTTGGTTTTTGTATTTCTTATAGTAGCTTCAATTGTGCTCATAAAAACAAAGCTTTGTAACACATGTTTTTAATAACTCAAGTAAATTATTTAAATAAATCAGAAACTGAAGTTGAGTTTGAAATTCTTTTAATTGCCTCACCTATCAAATTCGATATTGATAAAACTTCAATATTAGAAGCCTTTTTTATTTTATCTTGATTATCAATTGTGTCAGTTACAACTAGTTTTTTTATTTTTGAATTTTTAATTTTTTTAACTGCTTCACCACTTAATACTCCATGAGTTATATAAACATAAATTTCTTTAGCTCTTTTTTCTGACAATGCTTTTGCGGCATTTACAATGGTTCCACCTGAATCGATAATGTCGTCAACAATTATGCATGTTTTTTTTTCAACGTTTCCAACAATATTCATTACCTCAGATTTGCCAGGCTCAGGTCTTCTTTTATCCACAATTGCTATGCCAGTATTAATTTTTCTACCTAACGATCTTGCCCTTTCCACACCGCCAACATCTGGAGCAACACAAACTAAATTATTATTTTTAATATTTTTTATTATATGTCTTGCAAATATGGGAGTAGTAAACAAGTTATCTACAGGTATGTCAAAAAAACCCTGAATCTGACCAGCGTGTAAATCTACGGTTAGTATTCTGTTTGCTCCAGCATTGGTTATTAAATTTGAAACTAATTTCGCTGATATGGCAGTCCTTGATACTACTTTTCTGTCTTGTCTAGCATAACCAAAATAAGGAATTACAGCTGTAATATTTTTTACCGAAGATCTTCTTAATGCGTCTATACAAATTAAAAGCTCCATCAAATTATCATTAGCAGGATTTGAGGTTGATTGAATCACAAATATGCTATTACCTCTTATATTTTCATTTATTTCAACATAAACCTCTCCATCAGAAAATTTTTTTATATTCGAGTTAACAAGTTTTGATTTTAAATATCTTGAAATTTTTTTGCTTAAATTCAAGTTACTTTTTCCAGCTAGAAGTTTCATTTTTGCGAAATCCTTATTTAATCATAATTATTGAAATATTTCTACCATAATCGTTCTCATTATTTTGAAATGATCTTCGTGCACTAAAAAAATTATTTTTTTTATCAAAAGTGTCTTTATTAATTAATTCTATGTTTTTGACACCTTTTAGTTTTAATTGATTATAAACATAATTATTAAGGCTAAAATATGTTTTATTTTTTTAGTTTTAAAAAAAATGCTATTTTTCTATTTTTTTTTAAGAATCTATTTTTAAAATCTTTTTGTATTTTATAGTTTTTTTTAGTGATACATGGCCCAACAATTGCAAAAAGATTATTTATATTACTTCCTTTTTTTTAAAAAATTTATAACTTTATTAATTATGTTCTTATATGCACCTTTCCAGCCAACATGTACAGCTGATATAATTTTTAATTTTTTATCATAAATTAATATTGGAACACAATCAGCAGTTAAAACTCCTATCGCAACATTCTTAACATTTGTTATTAAGGCATCAGCTTAAATTTTTTTTATTAAATTATATTTTTATCAATAAAAAAAATTTATTACTATGTATTTGATGTAATAGAACAAGTTTTTTTTTAGAACATCCAATTTTTTTACAAACTACTTTGAGATTTTTTAATACATTCTTTCTTTTGTCTGAAGACCCAACGCCACAATTTAAGCTTTTATATATTCCAGAGGAGTATCCTCCTTCACGATTAAAGAATCCATGATTTATATCATTAAATTTTTTAATTTTTTTGAAATAATCAATTTTTAAAACCTAATTTAAATTTATTATTTTTTGTTGTAATAAACATTACCTTAAACAACTCTCCCATAAATTTATTATCAATTAAACGCTTTAATCTATAGTAAATGTTAGCTTTTTTTGAGAACAGTAGATTTTTAGATATAATTTCTGCTCTTTGAGAAATTCCTAATTTAGTTAAAAAATCTTTTTGAGTAGCAAGACCAGCTACTTTAAGATTAAATTTTTTGTAATTTTTTTAGCAAATAAAAACTAATATTATATGTAATATCTGACTTAGCAATATTTTCAAAAAACAGGTTAAATTTATGTTTATAAACAGACTGTAAGCTATTTTTCATTTTTTTTTCTAAATATCCGTAGTCAATAATCAACAATCCACCTTGAAAAGAGTTAACTTTATTAGAAATAATATTTAAATATTTATAAGTTAATGGAGAGAATTCTATAATTTTTTGATTATTGCTTAAATTAATTCCAATTTTTTTTTCTAAGTCTTGAATATTTGTAATTGTGTCAACTAGTTCAAAATTATTTTTACTTACTGTTTTTATTTTTTTTTCAAACCATCTGTTATTTTTCTTTATAAATTGTTTTATAGGTAGAGCATCAAAAAATTCATTAGCTAAAAATATATTAGGTCCACTATTTAATTTGTTTAAAGAATCTATCCATTTCACATTGCAACCAGTAAGTTTCTTTTTCTGAATTTTTTTTAAAAAATGACTTTTTTCTAAAATATAGTAATTACAGGATTTTTTAAAGTTACTGAATCTTTCAAAAACTTTAATCATTTGACTCATCATTTCTCCATTTCCAGAACCTAGTTCAACTATGTTGATTTTTTTTGGTTTGCCTAGGTTTTTCCAGAAGGCAATACACCAAACAGATATCATCTCAGAAAACAAAATAGAAATATTTGGTGCAGTAATAAAATCTCCATTTTTTCCAAATGGGTTACGATTCATATAATAGCCAGTTTTTTTTGTTATAAAGAGTCTTATCTATGAATTTGTCTAAAGAAATATGTTTGTTTTTACTTATTTTCATTTTTCTTTTTAGAAAATATATAAAGCCCTAAACATAAAAAAATTAACTCATAAATTGTCCCATTGTCAAATTTAAAAAAATAAACCTAATTGTTCGTCTGGCGCTCTATAAAACTCTATAAAAAATCTAAATATTGAATATAATATTAAAAACAAAGATGATATTAGACCAGGTTTTTTCAGGTAATTTTTTTTTACAAATAAGTACATTATAAAAAACAAAACCAAACCTTCCAAAACGGCCTCATATATTTGCGAAGGATGTCTAGAGATGTTGTCAACTTTTGTGAATACAACAGACCATAAAACATCTGTTTTTCTTCCATAGAGTTCAGAATTAATAAAATTTGAAATTCTCCCTAGAAAAATTCCGATTGGCGCGGAGGCTGAAATTAAATCTAAAAAAATATACTTATTTACATTATTTTTTTTTGCAAAAATAATGGTTGCAATTAAAACTCCTAGCAAACCTCCGTGGAACGACATACCACCTTGCCAAATCATTAGGATTTCAATCGGATTACTTAAGTAATATTTTGTATTATAAAAAAATATATACCCCAGTCTTCCACCTAAAATTATTCCAATTATTAAATATGAAACTAAGTCATCAAATAATTTTGAGATATCTTTATCTTTAATGAGTGTTTTTTTACAATATATCCAAGCAAATAAAACCCCAAAGATATAAGCTAAAGAATACCATCTTATTTCGAGAGAAAAAATCTGAATTGCCACAGGTTCAAAATTGTTAATAAACATATTAAATAAATAATTATAATAGAGTATATTATTTTAAAATTTGAATATATGTCAAAATCGAAATTTATAATTGATAAATTGGCTAAACTATTTGAACAAGGTCTTATATCATACGAAGATTTAAGATCAGAAATACTAAACATTTTAAGATCTCAAAGAGATGATATTATTTTTAAAATGAAATTAACAAGCAAAGAAGAAACAGAAATATTAATAAAACGTATTGAAAAAATTGAAAAAAAAATTGAAAAAATTGAAAAAATAGAAAAAAAAAAAAATTTTAGAAAGGCAAAAAAATCTTAGCTCTTAATCCATTCTTAGGCGAATTTTCCAATTTAATATTTCCCCCATGTGATCTTATAATATCAGATGTGATTGATAATCCCAAACCCACACTAGATTTGGAGTCGCCCCTACTTTTGTCAATTTTATAAAAAGGTTTAAAAACGTTTTCCCTTTCATTTTCAGATATTCCTGGGCCATCGTCATCTATGGTTATCGTTATATTGTCAGATGATTTTTTTGCAGAAACTATAATATTTTTACTGTACTTAATTGAATTATCGATCAGATTATTTAGACATCTTTGTATTAAATTTTTTCTTCCATTGAAAGAAATCCTCTCTGAAATATCAGTGATAATTTTCTTTTTTTTGTATTTTTGTATCGTAATATGTAAAAGTTCAGAAAGATCAAATTTTTCTGTTTTTTCTAAATAACGTGAACTTGCAAACTGTAAATACTCATTAAGCATTTTTTCCATTTCAGTAATGTCATCAGAAAATTTTCTTGAAATTTTTTCATCTTTAATAAATGCCAATTGCAATTTCATTCTTGTTAAAGGTGTTCTCAGGTCATGGCTAATACCGGATAACATTTCAGATCTTTGATTTAAATGGCGAATTATCCTTTTTCTCATTTTATCAAATTCATATCCTGCCTGTCTAATTTCAAGAGCGCCAGAAGGCACAAAATCGTTAACATTTTCTCCTCTACCAAATTTTTCAGATGCTTTAGCTAATTTTATTATTGGTCGAGTTTGGTTTTTTAAAAAAATTATTGCAACAGCTATCAATAAAAACGCAGGTAAAGTTATCCATAAAGCAAAAATTCTAATAGAAGAGACTTGCACTCTTTCTTTTGGAAAAAAAATTTGCAAAACCCCATCTTTAAACTTAATTCTTAGATCGATTACTTCTTTGTAAGAAGTAGTATTAAACCAATACTTATTAACTTTTGATTTTAATTCTCTTCTTAAAGTTCTATCCATAGGACTAAACCATCTTTCTACTTTTATATCTGGAAGTTCTGTATTTTCTAAAAATCTAATAGAAAAGTTAAAATTTTGATTATAAAGATCTGTCAACTTTTTTTTATTATATACTTTTTCATTATTGTAAATATCAATTATGGTATCTATTTCACCAACCAAAGCCCTTGTCAGACCTTTATTTGTTTTAATCCATAAGCTATCAAAAAAAACTATGGAAATGATAAGTTGTAAGCCAATTATTGGAACAGCAACAATTAACAGGCTTCGGTAAAACAATCTCTTTGGTAGAAATTTTTTTAGAAAGTTACTCAATCCATAAAACATAGCCTGTTCCTCTTATAGTTTGTAAAAATTTTGGATTTTTTGGATCTTTTTCAATTTTTTTTCTTAACCTTGTTATTATTACATCTATAGATCTTTCTTTGTCTAAATTAATTAATTTACCTATTTCTTCTCTAGTAAATGTTTGTCCTGGAGAATTAATCATTTTTTCAAGTATAATTTTTTCAGTATTATTAATTTTAAATTCTAGATTATTATTAATTACTAACAATTTGTTTAAATCAACATTTATATTACTAAAATTTACTACTCTTTTTTGGTTTTTGTTTTTAGTTTTTTCTAATATATTTTTTATTCTTAGAACTAATTCTTTAGGTTCAAAAGGTTTTGCTAAGTAATCGTCTGCCCCTATTTCTAGGCCTTGAATTATATCGCTTGCTTCACCTTTTGCGGTTAGTAATATAATTGGTGTTTCAATTTTTTTCTTGTATTTGTTAGTAAATTCAAGCCCACTTTGTCCAGGCATCATAATATCAAGTACGATTAGATCAAATTTTATAATATCCACTTTTTTTTTGCATCTTCCGCATTATTTGCAGTTGTGACAAGGTAATCATTATTGTTAAGATACTGTTTAACCAGCTCTCTAATTCTATCATCATCGTCAACAATTAATATGTGTGCTTTAAATTTTTTCATTAATTATTCTACTTATTACATTATTAAAGTGTAAAACTTCTTTCGAACTTGAGTTGAGCAATGCTTTATGAATTCTTTTTTTTTGAATAAAAAATATTTCGTCAAATAATTTTTTTCCAGTTTCAGTAAGATAAATATGTTTTAATCTAGTATCCTTTTTGCTCCTTTCGAAAAAAATATATTTATTTTTTTTCAAATCATGAATAATTCTATTTAAGCTTTGTTTAGTAATCTTTAATTTTTTTAATAATTCAGAAATAGTGATGCCATTATACATAGAAAGAAGAAGAATTGCTTTGTGATGCGCCAAACCTATTGAATGTTTATTTAGTATATTTTTTGTGTCAGAGAAGGATTCTCGATAAGCAATAAAGAGTTTTTCAACAAATTCTTTTATCTGGTCATCTTTTAAATATAAAAGTTCATGCATATTGGTAAGTTATATTGACATATTATATATACAAAGATATTTTTTTGTAAAAAAAATCTAATGATATCTTACGATAAAAGAGAAGGCAAAATTTGGTACAATAACGATCTTGTGGACTGGCAAGATGTCAAACTACATGTTTTGAGTCATGGTTTGCATTATGCTAGTTGTGTATTTGAAGGATTAAGAGTTTATGATGGATCTATATTTAAATTAGAAGAGCACACTGAAAGACTTTATCATTCAGCAAAAAGAATGGATATTGAAATTCCTTATTCTAAAGAGGAAATAAATACTGCTACAAAAAAAATTGTTGCATGTCAGAATGTTAAAAATGGATATGTCAGACCTTTTGTTTGGAGAGGAAGTGAAATGATGGCTGTTTCAGCGCAACAAACAAAAATACATGTAGCTATAGCAACTTGGGAGTGGGGAACATATTTTGATTCAAAATTAAAAACAGAGGGAATTAAACTAAATATTTCTAAGTGGAGAAGACCAGCTCCTAACACAATTCCATGGGACACAAAAGCAGCAGGATTATATATGATCTGTACACTTTCAAAGCATGAAGCAGAAAGACAAGGTTATTCAGATTCATTAATGCTTGATCATGAAGGAAATGTTGCTGAAGCGACTGGAGCAAATATTTTTTTTAAAGATAAAAATGGAGATTTACATACTCCAACACCAGATTGTTTTTTAGATGGAATAACCAGAAAAACAGTAATTGAGATAGCAAAAACAAAAAATATAAAAGTAAATGAAAGAAAAATTTTACCAAGTGAACTTTCTAGTTTTGTTGGATGCTTTTTAACTGGAACTGCAGCAGAAGTTACTCCTATTTCAAAAATTGCCGAGCACACTTATAAGGTTTGCAATCTAATATTAGATTTGTCATCTAGCTATGAAAAGTTAGTTAGAAAAAAGAAAGCTGCCTAATATTTTTCATCCTCGGATATAGCATGATCGATACCTTTTCTGAGATAGTCATATCCAGTATATAATGTTAAAAAAGCAGAGAACCATAATATTATTATTCCAATAGTTTGAGCATTATAATCTTGAAAATTTATTATCCTATTTCCTGTTTCGCCCGTTAGCAAAATTGATATTGAAAACATTTGTACAAAAGTTTTTAATTTAGCAAGGTTCGAAACTGGAAGTTTTATTTTTCCTTTTGCTAAAAATTCTCTTAAACCTGATATCAATATTTCTCTAGTTAAAATTATGATTGCGGCTATAACTTCGTAATTTTTAATTGTGCCGTTCATTACTAATAAAATTAGGGCAGTGGCTACAAGAATTTTATCAGCTATAGGATCTAGAAGCTCTCCAAGTTTTGATTCTTCTTTGTACATTCTGGCTAATAAACCATCTAAAAAATCAGTAAAGGAAGCTATAATAAACAAAGCAAAGGGAATGATATCTCCATAAAAACCTGGTAGATAAAATGAAATAACAAAAATAGGTACTATTATAATTCTTCCGATTGTAAGATAATTTGGTATTTTTATTTTCATTCGTGGAAAAAATTATATATCTTTTTTGCTACTTTTTCTTCAACACCTTCAACTAATTTTATTTCTTCAAAACTAGCAGATCCCACTGCTCTTGCAGATCCAAAATGATTTAATAAAGCTCTTTTTCTTATAGAACCAATACCTTCAATTTGATCCAATAGAGATTTAGTGATATTTTTTTTTCTTTTGGCTCTATGCACGCTAATGGCAAACCTGTGTGCTTCATCTCTTAATCTTTGTAAAAAGAAAAGCGTTGGGTCATTTTTTTCAAATTTAAAGGTTTTTTTATTATGAAAAAAAGTCTCATTACCTCTATTTCTAAATTTTCCTTTTGCGATAGCAATTATTGGTAAGTCATATAAACCGAATTTACACAAGATATATCTAGCAGAAGAATAGTGTCCTTTTCCACCATCAATTAATAAAAGATCAGGAAGAGATAAATAATTGTCTTTTTCAAGCAAAGCTCTTTTAAACCTTCGACTCAAGACCTCTTTAAGCATTGCATAATCGTCTTTTTCAGCACTTTTTGTTTTAATATCAAATTTTCTATATCTTTTTTTTATAAATCCTTCTTTCCCGAAAGTAATCATTGCACCAACACTATTTGTTCCTTGGATGTGGCTATTATCATAAACCTCAATTAGATTTATGTTATTTTTAATATTGAATTTTTGATTTATTCCTTTAAATAAATTTTTATTATTATTTGTTTCGTAAAGCTTTCTATTTAAAGATTCTTTTGCATTTTTTTCTGCAAGAGAAACTACATTTTCTTTAGACCCTTTTTTTGCAATTTTAATAGAAATATTTTTATCTTCTTTTGAACTTAAAGTTTTTTCAATTAATTTTTTATCTTTAATCTCATGGTTTAAGATAACCAATTTTGGAACACTTTTATTCTCATAAAACTGCATTAGAAATGAAGACATGA
>FUWD013429805.1_pt2 | contig 13108 bp, 13 predicted proteins | sample 1063281 | NCBI WGS metagenome assembly FUWD01 (sample SAMEA79048168, study PRJEB19326) | metagenome | biome: marine
TAGCTGTATGTTTTGTGATTTTAGGTGCTTTGGTAATGTATAATTCTGGTGAAAGTTTCTCTAACAAAGGAGATGTTTTTGCAGGACAATTAATAACATTATATACTAAAAATTTAGGTAATTTAGCTTATGTTTTTATTGCTATAGCTGCATTTACAACCATGTTTAGTACCACCATTACAACTCTAGATGCTTCACCTAGAACGATGACTAAAGCTAATGATTTATTGTTTTCTGAAAAATAAAATTAAACTATTGGTTTTGGATTCTTCTTTTAGGGGTAGGGACCTACATCATCCTAAGATACTTCAGAGATGACATGGGGTTAATGGTAAAAATAGCAACTATACTATCTTTTCTAACAGCTCCTTTTTATGCTATTTTAAACTTTATTTTGATTAGCGGAAAGCATACACCAAAGAAACACCAACCCTCTATCTATATGAAGATATTAAGTGTCTGTGGAATTATTTTTTTAATCGGATTTAGTATCTGGTTCTTATTGATTTTTTAATTGTTTTCTTCGTAACTTTGCGTAAATTTTTAATAGTAAATGACAAACGATACAGTTGTTCTTCCTAGACGCGAAAAAAAACCAGATTGGTTACGTGTAAAGTTACCTGTAGGTAAAAAATACACTGAACTTAGAGGACTTGTAGATAAGTATAAATTAAACACTATTTGTACTAGTGGAAGTTGTCCAAATATGGGTGAATGTTGGGGAGAAGGTACAGCTACATTTATGATTTTAGGAAATATTTGTACTCGCTCTTGTGGTTTTTGTGGCGTTAAAACTGGCCGACCAGAAACAGTGGAATGGGATGAGCCAGAGAAAGTGGCCAGGTCCATCAAACTTATGAATATTAAACATGCTGTAATTACCTCAGTAGATAGAGATGATTTAAAAGATGGTGGTTCAATTATTTGGGCAGAAACGGTAGAAGCCATACGCAGATCAAATCCAAACACAACTTTAGAAACTTTAATTCCTGATTTTCAAGGAAAAAATTCACAAATAGATCGAATTATAGAAGTACATCCAGAAGTAGTCTCTCACAATATGGAGACTGTTCGTAGACTTACACGAGAAGTTCGTATTCAAGCAAAATATGATAGAAGTTTAGGGGTTCTTAAATACCTTAAGGAAAAAGGAATGAGAACCAAAACAGGATTAATGTTAGGATTGGGAGAGACAGAGCAAGAAGTCATTCAAACAATGAAAGACCTCCAGGGGGTTGGATTAGATGTTTTAACAATCGGTCAGTACTTACAACCTACAAAAAAACATTTACCTGTTAAAGAATTTATTACTCCTAGTCAGTTTAAAAAATATGAAACTTTAGGCTTAGAAATGGGTTTTATGTATGTAGAAAGTGGTGCATTGGTTCGCTCTTCTTACAAGGCTCATAAGCACGCCAAGTAAAATTTCAGATTTTTCTATAAAAATTAAACAATAAAGTTAAATAAATGTGAAAATTACATTTTTTTAACACTAAGTAATCCAAATAACTAATTCTGGCACAGTAGTTGAATTATTAATTAAAAAATTGATTATTTGATTTTTTAAAGTGATTTGAATTAGTTTTAACTATAAAACCATCTCTGAGGAGATGGTTTTTTAAATTTATAAATAATAGTACTAAGTTACGATTTATCAATTGCTTGGAGTTTTTTTGCTACTGCATCTACCTCATCTAATACTCTTAGTAAATTACCACTCCACAATTTTTCAATTTCATCTTCCGTGTACCCTCTTTTTACTAGCTCTGAGGTTACATTTAACGTTTCAGAAGCGTCATTCCATCCATAAATTCCTCCTCCTCCATCAAAATCTGAACTTATACCAACATGATCTAAACCCATTTTTTCTACCAAATAATCTATATGATCTACGAAATCTGCAACATCCACTGGTTTTGGATCTGAATCATTCATCATTAAAGTTGCCTCTTCTGACATTGCTCTGTATTCCTTTACATAAGTTTCTCGGTCAGTAGTCCCTAATTTTCTAATCTGATCCCAAGACAGCATCTCTATTCCTCTTTCTTTGGCTAAATTTTCAATTTTTTCAGAGATAGCAGTTGAATATGCATTATGTTTTTCTGAGCTCACATAAGAGCTAAATGCTACTGTTTGAACTACCCCACCATTAGACTTCATCCATTCTAATTGCTCATCATCTAAATTTCTACTATGATTGCATAAAGCTCTTGCTGATGAATGAGATGCTATAATTGGAGCCTTGGATAGAGATATCATGTCTTTTATAGATTGTTTAGATGGATGAGAAACATCAATCATCATACCCCATTTATTCATTTCCTTGATAACCTGCTTTCCAAGATTACTCACTCCTTTATCTATCCACAGACTATCTTTTTCTCCAGTATTAGAGTCACAAAACTGACTGTGACCGTTGTGAGATAATGACATGTATCTAGCTCCTCTGTCATAAAATTCTTTTACTCTAGATATATCTGTACCTAGTGGATAAGCATTCTCTACTCCTATCATAGCTATTTTCTTACCTTCAGCATGTAGTTCTCTGGCTTCTTTAGAACTAACTGCTAAACCTATTCTTTGAGGTGCAATTTCTTTAGTTAATCTTTCTATAGCATCAAATTTACTAATTGCATTTTCATAAGCTTTATCATACCCATCTGGAGTTAATTCTCCTTGCCCCGTATAAACTATGAACCATGCAACGTCTAATCCGCCAGCTTCCATATTGGGCAGATTTACCTGATTTCCTATATCTTTTGTATAGTTTTTGTCAGCAGTAAAATTAGAAACACTAATATCTACATGAGTATCTAAGACTAATACTCTATTGTGAATAGCTTTTGCTTTTTCTAAAACTTTATCTGAATAATTCATAGGATTGTTTGAAGGTTGTTGAATAGTAGTACATGATACAATAAACAATGTAAAAAAGATAATTTTTAAAATTTTCATAATTAATAATTTCATTATTAATCATAAAGATACTAATCTTACTTGATTATTGTAAGTAATCTTGATGTAGAAATATATCCTAAATAAACCCTTGTTCACGCATCCAATCATCATTAAACATTTTCCCAACATATCTGCTTCCATGATCATGAAACAAAACTACTACCACATCATCTTTTGTAAAATGTTCTTTTAACTGAAGAAGCCCCTTAATTGCTGCTCCTGCAGAATTCCCCAAAAACATTCCTTCTTCTTTTGCAAGTCTTTGAGTATAAATTGCTGCATCTTTATCAGTTACTTTAGTAAATCCATCAATCAAAGAAAAGTTTACATTAAGTGGTAAGATATCTTCTCCAATACCCTCAGTAATATATGGATAAATCTCATTTTCATCAAAAACACCAGTTTCATGATATTTTTTAAAAACTGACCCGTAAGTATCTATTCCCCAAATTTTTATATTGGGATTCATCATTTTCAAATAGCTTCCAACACCAGAAATAGTTCCACCTGTTCCTACTCCAACTACAAAATGAGTTATTTTACCACTAGTTTGTTCCCATATTTCTGGACCTGTACTTTTAAAATGTGCTTTGCAATTACTTGGATTGTCATATTGGTTTACATACCAAGAATTTGGAGTTTCTTTTCCTAATTTTTTAGACACTGAATAATAAGATTTGGGGTCATCTGGCTCAACATCAGTTGGGCAAACAACTACCTGTGCTCCAACTGCTCTAAGAATGTCAACTTTTTCTTTAGATTGTTTATCAGCCATTACAAAAATACACTTATATCCTTTAATTACAGCTGCCAATGCTAATCCCATACCAGTATTCCCTGAAGTGCCCTCTATAATAGTTCCTCCTGGTTTTAAACGCCCATCCGCTTCTGCATCTTCAATCATCTGTAAGGCCATTCTATCTTTTACAGAATTTCCTGGATTAAAAGTTTCATATTTTGAAAGAACTAAACATGGTAAGTCTTTTGTCAAATGATTTATCTTAACTAAAGGAGTATTTCCAATAGTTTCTAAAATATTATTAGCGTATTGCATTCAATTATATATTATGGTGTAAAGGAACAAAATATTTTAGAGATAACCTTCTAGGACTGGTGTTTTCATAAGGAGATTATTAAGCAAATTTGATAGATTTAGAAGGCTCAATCTTTGTAATAATAATAGAAGGAATAATTAACATAACAAAACACACTATCAAGGTTCCAATATTTAATAAAACTATAGATAACAAATTAATACTTACAGGGACTTCTGAAACATAATATGTAGCTGGATCTAGAGTAATAAATCCTCCATATTTCTGAATAAAAAGTAATGTTAAGCCTACTAAATTCCCCCAAAATAATCCAATAAAAATTAAGTAAGAGGCATTGTATAAAAAAATCTTTCGTATGCTCCAATTAGTACTCCCCAAAGACTTCAAAATACCTACCATAGGTATTCGCTCTAAAATCAAAACTAAAAGTGCGGTAATCATATTAATACCTGCTACTAAGATCATAATTATTATAATAAACCATGTATTATTATCAAAAAGTTCTATCCATTCAAAAAGAGCAGGATATTTTGCAGCTATAGTGGTAGCATCTAAAGTTGAATCTATCTCTCTGTAAATTTCATTCCCCTTGAGACTTAAATCATCAAAATTTTCTAAAATGATTTCAAACCCCCCAACTTCATTTGATTTCCATTTATTTAATCTTTGAACTTGCCTAATATCTCCTATCATCATATTTTTATCAAATTCCAAAAAACCAGTATCATAGACACCTACGATAACTAATTTTCTATTTGAAGGCAATTTATTAGTATTATTCTTAAAGAAGGTTACATTAATTGTGTCATTTAATTGTAATTTTAATCTATTGATGACTGTTGATGACAATAGAATATCTCTCGTTCTTTTTTGATTAAAGTTAGGAAGACTTCCTGAAATTAAATATTCCTTAAAAAAAGTCCAATCATAATCTGAAGAAACTCCTTTAAAAATTATTCCCTCAAAATCCGTTTTTGTTCTAATTAACCCAACTTGATTGGCATAAACTTGAACGTTTTTTATTCCCTCTATATTTGAAAAACTTGGGTAAAATTTCTGATTTTTATCAATAGGAATAACAGAACCATCAGAATTATTAGCATCATAGTTTGTAATTTGAACATGCCCTTTAAAACCAGAAATTTTACTTCTAATTTTCTCTCGAAGACCATCTCCTGTAGCTATTGCAATCAACATAACTATCATTCCTAATGAAATTGCCATGATAGCTATTTTTATTATTGGAGATGAAATACTATTTTTATACTCTTTGCCAGAGATAATGCGTTTCGCCAAAAATAATTCGTAATTCAATGCTATGATTTTAACTATACGTAAAAATACATATTTATTTATTCTTCTAGTAATTAGTTCAACAATCGTTTCCTTCGGTCAAGAACCGGAATCTATGCATTATATACAAACTGGTGCAGATCAAATTGGCTCATATTTACCAACATTAAAAGGAAAAAAAATTGCGATTGTAGCAAATCAAACTTCAGTTATTTATGATAGGAAAAAAACTACCCACATAGTAGATAGCCTAGTTTCTTTAGATTTAAATATAAAAAAAGTATTTGCTCCAGAACATGGTTTTAGAGGTAAGGCAGATGCGGGAGAGTCTATAGAGGACGGAGTAGATATAAAAACAAAACTCCCAATTATTTCTCTATACGGAAAAAATAAAAAACCTACTAAAGATCAATTAAAAGGAATTAATCTAGTAATCTTTGATATTCAAGATGTAGGTGCTAGATTTTATACCTACATCTCTACTTTACATTATGTAATGGAGGCTTGTGCAGAACTAAATATCCCATTAATATTGTTAGATAGACCAAACCCCAATGGGCATTATATAGATGGTCCTGTTTTAGAAACTGATCACAAAAGTTTTGTAGGAATGCACCCCGTTCCTGTTGTTTATGGAATGACAATTGGTGAATATGGTCAAATGATTAATGGAGAAAAATGGTTAAAAGACGGAGTTAAAGTGGCTTTAACAGTAATTAAATTAAAAAACTACACTCACAATTCAGAATATATATTACCTATTAAGCCTTCACCTAACCTTCCTAATGAGAAGTCCATTAATTTATACCCTAGTTTATGTTTTTTTGAGGGAACTAACGTTAGTGCTGGTCGCGGAACAGATATGCAATTTCAAATTTATGGTTCACCTTTTTTAAACAAAAAAAGTAAATTTACGTTTACTGCTGTTCCAAATGAAGGTTCAAAATACCCAAAACATGCTCATGCGATATCATATGGTGAAGATTTAAGAAAAGTAAACAAACTAAGTAGCATCAATCTAAATTGGTTGATTAAAGCCTACAAACAAAATAGAACTAAAAGTTTTTTTAATTCTTTTTTCACAAAATTAGCTGGAACAAAATCCTTACAAACTCAACTAGAGAAAGAAGTTTCAGAGTCTGTTATTAGAGCTTCCTGGAAGAAAGGCCTAGATAAGTTTAAGATTGTTAGAAATAAATATTTGATTTATCAATAACCTATTTTACCAAATCAGCGGAGTTGGTTGGTTTTTTATACTTCTGAAAAGGTTGTTTTAATAATTCTTTTAAAGACGAATTGATTGCTTCATCAGGAAAAGTATCTACACCATACACAATTTTATCTCTATCTAAATGCATATAAGTACCCAATAAACGATCCCAAATTGAAAAAATATTTCCATAATTGGCATCTGTGTATGGTAATAGGTTGTGATGATGAACTTTGTGCATATCTGGAGAGACAATCACATAACTTAGTAGTTTATCTAACGATTTTGAAATTTTAATATTTGCATGTGTAAACTGAGTAAAAATTAAGGACATCGATTGATAAATCATCACAATGGCGATAGGAGTCCCTACTACTAAAACACCTAGTAACGTAAATGTAAAACGAATCACACTTTCTAATGGATGATGTCTGTTAGCAGTAGTGGTATCTACCTTATGATCTGAATGGTGAACTAAATGAATCATCCACAAAGGTTTAATTTTATGTTCTGTAAAATGTGCTAGGTAAGCACCAAAAAAATCAAGCAAAAGTATCCCTAACAATACATAAAGCCATAGTGGCATCTCGGGTAACCAATTAATAATACCAAAATTATTAACTTGAACCCAATCTGCTGTATTTAAGAGTAAAAAAGCCAAAGAAAAATTTATAATGATAGTCGTGGCTGTAAAAAATAAATTAGGGAAAGCGTGTTTCCATTTTTTATAATTGAAATTAAATAAAGGCAATATGCCTTCCAAAAGCCAAAAAAAAGTAATTCCACCAACTAGAATCAAACTTCTATGCAAAGAAGGAATGGTCTCAAAATAATACAATATATCTGTCATGATTTTTATTTTTTACTAAAATACAAGTTTTTTTAAAAATTAATCGATACTAAATAATTTACAAAAGCAATAAATCATGTGCTAGATAGCTTAGCTTCTTCTAACTTTTTTATTATACTGGAGCGGAATATGTTTTTTTAATTTTTCTACAATTGAAAATGCAGCAGGACAAACCTCAGTATTAGCAGCAGTTAAGTCTGTAATCTGAATGAATTTCTTTCTATCTGTGTGAGGATATTCAGAACATGCTTTGGGTCTAACATTGTAAATAAAACACGAATTGTCAGATTCATCAAAAAAAGAACACGGAACAGTTTTTAAAACCATAAAATCATCTTGATCTCTCACGAGGTATTTATCTATAAAAACATGTTCTTTGATTTTTAAATATTTAGAAATTCGTTGAATATCTTTTTCTATAAATATTGGGCTAGTTGTTTTACAACAATTTCCACAAGACAAACAATCAGTTTTTTTGAATTCATCTTCGTGAAGTCGTTTCATTACAAGATCTAGATTCTTAGGTGTTCTTTTCTTAAGCATTTTAAAATACTTCAGAGTCTCAGGCATGGTTTCCTTGGATAATTTGGTTAACTGTTTTAATCTTTTTTCCATTTTGTAAAACTAAACTTTTCTGCTTTTATACTCAAAGCTTGCTCCTTCTCTAGTTTGATATCTTTTAAGTTAGCTATAGCTATGCAAAAGTACCAATAAAATCTACTTAAACATCCATCATAAAAACAAATAAAATATGTAATTTTGCACTTCAATTTTAAGATACTCAATGAATATTCAAACCCTTTTAGAGACCAAAGTAAAAGAAGGTTTTATAATACTTTTTGAAACTACAATTCCATCGGTTGAATTTCAGGCTACGCGAAAAGATTTTGAAGGAGATATTACTATTGTTATCTTTCCAATGCTCAGGTATAAGAAAGGAAACCCAGTTCAAATAGGTGAAACAATTGGAAAGTATCTAGTTGAAAACATTGAAGAAGTTGTTTCTTATAATGTAGTTAAAGGATTTTTAAATTTAGTCATAGACGATCGTTTTTATCTTCAGTCTTTTTATACTATTTTCAAACAAGAATCTTATGGCCTTTGCTCCGACTCTAAAGATGTTGTGATGGTTGAATATTCTTCACCAAACACTAACAAGCCACTTCACTTGGGGCACGTAAGAAATAATTTACTAGGGTATTCAGTAGCTGAAATTTTAAAAGCCTCTGGAAATAAAGTTTATAAAACTCAGATAATCAATGATCGTGGTATCCACATTTGCAAGTCCATGTTAGCGTGGAAAAAATATGGAAACTCAGAGACCCCAGAATCAAAGGGAATGAAGGGAGATAGTTTTGTTGGGTTCTATTATGTGAAATTTAATGATATCTATAAAAAAGAGATTAACAACCTAATATCTGATGGACTAACTGAAGAAGATGCAAAAAAACAAGCGCCTATTCTAATTGAAGCTCAAAAGATGTTGTTAAAATGGGAGGCAGGAGATCCAGAAACTGTTGCTCTATGGAAAATGATGAATGAATGGGTGTATGATGGATTTAAAATTACTTACCAAAATTTAGGTGTAAATTTTGATACTCTATATTACGAAAGTGATACTTATTTATTAGGTAAAGATGTTATAGAAGATGGAATAACTCGTGGAGTATTCTATAAAAAAGACGATGGATCTGTATGGTGTGATTTAACTGACGAAGGATTAGACGAAAAGCTAGTGCTTAGATCAGACGGTACAGCTGTTTATATGACTCAAGATATTGGAACTGCCATCCAACGTGTCAAAGATCATTCAGACATCAATGGAATGGTTTATACAGTTGGAAATGAACAAGACTATCATTTCAAAGTCTTATTTTTAATTTTAAAAAAATTAGGGTTTTCATGGGCAGCACAATTATATCATTTAAGTTATGGTATGGTAGATTTACCCTCAGGGAAAATGAAATCTAGAGAGGGAACAGTAGTGGATGCTGATGAACTAATGCAAGAAATGACAGATACTGCAAAAAATATTTCTCAAGAATTAGGAAAGTTAGATGGGTATTCAGATGACGAAAAAATAGACTTATATCAAATGATTGGGCTGGGTGCACTTAAATATTTTATTTTAAAGGTAGATCCAAAGAAGCGTATATTATTTGACCCCAAATCTTCTGTAGATTTCCAAGGTAATACGGGTCCATTTATTCAATATACATACGCAAGAATACAATCAATTCTTCGGAAAGCTACTTTTAAATATGATGAACCAGTAGATATTGCTGGTGTGTCTTTACATACAAAAGAAAAAGAATTAATTAAACAAATAGAATTGTATCCAGATATAATTCAACAAGCAGCAAAAAACTTTTCACCTGCACTTATTGCTAATTACACATATGACTTGGTAAAAGAATTTAATTCCTTCTATCAAAATGTATCCATATTAGGAGAAACAGATGAAACAAAAAAAACAATACGAGTTCAATTGGCGAGTAAAGTTGCTGAAATTATAAAATCTGCATTCAGTTTATTGGGCATAGATGTACCTAATAGAATGTAATATATGGTGTCTATAGGGAGTTAAAGACACCTCAATAAAATTTTAAAACTGATAAAACTCCGCGTAAACATTCTTAAAAAGTAAAAAAATGAAATATGATATCATCATTGTTGGAAGTGGTCCTGGAGGATATGTCACTGCCATTAGAGCTTCTCAACTAGGCTTTAAAACAGCTGTTGTAGAAAAAGAAAGTCTAGGAGGTGTTTGTTTAAACTGGGGGTGTATTCCTACAAAAGCTTTATTAAAAAGTGCACAGGTATATGATTACCTTAAGCATGTAGACCAATATGGTTTGAAAGCAGAATCAATTGATAAAGATTTTAACGCAGTAGTATCTAGAAGTAGAAATATAGCTAATGGAATGAGCAAAGGTGTTCAATTCTTAATGAAAAAGAATAAAATAGATATTATAGACGGGTTTGGCAAAGTTAAGACGGGTAAAAAAGTTGCTGTAACCAGCGAAGACGGAAAGGTAAAAGAATACAGTGCCGATCATATTATTATTGCTACTGGAGCTAGATCTAGAGAATTACCTAACTTACCACAAGACGGTGAAAAAGTAATTGGATACAGAAAAGCAATGACTTTAGCTTCACAACCATCATCTATGATAGTTGTTGGCTCTGGTGCTATTGGAGTTGAATTTGCGCATTTTTACAATGCTATGGGAACTAAAGTAACTATAGTTGAGTATTTACCAAATCTTGTTCCACTAGAAGATAAAGATGTTTCTAAACAATTTGAACGATCCTTTAAAAAAGCGGGTATTAAAGTTATGACAAATGCTTCCGTAGAATCTGTAGATACTTCTGGAAAAGGAATAAAAGCTACTGTTAAAACAAAAAAAGGTGAAGAAATTTTAGAAGCTGATATTGTTTTATCTGCCGTAGGTATAAAAACTAATATAGAAAATATTGGATTAGAAGATGTAGGGATCATTACAGACAGAGACAAAATATTAGTGAATGACTGGTATCAAACTAATATTCCAGGATATTATGCTATTGGAGATGTAGTTCCCGGTCCAGCCTTGGCTCATGTTGCCTCAGCTGAAGGAATTACATGTGTAGAAAAAATAGCTGGTTTACATTCTGAAAAAATAGACTATGGAAATATTCCAGGATGTACCTATGCGAGTCCTGAAATTGCTTCAGTTGGACTTACTGAAGACCAAGCTAAAGATCAAGGATATGAAATAAAGGTTGGTAAATTTCCTTTTCTGCCTCAGGAAAAGCAACTGCAGCTGGAACACCAGATGGTTTTGTAAAAGTAATATTTGATGCAAAATATGGTGAATGGTTAGGTTGCCACATGATAGGAGCCGGAGTAACAGATATGATTGCAGAGGCGGTATTAGGAAGAAAGTTAGAAACTACTGGGCACGAAGTTTTAAAAACCATTCACCCTCATCCTACTATGAGCGAGGCAGTAATGGAAGCTGTAGCTGATGCCTATGACGAAGTTATTCATTTATAAGTACTTACAATAAAAAAGCAATACTTAAGAATTAAAAAAAACAAAACTTAATTTTTATGGCATTGTTTTTGATATATCTTTATTATCAATATTAATTCAAAATACATTTTGATATTTGTATTTTGCGGGAATTATTGTATGAAAAAAGAAATTACCCCTAAACCAAAGCTGAGCTTTGGTTTTGGACTTTTATGACCCTACAGATTACACAAATATTTTTATCAAATGATTAAGAATTGTATTTTTACAATCTGATTTTAAATAGTTTACTCTTTGATAATTAATTACAACAACTTTCTCTTAGAAATTTTAAAGGCCGTTATAAAGTTATGCATAGCTGGTCTATTAATAGGACTTCTTAAATCGCATGATTTAATTATTGCCCTAATTTTACTAATAAAAATAATCCATGTTGTCTATAAAAATGTAATCATATCTAAAATTAAAAATTGGATTTTGTTGTACGGAATGTCCTTAACTGGTTTAGCTGGAATGATTGGAGAAAATTGGGGTGTGAGTAATACATATTGGGAATACCACAAGGTAACTAGGGAACTCCCTTTATGGCTTCCTTTTGCTTGGATATTAGCATTTTATTTCTTGTATAGCATTGAATCTAGATTGATTCCTTACTTAAAGTACAAAACAATTAAAAATAAACTAATTATAGCTTTTTGGCTTTCACTTATCGTTCCAGCTTTTGGTGAAATTATTACAATTAATCTAGGTGTTTGGACATACTATTGGCCGTATCAAGTATTTGGTGTTCCTCTTTATGCCTTCATGTGTTTAGTTTTTGTTCACATGATAGTTTATGGGATATTAGCCTTTATCTGCAAAAAGAAAAAAATCAATGATGTTGTTTTTACTTAAAATAATATTTTAAAATTGCCAAGCTATTATTCGAGTAACTTTATTTCCTTGATGCATAGGGATTATTTTCATTGTTTTTACATTAAGTTTGACTCCAGATTTCTGAAGACTTTCAATGGTTTCCTTTTTTGAAACTAAACTAGTAAACCAAAGGCTACTATTTTTATATAATGAGCTCTGATATAGGTAATTATGTAAAAAAGCTTTTTCTCCACCAGGATACCACAATTCATTATTATTGCCAGAAAAATTACGAACAGTATTTGTTCCTAAGTTTCTGTTTTTTCTTGCATTCGCTCCCCTAGCCTCTTTTTCAGATTTATAGAAAGGAGGATTACAAATAACTACGGAAAAAGAGTCTCCTTTTTCAATTATTCCCTCTAAAATATTTCCTTCATCAAACTGTTGTCTCAAAATTATCTTATTACTAAGATTGTTGTCATCTATAATATCTTGAGCGGTATCAAGTGAATCTAATTCTATATCTGTTGCAACAAAATTCCAATCATATTCCTTAACACCTAGTAAAGGGTAAATACATGTTGCACCAGTTCCTATGTCTAAAACTGTAATTTTATCTATATTTTTAGAATCCGATAACAATTCAGATACATAATGAATATAGTCTACTCGACCTGGTATTGGTGGACATAAATTCTCATCTGGGAAAATCCATTTTTTGACTCCGTAATGAACTTCTAATAAAGTATTATTTAATTCTTTCACTGCTTTTGGGTCCGAAAAATCTATGGTAAGAGTTCCGTGGCTGTTTTTTGTAACAAACGAAGCTAAGTTTTTATTGTGTTTGGTTAAAACTTCAAAGTTATAAC
>FUWD013189913.1_pt1 | contig 13083 bp, 14 predicted proteins | sample 1063281 | NCBI WGS metagenome assembly FUWD01 (sample SAMEA79048168, study PRJEB19326) | metagenome | biome: marine
TCAGGGTTTCGCCGGTACCCAGGATGTCGATGAATTGTTTTGGATGGGTTGTACGGCTCATCGGCCAGAAGCGGGCGCCAATTCCGCCAGCCATGATCACGCAGAAATTGTGTTTGGAAATTGCCATAGGAGAGGGGTTTAATTACAATACAAACATAATGATAAAGCATTTCAATTACAACAACGAAGAAATATCTTCAACAGGTTTTACCTCTGCCAGCGGACTGATGCGATAGGTTCTTTTTGTTTTAAGATGAATACAGGTAAATCTTGTGCGGAGTTTATCCTTTTTTTGGAATGCCATTCCGTTTTTTATTTGGAAAACAGCGTTGAAAGGGAGCTCTTCGAGGTGGATCAGGTCGGATTGCCGATCAAATTTCCTTAATGCCCGCAACAATTTTTCATCTGCGGAGGATGATGCTTTTGGGTTTTTCAGGTAGTCGGCCAGCGGGAAAAGAACTTCAGGTGGTATGATGTGCGGGAACATAAAGGGGGCCATCAATTGGCGGAATTCGGTTTTCCATTCGGTTCCATGGGGCTTTGGTCGCTGTGGTTTCCTGGTCGACATTTGATTTAGCCGGCCTGTGTTTTGAGGAGGACGGTGAACGACTGCCATGTGGTGTGCCAGTTCGTGCACGAGGGTAATCAGAAAGGCGTGTTGGTTGAGGTCGCCATTCACGGTGATACGGGCTGCATTTCCGTTATGCGGAGCGCGGAAGTCGCCCGATTTGGAAGATCTGGAACGGGTTACCTTAAAATGAAATGGATGGGATTCAGCGATTTTCAGGATGGATTCGAGGGGAACTCCGGGTGTTTTTCCGACGAGAAATTTTTCGATTGCCCTTGGATCGGTGGCTTTAACAACCCGTTTTACAGCGGGTTTGGGTTTACTGAAAAGATGAAACACGGGATGCAGGTTTTGTTGTTTGCATGCTCCACTTAGGGCAGTCGCATCCTTTCGATTTTCGTGGGTGGGATCGCGTTTTGGTGGTGGCACAGGAGGTAAGGAGCAGACAAAGTACAGCTACGAGGAGAAGAAGGGTTTTTTGGTGTATAATTGTGCTCATCGGAGTGCCATTCTACAGGTAAAGTTACCAAATTAACAATGATAGAACGATGGTTTTTGGAAAAATGGTACTTTTACAAAAACATTTTATGACCAAGATTCTTCAAATACTACCGGAAATTGGCAGTTATGTGCTGCTGATGCGCAGGGTTTTTGCACGTCCGCAAAAATTGAAAATCTTTTGGAACCAGATGATGGTTGAGATTGAACAGCTTGGACTTGAGTCATTTGGCATAGTAGCCTTTATTTCAACATTCATGGGTGCTGTTGTTGCCATTCAAACGGCCTACAACATTACCAGTCCGTTGATTCCCATGTCGATGGTGGGTTTACGGTTCGTCAGTCGGTGATTCTGGAGTTTTCGCCCACCATTCTCAGTTTGATTCTTGCCGGCAAAGTCGGTTCGCGCATTGCATCCGAGATAGGAACCATGCGCGTAACCGAACAGATCGACGCGCTAGAGATCATGGGCGTGAATTCGGCCAACTATCTGATTTTTCCTAAGTTGGTTGCCCTGATTCTGATCAACCCGGTGCTTATTGTGTTCAGCATGTGGATGGGGGTTCTGGGCGGATGGTTGGCTATGGTTGCCACAGGACTGGTTTCCACCTCCGATTATGTGCATGGGATACGCATCGATTTTATGGGGTACACCATTTTTTATGCACTGACAAAAACCGTCTTTTTTGCGTTTATCATTGCGACGGTATCGGGCTTTTACGGATATATTACAAATGGAGGGGCACTGGAGGTAGGACAGGCCAGCACCAAGGCTGTTGTCATCAGCAGCATTCTGATCATTCTTTTCAACCTTGTATTAACCCAACTTTTGCTGACATGATCGAAGCACGGAATTTGAGCAAGCAGTTTGGCGACCACGCGGTGTTGAAAAATGTCACCTGCAATTTTGAGAAGGGGAAGACCAACCTGATCATCGGGCAAAGCGGATCGGGCAAGACGGTTCTGATGAAGTGTCTTGTGGGGCTGTTTGAAGTTGATGAGGGGACGGTGGTATATGATGACAGAAACTTCACCACGATGAATTTTGAACAACGAAAGAACCTGCGGCAGGAGATTGGCATGTTATTTCAGGGCGGGGCACTTTTTGATTCGATGAATGTAGAGGCAAACATCATGTTTCCCCTCAACATGTTCACGAAAAAGCCTTTGGAAGAGAAGCTTGACCGGGTCAATTTTGTATTGAAGCGGGTTAACCTCGAAAATGTAAACCGATTGATGCCTTCGGAGCTGAGTGGCGGGATGCGTAAAAGGGTTGCCATTGCCCGCGCCATTGCGATGAACCCGCACTATCTTTTTTGTGATGAACCCAATTCGGGATTGGATCCGCAGACATCCGGCGTGATCGACCACCTCATCCAGGAGATTACCCAGGAATACAACATCACCACCATCGTGAACACACACGACATGAACTCGGTACTGAGCATCGGTGATACCATTGCTTACATCTACAAAGGGCAACTCTGGTGGCGGGGAGACAAGGAGACCATTTTAAAGACACAAAATGCAGAGCTCAACGAATTTGTATTCGGAACGGAGCTGACATCACGATTGAAAAAGTTAAACCCGGATCATGAACTTTTTCGATTTCATCTTCATCGCACTCATAGCCATCTTTGTGATCAACGGTCTCAGAAAGGGGATCATCATAAGTCTGGCAAGTCTGGCCGCGTTGGTTATTGGCATATGGGTTGCAGTTCATTTTTCGAATTATCTGGATGCAACGTTGATGGAGCATTTCAAACCATCACGAAAATGGTTGCCAATCCTTTCGTTTACATTGACATTTTTACTCGTGGTTTTGGGAATATTACTCGTGGCCAAGGTGATGGAAAAGATTGTTGACATTGTCGGACTGGGATTGTTCAACCGGATCGGCGGTGGTATTTTTGGTTTGATCAAAGGGGTGATCCTCGTGAGTGTGATTCTCTTTATTGTGGCAGCCATTGACCCGAAAGGGAAATGGTTTACACAGGAGGATAAAAAAGGTTCCCTGATCTATCCTCAGATTGAGCCGGTCTTTCCCAAACTGATGAAGATGACGGGGGATGAGATCAGGTTCCCGAGCTGGCCGAAATAAGGGCTTTTGCCACATCTTCCGGACGTATTGACCGGATGCATGAACAATCCATACTTTCCGGCAGTCGTTGCAGGCAATATCCTTCACAAGGTAGGATGCCTTTATTCCCAAAGGCGCCCAACGTTTGGGGAAGATGGGACGCATGGGGGCAAAGATTCCGATGGCCGTTTTGCCGAGTGCAGCCGCCAGGTGCAGCGGGCCTGTGCTGGCCGCCACAAGACCGTCGGAGAAGCCGATCACCGAAATGAATTCTGTGAGTGCCAATTTTCCGGTCAGATCGGCGATCCTTTCCCGGTATTTGTTTAAAAATTCCCGCATCGACTCCCCCTCCTCCTTTGTGCCGGTAACCAGAATGTTAAATTTTTCTGGCGGGAGCAGGTCGATCAGCCTGCCAAAATTCTCCAGCCCCCACTCCCGGGCGCTGCCTTTTGAACGGGGATGGAGGATCAGCGTGAAAGGCGCTACAGGCGCGTTTTGGTGAAGATATAACCGGATTGCATCTTGTTTAGAGACGGGAATGGATGGATCGGGCACCTTCATTCCATAAAAGGCCGGAATCTCATCCAGCGGGAACTCCCGTGTAATACCAAGTGGGGAGAGGAGTTTAAGGTTCAGCTGGGCTTCGTGGAGGTCGGAATTTTTTCGGGGGATGTACAGTCGTTTGTTGCAGGTGAGCCAGGTGAAGGTTCGCCCGGCAGTGGCAATGCGCAGGGGGATCCCCGCCTTTTTCGCTGCAACACAAATCTCCTTCACCGGGAAGACATGGACGATGACATCTGCCTTAAGGGCCCTAAGGTGTGTGACGGCAGATAAAGCACGATCTTTTTCCATCCCATTGATGGCTACTCGTGTGTTAAAATCATCAAAATCAACAAATTCATCAACAAAAGCACTTAATGCAACTACAGGCCGGGTATATTTTCGTCCGAGAAAAATGATGTGGCAGTCGGGAAATTGTTGTTTCAGAACGCCAGCCATGGGGAGTGTAAGAACCACATCCCCGATGCTGTCGGTCCGGCTGAGGATGATGCGCATCAATCGAGAATTGCCTGGATACCGGGGAGTACTTTCCCTTCGATGTATTCGAGCATGGCACCGCCTCCGGTTGAGACATAGCTCACCTTGTCGGCCATGTTATATTTGTTGATGGCCGCGACAGAGTCGCCACCGCCAACCAGGGTAAAGGTTCCATTTTCGGTGGCCTTAACAATGGCTTCGGCGATTGCTTTTGTGCCGGCTTCGAAGTTGTTCATCTCAAAAACCCCCATCGGTCCGTTCCACAGGATGGTTCCTGACTTTTCGATGACATGGTTAAATTTGGCAATGGTTGAGGGTCCGATGTCGAGACCCATCCAGGGGATTTGAATATCGTAAGCGCTGCCTGTTTTGATGTTGGCATCGTTCGAAAAATTGTCGGCCACTACAGCATCCGGAGGAATGTACAGATTTACCCCAAGCGATTTTGCCCCTTCAACGATGTTTTTTGCAAGTTCAACATACTCCTCTTCAACCAGCGATGCTCCCACTTCGCCGCCGAGCGCTTTGATGAAAGTAAACATCATGCCTCCTCCGATGATGAGATTATCAACCTTATCCATCAGGTGGTTGATGATTTCGATCTTGGTAGAGACTTTTGCACCGCCAAGGATGGCAGTAAAGGGGCGGTTATTATCTTTCAGGCATTTATCGATGTTGATGATCTCATTGGCCATTACATAGCCGAACATTTTGAATTCGGGAAAGAATTCGGCAATTACTGCTGTGGAGGCGTGTGCACGGTGGGCTGTACCAAAAGCATCGTTCACGTAATAATCGCCCAGGGCGGACAGTTTTCGGGCAAAATCCAAATCGCCCTTCTCCTCCTGTTTGTAAAAGCGCAGGTTTTCGAGCAGCAGCACCTCTCCGGGTTTCAGCGAGGCTGCCTGGTCGATGGCCGATTGACCGATGCAGTCATCTGCAAATTTAACCGGGCGATTCAGCGCTTTGGTGAGGTATGGAACAAGGTGTTTTAAGGAAAATTTCTCCTCCGGGCCACCTTTGGGTCGTCCGAGATGTGACATCAGGATAACCGATCCGCCATCATTTAATATTTTGTTGATGGTTGGCAAGGTGGCATCGATGCGGTTAGTGTCGGTAATATTGAAATTTTCATCCAGGGGGACGTTAAAATCGACCCGGATGAGCGCTCTTTTTCCGTTAAAGTTAAAGTTATCTATCGTTCTCATGGCTTACAGTGTTACGTTATCGGCACAAATTTAAAATTTTTCAAAACGACAATGCATATATTTTTAATTTTACCCTGATTTTAACCCCAACAGGATGGAGGATTTAAAGATTGCCCTTATTCAGACAGGCATGTTTTGGGAGGCTCCCGAAAAGAACATTGACCATTTTTCCCGGATTCTTGACCGGATAACCAATCCGGTTGACCTTATTTTGTTACCGGAGATGTTCAATACCGGGTTTACCATTAACACAGGCAGCTGTGGAGAGACGATGGACGGCCCGTCGATAAAGTTTCTACTGAACAAATCGGCGGAAAAGGGTGCGGCCATCATGGCCACCCTGATCATCAGAGAGGGCGCCGATTATTTCAACAGACTGGTTTGTGTTTTCCCGGATGGCCGCATGGAAACATACGATAAACGCCATCTTTTTCGTTTATTAGAGGAGTATAAAATTTTGAAAGGCGGAGATCGGAAAACGGTTATTACCATAAAAGGCTGGAAAATTCATCCGATCATCTGTTATGACCTGCGATTTCCGGTATGGAGTAAAAACACCTACAGTGAAGGAATGTATGCATATGATCTGCTGGTTTGTCTGGCAAACTGGCCCAACTCCCGGGCGCACATCTGGAAAACCCTTCTGGCGGCCCGGGCGATTGAGAACCAGGTATATTCTGTCGGAGTGAACCGCATTGGCAACGACGGACATGGCACCTACCATTCGGGCGATTCGCTCGTTTCGGATGCCAAGGGGCAGGTTATTGCCGCTGCAGGGCCGGGAAAAGAAGAGATCGTTGAAGTTACCCTTTCGGCACAGGAGCTCAGACTGTACCGCGAGGCTTTTACGGTGGGATTAGACTGGGATTCATTCACCATCAACAAATAACAACCAATGGCTGAATTGTCGGTCGTGATCATTACCCGGAACGAGGAGGAGAACATTCGTCGCTGCCTTGCTTCGGTGAAACCTGTTGCCGCAGAGGTTGTGGTGGTGGATTCGGGGTCGGTCGATCGAACTGCGGAGATATGCCGTGAAGCCGGATGCCGTGTTTTTTACCGGGAGTTCGACGGGTATGGAATGCAGAAGCAGTTTGCGGTTGATCAGGCTAAAAACGACTGGGTACTCTCCATTGATGCCGATGAGGTGCTCTCTCCCGGCTTACAGCAAGAGATCAATACGCTGATGAACAAGATGACATCTTCTCCGTTTGTGGGCGGGGCGTCGTCTCCGGAGCCTGTTGCCTGGAGCATCCCTTTTTCGCTTTATTTCATGGGGCGCATACTGAAACACGGCGGCGTTGGGAATGAGTATCATCTCAGGCTTTTTAATAAAAAAGGGGTGGTTTTACTACGGTTCCCGTTCACGAAGGGATTGAGGTGAACGGGGTCATCTCGAAGCTCATACATCCTGTCATCCATTACTCGTATCGCAACATCAGCCATCACATCGAAAAGATTAACATATACACCTCTCAGGCGGCCGAAGGATATGTGAAAAGAGGAAGGAGGTTTTCGAAACTCTGGGTAGTAGTAAAATTCCCGACAAGTTTTTTCGCGTTCTACATTGTTAAACGAGGCTTTCTTGATGGTTATCAGGGATTTATGTGGTCGTTTCTGGCGGCGGTATATGCAACCCTCAAGGTGGCTAAAACCATTGAACTAAACTCCAGATCATGATTATTTTTGAGATCATTGTTCCGATTTTGTTGCTGCTTGTTGCCATCTTTGTGACGGTTGAATACAGCTTTTTTATTCCGGCACGGAGAGGTCTTCCCGTTTTGATGTATCATAAAATATCGGAGAATAACGCCGACGGATTGACCTTGACAACAGGACAACTCGATCTTCAGCTGATGTATCTGAAGGAGAAGGGGTATCAGGCGATTACTTTCAGACAGTTAAAGGAGCTCATTGCCCAGGGGGCCGTGTTGCCCCGCAAAACCGTGATCATCACTTTTGATGATGCCTACCGGAATTTTCGTGAACTTGCACTGCCGCTGCTGCGCAAATACAACTTTATTGCAACGGTTTTTGTGCCTGTTGCCTACATCGGAAAAACCAACATCTGGGATCACGGTACCGATCCGCTTATGACGGTGGATGAGCTTCGGCAGATTGCCAACCGTCAGGAGGCCGAAATCGGGCTGCACTCATTCCTGCACCGGAGTTATGGCGATATGGCCCCGGCCGATATGGAGGAGGATCTGCAGAATTGTTACAGTACGCTCGCTTTTCATGCCATACCGTTTGTAAAGGTTCTGGCCTATCCTTATGGCGGATTTCCGAAAAAGGATCTTCAGCTGAAAGGTCAGATGGCGGAGGTTTTTCGAAAGATGAATCTGGATTTTGCCCTCAGGATCGGAAACCGGATCAACCCCTGGCCATTGCGATTCCCTTACGAGATAAACCGGATTGACATCAGGGGGACCGACAGTTTTTTATTTTCCGGACCAAACTGAAAAAGGGGCGGGCAAAATTGTTTGCCTGATTTTCTATGAGAAGCATCACCCTCCGGCAGTTCACACGATTTTTTTACATCCTTGGTTTGATGGGAATTCTTGCCATGCTTCCATTTTCGAAGATTGTGGTGAGCATCGGGCAGTTCGTACTTGCCGGGACCTGGATCGTTGAGAAGTTCGACGTGGTGCGGTGGAGCGCCTTTTTCCGGCAGCCTTCCATGGCAAGGAAGATTCTTCTTGCCCTGCCATATACGCTGTTTGAAGCCGGCAGGGGCATCGTCAGAGGGTTTGGCGAGTTTCTTCGCAACAGGCCGGCGCTCCTCTTTTCCTCTATTCTTCTTTTTCATCTGATCGGACTGTTTTTCACCATCGATTTTGATTATGCATTAAAAGATTTGCGCACCAAACTCCCCCTCTTTCTTTTTCCGCTTTTTCTTTCAACATCCGCTCCTTTCAGCAAAAAGGCATTTCACCGGTTCATGTTGTTTTTTATCTTTTCACTTCTGGTGGCAACCGTCATCAACGTATGGAAGATCAACCACCTGCAATTTATCGATATCCGGGATGTGGCCCGCAGCGTGTCGCACATCATTTTTGCACTGCTGCTCGCCCTGGGCATCTTCACGCTGGCTTTTTTCATTCTGAAGCGCCGTACCTTGCCAGGCTGGGGTCGGATAATCTGTGCCACACTTCTGGTTTGGTTTGGCAGTTATCTCTTCATCACCAAGTCGATGACCGGGTTGCTCATCATCCTCATCATCCTGTTGATGTTTGTTCCCCTGCTCATTTTCCGCATCCGAAACTGGTGGTATAAGGCGGCCCTGCTCCTGGTGATTGTGGCTACCGGCACCATCATGACCCTCAGTATGCGCAAAGTGGTATGGGATTATTACCATGTAAAGCCCGTTTATTACCGTGATCTTGATCAGATTACATCGCGTGGCAACCGGTATGTTCACAACGTGTTCAATTATCAGACTGAAAACGGGAACAGGACCTGGCTCTATGTTCAGTGGGATGAACTTCGTGCTTCGTGGAACCTCCGGAGCAGGATCAACTTCGACAGTCTCGACAAGAAACACCAGCCCATTGCTTTTACGATCGTTCGTTTTCTTACCTCGAAAGGATACCGGAAGGATGCCGACGCGGTGGAAAGGCTAACCCGGGAGGAGGTGCGGGCCATTGAAAACGGAGATGCAAATTACATCTTCATGAAGGAGTTCCGTGTCAGGGGCTGGATTTATGAGTTTCTTGCCGGTTACGACAATTACCGGCAAACGGGAAATCCAACAGGATCGAGTATGATGCAGCGTCTCGAATACTGGAAGGCCTCCCTGGGCATTATTGAACGCAACTGGCTTACCGGAGTTGGCACGGGAGATATGAACATCGCCTTTGAGCAGGAGTATCTTCGCATGCACACAAAACTGGCTCCCGATCAGCGGTGGCGTTCGCATAACCAATTTCTGTCGATATTTGTCGGCTTCGGAGTTTTTGGATTGGTGTGGTTCCTGTTTGCCATCTTTTATCCACCCATCGCCCTGAAGCGGTTTGACGACTTTTTTTACCTCGTCTTTATCCTCATTGCCCTGCTTTCCATGATGACGGAAGATACCATTGAGTCGCAGATGGGGGTGACCTTCTTTGCCTTCTTTTATTCCTTTTTTCTGTTTGCCCGAAGAGAAAAGGAGCCGCTGTAGTCATCAGGGGATGGTTATCCCGATTTTAAATCCCATGAAATGGAGCGGGAGCGTGTAATCGATCACCGCGCTTTTCTGGATCTTGCCCGTGTCGGTCTCTATTTCCGTATAGCGGGTATAGGATGATTCGAGTGATTGGTATTTATAGAAGAGTTCGTACACGAATTTCAGTTTTTTGGTCACAAACATTTTGTAACCAATGCCGATGCTGAACGAAAAGTCGCCTTTTCCCTCATGCACATAGGTGGTGGCATATCGGGTTCCAAAACCATAGCCCAGGTATACGTTGGCGAAGATGCTGTTGGCGGCCGGTTTAAAATCGTAGCCCAGGTAGCCATAGACGGGCCAGAAAAATCCATTGTTCCACCGTTCTGCCCCGATGGTAACTCCCAGGGCAATCCTATCCATGTACATGATGCCGTTTGTGGTTTGCAGCACGATCGGGATGTCGTCGTTGCGCACCTTCTTCTGCACGCCATCCACCACATCGGTTTTAAAGGAGCCGATGCCGATGGAGACGCCGGCTTCTGTTTTATTGAAAAATTTAATTGAAGAGGGTTTTTTTGCCTCTCCGGGTTCATTGGAGATGATCATCTGGGCCGAAGTTGCTGCTGAAACGAGCAGCAGGAGGGTCAAAAAGAGAGAAGTCGGTGTTTTCATAGGTTTAAAATCAATCCTGCATAAAGATACAAATTTCTTCAGAAAAGAGAAAAACCTTTACTTTGCAGCGTTATCCAGAAATATTTGTCCCAATGCCCGATGTTCATACTGTCTCTTCCAATGGCTGGCTGGTTGTGGTAAATCCCAATGCCGGGAGTCAAAAGGGGGCCAAAGCGTGGCCGCGTATTTGCCGGCGATTGACCGATGAGGGTTTCGAAACGGAGTGTGTTTTTACCGAATGCAGAGGCCACGCGGTGGAGCTAACCCAAAAAGGCATTGATCAGGGTTATCGGCACATTGTGGTGGTTGGTGGAGACGGAACGCTGAACGAGGTCCTGAACGGAATTATGCTGCAACAGGTGGTTCCTGCCACAGCAATCACCCTGGGCATGATCCCGGTGGGGACCGGAAATGACTGGTGCCGCACTTTTGGGATTCCCTTTGATTACAAAGGCGCCATCGCGGTGCTGAAAAGAGAGAAAACTGTTTTACAGGATGTAGGGAAGATATCCTATTTCAGCAAAGAGGGTCAGCAGTTGCGTTATTTTATGAACATTGCCGGAATGGGCTACGATGCCTTGGTTGCCAAGAAAACGAATCTTCTGAAGGAGAAGGGAAGGGGAACTCCACTGGCTTACATGTATTTTGTTTTTGCTGGTTTATTGCAATATCAGTTTATTGAGGCGGTAATTGAAGTGGATGGGAAACAGGTTTTTAAAGGTGAGATCTTTTCCATGAACGTCGGCATCTGCAAATACAATGGCAGTGGCATGATGCAGGTGCCCGATGCCATTCCCGATGACGGGCTTATGGACATCACCCTGATTAAAAAAACCTCAAAGTTAAAGGTGATCCGGTATGCCCATAAACTGTTTGACGGCACCCTTGTTAAGCTTCCTTTTGTGAACACCTATAAAGGAAAATTCATCCGCATCCGGTCGGTCGGCAAGATTTACCTCGAAGCCGACGGAGAGTCGCTGGGCCATACGCCGTTTGTGTATGAAATTATCCCATTGGGGCTTAGGGTGGTCTCCGGTCATGACGACCCATCTCGTCGACCCCACGGAGAAGACGATTCTCAAGTCAATCAGCAATAAAAAGAGAGGGCAATTCCGGAATTGTATTAAATTTGTTGATGCAACTTTAGTTATATGCGGAAGACAAGCTCTCTTTTATCCCGGCTGATGCTGATTATAATCTCACTCTTCGTTGGCCTCACAATCCAGGCCCAGGATGCAAAGGAGGCGCTTACCCGGGCATTTCAGGCGATTGACAACTTGCAGGCTGTCGGATATCACACTGTAATTGAGCAAACCAACCCCATGAACGGCGATACGACCCGGTTGGAGTCTGATTGCCTGATGAAGCGGGTGCCAGAGGATACCATCGCCGGATTCTATTACTATTTTTCTTCCGGGAGCTCCGGTTTTTGCAAATACAACGGAACAACATGGTACAGTTACTCCCCGGACTATTATGATTACATCCTGAGATATACGCTTGAGGCAAATCCGGAGGAGTTTCGTTCGTTAAAATTGCCGGGAGGTGTTGCCCCTTCGGCGGTAGAATCAACCACCTTTTTTCTAAATTCACTGTTTAACGCGAGAAAGAGTCTGTCGGAGATTCTTGAAAAATGGCCTTCAGACACATTAAAACGCAAAATCGTATATGTAATCACTGAGGATACGGTTGTTGAAAACACCCCCTGCCTGGGTATAAAGATGGTTAAAAATGGCAGTAAATACTCCTATTACAAATGGGCTTTTATCAACAAGCACACTTTTTTGCCGGTTGTGGTTATCACAGATACCCGGGGTGGAGAGATGGTGATCAACAACACATCCATTTCGATGGATCAATACACAAGGATAAGTTTTTTAAATATAACAGAACAAACGCCTGACCTTGACTACCTGCTGGGTGATGCCAGTCTGCCCAAGGGGGTCGTGGTGCTGGACCATCAGCCTGCAATTGAATCCTTTAAAGTTGGTGATGCTGCTCCTGCATGGAGGCTTCCCGAGCTCTGTTCAGCCAAGCTGATCAGTTCCGACAGTTTGGCTGGAAAGATCCTGATTCTGGATTTTACCTCCACCTGGTGTATTCATTGTGCTGAAGGATCGATCGTCATGAAGGGGTTATATCACAAATACGGAAAAAATGAGCGACTGCGGTTTATCAATATCTTCTCCTCCGACATCGACACCCGGGAAAAAATTGAAAAATATGTTGACAAGCATGAGCTGGAGGGGCTAACACTGTTTAATGCAGCAGGAAGCAACAAGGCTTATGGCGTGCAGGGCTATCCCCAGTTTTTCATTGTCGGTGGCGACGGACGGGTTGTATTTTTTCAGCGCGGATACAGTATCAATCTGGATGAAGCGATCGGAAAAGAACTGGAAACCCTGCTGAAATAATGCAGGACTGCAAACAATGCTATAATGCATCCCATCATCCCATCATCACATCATCACATCATCCCATCATCACATCAGCACATCATCACCCCTCCTTCCAGTCCCCGCTGGTTTTGATCAGGTTAACCAGCTCTTCAATGGCCATCGTTTCATCAACATTTTTTTCACCACAGTCTGTCCTTTGTAGAGCATCACCTTGCCTTTGCCGGCGCCGACGTAGCCATAGTGGGCATCGGCCATTTCGCCGGGACCATTCACAATGCAGCCCATCACGGCGATCTTTAACCCGGTGAGGTGTGAGGTACGTTCTTTGACTTTTTGCAGTGCCTCCTGGATGTTAAAGAGGGTGCGGGCGCAGGAGGGGCAGGAGATGAATTCGGTTTTGGAGATGCGTGTACCGGCGGCCTGCAGGATTTCATAGGCAACAGGAATTCAAATTCGGGATCTTCGGTAAT
>FUWD012858360.1_pt1 | contig 13075 bp, 12 predicted proteins | sample 1063281 | NCBI WGS metagenome assembly FUWD01 (sample SAMEA79048168, study PRJEB19326) | metagenome | biome: marine
GACCCTTTTGATGTTAAAACAATACCGCAATTTAATGTTACTTGCCTGCCTATTTTAGTATAAGTGCCTTCTTGTGTGCCATATGTTACACCGACCTTTGCATCACCAAACTGTAAATCAGGTGTCCAGGTTCCTTCTTCATAATCATCCAGCGTATTAGCATCAGAACTTGGAACGGCTGTGGCAGGGAAGGCTATTTGGCCGCCTGTTCCCCATTCTACTGCTGTAGCTCCTGAGTTCATTCGTAACAGAGCTAATGCCCCACCTTTGGTTAGCACCGCAGCAGTATCATTCCCTGTCCCCTGCACAAGATCACCGGCGGCGGCCCAGATGGGGTCTGAGGCTATTGGGGGGGAAGCGGCTTTCAGATTTGCAACACTTATTTTCTTACTCGTTGGAGTCCCCGCAACATCATCAACGATTTCCAGCATATCAGCATCATCCGGCGTTGCTGCAAGTTCCGGGTAATCTGTTATTTTAACATTAGCCATTTTTCACCTCTTCTAAAAACGGTATTAAAATCATCATTTCATCAATGCTCAATGACACATCCTCCTTTTCAAAATCCACTACTATTTTTTCCCATTCAAACTCAAAATCTATTCTCAAGAGTTCATTCAATTCAGCTCTGAACTTTTCCGGGTTTTTGATTGAGATTCCCTCTTTTGTTGAAATAATTTCCCTGGCTTCATCCCGGTTTGCATATTTCTCAATCAATTTTTGTTTTTGGATAAAATACTGTTTTGATTCGGTCTCGATTTTATCAAAAAGCCGGGCAAGCCAATAAGCTGTTTTGATCTTAAAAGATTTGTTGAGAATGCTTGAAATGTCTTTTGTTGCAAGCGTTTCAAAATACTGGTTTGTTAGTTTCATTTTGCTCCTTTTATTTTTAGTTTCTAATAATAATAAAGACCTATTCGTAAGGCCTACTGTATTGCCTGGATTAGAAGTCCCAACCACAGAATAAGTGTAAGACCCACTGCCAGGAGTATCGCCAAGACTAAAATTCAGAACATCATTATTTAAACTATATTGGGTTGAATAGCTGGCTATAACAGTTGAACCTCTTTTCACATCAAATGTTAGATTTCCATTAAATCCTGATGTCATATTTACAGAAAAAAGAATAAATACCTGCGCTCCTGTTGATGTTATATTGGCACTTTGATATGTTGTTCCGTTTCCAGCATTGACATTCGCAGCGGTAAAAGAATTAACTGGTATGGTTACAGCATTATTTTCTAAGTTGGCTGTGGTTATTATAGACCCACCAATTGTCAATACAGACCCATCCCAGGTCATGTAATTACCGGCTGGATTACCGATTGAGAATTTATAACCCCCAGAATATCCAAGGAAAAATCCAGTTCCAGTATTATAAGCTGTTTGACCGCCCTTGATATATCCGGATGTGTTCAGGGTCATGTTCCCAGCTGTAATGGACCCAAGATCAGCATTAATGGCTGCAAGGTTTGTTACACTAATTGAATTTGCAACAACAAGACCCGTACCTATATAACCAGCTAAAATAAGCGTTGTGGAAGCAAGCCCGTTGACAGCAGACGTATCGGCAGACGTGTTGGCACTGGTTTGATCTGCCAAAGCATCAGTGCATTTTGCAGCTGATAAAGAAGTTGGTAATGTTCCAGTAACGCCAGCACTTGTTAATACTATCTTTCCTGCTGATATTGCTGTGGTTAGGACTTTGCCGTAGGTTCCATTATTTATATTATCTAAAGAGTTATTTACAGTGGCAAGGTCTCCTTGTCCTGCAATATTGGCTGCAGTGTTAGCACTTGTCACATCAGCACCATCAGTATAACTTAAATCACCTCTATCCTGTAATGCTAAACCACCCAAACCAGTGACTACGGCATTTGGAACGGCCCCGCTCGTTATAGTGATAGCCCCCTTGATCGTTAATTGGCCGGCTCCCTGGTTCCAGGATATCCCTTGACTTCCGCCACCAGTATCACCAAATATGAAATTACCCGAACTATCAAGATATGAAGTCCATGCCCCGCCAGTATAAAAACCCATGTGTGTAGATGACAAAAACAAACCCGATCCGGCAGGGGTTCCAAGTGTTGCAGGTATGCTTGATAGATTCGTTCCCCAAATAGCGCCCACCGTGGCATTATCGTCTGGCCTTCCACCATCATCTGTGATGTCTGACCATGGCAGAGTACCGACAAGTGAAGCAGATCCCTTTATCGCAAGATTAGTTCCATCCCAATATAAATAATTTCCAGCGGGATTGCCTATGCTTAACTTCCACTTGCCCCCTACATAGCCGACAAAGAAACCCTCACCTGTATTATAACCCGTCTGTCCTGCAAGTATCCTAAACCCATTTGTGGGATCATATCGCATACTTCCGTCAGTATCTCCAATTCCAATTCCAAATAAATCAGAGGTATATCCAAGGTATCCGTTAAGATTGCCTAATCGCAATCGGGTTGTTATAGTGTTCCAGGGCTCGCCTGCATGAGTGAAGACGGACAGATATGGTGCATTTGCTTCTGATGATGTCATATAGACAGCACCGTCCCCGGATTGTTTATAGTTGACTACAGAGGCTCCTTTTGTCCATGCAGGATTGTTATTGGCCGTGTAATCATCAGCCAAGTCCCTTAAAACATGATAATTTGGAGCGTCAACAAGAAAAACCTCTAACCATTCATCATCTGTGCCATCTTTGATTCTGAGAATATCACCGATAGCGAAAGTTTCATTTCCTTCAATTGTTAAGACTGCGGCATCCTCGGCCAGAATCCTGATATTTGAATCTTCTGATATTCTAAAATCACCAGCTTCTGATATTCGATAAACATCTTCACCATCATAAATGGTCATATCAGCGCTTAAAACATCGGCAGGCAGCACCGCTAAATTGCCACCGATAGCCGACACAACATCTTTTTGAAATACTGCTGTTCTGATCATACCTCTGGATCTGATATTGCCAACTTCTAAAAGATCAGGGTCAATATTAAATCCAGCCCCATTTATACCTGAAACATAATTTGAACTTCTTATTCTTGCATTACTCCCGTCAATATCAATATAAGTTCCTGAACCAACTCTGATTTTTGTAGGTACATCAAGAACACCTGATACCGGGTTAAATCTTAGACCATGTGTCGATCCGCCAACTCTTAAATATCCATCACCATCAACGAAAAAACCGGCTTGAGTTCCGGCGTATGTAATAGCATCAGCACTTGCACCAAGAGCAATTTTAGGCGTTCCATCTAAATTACCAAGAACAATTTTAGTTGCCGCATTTCCAATGGCTGCATTTCCGCCCCAAAAATCGTATGTTCCGGCGTAAAACCCTGCTAGTCTGATTGTCGAACTAACCAAAACAGAAGTGTCATAAACTACTGGTAGATCTTCTTTGACACCCATTTCTGACACACTTCTGATTTTGATATAGCAAGTATCTCCGGGTTCGTAGATTACACCCAGTGCATTGAAGGTAAATTCTCCTGTGCCATCCCTTCCTATATAATAATAAGTTGAATCATCGTTTGAAGCATAAACTTCTGAATATGAATAAAAAGGATCTGTTGTTGGCGGCGTGAATGTAACCCGGACAGCATCGAAATCATAAGCAGATCCAACCGCTGTCATTGCGGCAGATACGCTTGTTGATGCAGCGGGTGTTTGATATGGATTGGGCAAGTTTGATCCATAATTTGCCTGAGTCCCCACCTGTGCGTCATCATAAGCTCCTGAGTAATAGGCCTCTACTGTAAATTGCATCTGGCCTAATTCATCCTCTGATCGGCTCATGATTAAAAATTGTTTTGTTGTCCACCCCGGGAGTGTATGTGTGATGGTTACAAGATCAAGAACCTCTAAATCACTCGCCCCTGATAAAGCCGTGAAGCTTGCGGAATAGTCAGGATATCGTTTTTTATTGAATTTAAACTTTGCCCTTCTTCTTGCAATCTCGACATCTGTTATATACCAGGCGTGTTCTTCGTGTAGTATTTCACCGTTTTTGTTTATGTCTGCTTCATCCTTTATTTCAACACTGGATGATTTATAACTATTTGCTGAATCTTTAAAATGTACTCTGACTACATTTGGCTTTTCAAGTTGCTGCCATGTGAAAGAATCTTTGACGATATTATCGAGAGTAAATGCGTGAGAAACAGTTTTTGCAGTTAAACCGCCTGCGCCATCTTCAATTTGAGCAGAATCCCATATTGGTTTTATCTTGCCCTGGCTCATAAGAGTCCGGCCATTGAATGACGACCATATTATTTTTTGGCATCATTTATGGCCATGTTTGTATCAATATTAAAATCAAATCTATATCGTGGCAATGAACTACCGGCAGGCACTTCATCACATAAAGCCTCGAGAGATTTAAAAGCGTTAAGATCAAGATCGCCTGCGCTGTATCCTTCAACATTCAGATACCAGTCGTATAATATAACAGCCGGGTTTCGGGTAAAAGCATCAGCACCCCCGGCCAAGGGAGCGCATAATAGGCCTTCTATAACAACGGTTATATTTGGATTATATCCAACCTGTTTATCATCTTTTGCGAAAGTAAAGGCTGTATATGCAATACTTCTGAAAGCGCTTGCAAGGGATGAAAAGCGAGCGTCAACGGTTTGCGCTCTCGTCCCTGTGTATTCTGTTTTGGTATGTGTTCCGGTAAGCTCCGACCATTCAATATCATTTACTTCCCATCTTGTAATACCTTCAACCAGGCCTATGCAATGTCCAACAATAATTCTAAGGTCGGTATCATCAGCAGCATTGAATCTTATTTTGTTTCCGCCTATCTTACATTTTCCGTAGCACCTGGCAACAAATGTCCCCTCAGATATTGTATTGCCTATTCTATCTGAAGCATAGGTTGGAGAATTACTAAAATCTGGCATTTCCGGAACCATTGATTCTGCCACGAGATATGTGCCAATAGCTACAGCAGCTCCAACCGCCCATATTGTGAGAGCTGACCACGTAGTTACTGCAACGGCCGTGCTTACAGCAGAAAGTCCGGCTATAATAGCAGCACCGATAAAGGCATAAGCATTAATTGGTACTGCAAAAACAATTATGGAAATAATAAAAATATATTTTATAAAAATTTTCATAAGTCTATTGTCATCATAGTTGCTTTTTGTTTGAATCCGTAAATTCCATGACCTTTGACATTATTTGTAATTATATCAATAGATACGGCGCCATTTTCTTTTGACCATTTTTTTAATTCATCTAAGATTGTTTTATTTGCAGTCAGCCCGGCTGTTTTTGAATATAATGCTGACACACCTTTGCAAATCGGCAATGGCACAAAATATGCGATTAAATATCCAACCATTTTATTATCTTTAAATGATCCCATCATAAAAAAATTTTCATTGTCTGAATTTTGGATCAGGAATTGAACCCACTCTCCGATCTCACAATCGAAAAGAGTCGAAAAATCAGGATCATCTAAATACATTATCTTTGCAATATCGTTTACATCAAGTTTTTTTATCATTATTCAGCATCCATAGGCGCTGTAATGTGGATACAGCCCCCAAAATTTAGATTATTATCACCACTTGGGCCCCAAGCATTTACACCTGTGCATGTTTCATAGGTTTGATCACAACCCTTATACAATACATAAGTGCAAGTATTATCAACGGCCACAGGTAATTCAACATCAAAAGTCAAGGTGTCAGTAGCCGCCACAAAGTCTTTTATTCTGCGACCATATTCAACCCCGGCCTTTGTGATTATTATCCGGCCATCATTCCAAAAATCATCAGCCTGTGTCAAAGCATTATCAACCAGTGTTGATGTTGTTCCTGAATCGGCAGTACCTGAAGATGTCAAGGATGTTAAATCAGCAAGGCTATTTGTATTACATTCAGCACCGCCAAAAATCCAGGGGCACATTCTTTGATATGGAAAGGTTAATGTTTTTCTGGTCAAAGGCTTGCCGATTGTGGCCGGAACGGTTAGCCAATGCCTTGAAATTTCAGAAGGTTGTTCCATGTAGCCGTTGAAAATCTCATTATAATAAGCTGCATCACCCAGGGCATCAAGATAAACCCTTTTGATTATCAGTGTTTTGCCCCTGAAATCTTCGTTATTTGCATAAGCGGCCATATCTCTTACCACATTATCAAATTTGATTGTGACACGGCCGATTTGACCTTCAAGGGCCTGCGATATGTTTGATAACTGAATCGCCTTTGCTGTGTATGTGTTACCGGCTGTTGGAAAAGTTACGTTTGATTTATATGCTGCAAACCTGATTGTTGAAGTAAGCCCCAATTCAAATAAAAGAACTGGCCTTTTGTTTGTGGCGTCCATCTGAGCTAAAACATTTGCGTGAATATTTCTTGGCATGATCAGTTCGCCTTCTCAAACGATATAGACACTTTCCATCTATTCGATATTTTTTCCATTGATAGACTCCCTTCAACCCATCGTCCGGTTATATTTGAACCCGATCCGATATAAGACGGAACGGATGTCCATGAAAACGGATAATACCCCCCTGATTGATCTTTGTAATGTGTCAGTATGGTATCCCTGACAGCGCTTGTAATGGCATTAAAATCAATCCTGTATGACTCGACCGGCGTTGCTGAAATATTAAAATATTCTTTTTTCATGCTCTCAGTTTGGGATTGAACATTATTATATTCTGGTACCAATGTCGTTACTAAATTGGGAACCAAAGTAAAAGCACTTCCTGCGGCCATTATGCACCCCCTTTGACCATTGATCTGACAGGCCCATCATTATTATAGTTCCTTACCACAGCACCCGGCGCAACACGCTCAACCACTATTTCAGCAATTTGAGCCATGACTTGACGCTGCGTATTCAGATCTTGGAATGTTGGATTATTCATGGTTATATTCACAACATTGCCCTGCCCGCCACCTTCCATCTTGACAGGGATTTTACCGCCTGAAGGTATGGGAATATGGGCTTCTGATATATTGCCTGTTTGATACACACCCCTTGCGTTTGATATGCCGCCTTGATCATAACTGGGTGGTTGTGCGGCTGCAATCATGCCTATTTGTATTGCTGCTGCAGCGCCTGCGATCCCCGCTAGAGCCATTGGTATAGGCCACGGATAAGGTGATGCCAAGGCGTTTAAAACTGCCTTATGTCCTGCGATAGCTGCCTCTGCCATTGCAAAGGCCTTATATGCTATAAAAGCTGCCTTGCTTTGTTTGCCCCCGGCCTGAGCAATCATTTGAAAGGTTCCAGCAATCCCCCCAGCAATATTCTGATAAATATCAAGTTTTGCCATTTGCTCTGCCCTGGCAATCTCAATATTTCTTTTGCTGGTCATTTCATTTATTTTATTCTCATCAACACCGGCCTTGCGGTATATTTCCATCATGCGCTCAACTTGCAGGCGTTCAAGATCAAATTTGGTTAGGCCCATTTCTTGGTATTTGAGATCGAATTCTTTTTGAATATTAAACCTTTCTTCTAATTGCTCCCTAACTTTTTCAACTTCGCTAGAGTCTACTTGCATCCGTAATTCTTTATCAGTTAAATTTATTGTATCAAAATTTACAAAAGCCTGACTAGCTTTATAAAGTTTAACCTCAAGAGCTTCTATATCTTCAAACCAACCCTGAAGAACACCAGAAATCTTTTCTTCCAAGAAATACATTTCCATCTCAGATAGGCTTTTTGCAGTGTCGCCCGTCGCGGGTTTTGCCTTTTTTGAAGAAGTCTCGCTTGTCAAAGGCATTGAAGTAGCCGTGAGAGCAGTAGACGCCATTTCAGCTTGAAATTGAAGAGTACTCAATCTTTCTTGTAATTTTTTTAACAGCTCTTCGCCATCAGCTATCTCTTTTAATTTTTCATCAGAGAAAAGCCATTTTTTACCAAACTTAGACTCAGATCCGAGATCCCATAAAGACAGTTGCAAGTTAGCGATTGCGCTTTGCACTGTGTTTACATTAGTAGAGAGTAAAATTGCGTTAGTAATTAATTTAGGTTTAAAAACATTTTCAAGTTGTTTACCAAGTAACGCAACTCCTGCGATAAAAGCACCAGTAGGAGTTGATCCTGTTAGTATTCTCCCCAGTATGCCAACACCTGCAGCGCCAACGACTCCGTCGGGTAGGCTGTTGTATATACCCACTATTCTACTAAGCGATTTTTCTATTTTATCAATTTTTCCTGGTAAATCACTTGCTAAGCTCGTCAATATACTCGCCAAATGGATTGACATATTTTCAAGTGCTTTTTGAGCTTCTGGCTTTGATATTTGAGCTTGCATTTCCTTCATTGCTTTAGTAGCAGAATCAATAAGAATTACCATCGCAGGCCCAAAGGCTGCGCCCATCTTCACTTTAAAGTCTTCTACGTACCTTGTAAAAGAAGAGAGCTTTTTTCCAGCCGTAGACATTGCTGCCTCGTAAACGCCTGCGATTCTTGTGCCGTATTCTATAACTACATTTTGTCTAATAATCGCTTTTTCTGCTTCTGAAAAAGACTCAGTTGTTCTATTTGTTGCATTTGCAACATCTTTGTAGCTTTTACCGAAATTGACGTTAATGCCAATTGACTTTAATACTTCCGTTTGTCCTGATTGAATACCATAGATCATTCTCTGAAATGCTTCAGATGAATTAATATTACCAATTACTGCAGCATCCTGAGCTATTCTGCCAAGTTGAGTCGCTTTTGTTAAATCTAAGTTAGCTTGAGCCATTTTAGTTAATGAATTTCTGGACTCAATCATTGAAATCCCAGTTTTTCTTAGAGCAATATCAAAATCATCCATTTCTTTGGCAGAGTACCCAGCATTACTTCCCACTTGCTTCATTACGATACCCAGAGTTTCAAATCGAGCTGCAAGTAACGCAGAGTCTTTTACTAATGAAAGTGTTTTGTATGCGACAACGGTGACAGCTGCAGCGGCAGCTACTGACATTATTTTAAATGCTCTAGTAACTTGACTCTGCATAGACTTTACTGAAGACTGGATCTTTCTATTCGCTTTATCAAGATCTCCTTGAAGTCGGTTATCTTCAGCTCGTATATCTATGTAAACGCCGCCTGCTTGTGTCGCCATTATTTTTCCCTCGCCCGTTTTATCCAAGTACTAGACATTAATAAAACCTTTTCAAAGCACTCTTTCTTCTTCAAAATCCCGTATAGATCCATTGCTCTATGAATCGATTCGTGCATAACATCAAGAGGCCCTTTTTCAGTCATTATTAATTGATTCCTTATCAAATAAAATATTTGAACAGCATCTGAATTTTCTTCTAAAAACTCAGGTTTACAAGTATCACATGGCGGATCTTCTTTTTTATTACCGTGAACGTCATGACACCCTTCACACATGGGGGCATAAATATCAGTCCATTCTACGGTTTCCCGGAGTTTTTTGCTTCTTTCTCCATCTTTTTTAATCCAGCGTTAACTTGCAGCTCCATACACTTTGCTAAAAATCTGTCAAATACAGCGACTTTAGCAAGTTTGATTTTGTTCTCACGAGTACACTCAATTGGATTTCCTTTAATATCAAAAAAATCTTTTAATCCAGTAATCATGTAATCGAGTCTGTCATCAGCATCTTTTTGATTTTCTTTAAAAGTCTTTTCATGGAAAAATTCGATTCTTTCCATTTGTCTTGTCTTTGGATTTAGTACCATTTCAGATACTTTTTTCCTATTTGTCATTTGTTCATTGATTATTTTTGCCGCGGATCTAATACGAACTTTTCCTGTCCCGGGTTCTGGATCAGAATAAGTAATCTCTCCTGATTCAAAATTAACCGTTGATTCAAAAAATTCAAACCAATCACCTTGACTTTCTTCAATGTCGAACATCACACCATTTTTAACCATGATGGTTCCTTTCATTTTTTTTAATTATGTTAAAATATTAATATCAAGTTCCATACGCTGTCATAACAGCGCCGGAAATTTTACCTTCAAAACTCACTGTAGCAAGAGATGCTTTTTCAAATGTAATAGAATTACATTTAGTCGGTAAAATCTTGCCCCCAGGAGCTACAGCCCAATACTTAGATGTAGTTTCATAAAAGTACAAATTTGAAAGCTCGGTCCCAGCAATGCAAGCTGCAGCTAATGCTACTTGCCCAGCTGAGTCAGTTATATCATGAAACCCCTCAAAAGTCACAGTTCCAGGATCTCCCATTCCGCCAAAGACGAACGACTGAACTGTGTCTCCAAATTCAGTATCGTCTAACGTTGGATTTACAAATCCGCTCATTGACCACGAAGACAACCCAGCAATTTTTACACTGCCATACATTACTTTTGCTAAACGTCCGTTTCTTGCTGCCATTTTTCTATCTCCTATTGTTGTTTTCTTCCCCGATCAAGACTGTCGATTCAAGTCTTTTCTCAGGAAATCTGTTATAAATCCAATTCCACATTTTTTTAAACGTTGCGTTTGGTTCCCATTGTCCAAAAAATCTTGTACAGTAATGCTCTGCCCAAGCATCGATAATCCAAGCCGAGCCTATTTCATTTGCTCTTAGGCAAGCGTACGTCCCATAAAGATCAAAACCCTCCATCTCTTCAAATCTAAAGCCAGACTTCATATTCACAATTATTGTGCATTCGTCGATACAAGAACATCGTACTGGAAACTTATGATCAGACACAATCCACAGAGGTGAGCTCATATCGTGAAATCTACCGCAAAGTTTTCCATCTTCGTCTTTTCCAACTATTCCTGCAATTACCCAATCTTTTGGAAGCTTTTCAATCTGTTTTTGAAATTGCGGCAGCCAATGTTGCTTATAATGCATATCGCTATGAGTCAGTATACCAATCGTAGCACCGCTTTTATCAATCGTGTCTAGCAAAGTGTTAAGACCTTGTGTAGCTGTTTCTGGATCAAAGACAGTAAAACAAGGTATATTGCCAATATTCGATTTCATTAAAATTAAGTCAAGTCTTTTTATGTTATTGTATATACAACCAAAAGCAATAGTGGATTTAAGTTGTTCAACTGCGTCCTCTTTTAAATATTCTTTTACAATATTTTTAACATTATGATTCTTTGAAACGTAGTCGTGCAAGAAACTCGAATCATTTGGATTATACTTATTAAGTTCAGATTGTATCCATTTTTCAGTTAGCGGTATTTTAAACCTTCGACCTGAAAAATTATTTTTTGCAATTTCATCAATGTTTATCTCTGTAACATAACCATCTCCAACAGGGCCAATATAATTTCGATTATCTGCAATTAGCACAGGTACACCTTGCGCCATTGACTCAAGAGCTCCTCGACCAAGAGTAATACACAAATCAGCTTCTTTTATTTGTGCTTCAATTGGTACATCTGGATCACTGTATCTCACGTTGTATTTGTCTGATAAAAAACCAAATGGATCGTATAATAAAACATTTATGTTTCTAATAATAAGAATATTTTTCAAAGTATCGTTAATTTTCTTTTGTTTTAAAATTTTAATAGGTTGCTTAATTATTTCACTATTAAAACCTCTAATATAATTTAATTGTTTTACTTCTTCGCTAATCGATACGTATTTATCGGCACCTGCTAAAAATTTTTCAGCATCAACAATTCCATGAGAGATAAAAACTTTCCTTGCCTTAATTGTTTCGTCAATATCATGAGAACATATAACCAAATCGCAAGTCTCTTCCGCGTTTTTAACGATCTCATGACCTTGCTCGATAAGCTCGTCAATAACACACCGCATAAAACGGCCCGAACCGCCTTCTTTTGTTTTTCCTGATATCTTATTTGCAGTAACTAATATTTTCAAGTTATTTGCCTTTCAGTTTAATGATGTTGTTAGTAGTTGAATTCTTTTTAACAATTGTCTTTTTTTTCAATTTTAATTCAATGCATACTCTGCAAAGATCGAGTATTCCTTTTATATGTCGCTCATCCAGTTCTGCTCGTGAAAGCTTAAACTCTGTTTTACATTTAGTACAATTTATTGCTATCATTTATACCCCCTGTCTATAGTCCAAAGAACAACGGTTTTCAATGTTTCATCAAATCTTTTTGGTGTAATCCATCCAAGGTTTTTCATTTTAAATCCGTCAAGAGCATATCTTAAATCATGCCCCGGCCTGGATGAATGAAAATCAACCATTTCATACTTCAATTCTTTTTCAAGGATATATGCAATCATTCTGGCAAGAGAAAGATTATCAATTTCCAACTCACCCACTATATTATATTGGCCTTTTGATGCATCAATTTTGTCAAGTTGCTCATCACAATTTTTGATTAAAAAATGAACTGCATCAGCAACATTCCTGGCATGGATATAAAATCTGGTTCCAGCTTTTGTTTTTGTTTTGTCTGCATGAATTGTGACAACTTCGCTATTTAAAACTTTATTAATCACCAATGGAACAAACTTCTCATGATGTTGTCTTTCGCCAATGATATTCATAGTATTTGTGATAATGATAGGAAGATTGTAAGTGTTTGCGTATGCTCTGCAAATTGACTCTTGTGCTGATTTACTTGCTGAATATGGATTCCCTGGATTATGCCGGCAGCCCTCTACATAATCATAGCTTTTGGGAGCCGTTCCATAAACTTCATCGGTTGAAAACTGAATGAATTTTTTAAGGCCTTTTAAACCTCGGCACCATTCCAATAAATGCAAAACAAGATTTATATTGTTTTGAATAAATGGGACAGGATACTCAATCGAATTATCAACATGGCTTTCACTTGCAAGATTAATAATATAATCAATATTGCCAACCTCTTTTATAATTCCGTCTGAAATCTTAGAACTAAGATCAATTGGAAATATCCTCACGCGCGAATTATCAAAGCATTCGATATCCCTGAGTCTATCGAACCCGTTTGCAGCATAGGTCAACTTATCAAATATGATAATTTCCCAGTCAGTCTTTTTAAGAAAGTGCTCAACAAAATGATGTCCAACAAATCCACATCCACCTGTTATTACTATCTTCATTCTAAGCCTTTCACGAGTTCTCGTTTGAAGTATGCTTTATTGTTTGTAATCTGGATTAATTCCCAACCGTCTTGACCAAGAGAATTAAAGTCAATTTCTTCATCAAGTTAC
>FUWD013394314.1_pt2 | contig 13074 bp, 16 predicted proteins | sample 1063281 | NCBI WGS metagenome assembly FUWD01 (sample SAMEA79048168, study PRJEB19326) | metagenome | biome: marine
AATCATGGCTACGTGGTGGGGCTTTGCGAGCCCATGGATTCTTTGAGAATTCGGCGCGGTACAGGCTATACAGTAGCCCCTCGCCCATTAACGCTCTCATCCACTGCACAGACCTACGGTAGTCCCTTTGAGGTGCGTTGGATGTTGCCTACAAAAAAGCGCCGCTTACTCTGACGAGACCTCTAGAGTGAGTCCGTGACCACCCCCTCAACCGAGTCAAGCCCCCTGCACATCCCGCTACTGGAGGATTCGCTCGACCACGAGCCCCACGACGTAAAACCGACGTGGCGCGGGTGGATCCACATCACGACCTTGCCTTTGGCGCTAGCTGCCGGAATTGTGCTGATTGTGTTGGCTAAAGGCGTTCCTGCCACGATTTCTAGCGCTGTTTTTGTCACCAGTTCCGTGCTCATGTTTGGCATTTCTGGCACGTACCACCGCTTCAACTGGAGCGCGCGGACCAAAGTGATTCTGAAGCGTTTAGACCACGCCAACATTTTTTTGCTCATCGCCGGCACCTACACGCCCATTGCCGTCTTAGCTTTGGCGCCAGAGAAAGCCTGGCGACTTCTCATCGCGATAGGAATTGGGACGGTTCTGGGAATTGGCTTGCGGGTGTTCTGGATTTCCGCGCCGAGGTGGTCCTACGTCCCGATTTATCTTGGCTTAGGGTGGGCGGCCGTGATGTATCTCGAAGACTTACTCGCGGCGAACCTTGCCATGATGATTCTCGTGATGGTGGGAGGTCTCGCCTACACACTCGGGGGAATTATTTACGGCCTGAAATGGCCCAATCCTTCGCCCAAGAACTTTGGCTTTCACGAAATTTTCCACGCTCTCACCGTGGTGGCTTTTTTGTGCCACTGGAGTGCGGTGTTGCTGATTGCTATGAATCCGCCGCTCGGCTAGCTTCCTCGTCGAGCTTGAGCTTGATTTCTTCACGGTAACGAACATTGCGGACCCTGCGCACCATGTCTAACACCAGAAGCAACACCGCGGCCGCGATGGCGAACGTGAAGACGAATCCAATAACACCGGGGGTGACAGAGTTGGGGTCAACCTCGATAGCAGGAATCAGGTTGTCTTCTTCAAACATAAACACCCGTGTGACAAAGTCCCTCACGATTCCCCTGCTCTTCCCATGCTCGCCGGCTAGCCTTGTCCTAGCGTACCGAGAGAAAACCAGTGATGTCTGATAATAGTGAACGGCTAGCCCAGCGTTATGGGCGCACCCCAGAACGGGCGAGACGCTCGAAGCTCGTGGGCTGGGTCGCAGCGGGTGGGTTCGCCGTCGTGCTGGGTGCGTGGCTGTGGTGGGGCGGGGTATTGGAGACGCCCTCGGAGCTTCAATATCGCGATATTGCTCACACGGTGGTCTCGGACACCCAAGTGGACGTAACCTATGAGGTCACCACAGCACCAGGCCGAGCCGTCTCCTGTGCTGTTCACGCTTTGAATTCGTCCTACGGCATCGTCGGCTGGGTTGTCGTCGCCATTGCGCCCAGCGAGCAGTGGACCAGAGTGTTTAGCACCACCCTTCGCACCAGCGAGACTGCGGTCACCGGTTTGCTCTACGAGTGCTGGTTACCGTAATCTCAAAGCACTCACCGGCCTTGGGAGGCCGGTTTCTTCTCATTCCAGGAGGCACCAATGGCGCAACCCGATACCTCACACCCCGTGTGGTTGACGCAGGAAGCCCATGACCGCTTAGCGGGGGAACTCGGCGAGTTAACCACGCGTGGTCGCACCGATATCGCTAAGCGCATCGAGATTGCTCGAGAAGACGGCGACCTGAAAGAAAACGGCGGCTATCACGCTGCTAAAGACGAGCAAGCAAAGATGGAAAATCGCATCAGAACACTCACCAGCATGCTTAAGCAGGCGGTCGTAGGAGAAGTACCCGAAAGCACCGGTGTGGTGGAATCAGGCACCGTGGTGAAAGCTCTTATCAACGGTGATACCGAAAAGTTTCTCCTGGGCTCGCGCGAACTCGCTGGCGATACCGATCTGGATGTGTATTCCGCCCAGAGTCCTTTGGGCGAAGCAATCATGGGGCTTCGTGTGGGGGAAAGTGGCTCCTACGCCGCGCCTAGTGGAGCAGAGATCGCGGTGGAGATCCTCGACGTCGAAACCTTTATTCCCTAAAACACCACGCGAGGGTCAAATCCCTGAGCCCGCAACGCTTCGAGAACTTCCTGGGCATGTTCGGGCCCCCGGGTTTCGACGTGAAGTTCGAGCTCGACCTGGGAAATTTGTAAACCTGTGCCGTGGCGAGTATGCAGCACTTCAACCACGTTCGCATTGTGGGCGGAAACAATTGCTGCTGTTTTAGCCAATTGGCCTGGACGGTCTGGCAAAGGAATACGCATTTTGAGGTAGCGACCGGCGCCGGCCATTCCGCGGGAAATCACGCGCTCGAGGATCATCGGATCGATGTTCCCGCCACTGAGCACCACTACCGTGGGGCCTGTGGCAGAAATTTTTCCCTCCAGTATGGCGGCCACACCGACAGCTCCTGAAGGTTCCACCACCATCTTGGCGCGTTCCAAAAGCACCAAAATTGCCCGCGCTGTTTCATCGTCACTGACCGTGACGATTTCGTCGACGGCGTCACGAATGATGTCGAAATTGAGCGTCCCCGGCTTCTGGACGGCAATGCCGTCGGAAATAGTAGGCAGAACATCAATGAGAACAGGCTCGCCCGCGGCGAGGGACGGCGGATAGGACGCGGCATTTTCGGCTTGAACACCGATGACCCAGATTTCTCTGCCTTCCAGCGCCGCTTTTTGCTTCATCGCACTTGCCACGCCGGCTAACAAACCACCACCACCGATGGGAACTATCACCGTGGTGACCTCGGGGACCTGGTCCATAATTTCCAATCCGACCGTTCCCTGACCAGCAATGATGTCGGGGTGGTCAAAAGGAGGAATGCGGATAGCACCAGTTTTCTTCGCAAAATCTTGCGCCGCTTTCAACGGCTCGTTGATACTTTCTCCGCCGAGCACCACGTCAGCCCCGTAAGCCTGGGTTGCCTGGAGCTTGGGCAACGCAACCCCGACGGGGGTAAAAATGGTCGCCTTAATGCCCTGCTCCCTCGCTGCGAAGGCGACGCCTTGAGCATGGTTTCCCGCGCTGGCGGCCACCACGCCTTTGGCTTTATCTTCGTCGCTGAGTTTCGACATGCAATAGTAGGCGCCTCGAATTTTGTAGGCACCCGTGCGCTGCAAGTTTTCACATTTGAGATGCACGGCGTGGCCCAGCACTTCGCTGAGGTACCGAGAAAGTTCCACGGGAGTCTTCTGCGCCACACCTTCTAAGACGCGTTGAGCGTCAAAGAAGTCTTCCAGAGTGGGCCCCGGGAAAGCGGACCCGCCAGAGTCCTTGGGAGCCATCACCGCCCAGTATCCGTCTCATCTACTGCGAGCGCCACCGGGTCACTGCGCCAGGAGGCGTGCGCCAGGTAGGACACCACGACGTTCACAAACGCGACAACGGGAACAGCAAATAACACTCCAGGAAGTCCCGCGAGATAGCCACCACCAGCAACGGCCAACACGACGGCGAGCGGGTGGATCTTGACGGCGGCCCCCATCACCAGGGGCTGAAGAATTTGGCCTTCAATCTGTTGCACCCCCAAGACGATGATTAACATAATCAGAGCTGACACTGGCCCCTCATAGACCAGCGCCACCAACACGGCCAATGCGCCGGCGACGGTTCCTCCGACGATGGGAACAAAAGCGCCCAGGAATACCGCTATCGCAATCGGTGCCACAAGGGGTAGACCGAGGAAGAATGCCCCTAACCCAATTCCTACTGCGTCAACAAAAGCGACAAAAACCTGAACCTTCACATAGCTGAGCAGGGTATTCCACCCTGCAAGACCGGAACCCAGCACAGCCGGGCGGGCAGCTTTAGGAAACCACGTTGTCAGGTAACCCCAGATGCGCTCACCGTCATGGATGAAGAAAATCAAAGCAAAGATGGCAATACCGGCGCCCACCAACCACGAACCCACGGAAGAACTCACCGAAAGGGCTCCGCTCACCACCCAGGTCGAATCGATGTCGGCTTCTACGATGAAGGATTGGAACCAGCCGTTCAGCTGCGCTTCGGACACCTCGAGGGGTGAAGCGAGAAGGTAGACGACGAAATCGTCATAAGCCAGGATGGTGCGATCGCGCAACGACCCCCACCCTTGAACGAGTTCTCCGACGACCAGCCACACCAGTCCGGTGACGACACCTATAAAGGCGACAACAGTGGTCAGTGTGGCCAACCAGCGCGGGAACTTGAGCACTCGAAGGCCAATAAATAATGGAGCAGCCAGCGCGGCCAACAACACCGCCACGAGAAGTGGCACCACCAGAAAACTCAGCTGAATGACGACGAAGACGCCTACTGCGGCAGCCCCCGCGATAACCAGAAATCTCCACGACCACGCTGTTGCGCGCTCGAGGCCCACGGGCACTCCAATGGGGGGGCGCATCACGGGACGAGACTTCCTGGGTGTCAGCACCAACACAGTCTAAGCGTCCGAGAATGGGAGGAGACTAAAAGCGCGCCTGATTCTCGAGAAGCCGCTCCACCCGGGCCTGAATGGGTGGGTGGGTTTGGAACATACGGTCGATGATGCCTGGCTTGATGGGATCTGCCATCCACAAATGCGCCATCGACGCTTGCTGTTTCTTGAGAGGCCGACCGTATTCCCCGAGCTTCACCAGAGCACTGGCGAGGGCTTCCGGGTGCCGGGTGGTCAGTGCCCCTGTGGCGTCAGCCAAATATTCGCGCTGCCGCGACACCGCTGCCTGGATGACAGCGGCCAGCAGAGGGGCAAGAATCATCGCCAAAAATGGCGATGATAATCATCAACGGGTTGCCCCCGTTATTACCGCGGCGCATTCCGCCAAAGAACGCCATGCGCGCCAATACATCGGAAATGAGGCCGACCACAACGACCAAGCCGAACACAATGGTGGTGACACGGATGTCAAAGTTTTTGATGTGCGCAAGCTCATGAGCCATGACACCTTCGAGCTCAGAATCGTCCATTATGTCGAGCAAGCCTGTCGTTGCCGCGACCGCGGCATGCTCAGGGTCGCGGCCCGTGGCGAAAGCGTTGGGTGCGGGGTCATCGACGATATACACCTTGGGCATGGGCAAACCCGTCGTGATGGCGAGGTTCTCCACAATCCGAAACAGCCTGGGGTTATCGGCCTTCTCAATGGGCTTGGCGCCTGCCATCGCGAGCGCCTGAGACCCCGAGGAGTAGTACTGAATAGCCACATATGCGATGGCCCCAACAACGACCCCGTAGAACACGAGGCCAGGACCACCGCCGGTGAGATACAGGTCTGCCACAAATCCCAGGCCTGCAATGAGGACCATGAAGAACACCATGATGATCCAGGTGTTGCGTTTATTGGCCGCTATCGCCCGATACACCGCGTGATTCCCGGGAGAGGTCTAGAACTTAACGCGGGGAGCGTTAGCAATGGCAGACGGGTCTTCAACCTCGAAGAAGTCCCTCGAGCCAAAACCCAGTCGCTTGGCAAAGAGAGTGTTGGGAAAGAGTTGAATCTTGGTGTTGAGTTCGCGAACGCCACCGTTATAAAAGCGGCGCGATGCTTGGACCTTGTCTTCGGTGTCGACCAGCTCTGCTTGTAACTGCAAAAAGTTAGCGCTGGCTTGCAACTGCGGATACGCCTCCGCGACAGCGAAGATACTCTTCAGCGCACTCTGCATCATGTTTTCCGCTTCTGCAGCATGGGTGGGATCCCCCGCACTCAACGTCTGAGCACGCGCTTTCGTCACTGCCTCAAAAACTTCTCTTTCGTGCGCTGCATACCCCTTGACAGTTTCAATCAAGTTGGGGATGAGATCCGCTCGGCGTTTGAGCTGAACGGTGATGTCGCTCCATGCCTCTTCTACGCGGACATTGAGCGTAACAAGGGCGTTGTAGGTGGCCCAGAGATAAATTCCCAAAGCGAGGGCGAGCACCACAACTACCGCGACAATCGTGACAAATTCCATGGAGCTAGCCTAGGACGTTTTACTGTGGATTGGAAGATAGCGTGCCCCGGCAGGGACTCGAACCCTGACTGTGACGATTTTAAGTCGTCTGCCTCTGCCGATTGGGCTACCGGGGCTAGAGGCAATGCTAGCGGGAGGTGACTTTCTTACGAGGCTCCTCAGCAGGAGCAGACTTTGACGCGGTTGCCGCTGAATCCCCTGGCCTGGTGGCGAATTCTTCAAAAAATTCACGTGGTCGCTGTACCCGGCGCACACTGGAGAAATCACGGCCCCAGAGAAGGTGAACGAACCAGTTCGTGAACACCCGAGCTTTGCGCTCCCACATGGGCACGGCAAAACCGTGGTAGATGCGGTGAATGATCCACGCGAGGAAACCAGTTATCGCGATGTTCCCACTTTGGAAGACGCCGTAGCCAATGCCCAAACCGGCGACGGCACCAGCATTCTTGTGGTGATAGTCCTTTGTTTCTTCCCCGCGAAGAACCGCCACGAGGTTTTTGCCCAAAACTTTAGCCTGCCTCACCGCGTGCTGGGCGTTGGGGACACAATAGCCACCCACGCCCCCACCGCTGAGGTCGGGAATTCGCGCAACATCTCCGGCCGTCCACATTCCCTCTAAAGGAGTATCGCCTTCGGCAACCCGCAGATCAGTAAGAGCGCAAATGCGTCCGCGTTCGTCCAAGGGGATACCCGTTCCCCCGAGCATGGACTGCGCTTTAACACCCGCGGTCCAAATTAGAATGTCGGTTTCGAGCACCATGCCATTGGAGAGCTCAAGGCGACCATCGATTGCGCTCGTGAGCTGGGTGTTGAGGTGAATGTGGGCGCTTCGCTGCTCCAGGTTTTTAATCACCCAGAGTGAACTTTTCAGCGAAACCTCCGGCATGATGCGATCCACTGCCTCAACAAGGTGGAAGTGGGTGTCATCGAGAGTGAGGGTGGGGAATTCTTTCAGCATGGAGGACACCAGACTGCGCAACTCCGCAAACGCCTCAATACCGGCGTATCCGCCTCCCACCACCACGACGGTCAACATTCTGTCTCGCGCGGGTCCGGGAGGCATATCGGCCGCGAGATGGAGGTTGTCGATGACCCGGTCACGCACCGCGATGGCTTCTTCGATGGTTTTCATGCCAATCGCACAGTCGGCAACGCCAGGAATGGGGAAAGTTTTCGACACCGCACCCGCGGTGAGCACGATGTGGTCGTAGTCGAGGGTGAAATCCTCGAGCCCTTCGGGAGTGACGGTGACCGTCTTAGTTTGGTGATTGACACCGGTCACGCGCGCCGTAACGACACGAGTTTTCGGCAGGTGTCGGCGCAGAGGAACAATTGCGTGGCGGGCTTCAATGGACCCGGCGGCAACTTCGGGAAGGAAAGGCTGGTACGTCATGTACGGCAGCGGATCAATGACGATTACTTCGGCTTCGCCGCGACGCAAAAGCTTCTCTAGCGTGAGCGCGGTATAAAAGCCCGCATATCCGCCACCCACAACGACAATTCTGGTCACAACTCACCCAATCTTAGAAGCACAAGCAGAAGCACAAATAGAAGCAAAACACCTCTAATTCTATCCCCTCCGGCGAGCCCGAAAAACACGGAGGGCCCCGATAGCCACAACAACCTCCAGCGCGAGAGCAAAAGCACCGGTCACGACGAATGGCAGGACTTCTCGTCTTGTGTCCTCAACGGCCATCGGAGGAGGAGCAAGCCCCACCGTCTCTCTGCCCTCTTGGGCAGGCCCTAACGGAAAAACCATCGGGTTGCCTCGTTGTTCGCGATGTAACGCAATCCAGTCTTCTAGAGACCCCAAAGGGTTCGCAGAAACCAAGGGAATCTCCCGGGTCACTGCGTCATAGGCGTTGACCAGGCCATAACCGTAGAGCGGATCGGGAACGTTAGCGGTCACGGGGGTTGCCGTGGCCACGAGGCGATTAATCACATTGTTGGCGTCCATAGCGGGAAAAGCCGAGCGCACAAGGGCGGCAATCCCCGCAACGATGGGCGTGGCCCCACTGGTCCCAGACCAGGAGGAATATCCCCCACCAGGAACAGCACCCACAAGTCCTTCACTGGGCGCCATCAGTGCGATGGTGATGCCCTGAGAGGAAGCCGCATCACTGGCGACTCCTTCCCTAGTAACCCCACCGACGGCCAACACCCCTGGCATTGTTGCCGGCGCCCCAACGGCCATGGTTCCCGACCCTCGATTCCCGGCAGAGGCAATCACGACCACATCTTTATCCGCCGCATACCTAAAAGCCTCATCCCAGGATTCCGGCCACTCGCTTGTGTTCCGGGTTAAGGAAAGTGAAATAACATTGGCGCCGTTGTCCACCGCAAAGCGAACGGCCCGTGCGATCTGATCGTCCGGGGACACCCGCGAACCATCAAAACTGACGGAGGCGCTCACAATGCTTGCTTCTGGAGCGCTACCAATAACACCTTTGTTATCGCCGTGACCGCGGCCAGCACCCAGGGAAGCCACCATGGTGCCGTGGCCAGCGACTGACCCCACCGGCGTTTGACCATCGCCACTGCCTAAGCCAGAAAAGTCGGCCCCGGCGACTACAGCGCCGGCAAGGTCAGGGTGGTTACCATCGACACCGGTGTCGATGAACGCAATACGAACACCAGCCCCGCGAGTAATCGACCACGCCTTTTCAATCCCATAGTCCGCCAGCCAGTATTGGATGTCGCGCACCACACTCGACGGCGCCACACTGGACGGCACCACACTGGCCTGGGCCACGGACGCTAAAGCAATCGGCGGCAATAATCCTAAAATAACGGCGAGGCCCCACGCGAAGGGACCTTTCAGCACTGAGTTTTTTAGCAGCCGCCGCGTCAGCACTGACATACGCCAATACCCCAATCCGTGTCCGCAAGCGCCCAATCCCCCACCGGGTTAACCCCGGGGCCGACCGAGAGAGAATGTGCCATCAGTGTGTGTAAACATTTTACCCGGGTGGGCATGCCCCCTGCAGAGATGCCCGCAATCTCTTCTAGGTGCCCTAGTGCTTCGCGCTCGGTGAGAAAGTCGTCGTGTGCATTCTGATAGGCCGCTCTGGCTTCCTCGTCTTCGACCAGGCGCTCTTGGTAGCGAGCCATAGTGCCATCGGCCTCTAATCGGGATGCGGCTTTCGTCGCAGCCGGTTGGCTGAGGTAGTACAGCGTAGGAAAGGGTGTTCCATTATCCAGTCGGGGTTTCGTGACGACAACTACAGGATTGCCACACACGCAACGTGCGGAGATTCCCACAATATCTCTGGCGGGCCGGCCCAACTGCTCACTGACGCAGACAATGTCTGCGCTCGTGGGAGGCTCCCCGGGTGCCCTCACGGGGCGCGCTGCCCCGGGGAGGGAATCATGACATCGTCGGGTGTGGGAGACCCCCGTGACGTTGTGGCGGCGACTAGGTAGGACGCGAGCAGCGCTTCTCGCCAATCGGTGCTGGCGGCGAGCAGAGTGGTGGATACCGCGATGTCGTGAACGTCGGCGTCTTCTCCAACATCATCAATGACGAGATAGGTGATATCGCCGGGGTAGACAAAAAGCAAGCGCTCCCTGGCCTGTGTTTCGACAAACGCCGGGTCTTTCCACCGCTCCCGTTGCTCTTCGAGGTTAAAAACTTCCTGCTGACTCTCCAGCAGGGCCACTTCGAGGGAGGAAATTTCTTGTTGCTGCTCGGCAAGAATGCTGAGCGTGGGAGAGAGCACAATGACCCCCGTGACCAACAGCACCAGCACCATCACGGCAAAACCGGATGCCTGCAGGGAGAGCAAAACGGCGCCTGGCGCGCTGGTTTTGTGCGACTTCTCCATGGTGTTCGTCACGAAATCATGTTAGACAGCACGTTTAGGCCTCTGCTCCAGGCGCGCGGGCGCTAGGAAAATCGCGGGAAGGCGCCAGCCCCCGCATATACCCCGGCGCGTCCGAGCTCCTCTTCGATGCGCAAGAGCTGGTTGTATTTGGCTACTCGCTCACTTCTCGCAGGGGCACCCGTTTTAATCTGACCACAGTTGGTCGCAACGGCAAGATCAGCAATGGTGGTGTCTTCAGTCTCCCCCGAGCGGTGAGAGAGCACCGCGGTGTAACCGTTGGTGTGTGCCATGGAGACCGCGTCCAAGGTTTCGCTTAGCGTTCCAATTTGGTTGACCTTCACCAGAAGCGAGTTGGCGGCCCCCTGGGCGATGCCTTTTTTAAGCCTGACGGGATTGGTCACAAACAGATCATCGCCCACGAGCTGCACTTTGTCCCCGAGCGCGTGGGTGAGGCCTACCCAGCCCTCCCAATCGTCTTCGTCAAGCGGGTCCTCGATAGTGACCAGGGGGTAACTGGCGACCAAGTCGCCGTAGTAATCCGCCATGAAGGCGGCATCGCGCCTCTTGCCTTCAAAGAGGTAGGTGCCGTCGCTGAACATTTCTGTTGCCGCCACATCTAAGCCCAGGGCAATGTCAGACCCAGGCGTGAAGCCTGCTGAGGTGATCGCGCTCATCAAGAAGTCCAGCGCCGCGCGGTTGCTGGCAAGCTCAGGAGCGAACCCACCCTCATCGCCGAGGCCCGTCTGCATGCCAGCCTTTTTGAGCTCCGCTTTGAGCGCGTGGTACGTCTCTGTTCCCATGCGCAGCGCTTCAGAGAAACTTGTCGCACCGATGGGCAAGACCATGAATTCCTGAATATCCACCGCAGTGTCCGCGTGAGCGCCGCCGTTGATAACGTTCATCATCGGCACCGGCAATACGTGAGCGTTAGCTCCGCCCACGTATTGGTAGAGAGCCAGATCGGCAGATTCTGCAGCAGCTTTCGCTACCGCTAAAGACACACCCAAAATGGCATTGGCCCCCACTTTTTCCTTGTTTGTGGTGCCATCGGTATCAATCAGCATCTGGTCAATCGCGCGCTGCTCGCTTGCATCGAAGCCCTCGATTGCAGGAGCCAGGACCTCCATTACGGCCCTCACCGCACTTTGGACGCCTTTACCCATATAGCGCTTGGCGTCACCATCACGAAGTTCGTATGCTTCAAAAGCGCCGGTGGACGCTCCCGAGGGAACCGCTGCGCGGGCCACCACACCATCCTCGAGCAACACTTCTACCTCAACGGTGGGGTTTCCCCTCGAATCCAGGATTTCGCGGGCAAGCAGGGCTTCAATGGCGGCCACAGGGGCTCCTTCGGTTACGGGGGGTAAGAGTTAATTCTAGTAATGCTGAAAGGGTTAGTCGATGTCGCGCCAGGTAATGTCCCCGGCGTTGGTGGTCTCCGAGGTGACGTCCCCCACGCGAGAGAACCCGTCGGCAGCAAGGCGCTCGTACACGGCGCGCATGTTGCGCGAACCCGGGACGATGCGCACCTGGTGGCCCGTGGACACCAGGTGCATTTTGATAGCCAGTAGGTGCTCGCCCGGGCTGTCTGCCTCGTAGACGAGGGCAACGCGGTCGAGGTGCTCATGAGGGGACTCGGGGACGACGTCTAAAAGTCGCTCAAACCCCAGCGACATCCCCACTGCGGGAACATCTCGGCCTAAGAACGTCGAAATCATTGCGTCATAACGACCCCCGCCCCCGAGGGAGCTTCCCAGGTCGGGGTGAGAGATTTCAAAAATGGAGGAGGTGTAGTACCCCATTCCTCTCACCAGGGTCGGATCAAAGACCACAACACCAGGAGCGAGTAACGCTGCCACCTGGCTTACCCAGGCCATAAGTTCCTCCGCAACACTGTGCGACACCGAGCTATCACCCATGAGGGTACCGATGCTCCCGGCGTCAAACGCCACCGATGGCGCGTTCACCATCCCCTCGATAACAGACCTCGACCACCCTGGAGGAAGCCGTTGGTCGAGCTCCTCCAGGACACCTGCGGGGCCAATTTTGTCGAGCTTGTCCACCACAATCATGGCGACCGGGTGGTCAGATTCCGCAATGCCGGCAGCGCCAAGAAGTTCGGTGAGCAATCGACGGTCGTTAATCCGAAAGCGCCAGCCTTCCACCCCGAGGCGGTCCAGTACATCAGCGGTCGCAAGGACAATTTCGACTTCAGCGAGCGTGCTGGCCTCGCCCAGGGTGTCAATGTCGGCTTGGACGAACTGGCGGTAGCGACCCTTTTGGGGACGCTCCGCCCGCCACACGGGTCCCGTGTGAAAGGAGCGAAAAACGGGAGGCAACGCCCCGTGGTTACTGGCATAAAAACGGGCTAACGGCACGGTGAGATCAAACCGCAGCCCTAAATCGGACAGCTCTTCGGGCATCGCGGCCTCTTGGAGGTCCGGGAGCGTGAGACCACGCTTGAGAACGTGAAAGCTCAGCTTCTCGTTGTCGCCACCCAAACCTGAGTGCAAGGTGGCAGCATCCTCAAGCGCGGGAGTTTCGATGGATTCAAAACCATGGCGCTGATAAACCGACTTAATCTGATTCAGGACGCCTTCGCGGTGCTCTTTATCCCGAGGAAGAAAATCCCTCATACCTCGCGCGGAACTCACAGCCATGCGCTTATTATCTCACGCAGTGGTGGTCTCCCCGGGGCGCTCCCCGGAACGCCCTCTGGCGTTCTTCTCGATGTCGCGCACCGCTAAGCGCAGTGCGCGCTCGGCATCGAGGTCCTGATCGGCGGCGGTGCAGACAATCTGAAGCAACAGCACACCCAGTTCTCGCTCGGTGGAAAACGAGGGTGCAGGAGGAGAAGCGGGGACCACCACCTCTTCGCCAGCACGTCTCATCACACTGTGTGCTCTGGCCAGGGCAGAGAGCTTTCCAGGGATGCCCTCAAAAGGGCTCGCTCGGTGTTTTTTCTGCTCCGCTTTAATTTCCTGCCACCGCTGCTTCACCTCGTCCACCGTGATGGCATCACCCTCGCCAAACACGTGGGGGGTGACGCTCGCGCATCTTGGCATCCACATCTGAGGCCACGTCCTCGATGGTGAAAGAATCTCCCACGACCGAGAGGCAATATCTGCGTGAAAAGCACCTGGTAGAGGACATCGCCAAGCTCTTCGCGAATGTCCGCCCGGCTCCCTGATTCCAGCGCCTCGATGAGCTCAAA
>FUWD012842920.1_pt1 | contig 13067 bp, 11 predicted proteins | sample 1063281 | NCBI WGS metagenome assembly FUWD01 (sample SAMEA79048168, study PRJEB19326) | metagenome | biome: marine
AAGGATTGCCCTACATAATCGCGGAAAAATCAATAACCTGATGGAGAATCAGGAATATTACGACGAACTTTTGAACACGCCTTTAGTTGACAAGCAACGATTTGTATTCGACTGGGGAGAGGAAATGGTGAAAGTAGTCGAAAAAATAATGAGCCTTAAAAATCAAAATAAATACATAAAATCAACATATTAAAAGACAATAACTAATGTAACACATTAATCTTGTTGCGTGCGTAAATCCATCAGGTTTTGCGCTTGCCGGTCGGCGTGATAAGAACTTCGCACCAGCGGTCCCGCTTCCACATGCTCCAATCCCAGCGATTCGCCAATGGCTTTGTATTCGGCGAATATGTCTGGATGGATGTACTCCACAACCTCCAGATGACGTTTGGAAGGACGCAAATATTGTCCGAGTGAAAGAATCTGACAGTTGGCTTCCACCAGATGGCGCATCGACTCAACCACCTCTTCCTTTTTTTCCCCAAGCCCCAGCATGAGACTGCTTTTTATGATCGGTCCTTTTTCAGAAGCGATTCTCAGAGTATTCAACGACCATGAATAACGGCACTGAGGGCGCACCACAGGCTGCAACGATTCCACCGTCTCCAGATTATGTGCCAGTACATCCGGCTTGGCCTGACATATTTTGTCTATAAGAGAAATCTCCCCCTTGAAGTCGGGAATCAACGCTTCAACCTTAATCTCTGGACAAGTTTGTTTTACCCGCTGAATGGTTTCCGCCCAGATATCAGATCCACCATCCGGCAAGTCGTCCCGGTCAACGGAAGTGATGACGACATATTGAAGATCAAGGCGAGCTAACATCTCCGCGACTTCTTGAGGTTCTTCAATCCGGGGAGGTCGCATATGTCCCGTTGGAATATCACAGAATCGGCAGGCACGAGAGCAGGTATCGCCAAGAATCATCAATGTCAAAGTCCCGGCAGACCAGCAACTACCAATATTAGGACAGGAGGCCGACTCGCACACCGTGTTCAGCCCGTGTTTCCGAGTTAAATCTTTTAACCTGAAATAATTCTTTCCACTTGGAAGAGAGGCCTTCAGCCAATCGGGAAGCCTTCTAACAGGAATGGGCGAAGGTGTGATTTCTTTCATAGTCAAACCGGGTAGAGAATGTTCTTGCAGGCAGTCCATAGCATGAATTGCTGACCTGGTGTATAATCAAGATAGAATGAACCATATCATCCCAAACGAGGGGACAACAACATTATTAAGCTGATTTCGACAACTATTCTGGCTCTTGGTGGATGAGTTATGGCAACCTGGTATTTTTCTACCTGGGAAACCCTGTCCCGCCCGCTTCGCGATAGCCTGAGTATGCTGGTTCTGTTCTCAAACCTTCTGATTGCAGGTATATTAATCGTTGTGATCCTTATTCGGGCCGATAGACCCCGACCACAGCCCTAAAACCAGACCACCCTCTTTCCACATCCCAGCCCAATCAATGCATATTAAGATTATTGACAGATACATCATTCAGGAACTGATAAAAGTATTTTTGATCAGTACCTGTGCCCTGACCATGGTGCTGTATTTGGATAAATTTCTGTTTATGGCCGAAATGATCGTGAATCGCGGCGTATCATTTTTTGAGATGTGCCGCATCATGATGTACATATCTCCAGCGTTTTTAGCACTCACCGTTCCCATGAGCGTTCTTGTGGCATCCGTGGTGGCATTCAACCAGTTTTCTGCCTACAACGAATGGGTTGCCATGAAGGCCTGCAATTTAAGCTTCCTTCAGACCATGCGTCCCGTGCTAATATTTTCGCTATTCACCTACTTCCTCGCCGCCATTATCATGGTTTATGCATTGCCCTGGGGCAATTTATCTTATAAAAAACTGATATTTAATATCATTAAAACCAGGGCCAGTATTGATATCAAACCCAACGTGTTTAATTATGACTTTAAAAATCTCGTCATTCTGGTAAAAGGTCGAGAAGGACAATCCCAACTGACAGGCGTGTTCATAGCAGACTCAACACAGTCAGAAATACCAAAAATAATAACCGCCAGCCGGGGCTTGATTCTCCCAAACCCAGAATCTTTAAAAATCCAGCTCGAACTGACTAATGGCACGATCCACGAATTAGGTAACACCCGAAGCGATTACCAGACCATTAATTTTGATATGTATGACCTCACTCTAAAACTGCCTGATACGGAGCGCCTCGAGAAGGAAGCCCTGGTAGGCAACCGTGAGCTGTCAATCGACCAGCTCCTTATGAAAATAGACGAATTGAAAAATGAAGGACTGCCCGCCCGTGGGGCTCAGGTTGAACTCAGCAAAAAATTTGCGATCCCTTTCACCTGCCTGCTGTTTGGTCTGCTGGGCGCACCGCTGGGAATCCATTCCAGTCGTTCAGGAAAGTCAGGAAGCTTTGCCATGTGCGTCATGGTCATACTGCTGTACTACATGGGACTCATATTCATGCAAAACATGGGAAGAGTAGGAAAACTGGAACCTTATTCTTCCGTATGGATTCCAAATATTATCATGCTGATGATCACTATCTACACATCCTACAAAATGCAAAAAGATCTGCCCTTCCGGCTTACAGAGTGGGTGGCAGATCGTACGATTATAATTTATGAATTTTCCAGAAATACCCTGTCGAAACTGGTCCCGCAATCACCCCGTCAGAACATCAAGCCTCTTAAATATGGACGTAACAGGGAGGTTCTCGATGAAACGACAAAAAAAATCATGCGGGAAAAGATGCAAAATCTTAAATAAAACCGATATTAGAATCAGGAGACTGCCATGCTGACCGCAAAAGATATTATGACAACGAACGTTATAACCGCTAGCAGAAACGTGCCGATCAAAGAGCTTTCTGAGTTATTCGTAGAGCATAAAATTAACGGACTGCCCGTGGTCGATGATGGCGGTGAAGTGATCGGCGTAGTCACTCAGGGAGACTTGATCGAGCAACAGAAAAATCTACACATACCCACAGTGATCGCCCTTTTCGATGCGGTCCTTTTCATCGACAGCGCAAAAAAGTTTGAGGATGAAGCAAAGAAACTGGCAGGAAAACTGGTAGACGACATATACCATCATAACCCAGTTACAGTAACGCCCGATACGGAGACAGGCGAGATAGCCAGTCTCATGGCAGAAAAAGGTATGCACACCATCCCCGTAGTCGATGCCGGTAAACTCGTTGGCATAATAGGAAAAATCGATATCATCCGTGGAATGAGATAATTTTTTTAGATTAAGGGTTGTATAGAACAACGTGAGTCACACCAAGGCCTTGTCTATTTCATTAAGGAACCCGGGCACACATCAATCGGCTTAGTGATATAAGAGCTGAGTCCCATATCTAAAGCCTTTTTTTATCGCTATCCATCGCATGGGCTGTCAAGGTAAGCACAGGAATGCATTTAGTCTCCTTGATTTCTTGTAATTTTTTGAAAGCTGTAAGCCCATCCATCTCCGGCATCTGGATATCCATTAATATCAGGTCTGGTTATCGCTTTGACCGCAGATGCGAAAGACGTGAATATAAAAACGGCTTTGGATATGGGGTTCGAGAATTACGTGACCAAGCCCATCGATGTAGCTAGATTCACAAAAATAAATGATGATACTTTGATAATATAAGTCGCGTCAGGAACGCCCCCTTGTATATTTGAGCACTCAAGTTTTAAGATCCATCAATTCAACTTCCTTAAGCCTTTTGCTCCGTTCGCACAAGATTAATCCGGAACGGATACAGGAGGGGTCTCTTTTCCTCTAATGACCATTTCTGTGTGTACGTGAATGAGAGATGAAAGCTTTGAACAGAGGATGGGGTTCCATGGGGGATGATTTGAATTCCGGATGAAACTGACCGGCCAGGAACCAGGGGTGATCTTCCAACTCAACTATTTCGACCAGATTTCCATTTGGTGACAGGCCACTGAATTTGAGTCCAGCTTCTTCCAACTGAATGCGATACCGATTATTGAATTCATATCTGTGCCGATGCCGTTCATATATCTCTCGAGTTCGATAAGCTTCATAAGCGTTGGATTTTTTTCTCAACTGACAGGGATATTCGCCAAGCCGCATGGTGCCGCCCTTATCCCCTTCCACACTTTGATCGGGCAACAAGTCAATGATGAGGTCTGGCGAATTGGGAGCAAACTCGGCGCTATTCGCTTTCTTTAACTGAACCACACTGCGGGCAAATTCGATCACGGCACAGTGCATGCCAAGGCAGATGCCGAAAAAAGGCACCTTATTTTCTCTCGCGTATTGAATCGCACGGATCTTGCCCTCGACACCACGGTCGCCGAATCCGCCTGGCACCAGAATGCCATCATAACGTGTGAGGTCGCTCAGATCGGCTCCGCTCTCAAGTTTTCCAGCATCCAGCCAATGAATGTTCACTCCGACATCATTACCAATGCCTCCATGAATGAGAGCTTCAGTCAGACTCTTATAGGAATCCTGCAAATCAATATATTTCCCGACTACGGCGATATCAACTTCACCCGACTTGGGTTTATCCAGAATATTAACAACTTTGCCCCAGAGTTCCAGGTCAGGTACCTTTGCCGAGATTCCCAGTTTGGAAAGAATAATTTTCGGCAATCCCTCGGCTTCCAGAGACATGGGAACTTCGTAGATGCTTTTGACATCCATCGCTGTAATTACCGAGTCGACCTCAACGTTACAAAACAGCGCTATTTTCTGTTTAAGGTTTTTAGCCAGTTTCTGTTCCGTGCGGCAAAGCAGAATGTCTGGCTGGATTCCAATTTCACGCAGTTTCTGGACACTATGCTGTGTAGGCTTGGTCTTTAATTCACCGGACGTTTTAATATAAGGCACCAGGGTGAGATGAACGTACAACACGTTTTTTGATTTCACATCAAACCGGAACTGTCTGATGGCTTCCAGAAAAGGTAAACTCTCGATGTCACCAACCGTACCGCCGACTTCGCAAATGACAACATCGACACCCTTCCCCACTTCACGGATATGGTGCTTGATTTCATCTGTTATGTGGGGAATAACCTGAACCGTAGCACCCAGATAATCACCACGCCGTTCCTTTTGAATAACATTATGATAAATTTTCCCAGCGGTCATGTTGTTCATACGGCGCATTTTAGCCTTGGTGAACCGTTCGTAATGTCCCAGGTCAAGATCCGTTTCCGCCCCATCATCCGTCACAAAGACTTCCCCATGCTGGAGCGGATTCATCGTTCCGGGATCGACGTTTATATAAGGGTCTAGTTTTAACAGGGTAATTTTTAATCCAGAACACTCAAGTAAACTGCCAATTGACGCGGCGGCAATTCCTTTGCCCAATGAAGACAAAACTCCACCCGTAACAAAAATGTATTTGACCTTTTTGTTATTAGATTTCCTTTTCAACGTGTTCCCTTCCCGTGTAATTGTTAACAAGAATTGCCCGCTAATCTTATTTATTTATCAACTGTGCCACTTCTGTCAAATCCTCCGGTCGGTCCACTCCAACGGAATTCTGATCTGTTTCCATGACCTGAATCGAATACCCGTTTTCAAGAATCCGCAATTGCTCCAGCTTTTCCAGATTCTCCAGACGGGAAGTCTTTAGTTCAGAAAACTGCATAAGAAACGACTTCCTGTATGCATACATACCAATGTGTTTATACCCCTTGATGTCCGTATTAGTATTAGTCGAGTGAATCGCGTCAGGCCATGAGTCCCTATCATACGGCACCGGAGCTCGTGTAAAATACAAAGCGCGCCCCTTGTCATCAACCACCACTTTGCAGATATTCGGATTAAACATCTCGTCAAGACTTCGAATAGCAATCATCAAAGTCGACACAGGCAGATCTAGCGAACTGAGTAAAGGTTTTATGACGAGGTCAATATTTTCAGGAGGCATAAGAGGTTCATCCCCCTGAATATTGACTACAATATCGCATTCTGAGTTTTTCGCAACCTCTGCTGAGCGATCTGTTCCAGATTGATGATCGGGTGACGTCATAACGACTTTTCCCCCGAAAGCGCGGACTGCATCAAAAATACGCTGATCATCTGTAGCAATAACAATTTCTGACACCAGACTGGCCTTCTGCGCCTGCTCAAACACCCATTGCACCACGGGCTTGCCTAAAATCTCAGCAAGCGGCTTTCCGGGAAACCGGCTCGATGCCCACCGAGCGGGTATGACTGCCAAGACTTTTCCATTAGTAGGCATGAGGATTGACGAATCCTTTCCAGAACGTCAGTAAAATAATTTTAAAATCAAAAAACAGCGACCAGTTTTTAATGTAGTACAAATCAAATTCAATTCGTTTATCCAGAGAAGTGTTTCCCCGCCACCCGTTGACCTGAGCCCATCCAGTAAGCCCGGCCTTCATCTTAAGCCGGAGCATATACCGGGGAATCGACTTTTTGAAATCTTTTACAAATACGGGCCTTTCAGGACGCGGACCCACCAAACTCATATCGCCACACAACACATTGAACAACTGCGGAAGCTCATCAAAACTTGTTTTTCTAAGAAAAGTTCCGAGTCGGGTTCTACGGTCGTCCTCCTTACTGGCCCATACTGGACCCGTTTTATCTTCCGCATCCACACGCATGGAACGAAATTTATACATTTCGAATCCCTTTCCATCCAACCCGGCTCTTTCCTGGCGAAAAATAACAGGTCCTCTCGATTCCAGTTTTATTATAATCGCGATCAGCAACAGGAGCGGAGAACTCACAAAAATAGCTAGGGCCGACAAGACAATATCCGATGTGCGCTTGATCACAATATTCCAACCATAAAGAGGTGATTCGTTCAGGTTGACAACGGGCAAACCATCCAACTCCTCAACACCTGCCTGAAGGTTCATGAATTTGAGCAAATCAGGGACAACTTTTATATCCACAGTTTCTTCTTCTAGGTTTTCCAGTATTTTCCCCATCCTGTCATGAGCATGCAATGGAAGCGCTATATACAATTGGTCAATATTGTATTTTTTAATGATTTTAGATACGTCCTGATACAGCCCCAGAACCTTGCTCCCACTAACCTCACTGCCAATTTTTTCAGGATGCCCGGTTAAAAATCCAACGATATTCATACCAAACTCAGGATGAAGGCTGATTTTTTCAGCCACCATCTGCCCCAAGTCACCAGATCCTATAATCAATAAATGCCGTAGGTTGAATCCACGTTTACGAGCTTCCATAAGAATAACCCGGACCAGCATGTGGGAAACTATTATCAAAAAAGTTACAAGAACCCAGAAATAGGCCGCCTGGATTCGAGAGAAAGACTCTTCTCGATAAAAGAAGGTAGAAGCTGCCAGAATAAGGATGGATAGAACTGTCACTTTGATGATGTTGTAAAACTCTGTCGAAATCGGTTTCCCGCGTAAAGGTTTATACAACCCGCACAGCCAGATATTGAACATAAACACAATCCATACAGGAATCAGGCCTATCAGATATACTTCTATTTCAGGAATTGCATAACGTGGGGCTGGACCGAATGAGGACAGAAAGTGAAGGTAATAAGCGGCCAGCCAGGAAAAAGAGATTACTACGCTGTCAAAAAAAATTATTGTAGTGAGAAATAGTTGGCCGTGTTTCTTCAGCATCGATGTTTTTCTAGTCGTTCTTCGATGAAATTTCGGATTCGGTCGGTGAATACAGCAACGTCAAATTGTTCTGCGTGCCGTCGGATTGTCTCCGCATCAAATTGAGACTCAACCGATTCGAAGTGCTGGATAGCTTTAACCAAAGAGTCAGACGTTTGCTCGTAGAAAAAGACTCCCGTGGGACAGGAGATCTTATTTTTGGGAATCCCTGTCTCTGGTTTCCAAGTCTGGCTGTCCGGGACAACGGTTTCCAGAGCCCCGCCCCGCCCAAATGCAATGACCGGGCGTCCCATAGCCTGAGCTTCCAGAAGGGTGATTCCAAAATCCTCTTCGCCACAAAAAACGAATGCTCGACAACGAGCATAATGGGAACGGATCGCAGAATTATCAAGCCATCCTTCAAACCGGATATTAGGTCGCGCCATTTTTCGCAAAGGGCCAGCATCCTGCCCTTCACCAATAATGGTGAAAGAATAACCCAGTTTATTGAAAGCTTCAACCGCTAAATCCACCCTTTTATAAGGCGCAAACGCTGAAACGATAAGAAAATAATCGCCTCTTTCTTCACAATCAGGCGTAAATAATCCTGTATCCACCGGGGGATGGATAACTGTTGCTTCCTGTCCGTAATATTTTTTGATCCGCTTCCGCACATGACCTGAATTAGCTATAAAATGATCCACCCGACGGCTGGTCCGAGCATCCCATCGTTGAAGCCAGGGCCTCAATATCCGCATAACGGTCGCGGGAATTAAACCGGATGTGTCTCTGCCAAAATACTGATCGAACTGATCCCATATATACCGCATGGGCGTATGGCAGTAGCATATATGTAAAGTTTCCGGCCCATGCTTGACACTTTTAGCGACACAATGACTGCTACTTAAGATCAAGTCATATCCATTAAAATCGAATTGCTCTATAGCCATAGGCATGAGTGGAAGGTAGTAGCGATACTTGGATTCAACAAAGGGTAGGTTCTGAATAAACGATGTGTGGATGAGATGCGATTCTATAACAGGAGAAACCGAATTGGGGATATGGAGCAAGCTATAGAGATCGGCAGAGGGAAAGAGTTTGCAAAAAACTTCAAGGCATTTTTCGCCGCCTCGCATTCCCGTAAGCCAATCATGAACAATAGCGATTTTCATTTGGGAAACAAAAATAAAAAAGCAAAAGGCAAGTTACAGGGGTTCCCGACAGATGTTTGCCTTTTGCCTTATGATTTTACCAGTATCCTGTTTGCGGATTACTGAATTTCATTCAATTGAGTGGTGATTTTTCCACGAACCTCGGCAGGCGGGTTGCCTTTGAGAGCCGATTGAAGGATCTCTACTGCCTTACTGCTTTCACCTTTACGGTAATAACTGAGTCCAAGCATATACCTCGAGTCGTGAACCTTGTTGCCCATTGGATAAGAATTAATAACCGTTTCAAATTGTGTGATGGCGTCATCATACATTTCGAGTTTTACATAATTACTACCGATCCAGAACTCAATATTATCCTTTAAACTATCTGGTGGACTACCAACCGCAAGGCTTTGAAACAGAAGAATAGACTCATCATAATTTCCTGAACGATAAGATGACAAAGCCTGATTATACTCAGGAGGAGTACTTGCACTGGCTCTGCGCACGCGCCGAGCCTTTCTGCGTTGCTTGGTGCCCGATTTTGCCCGGCTCATCTTGGTGGCCTTTATACGAGCTATTTCGTCGTTCAATCGGGCTACCTGAAGTTTAAGTTCTTCCACCTCCGGTTCCAGATACTCAGACTGCCCGGATACGGCAGAAAGACTCCCCTCAAGGCGTTCCTGTGTCGCATTTATTTTGGGTCCCAGTGAACCAAGAATTTCTTCCAGTTCGCGAACTTTACTTACAAGGGCTTCCTGCTGGGTTTGCAGAGATTCAACATCACCCTGTAATTCCTTTTTGTCTGTTCGCTGATCGATACTGGCAAAACCATCATCAGAAATAAATTCATCATCACTCCCCCCTTGTGAATCTTCCGCGAAGAAGTCATCATCATTCGAAGAAGCGGACCTGTCATCCTCAAACCCACCACTGTCTTCATCATCAAAGGGGAAATCCTCCTCGAAGGCAAGGTCATCTTCATCATCTCCGATCCAGGGGATATAACTACATCCACTGAGGACCATGGAACCAGAAATCATCAATACTAAAAACAAGCGGGAAATTGGGTTAATGAGGGACATAAATTCTGTTTTCTCCAGTGGAAGGGTTTGGTATCCCTTTAATATCAATAGACTATAAAATCTTAGGCTAATAATGTCAATACTTATGAAATATCACGGTTTTTCTGAGAATTGCTATAATCACAATGGTTTATATCGGAAAATCAAGGCTTTAGCATTAGTGTTTATTCTGGTTTTTGACAAATTTCACCCAAAAACATCTTTTTCGGCCTCAGTCACCCTATAGACCCCGCTTTTGAGGTAGCGAGTGATTTATCTCTATTCTGCTGAACCGCTCTTGCGAGAGTTTCTACTACTCTGTCCATATCGCTCAACGTGTTCCCCCACCCCAAGCTGAAGCGCAATGAGGAATTGATCTTTTCCACTGGAACTCTCATCGCTGAGAGAACGGGTGAAGGCATTCCTGTACCCGAGCTGCAAGCGGAGCCTGTTGACACTGAGATTCCTTCCATATCGAGCGCGATCAGCAATGTATCCCCATCCGCACCCTCGAATCCGCAACCTAGAGTATTTGGCAGACGATTATCGGAACAGCCGAAAAGTTCTGCTCCGGTAACAGACTGCTCAATTCTTTCCCAAAGTTGGTCACGCATTTCTATCAACCGTTCCACCTCGCCTCTGGTCATACGTTCTTTAGCCAGCTGGCAGGCTTTGCCAAAACCAACAATTCCTGGAACATTCTCTGTACCTCCCCGCCGTTTGTTTTCCTGCCCTCCCCCGCACACGGGACTGAAAAGCGCTGGCGTTCCCCGTCTGATAAATAATGCACCGACACCTTTTGGCCCATATATTTTGTGTGAAGACATCGAAAGAAGATCAACCGGCAAATTCCTGACATCAACGGGCACCTTCCCCACGCTTTGAACAGCGTCGGTATGGAACAGAATACCCTTTTGGTGAGCATATTCTCCTATCCTGCCTATATCCTGCAGGGTTCCCACTTCGCTATTGGCATGCTGAATGGTAACCAACAGCGTTTTTTCTGTAAGCGCACTTTTTACTCTCTCTGGATCAACGCGACCCACGCTGTCCACAGGCAATCGTTCTATATGAAATCCCATTCCTTCAAGCTGTTTTAGCGGATTGAGTATAGCGGCGTGTTCAACTTCACAGGTAACAATATGACGCTTTTTATTGCCAAGTGCGAAAGCTGTACCAAGGATGGCAAAATTATTTGACTCTGAACCACCACTGGTAAATACCATCTCACTCGGTTTGGCACCGATGAGTCCGGCAACCTGTTCCCTAGACTCATCAAGACGAACCCGGGCCGCCCGGCCTTCTGAATGAACACTTGATGGATTGCCAAACCCTTCTTTGAACAAAGGGAGCACCGCGTCCAACACTTCCTGTGATACAGGGGTTGTCGCGTTATGATCGAGATAGATTTTTCGCAATTTAAGACTCGCTGTAGGAAGAATAGTTCAGGCAGATATCTGTTTTATGAAAACCAGATTCTTGAACTATCAGAATTTATTGAGTAACGGATTCATCTTTGGCAGGTTCTGGCTCAGAGTCGGAAGTTTCTTCACCTGTCATCTCTTTTCTAAGCTGGCGAATTTCTTTATCCATCTGCGGTAGACGCTCCAACATGCATTCGATGGCTCTGGCTACAGGATCAGGAAAAGCTTCTTCTCCATCTGCGCCATCCTGGGTTGGTGTCATTCCCGAAAATACAATTCGTCCCGGCACACCAATGACAGTGGAATATTCCGGGACGTGCTGCAACACGACCGAACCGGAACCAATTTTCGTATAGTCACCAATATGTGTGGGCCCTAATACCTGGGCTCCCGCACCTATAACGACATGGTGGCCTATGGTCGGGTGCCGTTTACCTTTTTTAGTGCTCAACCCTCCCAGGGTCACCCCGTGATAAATAAAAACATTATCCCCTACCACTGAAGTTTCACCGATCACCACACCCATTCCATGGTCAATAAAAAAACGCCGCCCGATCACAGCCGCCGGGTGTATTTCGATACCCGTCAACCAACGCATGAAATAGGAAATAAACCGGGCAATGAACCGAAAATTAAGTTTCCATAACACATGAGCAAACCGATACCCGATCAGAGCGTGAACCCCCGGATAAAGAAGGAAAACTTCCCAGAAGTTACGTGCCGCAGGATCTTTTTCGATCGCGACTGCGATATCTTCCTTAATTTGTTTCAGCATAAGGCCTTCCGCTATAATATCTTAGGTGTGTCATATGAATTGTAGTCTATCTGGAGCCAGAGTTGCAACCGGAATCCCAAGAAATCCATAGACTTGGAGGCCATACTTGGAAATTGAGGCAAAAATACGGGATATTCTTTGTTTATCCAACTAAATCAATCAAATCATTGACCAAAGAAGACAAAGAGGAGCTCTCATTTTCCCCATAGTCTACAAAGCTGGATTGGTGTTGGTGGTGAATATCGAGAAGGGCTCTTCGAGTTTGCGGAAAAACTGCAGGATATTTCAATACCATGGCGGCATCCATTGGATTCCAGTTCGATGCCCAAGCCAAAATCATCATCCTAGTGTTCATGCAAAAGAACGCGCTGGACAAATTTCAAAACAGCGATGGCTGGAAAGTGGGTGTCGATAGGTCAGTAGCGCTGGTAACTCTGGACGCAGGGGATTCTTTAGACACGTTAAATATCAAGGACCCCATTGTGGGATTTGTTCTCGGACAGAAAGGTCTCATGTACAACCAGACTCTTGAAAGCTCAAAGTACACAAAAATAGCCAAATAGAAATACTCACTACGAGAAGTGAAAATTTACTCTGCGGGGTCGCCACCCTGGGGCAGGTTTTCAGCTTCCCCTGAATCGTAAAACTCCTTTAATATCCCTTCCTGAACTTCTCTGTCGACAGCCGCATACAGACGGATGGCTTCGAATTGTTTCGCCTGCTGGCTTCGAATCAACTGCATCCGCATGAGTTCCAGAATAGCCAGAAATGTAACGATAACTTCCTGCCTCGTATTCAGCACTGTAAATAACGAGGCGAAAGTGACGCTCTCGGACGCGTTTAAAATTTCCATGACATCGCCTATGCGGTCAGAAACGGAAAGGGTTGTGACTTTAATCTCATAATCTTTTACGAACGCCTTTTCTTTTAAAACCTTTTGAAAGGCTGTCAGCAGATCAAAGACATTAGCTTCAATCAGCACTTTTTCTTCAGAGTCATCTATCTCAACTTCTCCAATACGGGTAAAAAGTTGTTGCTGGTTGTACTCCTTTTGCCTGAGTTCAAAGGC
>FUWD013229574.1_pt1 | contig 13062 bp, 17 predicted proteins | sample 1063281 | NCBI WGS metagenome assembly FUWD01 (sample SAMEA79048168, study PRJEB19326) | metagenome | biome: marine
GCTATCTAGTCTGTGGGAGGTGATATACCTACTGTCGACTATACTAACGTACGTCCTGCAGGGGCTAGACTTAAGACCTTTGGTGGTAGAGCTAGTGGACCTGAACCTCTTAAGAGATTGTTTGAGTTTGTTATTGAAACCTTTGGTCATGCTAAAGGACGTAAATTAACCTCATTAGAGGTACATGATATCATCTGTATGGTAGGTGAAATAGTGGTCGTAGGAGGCGTTAGAAGGTCAGCCCTTATCTCTCTATCAAACTTAACAGATAAACGCATGAGAGAGGCTAAAATGGGTGCCTGGTACAATGATTTCGCATACAGAGGATTAGCTAATAACTCAGTTGCTTATACAGAAAAACCAGACATGGAAACATTCATGGAAGAATGGATATCCCTAGTTAAATCTAAATCAGGTGAACGTGGTATCTTTAATAGAGTTGCTGCACAAGTTCAAGCAGCGAAACAAGGTAGAGATAAAACATTATCCTATGGTACTAACCCTTGTAGTGAGATTATCCTCCGTGATAAACAGTTCTGTAACTTAACAGAAGTTGTTGTAAGACAAGGAGATACAGTAGAAAGTTTAAGTAATAAAGTACGTTTAGCTACTATACTGGGTACATTACAGAGTAACCTAACAGACTTTAAATTCTTATCAGCAGAGTGGAAAGCTAATACATCAGAGGAAAGGTTATTAGGTGTATCATTAACAGGTATCATGGATGCTGAGATAACAGCTCATCCTGATCCTAAACTACTAGAGGAGTTACGAGATTATGCTAGAAGAACCAATCACAAATACGCAGACAAACTTGACATCCCACGATCAGCAAGTATTACATGTGTTAAACCTTCTGGGACTGTGTCTCAGCTTGTTAATAGTGCTAGCGGCATACATGCTCGTCATAACAACTACTATATAAGAACAATCCGTATGGATAAGAAAGATCCTATTACTAAATTCTTGACAGAGCAAGGTGTTAAGGTAGAGGATGAACAGTACAGACCTGATAGTACTGCAGTATTTAGTTTCCCTATCAAGGCACCTAAAGGAGCTATAACACGTAATGACATGACTGCCTTAGAGCAGTTAGAGAACTGGTTAATATACCAACGTCATTGGTGTGAACATAAACCTTCCGTTACTATATCAGTTAAAGATACAGAATGGATGGATGTAGGGGCATGGGTATGGAAGTACTTTGATGAGATCAGTGGTATTAGTTTCTTACCTTACAGTGATCACAGTTATGTACAAGCACCATACCAAGACTGTACTAAAGAAGAATATGATTCTCTTAAGAAGACAACTCCACAGAACATTGATTGGAGTACATTCTTAGAGGAAGATGATAACACTGAAGGTGCACAGACATTAGCGTGTACTGCTGGAGGATGTGAGATATGATAGATAACATGTGGGATAGTATACTTAATTCTAAACCTAACAATAACCAATTTAAGGAGCTAGATATGGGTAGTAAAGATAAACAAAGAAGAGAGAAGAAGAAACCTAAGAAAGAAAGAGTACCAACATACTATGTAGGTGGTCCTGAATTCTCAGGCTCTTAATTAAAAGTCATTATTCTCGTAGTATTCTTCTATATACTCTTCTAAGTAACCACCTTCTAGGGCTTTATTTAGATTGATCGTATCCTGTCTAGCTTTTCGTTGTGCTTGACTATCTAGTTGTTTTCTTGTTTTCAACTTAGCATCGATCTGTCTACCTAAGAACTTCTGCATATCTAATTCATCATAGTCATCAGTAGAGTTACCTAGTGTGCTAACTTGAGGTATAGATTGAACTACTTTAGTTCCTACATCCTTACCAAATTCTGCTAATGAACCTGTACCAAAGGCATCATTTAAGTTATAAATCTCTTGTCCATTATACATAGTCTCATTCATTGCTAGTTCATACATTAATAAGAAAGCAGGGTTAATAGTTAATAGTACTTGTCTTAACTGACCTATCTCTTTTTCTTGATGAGCAACACCTTTAGCTGTCTCTAGTATGTGTAAGATACCTGCTCTTCTAGCCTTAACCTCATCACCATCAAAGAGTTCTGTATACAGTGAATCAAGCATAGGATAGAAAACAAACCAAGCAGAAGATAATGCCATCCCTGAATCTAGTCCATCTGCAAACTGTTTACGTTTAGACCTACCTACAGAAATATCCTTATAACCAATGCCCTCGGCTACTGCTCTTCCTGGTTTACCTAATCTACTTAATACAGGATCAAGACCTGATGCTAGATCCTTAGCAGTATTCATTCCTGATGATAACATACCATGTTTATACCTAGCAAAGATAACTAATTCTGGATTCTGTAAGAACTTAGAGACTGCTCTTGTTACTTTATAACCTAGTATCTGTTCTGGACCTACTGTCTCTGGTAGTCTATAAGTAGGCATGTGTAGTTCTACTTGTTTAGATGCCTCTGATATATTAATCCCTTGTTGTCTCATCTTTTGCTTGACAAGAGCCATATAAGCAATATCACGAGTAGTCCACATAGAGTACTGAGCAAAGTCTGAGATATGTGAGTACCCTTTAGAAGCACTATATAACCCTTTACTAACTCCATCATACCACTTCTTAGTAGCCTTATCACCCATCAATGTTCTAGTAGACTGTTGTAGTACAGCATCTATATTCCTAGAATTAATAACATTAAGGCTCATCTGTGATCTACCTGATCTTAACATATCTAAATACTCAGGAGTTCTATTAAAGACTTGTTCCATCGCCCACCTCTGGTCTGCTGCAAAGTTCTTAACTCCATCCTTACCCATAGCTCCAAGGAATCCCTTAGTAGAGTAGTAATGAATTAACTCATTGTGCATATGAGGTATAGGGTTTAGCATCATGTTCTTAACTAAAGCATCTGATATCTTAGATAATACTCCTTTCTTATATTCTTTAAAGTTATCTTCTATAATATCTGCTGCTCGTTTAGATAGTCTCTTACCATCTAGTCCAGGCAATGCAGGATTGTTTACTCTGCCTCTTAATTGATTAGGTGATACATCCTTACCTAGATTTCTATCAAACTCACTAGAGGACTTAGCAACGTTCCTATCGGGGTATCTAGGATCATATGCTTTATCATTAGCCTTTGCTAATTTATCTCCTATCTGTACATTTCTTTCACCAAAGGCACTCTTAGCTAGGTCTCTAGCATATATGTTTTCCCTAAGTAGTTGTCTCTTTATATTAACAGACTCAATTAGAGATACTAATGGATCAGTTACTAACTCTCTAGTATAGACTTGTTCAAACTCTTTTCGTTTAACATTCTTCATTTCTAATTTACCGAATGTCTTAGTGATTGTTGATAACTCAGGAGATAATCCTTCTAGTATCTCTCCAGTTCTTTGTAACCCTTTACCATCATTTAGTTTAGCAGCTCTTTCAGTTAGTTCATGAGCCATCTTCTCATAGATAGTACCATCCTTATTAGGTAGTACTGACCCTTTCTTACCACTAGCTGTTCTAAAGTTTACAGTAACTATAGGAGTACCTGGAAGACCTGTCCTAGGGTTAATTTGTTTCGATTCAGATAAAGTAATAAAGATAGGACTCTTCTTATTCTTACCCTCTAGTTTGAAATGTACTCTATCAGCAACAGGAGAAAGTTCTCTTGGTGCTCTATCACCTAAGTTAATTCTAAATCTATCACCAAAGATGTTCTCTTGCCAAGTTCTTTTACCTTGTACAAACTTCCTAGGAAAGAAGTTAGTTTCTGTCTTTATTAAAGGATCTATTAAACCCTCTTTCTGTAGTTTCTTAGTTAAGTATAAATCTTCTTTTTGCATCTCTTCAAAGAACTGTTTTAACAATGTCTGTTCTTTAGTAAGTTTAGTATTCTTCGGAGCAGTTCCTTCTAGTACGTCAACTACTTGATTATACTGATCTATTGTCTTCTGTACCATCTGTCTTGACTTAGTAAACCCATTAACTTTACCAAAGAGATTCTGCATTCTCATGAAGATATTACCACCAGTAGTCATGTCAACCTTCTTATCTCCACCTGCTACCTTAGCAGTGATCTCTCTAAATCCTTCTAAACCTTCTTTAGTATTCTCTAAGCTAAGTAATGGCTTCCTTATGGAACCCTTTTTAGAGACAATACCTGTAGCTGATTCCTTTTGATATTCATATAAATCCAGTAATGTAGCTTCTGCAAAGTCAGGCATAAGAGCACTACCTGCTTTCTGTCCACCCATGAAGTTATACTGTTGCATATTAAATGTTTCAGTAGCTTCTTTAATAACTTTACTTGCTTCACCTACTCTTTGGTTATAAGCATCAGGGAACATCTTAAACCTAGCCTCATCCTTGTTTCTTTCTTTAAAAGCATTAAGGTCTGTTTGTAGTTTCCCTACTGCCTGTTCTGCTTTCTTCTTATCTGACTTAAGTAATGGAACTCTTAGTATATCACCATATACTTTGTTTACAGCATCAGTATATCCTACTCTACTCTTAGCAACTGCTACAACCTTAGTAAATGCAGGAGCAGCTTTAAGAGAGACTAGTGCAGCTATCTGATCTGCATCATCCTTAGGTACACCTACTAATTGTAGTCCTTCTGAACCAAGTTCGATAACCTTACCAAAGGCTTTTAAGGCATTTCCTAGTCCTGATTCACTCATTAAAGTATTCTCTGAAGGAATAATATCATTTTCTGCTATGGATTGTTTAAAAGATTCTATTGAGGCGAGAGCCTTTTCTTTTGTTTCGGAGTCTTCTGGTAAGAATGTATCAAGAGCTAGATTAACAACGTTGTCAGCTATAGCTCCCTTTGTTAAGTACTCTTCTACTATCTCATCAGTTGTTATCTTAGATCTTTCAGATGCTTGGGCTATAGATATTCCTTCTCTTGCAATAGCATCATAGTGTTTAAAATCACTTACTAGCCTTTCAGGAATCTCTTTACCTTCTCCTTGTAACTTTCTAATCTTATCTGCTAGACCACCTGCAGCTTGTTTAGAGTACTGCATTTCAAGACCATCTTTATTATTACCTTCTAGGTAATATTGAGTAGTATGGAAAAGTTGTGTCTCTGCTCTACCTATAAACTCAGGAGTATTAGCTATTACATTAGCAACAACACCACCCTCATAGAGAGGCTGTGCTAATATACGTGCAGGTAATCCAACATAGTCTAGGTTCTCAACGCCAGCTTCATCCTTCTGTTCTTGAGTAATTCCAGGAGGAGTGAAGTTTCGTATCTCATTAGCAAGTAAGGTAGCATGTTCTACATTACCAGCAGTATGAGCTTTACCTAACATATTGGTTAGTTGTTCAATACTAACTGCCATTTATTAATCCTTATTTATATAGATTTAACAACTCATCTAACTTATCTTTAGACATACTAGAACTAGTAGGGCTTTCAGGAACTTTAGGTGTTATTGTATCACTAGTTGTACCTAATGTATACCAAGGAGCATCTTTAAAGTCAAACCTTTCTTTTGCAGTACTAGATACTTTAGCAATAGCTTCTTGAGCTGTCATATTACCATTACGATATTCTTCAGAAGCCTCTGTTTTTAATTGATTAAATAACCTAGTTTTAGCATCACCACCAATACCAGGGAAGTCTGATTCAATATACTGAGTCAACTCTCTATCACCACTTAGACCTACCTTGTTAAAGTACTTATTAAATTCTGCCTCTTTCTTAGCTGACAAGGTTCTCTCTTTTAAATCTTGGGTTTGTGTTGCCTGTGCCTTTGCATTCTGTACTGTCAACTGTTTATAAGCAGCATTACCTTCTGCAGTTAATAACTCATTCTTTTGCTCTTCTATCATTTTGGATAAGCCCATAGTATACTTGGATGAAGCACCTACATTCTGTAGTTCTCCTAACATCTTAGTATATAGTATAGTCGGATCAGCTAACTCTTCTGGAGTTAAGTTATTCTGAGCATTAGCAAAAGCAGTCTCTACTAAAGCCTTCTCTTCAAGAATAGGATCTTTAGCACCTAGCATACCACCAGGTCCTATTACGTTATCTGTTAGTCTACTAAACCCTGCTACTGTCCCACCCCATCCTGAGGCATCACTAGCAGCTTGTTGAGCATACCTTTTCTCATTCATAACCTGACGAGCTAGCGTCTGCTCATCAAAGTTAAATAGTTTATCTAGTGTCATAGCCATTATCTACTCCCTCTCCAAAAGTCTGTTGAACCATAGGCAGGTGTTCCTGTACCTGGCATACCGTAGCCTCCAGCACTAGCAAAAGGATTACTAAACCCTCCTGTATAAGCTCCAGCACCAGATGCTAATAAGTTTGTAAACATAGCACTATTAGCTTGATCAGCACCAAATCTACCTGCTGTACCAGCATTATAACCTTGTTGTTGCATCTGTTGTCCTGGAGTAGCAGCACTACCTAATGCAATACCTTGATTAAATGGTTGCATACCCATGTTCTCTATACCTGCACCTAGACCAAACATGTTATTAGCTTGAGTAAATGGATTACTTCTGATTTGATCAGACATTCCATATAGTCCTAGTCCAAAGTTAATATCACCACGTTGTTCACCTCTAGCTCTATCTAAAGAATCATAAGCTAACTGTTGGTTTTGTCTATTAACACCAGTTAGATATTCAGTTCTTTCTGGATTAAGATAACCACCAGCACTATCAGAGATACCTAATCCTGATCTACCTGAGCTATATAAGTTATTAGCTAGACTTTGTTGATCTTTTGCTCTCTGAGGTTCCATGATACTTTGTATATCATTGTAATAATTACCTGCTGTTCCTGCTATATCTCTACCAGAAGCATCATCAAATAGACCTCTACCATAGCTCTTCATAGCATCAGCATCTGCTCGTGCTGCTCCAGCTCCCTCACCAAGATTAAAGGACTCTCCCATAAACATATCACGTAGCTTCATCAGCTCTGGAGATAAGTTATAACTACCTGTTTTGTTTACCTTATCAAAAGAGGCATCACCAAAGTAAGATCCACTAACAGACCAGGGATCAAACACTGCTTTGTCAGCAGCTTCACGGTAACGTGCATCCGCTTTCTTTGCTGCACTTGTTGTTCCTGTTAAACTTCCTATTAATTTACCCATCTTTAAATCACCTCTTTTTCGAAAATGTATCCTACTAGTTTAAAATTATACTTCCTAACATATGCCTTATAACTCTTTCTGGTTGTACCACCTAATATCTTCTTACATCCTAACTGCTTTGCTAATTCATTCATATACTTATCCCAGTATACACCATCACCATAGACGTTAATACAAACAAAGTGTTCTCCGTCTACCTTCCAACTCATGAAACCATGTTCATTATCTATTAAGTTAGTATCATCAAAGTCGCTATTAGCTTTCTCTTTAAATCTTGCTAAATCTTCTGGTGTCATATCCTAAGTTTTATAAATGTAACATAGTGCAAAGTATGGAGGTAAGTTAGCATTAGTTGCTGAGACGCCGTCTGCATTAACAGTAACCCCATGTGTATGCCCAGCATGGGTTCCTATAACAATAGGCTCATAAGTTGCTCCAGATCCAGAAGGTCTACCCTGTCCTCCTCCATCTCCCCAGTCTACATTAGTTTTACCAGAACTTGAGCGTGCCGTATGGGAGTGACTACCCCCTATAGCTGTAGAAGCAGTATGTGTATGAGATACAACTACTGCATCTTTACTACCACCTGTTGCATTAACTGCGTAAGTAGTACCTGAACCTATAACAAATCTATCTCTTAAATCTGGTGATCCACCTGAACCATTACAAAGTATCCATCCTGAAGGGATAGCTGCCTCTGCACCTGACCATATGATAATACCACCTACAGGAAACGAAGCAGCCACTGCTGTTGTTACAAAAGATGTTGTTGCTAATTGTGTCGTATTCGTTAAAGCAGTTGCTGTAGGTCCTGCAGGAACACCAGTTAGTACTGGTGATAAAGTATTAGCCTTACTTGCAACAGCTGTTACTAAGCTATTAAACTCGGTATCAAACTCTGATCCTCTAATAATCTTAGCTGTATCAGCATCTGGTAAAGAATCCTTTGCTAAAAAGTTTGTTGTCTTTGTATAATCAGTCATTATGAATTCTTCCCTATTTTTAAAAATAAATCTATCTTTTGAATACTTACACTCTCATTGTCAATCGTGGCTTTTACTCCAAATGCAAAGGTTTCGCCATGTCCTCCTAAAGGAACCCTAACTTCTTGTACACCAAGTCCTACTGAGGAGTAACTACTTACTGCATATAATGATGTAGCAGAAGCAAACTTAGCATATATACCTGTACCTAAGTCTCGTGATAATACTACTGTTCTAGGGTTAAGGGTATAATCATACCCATACTCAAAGGTAAAGTCTTGTGTACCAGAACCAATAACTAATAACTTAGCCTTCTTTAAGAACTTCTTAGATACTCCACCACCTACATCAGAGAAGGGAGACTTATAAGTAAGTAGATATGTAGCTTGGTTATCTCTATAGCCAGTATACTCTCCTATACCTCCAGGTACTCCTATGTATAACTTCCTTGTTCCAGTTGTTGCAAAGCCAGTAAACATATCTCCATTATCTAAAGACCAAGTAGTTATTCTAGCAGCACCATTAGGTAATTCTGTCCTTAAATCTACGTAGACCATAATCTTAGATGCAGGGAAGGTTAATAAATAGAATGCTTCCTTCTCATAGTAGACTGACTTAATGTTATCAAAGTTAGGTTCAGCTGTCATGTAGTCAACAAGAGTTTCTCTAATGTTTAAAGATAGCTCTCTCAAAGGCATAGACTTCTCTTGTACTGTTCTTTTAAGCGATCTGATACCAGACTTAGATAAATAGATTAAATCCGTACCAGTAGCTTGTATGGAGTCCCTAGACACACATCCTACACCACCTATCGTATCAGCTAATACCATGGTTGAAGGAGTATCAGCTCCTGAATAAATTACTATATTCTCTTTACAGAAGATGATTAAGAATCCATTGTGCTGTGCTAATCCTACTATCTCGTCACTGTTACCTACAACACTACTTATATCTAAGACTCCTGTATCGCCTGTAGTAAAGTTAGCAGGGTCCAGTAAGTCAGACCAGAAGATAGTATGTTTATTTTCTGATAATCCTGCTACCCATGTTCTACCATAAGATGATAACATAGTATCAGGATCAAAGGTAGTTACTCCTGCAGGTATAGTTCCATACCCGTCAGTTCCAATACGTTGCCATATATATGTACTAGCTAATGTTCCTGAGGTAGCCTTTCTATAAACCATTGCTCTATGAGACTTCTGCACTGCAAAACCATTAATGACTCCTAGTCCACCTAGTCCTTCTGATGCTGATACAAACTGCCATCTATTAGCTGTAAAGGTTAATGTTACTGGTGTCTCCTGGTCAGCTATATAGAAAAGAGATGTTGTTAATGTTGTAGTCCCTGTATATAACTTTAAGTTACCTGCTGAAAATTCAACAATACCACCTGCAGTAGTTCTAAACTCATAAAGAGATTCTATATTCTTAGTAGAAGTTAAATCTCCTGGTACTGTAGTAAGTAGATTATAGCCTTGTCTACTACCTAGTCTACCATATTGATCAATAATACAGTTGTTAGCTTTACTAGCATAGCCACTATCTAATCCTACCTTAGCATCCTGAGTATTTAAACCAAGGAATCCTGGAGAGAGTAAGCTAATCGGCTGTAATTGTCCTGCCACTATACAGCCTGCCAGATAGTTTCATAAGGTTTCTGACCTGCTTCAATAGCAATGTAATCAGAAAGAAGTCTTTGATACCTCATCTCTTGGTCCTGCATTCCCCCGTCTTCCCCTCTTTCACTAATAGCCCTAGCGATTGTTCCTTCTATAATTAACTGAGCAGGAACTAATGATGATTCATCAGGTAATAGTAAGTCCTCTTGAGGTAATACCACATTAATCCTAATGGTATATTCCTTATCAGGTATAGGGTAAAGATCAACTTGAGAGTCACCAGCAGAGTCTACTCCGTTAAAAGCATAGTACTGTGGTGCACCTTTTGTTGTTACTTCAGAGAAACCAAAGGCTTCATCCATCCATTCAGTAGGTCTTAGAAACATCCATGACTTTGTTGAAGCATTATAAGCATCAAGAACTCTAAAGCGTGTGCCAGAACCAGTAAGTGCCCAGTTAAACAGACCATCTACAGTAGTTACAGTATAAGTATATCTTAGAACTTTCCAGTTCCATGAGTTTTCTATTTCATTCTTAGTTACATTAACAAGATCAGAAATTAAGGATGAGTACTCATTCTCAGCTAGAGAAGATACCTGCTCTTCTCTGAGTCTAACTAATACTTTGTTTACTATTTCAAGATATGTCATTGTTTATCCTTAGTTACCATTTAACTTTATCTGCCCAATAAGCAGCACTTGTCTTTCCTTTTGCTATATTTTTACGGTGTCTTGCTTTAAATGATTTACGTTTAGCTTTCATTTTATCTGATTCTCCTGATTTAGGAGCACCTGCAGTAGAAGCTCCTGCCTCTCCAAATCTAATCATTCTATCTTTGCCACCATCTTTAATAAGAACTACATGAGACTTTTTACCTTTAGTAGATCTTTTAGGTTTATTATAACCTGCAAATGTTTCACCTCTATAATCTATACTCATTAATAACCCAGGCTCATACTTTTTTTAGCTACCTTTTTAACTTTAGCTTTGCTTTTACTTTTAGTATGACTATACCCTTTTGCTTTTAACTCAAGATGTCTTTTCTTAGTAGTTACCATTACTCCTTTTCCTGCTTTACTATACATCATATGTGGTAATTTCATGTAGTTTTCCTTTTTTTCTTATCTGATTCTTTCTTTAAGTTAGCACTAGCAGATTGTTTCTTTAAGTTACTCATTCTGTTGTCCATTGCATTATCATTCTTATGTGAAGCATGTCTTGGATCACCTGTCTTAAGACCTAGTTTAGTTCTTGCTGCATTACGTGATGCTCGTTGCTTAACTCTCTTCTTCTTATTCTTCTTTTCCCAAGCGAGTTCTTTATCGTAATCTCTCTTACCCTTAGTCATGTATGGCATTATTTAGTTAATCCTTTCATCTTCTCGAATGTTCTCATAGAACCTAATCCTAATAAACCCATTAGTACCGTCATTAAACTACTCATATCAAAGACAGGTAACTCTGGTATTACTGTTCCTGACCAAGCAGCTAAGAACATAATAAGAGGGACACCAACAAAGTGCCAAGCCATTGCTACTCCACATACCCATCCTATGAATGGTCTCCATCCTGCTACCCATACGGTTCTATGAGCTGCTTCTATTTTATTAGTATCTGCCTGTGCTAGGTTGAGTTGTGTTGCATTAGCAATAAGCTCTGCCTCTATAGCTTGTTTTGCTTTACTTGCACCATTCTTGTCTGGGATAACTCTATCAATCACAGTGGAGATTAGTGGTAATAGTATGTTTAGCATTTAGTAAGACCATCCATATAATAGACAAGCAATAATAGGAGTAATAGGTAATGCTACTAGTAATGCTAAAGACCAGACAACTGGTTTTCCTAATAGTCTAGCTAGGTAACTCATATTTTCCATCCATGTGATACAGACCACAGATAAACTAAAGCAACTAAAGCCATAGCAAGTATTCCCCTAACTGATAGTTTACCAAACTCAGCAAACTTTTCATTAAGCCATTCACTTAAGCCTTCTTTAATAGCTTTCTTATGTTCCTCTGGAGTCATGTTTAGCATCCCTTACATTGACACTCTTTGCATTTACATTCTTTACATTTACACATAGTCACTCCCTCTTTGATTGTCATTATAAAGCTTCCACATCTACACCACTAAACCATTTCTTTGGCATAGGAATAACTTGGTTCTGTACATCATCAGGAAAGGCTACATATATATGAGTATCCCCTAATCTAGTATTCCAACATCCTATATGCGTATTACCATTCTCTGTAGCAATCACTTCGTAAGGCATGTTAAGTAGAACTGGGAATGAGCATGCCTTCTCTGTTAGCGTTACTGTCCCAACCTCTGTTGTCATAACCATAATATCAGGAAGGTCTGTTTCTGCTGATACCTGTGTGTAACTAAAAGAAAGGAGTAGAGTTGTTGCTAATAATAATTTAGCTAACATTATTAAGTTCCTTTTGGATATTTCGTTTTAACCACATCAATAGCTTCTTTCCAACCAACAAGTCCACCATGATAGAGTAAGTCTAGTTGGTCAGGAATTGATGGATAGTCTACTCTACGCAACTCTTGGTATGTAGGTGCTGCTTGTGGAGTAATAGGAGCATCTTCATGCTCTGTTACTTCACCTGTTACTATGTTATATTCTTTTCTCATATTAAGACTCCCAACTTATGTTGACTGAACCAGCATCAAATGTATCTGTGCCGTTAATAGTCGTTAAACGAATACGGTCAAGTGTTCCAGACAATACTCTACCACCAGACGATATGAAGTGATGAGCATCAGTTTGTCTAGCTGTTCCTCCAATAAAAGTCCAACTTCCATTAGAGACTTCCTCTAAGCTTAACGTGAATGTTCCGTGGTGTTCCGCCGAAGCTGTATCACTGTAACTCCCAAATCCTATTGTCGTTTGAAAGCCATTCTGTGAAGGTCCAGTATAGCTATAGGTAGATACATACCCTGATGTTTGTATTCCTCCCGACGTTCCTATTTGAACTAATAGCGAAGAAGTTCCGTTTACACTAACCCCAGCCAGCATCATTGACACACGCTTAACTCCAGCAGGTATCCCTGTAAAGTCTATACTCGTTCCACTAGTTGTAGCTACTTCTGTTCCAAGATTTATCGCTGCAATCCCTGTTAAAGAAGCACCGCTTATTGCTGGTAAGGCACCAGTAAGTTTACTTGCAGCTAAGGTTACTATATCTGCATCAACAATAACTCCATCTTGTACTAGGCTGACTCCAGTTGACCCGTTTATGGTTACAGACATTTATACTCTCCTCCTACAGTTATTAAAATGCCATCTGTTTCCAGCACCCTTTCCATTACCACTCATATCACAATGTGGGCAAGTCCAAGCTTC
>FUWD013180309.1_pt1 | contig 13050 bp, 8 predicted proteins | sample 1063281 | NCBI WGS metagenome assembly FUWD01 (sample SAMEA79048168, study PRJEB19326) | metagenome | biome: marine
GGATACTTGTTTCGGTAAGGTCCATAAGCACGTCGCGGATACGTCATACCGCGCAAACACATACGTGGATTCCACGCCGCATCTGCCTGGTTACCATAAAGATCACGAACTTTATGGTGATCATAGTTCTGCTCGATACGCATCAGAATACCGTTACGAACGAATCCGCGAACGCGACACTGATGAGTATCATTGGGTGAACAGCAGTAGGTGAAAGACCGCTCATACTTGTACTGATCGCGGTAAACTTCCTCCCAACGTCTGTCCGGATAGGCTTCCAATGGATTGCCTACCTTGACTACGGGCTTTAATTGCGCTCCTACTTTCTTGCTTGTCAGAGCCATAGCCGTAGCTACACCAGCACTCACCTGCAAGAATTTCCTTCTGTTTAATCTCATAAAACTTGCCCTCCCTTTCAATCTTACTAAACAATAAATAAGACTAATCGATACTTCTACTTCTACCTCTACTTCTTAAGAGACACATAGTATGCGCCTCTGTTTCTACTTCCCCCTTTCTTTAATGGACAAATGTTCAACATTTAACCTCACTAAAAAAAAGCAACCTTCAAATCATATTTGACACAACCGGTTATTACACACCGGCCCGCAATTCGTACACTTCTATGCAACGGTCACAACCGCCGTCCTTGCTTTCCCAGTCTGGGAAATCAATTTGAATCGCCTCGATTACCATTTCATCACAAATACTTTCAGGATCATCCACCCAGTTGTAGGTGGGGAACTTGCATAAAGGACACGGCGACCCTTGCAGATGGATATAATCTCTCTCTTCCTCTGATATGTCGACATCGTCCACATACTTGCTCATCAAGGATTCAAGATCGGTAGCCATGGACAGCAACTCTTCATGTGTGAAGGTATCTGTTTGCCAAATGCCTTCGAAAATTCCTCGCCTCTGCTTCTCCGGAATCTTTCTGTAGAAATTATCAAATTCCCTGTAACGCGCTTCTTTAGGCATCGTGGAAATAATTCCCGCACGCCCCAACCGCGAGTCCACATACATGTTCCATAACAAACGAAACCTGGCTGTGATCAGATTTTTTACCGAAGGGTTGCCGGGAATGAACGCATCTTCGTAATCGAACTCCGGGTCAACCATATCTTTTGCGTGCATGAACTCTTGAATGAGAAATGCATCCAACTCTTGAGCCTCTTCCGGATTACAGAAGCGGCTGGCAAGCACTCGCATTTCAATCACGGGCCTGCCTGATATTCGGTTCAAGACATTCGATCCTTCATCAACTTTATTGATCGCACGCTTCACGGTAACTTCGTTGATGCGCTCTTCGAACTCACGCGCCATGTCAAACGAGATAACGCCATCGGCGTCTTCATCTTCTTTTGTTGTGGGATTTTCTTCTTGCTGGTCTGTCTCGGTGGGGAGGGGAGGCTGGTCATCCAGACTGGTTTCTTCGGGGCCATCGTCCGAGGCCTCTTCGGCTTCGCTTGAATAGCTTTCCGACTCCAGAGTGGCGGCCGCTAGTTGTGCTTTTCTCGAGACGCGTTTTCTTTTAGGAATTAGTCCTACAGCCTCAAGAGCTCTAAGGACATGTTCTCCCAGTTTAAGCCGCTCAATAAAGAAAATTTTATTAACCTTCTCGAAGGCTATTTCTCTATCGTCTTCTGGGAGCTCGTAGATGGGGTCGGCTAGAGAATGATACTCATCGTACCCGGCACGATAACCAGATCTTTCTAGATGGTTAAGATGCCGAAATACAGCTTCCTCCATCAGCTGCGGACTATAGCTTACTTTCATAGATGACCTATTAACTTTCCGCGCTAACGCATGATAAGGGCATTAAAAGAAGGAAGAACCTTCAACCCTATTAACCTAATATATAGGCAATTTATATTTAATTCCAATATCGATGTCAAGGAAATACAGTCCCTTTTTTTCGTGAAACGACACACAAAAAACTCCCCAGCCGGCTCAAAACACCCCGACAAACTTTCATCAACTTTCCACCTAAACCTATCTACCCTTAGTTAAACGAATGATTCCAAACACTTCGAGCTCTTCGACTTACCACCCGTCCTCCAAAAGATCAAGTGATCCTCAAGGCAAAGATGTTAGATTCGACCCACCCACACCTCTATTTTATTTTCAAAATTCTGCCCTTCACAGTAAGATTTTTCCTATACGCGGTAGTCTTCTCGGCGACGCCAAGATATTTTTTCGTCCGCAAATCATCTATTCACGTCAACGCTATCTTTCACCTTTTCTATTTCCTCAATAGCTTTGACTATGGCTTCGGGGTCGCCAAGGTCTTTACAAATTATTTTGGCCTGATCCAGATATTTTTCGCTTTGATCTTTTCTACTGACGATTAACTCCATCCGCGCTACTGTCATAAATAGCTGGAGAAGACCTTGCGTATTATTCGCTTCCTTAAAGTAGTCTACCGCTTTGTCAAAGTTGACCTCGGCCTCATCAATCTTTCCGTCTTTAAATTTCAAATTACCTATGTAGGTATAGTCCTGTGCCGTACCAATTTTATCACCTACTTCCAAGGTGAGGCTGAGCGCATCGCGATAATACTTTTCTGCATCGGCACGTTCCCCATTATTAAAACTTAGATTCCCCATATGACGATAATCTGTGGCGATTTCTTTTTTATTAGCTTTTTTAAGTGAAATTTCCAGAGCAGCCTTAAAGTGTTCATTCGCTCTTTCCCTATATCCCCGCCCCAGGCAAAGCTCTCCGAGATTCCTGTGGTCGATGCGTTGTTCCATTTCGTCTTTGAGCTGATTACTTATCTCCAGGGCTTTTTTGTAATATTCTTCCTGCTTGTTCCTGGATTTTTTCTCTGAGTAAATGCTCCCTAAAACTCGACTATCATGACAAATATTTCTTAGATCGTTAATCTCTTCGGATATCTTAAGAGATTCCAGCATTAGCTTCTCGCATAGGTTCCAGTCTTCTTTTTGCAGGTAAAGATTGCCACGGTTTCGATAGTCTTCGGAAATTTCATATTTGTCATTTGACTTGGTGTTTATCTCCAATGAGCTCTTGTAGAATTTATCTGCATTAGCCCAGTCGTTCTTTTGCATACTCAAATTACCCATATTGCGATAATCGTTCATCAACCCTACTTCATTTCCATTTTTCTTATTGGTGCGGGTGGATTTTTTGATAATTTTTTCAGCCTCAGGGAGCTGGCCAAGCATCATAAGCACGTTAACCCTGTTTCCATAAAGTTCTGTCAGCCCCTGGGTATCATTGTTCTTTTCTTTAAGCTCCATGGCTCGACTGAAACATTCTTCGGCTCCCTTAAGGTCATTCACATCCTTCAGAATGCCCCCCAGATTCTCCAGAGTGGAACTCAGGCCAGCCTCGTCTTTCAATTTTTCCTGTAGCGCGGATGTTTCCCGCATTGTCGAAACAGCCTTGTCCATTTCTCCCGCCAGAAAATAAAGGTTGCCTAATTCATCCAGAACTGCCAGCCGGGACTTGTCGTCTTTCTCCAGTTCGGGCTTCTTGAGCTCGTTCAACAACTCTTCCTGTCTGCGGCCCAGATATTTGGGTTGACCCATGATGTAGACGAGCTTGTCTTGAGCCTGTTGCAATCCCTTAGGGTCCTGCATGGCCTCAAACAATGCACTTGCTCGACTGAAAAAGATTTCTGCCTCGTGAAGGTTTTCCTTCTTCAAGTGGATATCGCCAAGGGATTCACATTGCTGGGCTATCCCGGGCCTGTTCTCCAATTGCTCCATGAGTTCTAAAGAACTCTCGAATTGAACTCGCGCGTCGTCATAATTTTCCTGCAACAACCTCACGTTACCCAAATTAGAATAGCCTCGGGCTTCTCCCAGGGTATCGCCGAGTTCTGCCATGAGCCCTAAGGATTGACTGTAATGCTCCCATGCGTTATCCAATTCTTTTTTATGCAGGCAGATGTTACCCAAACTACCCAGCAGATAGGATTGGCGACGCTTATCCTGCCCTGTTTGAATGATTTCCAACGCACGCTTGCAATATCCTTCGGCTTTATCGAACTGCTCTGGCTGACCCGAATATCCAAGCTGAAGTAAAATTCCAGCTAGATTGCCCATGCATATTCCGGATGAACGCTTGTCGCCCAATTCCTCAAACAATTTGATAGATTTCGAAATCACGTCTGCGGCCTTCTCCATGTTACGACCCTGGTAATACAATTCTTCAAGATCCTGATATTTAGTCAGAATCTCCTTTGTCTTCCCAGCCTGCCGCAATGACTCTATTTCAACGAGTAAGCTTTTTTCTTTACTCTCAACGTATTTAGGATGTTTTTGCAGATCAATCAGCTTGTCCTCGATCTGTTTGATTCGGTCTTTGTGCTTTTCTGAGTCGAGAAATGTCTTGGCGCGATTAAAATAATCTTCTGCCGCATCCAGGTCGTCCTTTTTCAGGCTCACGTTTCCCAGGTTTTCGTTATAGATGCTCTGGCCTTCTGTGTCGTTGGCCTGCTCAAGGAGTTTTAACGCTTTTTTATAAGTTTCATCGGCTTCGTCTAACTTGCCTTTGTAAAAGAGAACACTTCCCAGATTACCAAGGGAACTCTCAATTCCTCTGAGATCATTTACTTTCTCCATGTACGCCAGTGCTTTGCTGTAATATTCTTCAGCCTTATCCAATCGACGACTCTGAAAACAAAGATTACCAAGGTTCCCCTGCACGTAGGCCTGCCCCTGTTCGTCCCCGCACTGTTCCATTAGCTTTAAGGCCTGGAGAAAATTGGATTCTGCTTCCGAAAGATTGTTCTGCTTCAAACAATCCAACGCAATTTTTTCGTACTTCCTGCCCTCTTCAATTTCCGCCATTTGGGATTGCCTTCGTAGGGTTAGTTTTTCAGAAATAACTGATTAGCTTTGTCGTTGATCTCAGCGAAAAAAGCCTGTAATTCTGTCAGGGGACAACTCATTGTATTTAAGGAATAAGTTTGGAATTATAAAGTTTCCAGTTCCTCCTGTCAAATATACTATTCACTAAATTTGGATACGAAAAACCGGGGTCTGGGCGCTTGCAAAACTCAAGAAAATATGGCTGGAGGACAGGTCGCATATGCGCCTCTCATGAGCCCTCTGATGGCTGATTTTTCCAGATTATCTACAGGTTGGCGTTGTGAGGTAGTGCAAGAGTCAGGTATTTGCCCTTTTCTCCGTACAGAATGCCCATTTCTTCCAGTTGCTGGACCGCATTTTCGGCTGCACCTTCCTCTTCTACCCCCAATTCCTGGGTATGCTTTTTGATCTGGTCCAGGGTTTTTGGAGATTCGTTGCAAAATAGCAGGGTCCAGGCTGGTGGTCCTTCAAATCTTTTTTTAACGGTGTTGCCTGCCGACCTGTCATCGTAGACGGTCACGAAGTTCATTGATTTGGTAAATATCAGGTAAGGCAAATCATCGGACTGGTGTCTTTCCTTCCATTCCTGAGCGGTGTGGAGTAATTCGCTTCTTAATTCGGGATCAATTTTATTTTCTGACGTAAATTCGAAATCGTAAGCAATTTTGAACAGGTCGATATCGGGCGAATCGTAAACATACGGATAGGCCTCTCCCGGTGCTTTAATTTTGACTCCGTATTCTTCGGGACGAGCGTAATATGGGCTGAACCGCTCCAGGTAAAGGTCGCCAACACATTCCGGCGGGGGCAGGTGAAATAGAAGTTTGATCAAATCGATTTGATTACGATAATCTTCATCGGTCTCACCGGGGAATCCGATCAGTATATTCCAGTTCACCGCGATCCCGTAATACATCGCCCATTTCATGCAGAGAATATTTTGTAGCGGTCGTACGCCTTTATCCATTGCCATCAACTGATTCAGGCTGAAGCTTTCGATCCCGGGTTGAATCACATTAGCCCCGCCATGGGCAAGTGACTTGATCTGCTGTTTAGTCAGGTTGCTTTTCACTTCGATAAAAAACTGGAGGTCGAAATTGTTGTGGGCCATTTCTCCGAAGATGCCATCGATGTATTTCAGTTCCAGAATATTATCCACAAGCCTGAACCGGAAAGAGTCGTAGCGTTGCGCCAGATAGGCAATATCGGCCTGAACCTGATCGATCGGTTTAGATCTGAATTCCATGGTATTGGCATTCAGCCCGCAGAAAGTGCAGTGATGCTTCTCCCCCCACCAGCAACCCCGGGCTGTCTCGTATAGAATGATCGGGTTTTCCAGCAGTGGCGAGTTGGGGTCGATCTGCCGCAACTGCTCGAAAAAATCATCGTAATCAGGCGGAGCGTTTTCACTGAAGTCATTTAACAGTTCGTGATTGTCTTCATAAACTATTTCTCTACCATCCCTGTGCACGACTCCTTTCGGAGGAGCTTCACCTTTTTCCAGGGACTCCATAAGGGGAACCAATACACCTTCGGCTTCACCGGGAACGACAAAATCAATCCAGGGAAACACGCGAAAATATTCCAATCCCATTTCATCTTCGAAATTGGAACCGCCAAACATGATCTTAACGGATGGATGCTTCTCTTTAATCAGTTTGGCCAGTGTGATGCTTGCAACGTTCTGATTGAAGGTCGAGGAAAACCCTATAACGTCGTATTGACCCCAGTCACCGGCCTCAACCGCCCATTGAAGAAATTCTGGAACCATTTTTGTTTTGACGTCTATCAAAAATTCGCGCGGGCGGTCAATGGACTGGCAAATTTCTTCGATATGAGAATCAAAATGGTTCATGTAGTCCTGATTATTAGGATTCTCGCCAAACAGAAGATGCGAAAAAAGCCACTCGCCGACGAGAAACCTTTTTTCACAGAGCTTGTTATAAACAGGCATCCCCAACTGGTGGGCAAAGTGAAGGTTCAGATAATGGCTCTTCACCGGCCAGCCTTTGGATTTGAGCAAAGTGGAAAGGGTCCCTAACTGGATGGATGGGTAGATATGGAACCCGAAGGGCATATTTATCAAAGCAATATTTAATGACATGAGCGCATTGTAGCAGTTAACATTTTATGGGAGAAGTTTTTATTGAAGACCGTGAACGGTTTTCAATATCTTTCTTAGGTAGACAGAGGAGGTATTTCGTAAGTTAAAGTTACAATGACGACCATCATATAGTAAGGGATATAAGTTCTGACTCTTAACCGTGATCAAATTTCAGCAATTGGTTCTTTGACTGCTTTCTATAATGTGTAAGCAATAAGCCAACCTTATATAGCCATTTATAAATATCCATTTCCACCACTCTTCATTGACAGGAGGCGATTAGGCTCTCTATAATCAGCGTTTTTATTAATTCTAAGAATTTGAGGGATATCCTGTGCTGGAGAAAAAAATCCGAGCGGCTTTGTCACGTCCTGGCTCTTTTTCGTTTGATGGCAATGCGGCTTCTGCCAAGTCTATCAGCGATAACTTTGCTCAACATAATGTAACGAAACTAGACGGCGCCACTTTTGTGCACGATGGCGATGCACCGAGTGTTGCCAATACGCGCGTCAAGGTGTACCCGACGGGACACATGGCCTTCTACAATGCCGAAGGTCGCCGGTTTCTGGGGACTGACCCGGGCGGGCACCCTCTGCATGAAGCCAAGTGGAGCAAGGACCCGTCTACGGGTGAAACCTGTCTGGAGAAGGCGCGCATGCAACTGGACTCTTTGCAATGGGTTGGCATTCAACCTCGCTCGCGGACTTTTCAGTCGCAGATAGATATCAAGGGTCAGCCGGGATGGGAGGAGATGACTCTGGAGTTTCTCCGCGAGAAAGCCGCCGAAGTCTGGCGGGTCCCTGTATCGGAGGTGAATTACTTCTACAAGGAAGGCAATCTGGAATCGCTTGGCGATGGCAAATACAACGTCAAGCTAACGAAGGATTCGCTCTTCGCTTTACCCGATGGGAACTTTGACGGTCGAAAAGTATTCTTAAGCTTCATGTTTCAGGTCAACTGGGCAAGGCTGGATATCATCCCTGTTGTGGAGTTATTTCAGTCCACTCTACCGGGAAGTGGTGGCGCCGCTTTTGAGTTCTTATGGGGAATTTATGAAGATCAATCGCGTGAGGAGGCGTTGGACACTCTTCGCTATCGCGGGCTTCCCACCTATCCTTCCACGGCGGCCTATAACATCTTCGCGTCCTTTTTCATCCCCAAGGCTCCTGAAGGGAAAGAAGATATTTTACGGGTATTCATGGACACCAACCGGTCGCATGAAATCACATGGACACCACAGTCTAATCCTCCATGGCGATACTTTAATGACATGTCTAAAATTTGCCTGACAGTCCACAACGGATGTATCTACAAAGTCACCTGCTACGATGAGACTAATCCAATTCCTTACGTTAACCGGTCGATCGGCGGCAACCCGTCTTGTCAGAGAGAGGTGCAGGTCTCGTCCCGAGCTTTTTTCCTGGTGGATGGGGAAGAACGAAAAGAATTTTCATTTCATCCGGACTGGAATGTCAAACCACAAACTGATTTACCGGCGAAAATCCCGGATTATCCGTACAGCTGGACATGGTTTTTTAATGGCTTCGCTCCGGAGACGGACATCATTAAATCAATTTACACCGTTCCTTTTTATCCGGAAGGAGACGCTGAAATAGAGGAGCCTGCTTTACAACCGCTGGCGCTGGATCAAATCATTTATTATATGGAGATGGCGCCGGGAATGTCCGCCAGATTGGAAAAAGTCGAGCGTGTTCTGGTGCATACCTTCGACATGGTCATCGCCGGATGTATTGATTGTACTCATGAGCGTGAATACACGGTCCTATACAGCGACCCGGAGTTGGCCCAGAAAAACGCGCATCAGTTATGGGACTATGCCGCGAAACGAAATCAGTTGGACAATTTGAAAAAGGTTTCTTTCCTGCCTGAAAGAAAGCATCTTGAAGAAGTCTATAATGACAAGTACGGGATGATCTTTAAATGGATTCCCATGTTTTACTTTCAAGACCGAGGGGTGTGCGAACAGATACTGGCTTCATCAGTGCGCGCGCTTTTACCTGGCGGCATTTTATTTCTGGTGGGACCAAAACCGATCAGAGGACTGTTCGATCACTATGGCCTCGATTGCTTGTATGATGATCTAATGATGAATATGCCATTTTACCGACAGCACCTGAAAATGTGCCCGCAAAATCAAATCAATCAGGACATCGCAGTTTTTCTGGCTGTGAAGCGGGGTGGCTCAGAGGAACAAAACGAACCGGAGGCTGAAATGCCCCAACCTTCATCCCAACCTGAGCCTGAACCACAAGCGGACTTAACCTCAGAACCCAATATTCCTCTGCGCGGGTTTAATCGGGATGAGTAGGGAATCATTCTAAATGGTGTATATTGCTGATATAATATCGTAGCCATCCTGATCCGAACTACAATTGGAGTCGGTCATGCACGAAGATTATGAATACGCCGGAATGAAAATCCTCATCGTTGAGGATACTCCCGAAAACATAACTGTCCTCCGCAAAGTGCTAGAGAGATTGGAACTTTCTGTTTCAATCGCGCTTGACGGAGAAACCGCGCTTACATCTGCCCCTGAAATAGATCCTGATTTAATTTTACTGAATGTTGGGTTGCCTGGAATTGAAGGCTTTGAAGTTTGCAGTAGATTTAAAAAGGATGCCACCTTCAAAAAGATTCCCAGTACCTTCCTCACGGCAATGACAGATACTGAAAGCATGGTTAAGGGATTTGCTTTAGGAGGAATTGATTATATTGCCAAGCCCTACAATCACTTGGAAAAATATGGGTAAATTTTTTGCTGATTTTGCCAGCCTGATGTGGGGGCCCTGGCTTCTCATTCTCCTACTGGGAGCGGGACTCTGGTTGACGTTCCGGCTTGGTGGAATTCAGTTCAGGAATCTGTTTTACGCGTTTCGCTTAACCTTCTCTAAAGAGCGAAGTGGCAAAGGGGATATCTCTCATTTCGGGTCATTGATGACGGCTATGGCCGCGACCGTGGGAATGGGTAATATAGCCGGCGTTAGCACTGCCGTTGCTTTGGGAGGCCCCGGTGCGATCTTCTGGATGTGGATGACAGGCCTAGTGGGAATGGCCACAAAATATTCGGAAAGTTTTTTAGCTGTCAAATACAGGCAGTTCAACGAGGAAGGAGAAATTTCCGGCGGCCCCATGTATTACCTGGAACATGGACTCGGCCAAAAATGGCTGGGTATGTGTTTTGCCGCGTTTGGCGCTTTGGCGGCATTTGGCATTGGCAACATGATCCAGGCAAACACCACCGCCACCGCAGTAGCAGAGGCTACGGGATCGGGAAAGTTTGCCATGGGAATTGTGTTATCTGTTTTAACAGGATTGGTCATCATCGGCGGAATCAAGCGAATCGCCGAGGTCGCGAGCTATTTTGTACCCATAATGGTGGCGATTTATTTAATTGGCGCTTTAGTGGTTATATTTTCCAATCTGGACCATCTGGGCTCAGGAATACAGTTGATTTTTGAACACGCCTTTAGCGGAACGGCCGCCACGGGTGGATTTTTGGGAGCCTCCCTCGCTCAAACAATCCGTTTTGGAGTGGCGCGGGGTCTCTTCTCCAACGAATCAGGAATGGGAAGCGCTCCCATCGCGGCGGCGGCGGCAAAAACCAACCACCCTGGAAAACAAGCCCTCGTTTCAATGTCAGGAACCTTTCTCGACACTCTGGTTGTGTGTTCTCTCACCGCGCTGGCTCTGAGCTCCTCTGGGGTTTGGGTTTCAGGAGAAACCGGCGTCGCTTTGACCATGCAAGCATTTACCGGTAGCCTTTCTGGAAACTGGGGTAGCCTGCTGGTAACTCTCAGTGCCGTGACATTTGCCTTCTCCTCGATTCTGGCATGGGAGTATTATGGAGAAAAATGTTTCGAATATCTTTTTGGAGAAAAGTGGGTCCATTTTTATCGATACCTCTGGGTAATTTTTGTGTTTGTTGGAGCCATGGTAAAACTGGAAATCGTTTGGAATTTTTCTGACGCGATGAACGCGATGATGACTGTTCCAAATCTGATAGGACTCATACTGTTGAGTGGAAAACTATCCAAGGAAACCCAGGCCTTTGAGGTGGGCATCCGTGAAGGCACTATCGATAAATTCGATTAACTATTTTCATAACGCATCTCAAAAAAATATCTCTTATCACAAAATAATCCCTTCTAAAATTCAGGACGACTCCAATGAAAAAACTAATATTAAAACACTACTCGATCATCTGTATTCTTCTGGGTTTCCTGATTATCAATCCTGCGGGTCCCGCCTTCGGCGAAATCGATCTAAAACTTTCCCCCAACACCTTTGACAAGTTTTCTGTAGACGATCAACTCCACACTTTTTTCCGACACGACAGCAACCCCTCTTTAGGAAAGTTTCATTTTACCTACTCTATGGATGGGCAGGATCGCGAACTGATTCGGCAGTTTGCTTTGAAAAAACAAATCGGAAAGGTCAGGCGAAACCGCAAGCTCGAAATATCACTTGTCGAATAGGGCTTCTACGAATGATTTCGGATTAAAGGGTTGAAGGTCATCGACCTTCTCACCCACTCCGATAAAGCGCACGGGTACTTTAAGTTCGCGAGTGATGTTAAATAATACCCCACCCTTGGAAGAGCCATCCAGCTTGGTCATCACTAGTCCATCCACATTCAGCGTGTCGTGAAACAACCTCGCCTGGGACAAACTGTTTTGTCCGATGGACGCGTCGAGGACCAGGAGAGTTTCATGAGGAGCGCCTGCAACTACTTTCCCGATAACGCGTTTAATCTTTTTTAATTCTTCCATTAAATTCTTATTGGTTTGCAGACGTCCCGCAGTGTCAACAATAACCCTATCTGCATTCCGCGTCACAGCAGACTGAACAGCGTCATAGGCGACTGCCGAAGGATCGGTCCCGCTTTTCTGGCTCACACAAGTAACACCGGTACGTTCTGCCCAAGCCTGCAACTGCTCGGTTGCCGCCGCCCGAAAGGTATCCCCGGCGGCCACGATAACCTGTTGCCCTTCTGCTTTATACCTTGCGGCCAGCTTACCGATAGTCGTTGTCTTTCCTGATCCATTGATACCAATCATCAGCACAACACAGGGGCCTTCTACCGGTGGAAGTTCTTCCGCCGGGACCTCCTCTAAAACACGAACCAGAAGCTCTTTTAAATGATTCAGAATTCCTTCTTTTTCCCTGATAAGAGATGTAGCGACACCTTTTTTCAACTCTTCCATGATCCAGGTCATCGTGGGAATACCCATATCTGCGATCAGCAGAACCTCTTCCAGTTCCTGCCATAACTCAGGTCCTATTTCTGCCGGGCCATTAACCACCCGGTCAATCCCGCCGGCAAAACTGCTACGGGTTTTCTGAAGTCCAGATTTCAAGCGTGAAAAAAAACCACCTTTTTTATTATCCGTTTCAACTGTATTTTCTTCTGCGCCATCCATAGTTCATCATCCTGATAATTGAGCTGTCTGGGTGAAGGAAACCCACCACAAGACCAAATGTGAAAACCCGGTATATTTGCAAGCCCTCCAAGTGATGTCAAGGCGAAACCCCACCCTTCCAGCCGTATTAGCCTCATCGGATAGAATTCCAGCCATCTCGCAGAGAAAACACCCCTAACCTATAATAAAATTAAGGGGTTGCACCAGATAACTAAGAAAATGTTATCTAATGTACATGCGCAAAAGTAGATTAAGTAAAGCAAAACAGGATCGTTTTGTGGGGCATTTTGTTGCGGGTACAACTGCAAGATGCGCGGCTGGTTTGGTAGACATCAATTTTAAAACAGCGGCCTATTACTACCAAGGAATGTGAGTGGCGATTTAACAACCCCAAATCTAAATCACAATTAAAGCGGTTTAAACAACTTGTTAAGCAATATATGGGCTAGTTATCTGGTACAGCCCAAAAAAATTTTATTTTACAGGATGAGATTCTCCCGCTCAGGCGGTTTGCTGTGCTTTGGCGAGAGGTTGTGCGGGTATGTCTGGTTTTGGGTCGACTATGTTTCTTTTCATGAGAATGTTGACTAACTGTTTGTCTCGGCAGGTAACAGCCATATCGATCAACCCGTCATCATTAAGTCACCCGTAATCATTCCTG
>FUWD013273643.1_pt4 | contig 13043 bp, 19 predicted proteins | sample 1063281 | NCBI WGS metagenome assembly FUWD01 (sample SAMEA79048168, study PRJEB19326) | metagenome | biome: marine
ACCCGGTGAAGCGTCTGCCAGTCGCCGCGATGCATCCTCGTCGTGATCGACGCGGACGGTGAGCCTTTGTTGAGCGTCTTCGCCTCGACTTCGCTGCCGGTGAACTCGACGCGCTTGAAGGATGCGCCGATGCCGCGCACGTCGTCATCTTCGGAGAGAAATGCCTCGGAGTTCACCGCTTTCTTGAAGGAGAAGCGCCGGGGTGCGTCCACGGCCGGGGCGATGCTTTCCAGCAGCGCCGGCACATCTTCGGGATCGGTCCAGCCGACCGTGTAGGCGGTCAATGGCTCGTTGTAGTTAGCCGTCTGGAAACGGCTTTCATTGGAGGCGGCGATCACGCCGGCCGGGAGCTCACCGCCGGAGTCGGCAATGAGCGGAGCGGTGAGGAGAGACTGAGTGGGTTTCATAATAATAGATACGATGGTGAAATTACGGGAGAGAAAGGAAACGGGGCCGCGCGTTAGCTTACGACCACGGCGACGGGCGCGTGGGACTCGAATTCGATGACCTCGCCGTCACCGGCAGCGGCTTGCAGCGGGCGGCCTACTTTCCAGTAGGTGCCAGACCCGGCGGGTAGATTGGAGACCTTGCCCCCAGCGGCCTGGTAGAGATCGTCGGTCAAGGCGATGGCTTCGGAGACGACGCATTTGCGCGTCTCATTGGTCGCGCCGAGGAACTGGACGGCGACGGGTTCTTCCGCGCCTTCCGCTTCGTCGGAACAGATACCGAGTGGCTTGTCGGCGACACCGGCGACGGCGATGTGACCTACGTCGCTCCCGAACTTGACGAGAAGGAACCGGGTGCCGATGGCGGCGTCGGTGAGCTTGGTGATCGCATTGGTGTGCGTGCCTTCAGCAATGTTGATCGCGGTCACGAGACCGTGGCGGCGATTTTGGAGAAAACCCTGAGCCCAGAAATGGACGAGCCAGAGAGAAGCCCCGAAAAGCAGGGCGAGAACAATGAAGAGTAATAGAGCATTCATGATAATTGGATTGGGTTCTAGTTGGGAAAAATTCCTTGCGGAGATACCTCGAAGCCCCACCGCTCCGGAGAGACGGCAGGGCTGTTATTTGAGGCTGCCTTGGAGTGTTTAGGCGGCGGCGGTGAACAGCGCGGGCTGGGTGCGCTTCACGGCGCAGTAGGCGGTGTGGTGATCGCAGTCGTGCTCCTTGCGGTGCTTCGCGATCGCTTCGTTGATCGCGATGATGCCGCCCTGGACATTGGCTTCGCCTTTGCGGCCACCGAGATCCGGTTTGCCGGTATTCAGCGCGGGCTTGAGCGCCTGCATCTCCGTGTTGATTGCGGTGATGTCCGCACCATCGGCCGTGAGCTTGGTCTTCCACGCCGGCTTGTCGGCCTCGCTGATCCGGCCGGTGTTGACCGCGCCGACGAGGATGCCGTCCGCGCGGGCAGCGCGCTCGGTATTCACTGCCGTGGTCAAATCGGTGACCTTGGTTTTGAGCCCGTCGCGCTCGGTCTTGAGCGTGTTGGCTTCGTTGGTGGCTTCGGTCAGAGAGGTCTGGGCGGGGCCCAGCTTACCTTGATCGGCAACGGCGGAGGTCGCGACGGGCGCGGCTGCGTTGAGCGCAGTTTCGAACTGCGCATCGGTGGCATCGACAGCGATGGCCGGACGGCCGAGCGCTGCGAGGAGGGCGAGGATGGATTTCTTCATGGCGATTGATTTCGCCCGCTCGGCTTCGTTGAGGCCGATGGGCAGGTCTGGGATGTTGGGATGGTTGGTGAGCCCGATGCTGTGGAGCAGCTCGGGGCGGAAAGTTTTGGCTCGGCCGGGAATCGCGCGCATCGACCAGCGGGGCGAGTGGTACGCATAGGCGGCGGCATCGCCGGAGATCAGGCGCTTGCCCTCGTCGTTCCAGGCGACGCGCCCGTAGAGGCCGTCGTCGCGCGGTTGGAGTTCTTTGATGCGCCCCACCGCCTCGGCCCGGATCGAGGGATTGGCCCGCGACCAGCCTTGATCGTCGGGATGCCCCACATAGACCGGCAGCCCGCGAAACAACCGGGCAGCGCGCTCGGGTAGGCTGTTGAAGGCCGAGACCATCGCATCGGCCGCGCGGCGGTCGAAGACTTGGAGCCCCACACTATTGGGCATCTCACGGTAAGGAGCGATGCGCACCCACTCCTGGTCGCCGCCGAGGGCTTCATTGATCGCGGCGATCGCGGTCTGCTCATCGACCTCGTTACAGGCCACCACGATGTCAATGTCGGGGAAATGAAGCCACGAGCGCAGATTCGTTGCCCACCGGCTCAAGGGCAGGCGTTGCACACCCGTTGCACGCGGCGACACGCGCGATTTGCCCGAATTTGCGGCCGAGGACACGGGGTTTAAGGAGTTTTTGGCTTCTAGGGCCGTTGCTGGCGTTTTCATAATTCGGGGGATTTGACGGGTTGGCGGCCCTCAGCCGCTTCGAAGAAGCCACTGACCAGGGATGCACCGATGATCTCGGCAAACACGCGGGCCACGGCAGGATCGGCGAGCACGTCGCGCTGCAGGCGCGGCAGGTCGCGTTGGAATTGTTCGGCGGCGAGCTTCAATTCGGCGTCGTCTTCGATTTCCGTCAGGGCGACCAAGCGGGTCACCATCGGGGCGAGCGCGGTGCGCTGGGCTTCGGATAGATCACGGCGGGCCGCGAGGTCGAAGGGTGCGGTCGCAGCGGCCAACCGTTCGTTGATCGCATCCTCGGGCGGGTCGTTCGGATCGCCATCGGGTGCAGGCAAGGTCGGTGCATCGCTCGGGCCGGGACCAGGCATGGGCAATGCCGCCGGCGCGACGGGTGCCACCAGCAGCGTGTCCATGTCCTTGTCGTCGGGCAGCGGTCGGGAGTAGCGCTCCGCCGCCTGCTGCTGCGAGATCGGGTGGCCGTGTTCGGCCAGGAACTCATCGATCTTCAAATCCTGCTCGACGTTCTGGCGATCGCTGCCGAGAACCTTGAAGTAGGCGAGCGTCGGCACGTCCGGCCCGAACACGTTGTCCAGGACCACGCGGTCGATCTTGAGCTGCAGCGTCTCGCTGAGCCACATCGCATCGGCTTGTTCGAGCATGTCTGCTTCGTCGCCCTGGAGACTCGCGCCGGTGCCTTGGCCGCTGCTGCTAGAGATAGTCGAGAGATCCGCGCCCCGCCACAACGCCGAGAGCGCGCGGTCCATGCGGTCGACGAGCGCCGGGAACGGCAACTCGCCCTGCGCGCTGAAATCGATCGTCTTGATTTCGTTGGTGCGGTTTCGGACCCACTTAAACTCGCTGGCCGCATCCTCCACGGCCTTGACCATATCCGACCAATCCTTCGATCCGGGCGCCGCATCGGTGATGCCTTCGATGCCGGGCATGCCGTGGCGCTTTGAGTAAATGGCCCAATCGTGCAGCGCGAAGTGGTGCTTAAAAAGCCACGCGATCGCACACGCGATGCCCACGCCCTGGCCTCGCGTCACGAGCCAGTTCTGCGGCTCCATCTCCACGCCGACCGTGTTAAATGGATCTTGGAGGAAACGCATGCGGCCGGTCGTGTTTTCAAAGAACCACAACGGCGTATGCCAGAACGTGGCCGTGTAGCCTCCGGAGACCATCGGCCTCCACTGGATGTTGTGCACGGAGTAGCGCTTGCCCTTCGCGTCCATCATCTGCCGCAGCAGCAACGACACGCCGCCGAGCTCATCTTGGTCGATGGCATTGGTGACCCGCAGGTTGTTATAAAAAGTGCGCAGCGCTTTCTTCTGTTCGAGGGCCAGCGCCTCCTCGGCCTCGTCTTGCGTCTCGCCGATCACGACATCCCAGCCGTGGCGGCAGACGGCTGCCTTGGACTTGGGCACGACGCACGAGAGCACGTCGTCGGTCTCCTCCTGTGCATCGATGATGCGGGCGAGGTCGCGGATGTTTCCGGCGCGGAAATTTGCGAGCGCGGTGGAGAGTTTGGCCGCCGTGAAATTCTTGAGCGGGTCGAAGCGTGAGCGGCGATCCGACTCCAAGAACTGCGCGGAGAACACGGGGTTATCGGTTTTCAAAATACCCTCCTGCGATTGTCGAGTGCCGCGAGGTCATACTTCACCGCGTCGTCGCTGCCGACCGGCTCAAAAGCGAACGGCCCTTGTTTCCCACTGCCGCCACCGATGGTCTCGGCGAGGCGCGCATAGACGGCCGTCAACAGGTAATGGTTCTCGACCTTGTCGATGAAGTTCTCATCGCCGGTCCGTTCGTTGCGTTGTTTTTTGGATCCGGCGAGGAAGTGGTTGCCCAGGACTTCGGCAGCGGGAGGTGAGCCGGGAGTGACCATCGGCAGCCGCAAGATCGGATCCTCGCGCAGCTTGCCATCGATCACTTGCACGAGCCCTTCCTCGGCCGTGAGCATCTCATTGATGACCGCTTGGATCGATTCGTCGCGGTTGCATTGGATCACCGGATAAAACTCACCGTCCATCGTGATGCCGAGCTTGTGCCGGACGCCTTGCCCGCGCTTGAGCGCGAACTCGACGACGGCCGCCTTGAGTCCCTTCCATTTGTTGGCAGGACCATCCCAAGCCAGACCGCCGCCAAACTGGATGTAAGCCTTCTCGGGATCCGGAATCTTGGGCCAATCGTAGTCGAGCAATCCGTGGATCGCCCAGGTGATGGTGCGCGCCTCATCGGCCGCCGGACGCGCATCGATGAACACGCAGTCGAGATTGAGCCGGTGGAAGAGTTCGACCACGCGAGTCTTAATGCGACCGAGCGAGATCTGCTCAGCGTATTGGATGCGTCGCTCGGCTGGGCCCACGACATCGCGAACCGTAAACCAGCAGCGATCTCCGGCATCGACTCCCGCGAAGCGACCCGAGACGCCCTCGGCCGCCGCGTAGCCCATCGGAAAGGGTGACGTCGTGCGCGAGCGATCAACGATCTTCTGGTCGAGCTGCTGCAGCGTGCTCTTGGGCATCGCCAACCGGTCGCAGGAAAACACGATCATCTGATCGGGATCCGCGACGGCGTCGCGCCAGTGGTTGACGATCTGCACGAGATCGATCGCTGCGATCCCCATCTGCGAAACGCGCATCGAGAACTTGCGCTCCTTGACGCGATCGGGCCGCCGCATGACCCAGCGACCCGTGCTGCGATCAAGCGGGGTGCCGGTCTGGGGATTGGCAAAGTAGTAGTGCGCTTCAGGATCCCAATCGAAGACCACCGCATCCGAACCATCGCGCTTGAACACGGCCTCGAAGCCGAGCTTCGGATCGGAACGCTTGGGCGCGCCATCCATCGCCACGCGGCAGATTCCCGGCCAGCATTCCTCGGGGCAAAAACCCTCGCCCGTAATCGGGTCGACCAGTTCCCGCACTTCCTGCGTGCCCTCTTCAAAAGCTTTGTTTGCCCTGCGCCCGCGATGCGCTGCGTGCCGATGATCAACTGCATGCGCAGGTCGCTCGACGTCATGCGGCCGCTGAGAAACTTCGCCGTCTTTTCGGGGATGTCGTCCTTCTCATCTTGGACCGTCGCATCCATCGTAAACGTTGTGGGGATCTTACCCATGCCGCGAAACATCCCGAGACCAGAGCGCCGCCCATCGGTCACCATAAACGCGCCTTTGCGATTCACGGCCTTGCCGGATTCGTTGAGCGTCTTACCCACGGAAAGCATGCGCGCATACCAGCCGTTGAGATCGACAAACTCCGGCCGGAATTTCCCATCCACGACACCCTGCACCAGATCGTCGTCCGGCAGGTAGTAGCCGACATTGCGAAACAGGCGACCGGTCACGTAGCCGGTGAAATTGAGGCCGAGCACCGTCTTGCCCCACTGGGCCCCACCGCACACCGCGAGCGTTGCATCCTGTTTAGGCTTGCCCGTGTGGCTGCCGAGGATGTCGTCGATGCGATCCACGATCCCCGCGATCGCTTCCCGCCCTTTGAACGAATACTGCGAGGAACCATCGCGAGATTTCACGCGGCAGTGATCGGTCAGGAATTGCTTAAATGAGGAAACGTCCGGCGCGCCGAGCGCGTCGTCCTGCTCGCTCATGCGCGTGTTAAGTTTCTCCAGGACAGACCGACTCACGACGCGCCCTCCATGGATTGCATGACTGTTGCCTTGAGCCGATCGAAGAGCGCCAGTGCCGGTGCGTTGCCCTTGAGCTCCGCGTAGAGCGCATCGAGCCCCTTCTCTACGCCAGTCTTCATCTGCTCGAAGAACTTCTCCCGCGAGTGGTCTAGCTGGTCGCGTTTGATCTGGAGTTTTTGGGAATCGCCGATGATGCGAGCCAGCGTCTGGAGCTCGTCGATGTTGCCGTTTTTCGCGTAGGCGATTTCGAAGGCCCGCTTCTCGATCAGGCTCAGCGTAGCCGCGTTGAACTCGCCCCCCGAGCCCACGAGGATGTCCTTCACGCCGGCCGCCAAAGTCTTGGCCTGCGTCGCCGCCTGGCGGAAGCAGTGCTTCTGCCAAAACCGCGACAGCGCGTCGTTGGACGTGGCGACGTTGAAGTCTTCCAGCAGCCGATCGCGCGCCGCATCGTAAGAGATATTTTCATCGACGAACCACCGGATCAGCATGTCGCGCTGATTGTCCGGCAATGCTTCGAGCTTAGAATCTGAGCGAGCCTTGCGCGGCATCTACCCAATCTCCTTCCGCGCGTTCAACGAGTCCGATGTGGGTCGGGCTTTATGCCCGACATTAGCCCCAAATCCACCCACCGGCAGGTTCGGCCTCGCTTGCACGAGCGCCTTATCCCTTGTCCGGCCAAAAGAGTCCGCCCGGTTGAGGGCGGAGGAAAACTCCGGACGCCCAACGGCACCGGTGGGCGGGTATGATGACCTAACCATGCACGTCGTTTCACGGGCAAAGTGATTCTCGCGCACGCCGGATGCTGGCACCGGGGCCGACTCCACGGAGTCGGAGACAGTTGCACCTGTGTGCGTCCCGTCAGCATCGCGCGGCGTCGCGAAGATAAAAACACAGGCGAGCGCGAGCAGCGCCCTGGGAACGCCGAGCTCCCGCTCGGCCCCATGCTGATGGCCCCGGAGAGTCATCGCGACCCTCCGCGTTGCAGCATGGTCTCGCCTAGCTGCGTAATGAGCCAGCGATTGAGTAGGCCATCATCCGGGTCGAAACTATCGCGTTGGAAATCGATCCACTTGCGATCGAGCATCCACGTCAGGTGCTGCTCGTGCATTGCCAGCGCATCGGCCAGCGGTGGGGCGATTAAGCGGTTCACATCGCGCAGCAGCTGTGCCGCCGGCAGCGGGTAGGGCGCGACCTCGGCGAGCACGGTTAAGATGGTATGGCGGATGGATGAGTCAGTCATGATTTCAGGGTCCGGAGGACTTCGGCGAATCGGCTCGGCAGGAGATCGATCCGTCCATTGATCGTCGAAAGGGCCTTGTCGAGGCGTTCATCGGCGGCTTCCGCAGACGCCCGCAGTTGATTGATTTCCCTCGACGTATGATCAGCGGTAGCCTGCAAGGTCGCCAATTCCCGCCCGATCTGCTCATTGGTTTCGTGCATCCGCTTACGGGCGGCCGTTGCCGCCGCGAAACGGCCGGTAACCTCTTCGCGATGTCGGGCAAATTCTGGTCGCGCGACGAATTCCTCGACCGCCACGACCTTCATGGGCTGCGGGATTGACGGCTCCGGAGCGCGCAAATTTTTGACCGCCACCAATCCACCGAGCACGCCGCCGATGAGCAGGGTGACCCAGGCGGCGATCTGGATCCAAGTGCCGAGCTCGTTAGGTGTCATCGTATGATAGGTTTGACGGTCCCGGCGCTTAGGCCGTCGCAGCGGGAGCCGGTTTAATGAGCCCCGCAGCAACGAGTGCCGCGCGGAGCTCTGCATCGAGAGTGATCGCCGTGGGCTTGTCGGGCGTGCGGTAACGGGCGAGCAGATCCTGCATCGCATCATTGACGCGCAGCGCACTCTGCTGCTCGCGCAGCGCCCGCTTAAGGTGCGCGTCCAAGACGCCGCCGACCGCCGTCTGATCGAGGATGTCTCTAAACGTATCGATGCCCTTGATTGATGCCTCGGCAACGCGCTCGCTGGTCTTCTTCTTCTTGTTGAGCCACACCGCGCAGATCGAAAGCAGCCCCGAAAGCCCCATACCCACTACATCCGCGTAAGGAATCGGCAGCATGCGCAGCGCGCCGACCGCCGTCTGAGCGACTCCGGAAACTTGCACCGTGCCGACTGCATCCGCCGCCGGTGCGATCGACGTGCCTGCTAGGATGATGCGATCCTCACGCACGATATTGCGGATCTCGGGAGTGACTGCGATCAACGAGCCATCGGGCATCTGCACGCTATCGACCTGCACGACGACGGGCTCGGCTGGGACCTCGGTAAACAACGCCCCCTGCGGTTCACATCCGGTAAAAAACAACGCAGCGCAAGCGATCAGGAGAGCCGACGGTAAATGAGGAATCAGTTTTTTCATCTGTGAATATCAATGTTAATCTGTGGTTAAAAAAATGCGTCCTGCTGGCTCAGAGCAGACGCCCGCCCGGCTTGAGAACGGGCGAGCGCTGCATGACAGTATCGGTCTGGTCGGTATGGGTAGATTGGGCGGAGCGGAACTTCCGGAAGTAAGACTCGACGGTGCCACGCGCCGCCCCGAGTTGGCGCACGACATGCGACACCGAGATGGATTGATCCGTGATAAAGCGCTCCCACGCGGTGCGCAGAGACTTGATCGATTCATCGGTGAGTTTACGGCAACCGGTCCGGATCGCGACCTCTGGCAAATCGGCCAACGCCGGGTGAAAACGGGGAATGCCACCTCGCAGGGATTTTTGTGGGTCGGGCTTTACGCCCGACTCCGAAAAATGAACAATCCCCTTGTGCGCAGATCCCGCCGCGTCTGCCTCCAAGACCGCCTGCAACGCATCGCGCTTGCTGCCAGTAAATGCGGGCCAAGGGCGGCCGTGATGATCACGCGCCCCACGGGCCAGCCGACAGAAAGAATCCGCCGGACAATGCACGACGACGATTCCCTTGGCCGTCGCAAAATGCAAAGCGACCATGCCACTGCCCACACACGCCGCCTCCAAGGCTTGCGCCCGGATCGCAGCGTCGACCTCGGTGACGCGCATACGACGCGGCCGGTAGGTGGTTTGGGCTGGAGTTTTGGTGGCGACGCTCATTTATTACATCACCACCTTAAATGAATCACCGCAGAGGCGTTAGCCTACCGTTGCTTCAGTTGATTCCATTGCGATTTAAGTGCCGAAACCGGCCGAGCGAGGGACGGACCGCCGGATCAAAAAACTCGGGCACAAAAAAGCCCCGCCGTTAGGCAGGGCAGGTTCGTGTATTCTATCGGAGAGGAATCTCAGTCGAACAACTGCGACAAATCCGTTGATTCCTCACGAGGCTTCCGACCGATTCCTGTGATCACCGATGATTGATTCCTTCCCGATAGCCACTCCTGAATCCTTCTCGCCAATAAGGCTCATACCCGGAGAGTGCTCGATCCACTTGATGGATTTTCGCGATCTCCTCCAAGGCCCAATCTTTCGGGACTCCGGCGTTCGTGAATTTACTGGTCATCTCAAACGCGTATTTACGCCCAGACTCCCACTGAGCATCTCGCTCATCTAAAACCCCCTGCGAAACGGGTTTCGGGCTAGGAGGATCAGGGCTACAATCGAAGTCCACGAACATGAATGCAAAGAACGCGATCACGAGGAACCCGGCAACCGCGCCGCCCTTACTCGCGCTGCGCTGAGAGGCGCGCCACTCCGCATTGGCACTCAGATCTCCGCGGCAGTGCGGACACACCTTGGCCTCGACATCGGCCTTCTCTCTACAGCTCGGACATTTGATTTTCATGGCGTGGGGTGGGGCAAGCTAGGGCTGATAGGGAGCCATGGGGCCTTCTGAAAACGCGTAGTGCAAAACGATCCCATCTTTCACGGACACCTCTAGGCGCTTACCCTGCATCTCCGTTTTGACCTTCATCGAGACGATCATGCTCTGAGCCTTCGACTCGATCGTGCCTACTTGCCAGACCAGCTTCTCCAACCCCTGGGAATCGATACTTCTACTAATCGGTTCTCCGAACCAAGCAATGAGCTCAGCCCTGGTCGTGACTGCTTTTTCAATTTGATGCACTTTGGTGCTGTCGAATGCTTTGCCGGTGTTGACGGTTGCGGTGGCGCAACCGCCGCCGAGGAAAAGGACAGCGAGCAGGACGAGCGAGGTTAGGGGTGTTTTTTTCATGGGAAATTTTAAGCATCTGGATTTTTGAGCCAATATTGGCGGGTTATTTCCCAATCCTCGCGCAGCGTATCGAGCAGTCTGCCTAAGCGCGCTGGATCGCCATTCGAGGCGTTCAGCAGCAGCTCGACGTAAGCTCGGACATCTGAGGCCGAGGTAGGGTTGGCGGGGAGAGGGGGTAAAGCATCAGATGGGCCGATCACCTTTTGATTATCGTCGGACCTCGGAAGGAATTTTCCGTAACCAACGCGACTCCGACCAAACGGGGCCGGCGGCTCTTCGACCACAATTCCTGAACTCGATTCATAAAATGAATCCAAGTTAAGATTCCGCCGCCGTAGCACTTCGGCCAATCGAAGCGCGACATCTTCCGAAGCGTTCACCCGGCGACGCATGATCTTACTGAGCCATTCAGGTGTGATCCTGAGCTCTTCGGCGAGTTCGTATCGCTTCAGATCAAGGCGGTCTTGGGTGTGTTTAAGCTTATCTGCTAGGTCCACGGCTATAAAATATTTTGAACTCGGTTCACTATTATCTTGAAGTAAGTCAGGTTCCGGTTTTGGAACTTGTCTTAACTTCAATGATGTCACGGAAATTAAAGCAAGATCGTTTTCGCCTCTTGGTCGCCCGCAAGCGCAGAGGGCTTCGGCTAAAAGACCTCGAACTCATGATCGGGCACGATGCTTCGACGATCGGTAAGGCCATCAATCATGGTCGCTATCCAAACGTCCTCACCAAGCTCAGGGAGGTTCTCGATGTTTGAGGCCGATCTAAAGCAGGCGATTTTTCGGACCGCTCAAATCGCCTTTAGGCAATTCGACGAGCTCAGCGACGCCGACAAGGAGGCTGTGCTGAAAACGATCATCGAGTCCAATGACGGCCAGGAAGCGGAAACCGCTCAGGCGTCTCTCTACCACCGACGCAAAGCCGCCAAACAACAACTCCAACTCAAAGCCCTCATCGAAGGCATCGGAGGTGAGTCGTGAAAGGCCCTCACCAACGCCTCAGCGACGCCACGACGAAAGTCGCGGCAAAAAGTGCCGACAGCGCGACTGAACGCACGTCTGCCGGTCGCTCATCCTGCATCAACGCCAAGAGACAACCCGCCGCCAACATCATGAGCACCCAGTCCACTAATATGCCCACACGCCACGGCCGCTGGCTCCCACCGCCTCGTCAGCGCAAGCCTACGCCGCCTATGCCGATTACGAGCAACGCGCAGGCCGCGCCCCCAAGTCCTACGACGTCTGGAGTTCCACCTAAGCGCCATGTCTACCGAGCAACTCAACTTCTTCGCTTCGATTGATTTCCCTCCGGGGCGCACCAGCGTCACGCTGGCCGAGGTCGCCGCCAAGCTCAGTTGCACCGTGCAGCACCTGCTCAACGAGATCGATAGCGGCACCCTCGCCGGACTCGACATCAAGTCTGCCGGAGTCTCCCGCCGCTCGATCCGCCTGCCCATCGAGTGCTACCGCAACTATGTGCTCCAGAAACTCACCGGCCCGGTCGATTTCCGCATGAGATTCTTGCGCGACCTCCCCGCCGCCACCCGCCGCGAACTCATCCAAGAACTCCAAGCCAGCCTCAAGAGCAACCCTTGACCCTGGTCGAGCCGACGTCCCCGTCGGCCCCATCAAACAATCTCTACCATGCCCAAAGGTAACCACCGCCCCTCCAAAAAAGCCGCCCTCGTGGTGCTGTCTGATAAAACGCTATCGACCATTCCAGTCGAGCAGCTCCAAGCGATTGCTATCGAGCAGATTCGCACTATCGCCCGCATCGAGCAATCGACCGCCATGCGCGCCATCCTCCTCGGCCTCACCTTGCACAAGGTCAAAGCGAGTCTGGTTCACGGCAAATTCACCAAGTGGATCAAATCAAAAGTTACCCTGGAGGGTAACCTTTGGACGCCGGCCACCACCAAGAAGAACGCTAGCTTTTTCATGCGCCTCGCCTCGGTCGCCGCCGAGAAGGCCCGACTCACCAAGCCCGAACTGCTCGCGCTGCCGGGCGACCAAACCGAACTGACCCTCGACACCGCCGAGGGCGATTCCCGCCGATTCGTTTCCAAAATCACCAAGTTCATCGGCGAGAAGTCCCTGAACGAGCTGCTGCGCCTGCACGGCATCAAAGACACCAAGCCACCCACCAAGCCCCGAGCCGACGACGACGACGACGAGAAGGCCGAAACCGCCCCCGAAGTCACCGCCCAGATTTGGCGCGAAGGCATCTCGGAGTGGATCGAGAGCGGCCGCTACCAGCTCCTAGAGGAAGCCCCCAACGTCGCCCTCCAAACCGACCAGCTCCGCAACATCGAAGGCGTCCTCACCAAGCTGCTCGCCGACTTCCGCGAAACCCACCGCGCCACCCTCAAGGGTTGAGCCTCCTCTCCGAACCTCCCCCCCCAAAAATGAGCACAGATCAATTCGCTATCACCACCCCCGACCCGCAGCGGCCTGCTCTCTTCGCCGTGCCCGTGCTCGACCAGGACGAGCTCTTCTCCTCGGTCGCCAAGCCCAGCCGACGCGAAGAACTCACGCTCACGCTCAAAGTCCTTGGGCGCATTCACGCCGCCCGCGACAGCCGGGACTTCGTGGCCGTCACCGATGAGATCGCCGCAGGCTACCGCCACCGCAAGGGCTTCTCCGGCCCATCGCTGCGCCGCAAATACTACGCCTACCGCGACGCCAGCTGGGACTGGCGCGCCCTGGTCAAAAACTACAAGACCCCCAGCGCCCAGCCCACCGAGTTCGTGGAATTTCTCAAAGGTATCATCGAGACCAACCCCCGCAGCGCCGCCGCCGCCATCAACGTCCTGCTCAACGAAATCTGGCCCAGCGGCGCGCATGTCCCC
>FUWD013231919.1_pt1 | contig 13040 bp, 15 predicted proteins | sample 1063281 | NCBI WGS metagenome assembly FUWD01 (sample SAMEA79048168, study PRJEB19326) | metagenome | biome: marine
TGAGAAAATGCTGCAGCGCCAAATAAGTAGATGCTGTAGGTTTCTATTAATATTCATCTATATCTGAGCATGAGTAAATTTTAATGTGTCTGGTTTAATTTTAATGAAATTTGAAGAAAAATCATCTTTAAAAAAAGGTTGGGATTAATGACATTAAATTAGCATTACCACATCTTTCACCTAACCCATTGATCGTTCCTTGCACTTGTCTAACACCAGCCCAAACTGCTGCTAAAGAATTAGCAACTGCGTTACCAGTATCGTTATGAGCATGTATGCCTAAATTTTTTCCAGGTATAACTTTAGAAACTTCTTCAACTATTTTTGTAATCTCATGGGGCAAGGTTCCTCCATTAGTATCACATAAAACAATCCATCTAGCTCCTTCATTAAATGCTGCATGAAGACAAGATAACGCATAACTTGGATTAGCTTTGTATCCATCAAAGAAATGTTCTGCATCAAACATAAATTCCTTATTTTCTTTAACAAAATGTTTGGCAGTCTCCCTTATATTTTCTAAGTTTTCCTCATTAGAAATACCAAGGGCTATATCAACATGAAAATCCCAAGTCTTACCCACAATACAAACTGCAGGTGTATTTGAATTTAATAGCGCTGATAGACCTGGGTCATTATCGGCACTTCGACCAGTTCTTTTGGTCATACCAAATGATGTTAGTTTTGCATTTTTAAATGAATGTATTTTCTGAAAAAATTCAGTATCTGTAGGGTTTGCTCCAGGCCAACCTCCTTCTATATAATCAACACCCAAATTATCTAAGGCAGTAGCAATTTTCATTTTATCGTCTACAGAAAAGTCTACACCTTGCGTTTGTGCACCATCTCTTAACGTTGTATCGAATATAAAAAGTTGTTCTTTGCTCATTTTAATTTCCAAATTGTTTTACCATCTTTGTCTTCTATTAAAACCCCTTTGTCCAAGAGTTCATTTCTAATTAAATCAGCTTGGGTATAATCTTTGTCATCTCTTGCTTTATTTCGAAGCTCAATTAGTTTTAAAATATCAGATTCACTAATTGTTGATTTTTTCTTTTTGAGCTCTAACCACTCTTCTTTTGTTTTATTTAAAATACCTATGAAATTACAAGCTGAAACAAATAAACTTTTATCTTCATTGGTACCTTTTAAAGCTTTATCATAAAGTTGATGTAACTTTGCTATGTAACCCGGTGTATTCAAATCATCATATAGCGGAGATAAAATGTCTTCATTTAAAACTGTTTTATCATTTGCAGGTAAATAGACTTCATACCATTTATCAATAGTATTTTTGCAATCGTTTAAAAGCTTCTCATTCCAGTCTAGGGGTTGTTTATAATGTGCACTCATTAGAGCAAATTTTAAAACTTGACCATCTATGTTATCTTTAAAATCTTTTATCTTTAAGATGTTGCCGGTTGATTTTGCCATTTTCTCATTAGACATAGTAATAAATGCGTTATGGATCCAGTAATTAGCAAAAACCTTAGTATCATTTGCACATCTTGATTGAGCAATTTCATTTTCGTGGTGCGGAAAAATCAAATCAATTCCACCTCCATGAATATCAAATACATTACCTAAATATTTTTTTGACATTGCTGAACATTCTAAATGCCAGCCCGGTCTACCTTTCCCCCATGGCGAATCCCAAAAAGGTTCCTCTTCAATAGATGGTTTCCATAAAACAAAATCTTCTGATTTTTTTTTATTTTCTGAAACTTCTACTCTAGATCCAGCAATTAAATCTTCTAATTTTTTATTTGATAACTTTCCATAATCAGAAAACTTGCTTACTTCAAAATAGACATGGTCGTTTGCCTCATAGGCAAAACCTTTTTTAATTAAAGATGTGATCATTTCAATCATAAGATCAATATGGTCTGTAGCTTTTGGTTGTTGGTTTGGATTGTCTAAATTTAAGTAATTACAATCATCATTAAATTCACTTATGATATTATTTGTTAAGTCAGATATTGAAATATTTTTCTCTTTAGCTGATTTAATAATTTTATCATCAACATCTGTAATATTTCTCACATAATTTATTTTACCTTGTCCATATTTTGATTTTAAAACTTTGTATAAAATATCAAAAATAACAAGAGGCCTTGCGTTACCAATGTGAGGATTATCATAAACAGTTGGACCACAAACATACATGCCAATGTTTTCTTTATCTAATGGAACAAATTTTTCTTTTTTGTTACTTAGATTGTTTGTTAAATAAATATCCTTATTCATTATCTTAGAATTATACTTTAATTATAGATTTGTGAATCTATAAGATTAGTTGGGAATCTTGCAAACTGGGATTGGTTCCATTTTATGCAAGTTCATCTTTCTTATTTTTTCGTATTTCTCTCTATTTGTAGAGTTAACGTTATTCATGGCCTCTTCTAACTCTTCATATTTAAGACCCAGTTGCCCTTCATCAGTTCTACCATCATCCCACAATCCATCTGTTGGTGCTGCTTCAATAATCTCTTTTAATATATTAAGTGATTTTCCTATTTCCCATACTTCGGTCTTATTACAATCAGCAATAGGAGAAATATCTACTCCGCCATCTCCATATTTTGTGTAAAAACCAACTCCAAAATCCTCTACTTTATTTCCAGTACCTACAACAATCCCATTGTTGGCAGCCGACACCTGGTAAAGGGTGGTCATTCGAATTCTTGCTCTAGAATTTGCCATCCCAAGTTCGCTATCAAAATTATATAAAGTGTTTTCAAATGTTTCAAACAACTTGTCTAAATTTACAGTATGGGCCTCAACATTATTAAAATTTTTAACAAGCCACTCTTGATGTTTTAAACTTAAATCATGCTGTGTTGATTTTTGTTTAATGGGCATTGATAATACAATTGTTTTTATACCTGTCATTGCACTTAAGGTGCTTGATACAGATGAGTCTATACCGCCAGAAATTCCAATAACTAAAGATTGTGCCTTACTAGGCATCTTTTCTACGTAATCTTTAATCCAATTACTTATAAATTGAGCTTTTTCTAATGGTTTCATTATCTAAAATTTAAACGAAATTGTATTTAATACAATCTTTTAAGATGCAGCTTTAATATTTTTTTTAGAATAAGCCGCATTTTTTTTAATTTCATCAGAAATTAAAAAGGCTAGTTCTAAAGCTTGATTAGCATTAAGTCTTGGATCGCAATGAGTGTGATATCGGTGTGATAAATCTTGATCAGATATTTTCTGCGCACCACCTGTGCATTCTGTAACATCTTGACCTGTCATTTCAATATGAAGTCCTCCTGCATAACTACCTTCACTTTGATGACATTCAAAAACATTTTTAACTTCTTTAACAACACTATTGAAAGGTCTAGTTTTGTATCCTGATGTTGCTTTTATTGTATTGCCGTGCATTGGGTCACATGACCAAATCACGTTTAGACCTTCTTTTTTAATTGCTCTAATTAATTTTGGTAAAAATTGATCTACATTATCATGTCCAAATCTTGAAATTAGTGTAATTTTACCTTTTTCATTTTTAGGATTAATTCTATTACATAGATCAATTAAATCTTCACTTTTTAATGTTGGGCCACATTTAATTCCAATAGGGTTTTCAATTCCTCTACAAAATTCAACATGTCCTCCATCTAATTGTCTAGTTCTATCTCCTATCCAAACAAAGTGAGCTGACGTAGCATGATATTCGCCAGTAGTTGAATCTACTCTTGTCATAGATTGTTCAAATGGAAGTAATAATGCTTCGTGTGATGTCCAAAAGTTTACTGTTTTTAATCTTCTATTAAAATCTGAATTAATTCCACACGCATCCATAAAAGCTAACGCATCTGCAATCTTGTCTTCTAATTCTTTAAATTTTTTACCTGCAGGTGTTTTTTTGATAAAACCTAAATTCCAAGTATGAACTTTTTTAAGGTCAGCAAAACCACCGTGAGAAAATGCTCTTATAAGATTAAGAGTAGATGCTGATTGAGAGTATGCTTTAAAAAGTCTTTTAGGATCTGGAACTCTTGATTTTTCATTAAATTCAATACCATTAATATTATCACCTAAATAACTCGGTAACTCTACACCATTAATATTTTCAACTGGCGAACTTCTTGGTTTAGAAAATTGCCCAGCAATTCTTCCCAATTTAATAACAGGTAATGACGCTGAGTAAGTAAGCACCAATGACATTTGAAGAATTAATTTAAATGAATCTCTAATATTATCAGGATGAAATTCTGCAAAACTTTCCGCACAATCTCCCCCTTGAAGTAAAAATGCATTACCATCAACAACTTGAGCTAACTGTTCTTTTAAATGTCTTGTCTCTCCTGCAAAAACTAGAGGTGGAAAATTTTTAATTTTACTAAGCACCGCATCTAATTCTTTTTTATCCGGATATTCCGGAATGTGTTTTACAGGATAATCTCTCCAGCTATTTATTTTCCAATTTTTCATATTCAACCTAGAGGTGTTGTATCAGAGTTTATTTATTATTCAACTGTAACTGATTTTGCTAAATTTCGTGGCTTATCAATATCGTAGCCTTTTTGAAGTGCTGAATAATAAGCTAATTTTTGTAAAGGAATGGTTAATAAAAATGGCAACAAATCATCATTAGTACTTTCAACTAGTATTGTTTCCCAAATGTTTTCTGAAAAAACTTCATCTTTACTTTTGTTGGTAATTAATAAAACTTTAGCACCTCTTGCTATGACTTCCTGCATGTTAGAAATAGTTTTTTTATAATAATTGTCTCTTGGAGCTAAAACAACTACAGGCATTCCATCTTCAATTAAAGCTAAAGGACCATGCTTCATCTCACCAGCTGGATACCCTTCCGCATGAACATAGGCTAATTCTTTTAACTTAAGGGCTCCTTCTAATGCTATTGGATAAGAAAAACCTCTGCCCAAAAACATTGAACCTTTAGCGTCAGTAAATGAATTAGAAACTGCTTGAATTTTATTTTCAGTTAATAAAGTTTGTTCTACTAATTTAGGTAATGCTTTAAGGTCTTTAATTTTACTCAAGTACAAATCTTTATCTAAGTCTTTTCTTAAAATTCCTAGTTTTAATACTAAAATATAAAGTACAAGCATTTGACCCATGAAAGCTTTTGTTGAAGCAACACCAATTTCTGGTCCACAATGAATGGGTAAAACAAATTTAGAATCCCTTGCAATAGAACTTTCTATAACATTAACCACACTACAAGTTTTCATGTCATTTTTATTACATAAATCTAAAGCAGCATAAGTATCGGCAGTTTCACCTGATTGAGAAACGAAGATATATAAGTTATTTTTTTTAAATCTATTTTTTCGGTATCTAAACTCAGAAGCAATATCTATTGTAACTTCAAGTGTAGTGTTTTCTTCAAACCAATATTTTGCCATTAAACAAGAATGATAAGCCGTGCCACAACCAATTAATGTAACTGAGGAAATTTCTTTTATGTCCCATGGGAAATTATAGATATTGATGTCATTATTAATTGTATCGATATATTCATTAATACAGTTCTTTAGTGTTGTGGGCTGTTCTTCAATTTCTTTAGCCATAAAGTGTTTAAAATCACCCTTGTCGTAATCTTGTTCTTTTGACGATAATTCTAAAACTTTTTTATTAACTTTTAATCCATCTTCATCAAAAAATTCAACTTGGTCTTTTTTTATAATGCAAAACTCACCATCATTTAAATATGAAATTTTATTAGTCATAGACTTTAATGCATAAGAGTCTGAGCCTAAATAATTTTCATTAAGACCATAACCAACTGCAAGGGGTGATCCCCTTCTCGCACCCACTATAAGATCAGGTTGATCTTTAAAAATTATACCTAAAGCAAAACTTCCCTGAAGTTGTTTGAGAGTTTTAATAATTGCATCTTTCAAATTAAGTTCTTTTAAATATTCTGTAATTAAATGAACAATGACTTCTGTATCAGTTTGAGATTTAAATACATGTCCCTTGTTAATTAAATGTTTTTTTAAAAGCGTTGAATTTTCAATAATACCATTGTGAACCACTGATACGTTTTCTGATGAATGAGGGTGTGCATTAAGTACATTTGGTGCTCCATGTGTTGCCCATCTTACATGGCCAATTCCAATTGATCCCAACATTTTTTTAACAGCAGGATTTTTTTCCAAAACATCAACTCTACCTTCTGACTTTGCTTCGCTTACAATTCCATTTGATAGCGTTGCAATTCCCGCAGAGTCGTAACCTCTATACTCTAGCTTTCTAAGTGAACTTATAATTGTAGATGAAACTGGTTTATTACTAGCTATACCTATAATTCCACACATATTATTTTTTTCTTCTTTTGTAATTCTTAACTTCGGTTTGGGGTGCTCTAGTTAAAGCTAATGAATTTTTTTTAACATTTTTAGTAATTATGGAACCAGCTCCAACAATGCTATTTGCATCAAGGGTAACGGGTGCAATTAAAGATGAGTTAGAACCTATAAATACATTATCTTTAATTTTTGTTTTACTTTTTTTAACTCCATCGTAATTGCAGGTAATTGTTCCAGCACCAACATTAACACCTCTACCTAATTTGCTATCACCAATGTATGACAAATGATTAACTTTTGATTTTTTTCCAATTGTACTTTTCTTAATCTCTACAAAGTTTCCAATTTTTGAACCCTCCTCTAAAATAGTTCCAGGTCTCAATCTTGCATAAGGTCCAACTTCAACTTTATTTTTTATTTTACAATCTTCTAGGTGGGAAAATGAATTTATAATTACATTATTGCCAATTTTAACTTTTGGTCCAATAACAACATAAGGATTAATAGTAACATTTTTTCCAATCGTAGTATCATTTGAAAAAAAAATTGTTTCAGGTCCAATCATCTTTACACCTGACTTAATAAAAAATTTACGAAGTTTTTCTTGATTGGTATTAGAATTTATTTGTTTCATCTGGAAATATTTTTATATTAAGTGTATAGATAGCTTAATTCACAATTTATTTCTTAAAAATACTTTATTAATGACTCAAAAATACACAATTATATTTGATCTTGATGGCACTCTAGTTGATACAGCTCCTGACTTAATGAGCGCTCATAACCATGTAATGAAAAAATATGGTTACCCCACTAAATCTACTGCTGAAATTAGAAATTTAGTTGGGCAAGGTGCAGGTGCTATGATTGGTAGGTCTATATGGGGACAAGCTAAAAAGGAATTTGGTAAAATTAATAATCAAAAAATTAAAGCTGAAATGGTTAAAGATTTTATAAGCTTTTATGGAAAAAATATCCTTAATGAAAGTACGCTTATTAATGGTGCTAAAGAATTTTTAAAATGGTGTAAAGAAAAAAATATCTCGATGGCTGTATGCACGAATAAACAAGAGCACTTAGCAATTGATCTTTTAAAAAAAATTGGAATTTATGATTATTTTGAATATGTGGCGGGAGTTAGATACTTTTGATTATTGTAAACCTGATCCTAGACACATAACAAGTATCATTGAAATTTTAGATGGAGATATAAAAAAATCTCTAATGATTGGCGACAGTGAAACAGATGCGAATGCTGCAAAAGCTGCTTCGATTCCAATTATTTTATTAGAAAATGGATATACTGAAAAGAATACTAATGAAATTTACCACAATCATTTAATAAAAGACTTTATTGGTGTTGAAAAAATAGTTTCAACTTACTTATAAGATTGATTTAATTTTTTTTCTTACTATTAATAGGGTCACATAATTAAGGAGGCCTAATAATGATTTCACACAAAGTTAAAGTTTACCCATCAAAAATTCATTTACCAAAAAAAAATCAATTGGCATGGAAAATTGCTGAAATAGCCTCGGACAATGCAAAATTAGATAAAGCGTCTATTGAAATGGTCATTAATAGAATAATTGATAATGCTTCAGTTGCTATTGCATCTTTAAATAGAAGGGCTGTAATTTCTTCAAGAGAAATGGCTTTAAAACATCCTAGAAAAAATGGTGCAAATATATTTGGAATTGATTCAAAATTAAAATTTGATTGTGAATGGGCTGCTTGGTCAAATGGAACGGCCGTTAGAGAGCTTGATTTTCATGATACCTTTTTAGCAGCAGACTACAGTCATCCAGGTGACAACATTCCTCCTATTTTAAGTGTTGCTCACAAACTAAAAAAAGTGGTTTAGATTTATTAAGAGGAATTATTACGGGTTATGAAGTTCACGTTAATTTGGTTAAAGGCATATGTTTGCACAAACATAAAATTGATCACATTGCACACTTAGGGCCTAGTGTTGCCGCAGTTTAGTACAATGTTAAATTAATACTGAACAATTTATCAAGCTGTACAACAAGCTTTACATACAACGGTCTCTACAAGACAATCTAGAAAAGGTGAGATCTCTAGTTGGAAAGCTTATGCCCCTGCTCATGCAGGTAAACTTGCAATTGAAGCTATAGATAGAGCTATGCGTGGTGAAGGTGCACCAAGTCCAATTTATGAAGGAGAAGATAGTGTTATTGCTAGAATATTAGACGGTAAAAAAGCTTTATATAATGTGCCATTACCTAAAAAGAAAGAGCCAAAAAAAGCTATACTAGAAACTTATACCAAGGAATATTCTGCAGAATATCAATCACAAGCGCTGATAGATATCGCTAAAAAACTCAATAAAAAAATTCCAAATTTAAATCAAATTAAAAAAATTGATATCTACACAAGTCATCACACTCATTATGTAATTGGAACTGGAGCAAATGATCCACAAAAAATGGATCCAAATTCAAGTCGTGAAACGCTAGATCATTCAATTATGTATATTTTTGCGGTAGCTCTTGAAGATGCAGATTGGCATCATGTTAAATCTTATACAAAACAAAGAGCTAATAGAAAAAGTACTATAAAAATATGGAAATCTATTACTACATTTGAAGATAAAAAATGGACTAAAAAATATCATGATCCAAATCCAAAAAATAAATCATTTGGTGCAAAAGTTGTAGTTACCTTAAATAATGGTAAAAAAATTATAGAGCAACTTGATAGAGCAGATGCTCACCCATATGGGGCACGTCCTTTTAAAAGAGAAAATTATATAAATAAATTTTTAACTTTAACGGATGGTATTTTAGATAAAAAAGAAAGTGCACGCTTCTTAAAAGTAGTTCAAAACCTTAAAAATTTAAAAGCTGGTGAATTAAATAAATTGAATATTCAGCTAAAAGAAGTCAAATAAAGAAAATACAAGAAAAGGAATTTTTAGTGCATTTTGTAGATAAAGACCAGATCAAAGAGAGCTGACTTTGTCAGTAAATAAATCAATAAAATTTTAGAGTCCTGGAGCTTATAATCCATTAACTGCAAAACTAATTGAAGAAATTGGTTATGATGCTGTTTACGTATCAGGTGGGGTTATGGCAAATGATTTAGGGTTTCCAGATATAGGTTTAACTACATTGCAAGATGTCAGTACCAGATCTTATTTAATATCAAGAGTAACGAATTTACCAACAATTGTTGATATTGATACTGGCTTTAAATCATGTGAAGAAACTATCAAAACTTTTGAAGAGTTTGGAATATCAGCTGTGCATTTAGAAGACCAGGTAGAACGTAAAAGATGCGGTCACTTAGATAACAAAGAATTAATTTCAACTGAAGCAATGGTTAAGAAAATTAAAGAATGTGTTGCTGCTAAAAAAGATGAAAATTTTAAAATTATAGCAAGATCGGATGCTAAAGGGGTTGAGGGAATAGATAAAATGATTGATAGATGTAAGGCATATATTGATGCTGGAGCAGAAATTATCTTCCCAGAAGCTCTACACGATGAAAAAGATTTTGAAAAAGTTAGGAAAGAACTATCATGTTACTTGTTAGCTAATATGACTGAATTTGGTAAATCTAAGCTATTCAATTATAAAGAATTGGAAAATTTTGGCTATAATATCGTCATTTATCCAGTAACCACTCAAAGATTAGCTATGAAAAGTGTGGAAGATGGCCTGAAAGACATTTTTGTGAATGGACACCAGAACAATATTATTGATAAAATGCAAACTAGAAAAAGACTTTACGAGTTAGTGGAATATGAGAAATATAATTCGTTAGATGAAAAAATTTATAACTTTAGTACGGAAGGACATGAATAATGAGTGATGATATAAAAAAAGGCTTATTAGGTATAATTGTTGATGAAACTGAAATTTCAAAAGTTATGCCTGAAATTAATTCTCTAACTTATAGAGGGTATGCTGCTCAAGATTTATGTGAAGCCTGTAGATTTGAAGAGGTTGCTTACTTAATTTTAAACAAAGATCTTCCAAATTCTATTCAGCTAAAAAAATTTGAAAAAGAAGAAAGAAATGCAAGAGAATTAACAAAAAACCTTTACGAAATAATTAAGCATATGCCTAAAAAATCACATCCAATGGATGTGGCCAGAACTGCTGTAAGCGTATTGGGCCTTGAAGATAAAGAAACAGCCGATAGTTCGCATGAAGCAAACATGAGAAAAGCAATGAGAATTTTTGCAAAAACTCCAACGGCGTTAGCTGCATTTTACAGAGTTAGAAATGGTAAAAAAATAATTAAACCTAAAAAAACTTTATCTTTTGCTGAAAATTTTTTCTATATGTGTTTTGGTAAAGTTCCTCAAAAAGAAATAGTTAAAGCTTTTGATGTATCTTTATCTTGTACGCAGAACATAGTTTTAACGTTTCAACTTTTACTGCAAGAACTATAACAAGTAGTTTATCTGATATACACGGTGCAATCACTGGAGCTATAGCTAGCTTAAAAGGACCTCTTCATGGTGGGGCGAATGAAGAAGTTATGCATATGATGAAGAAAATTAAAAAACCAAAGTATGCCTTAAAGTGGATTAAAAATGCATTAAAGAATAAAGAAGTTGTGATGGGCTTTGGTCATAGAGTTTATAAAAGTGGAGACTCTAGAGTTCCAACAATGAGAGAATATTTTGGTAAGGTTGCTAAAATCAAAAAAGATAAAACATTTGAAAAAATATACGACATTGTCGAAAAAGTAATGATCAAGGAAAAAAATATTTATCCAAATGTAGATTATCCAACTGGACCTACTTACCACTTAATGGGTTTTGATACTGACTTCTTTACTCCTATATTTGTAATTTCAAGAATTACAGGTTGGTCAGCTCATATTATGGAGCAGCATGCTGCAAATAAACTTATTAGACCTTTAGCTAAATATAAGGGTAATAAGCACAGAAAAGTTATGCAGCTAAATCAAAGATAAGTAGTTAATTTAGTTTAAAAAATTACTACACATTATTCTTTTTGAGCTATGTATTGCTTTGGATCTGTTTTGTAATATGACAACTTCATTAAAAATATTTTTAAAATAATCAGGTCTAATTGTATCAAAAATTATCTTACTATCTTTATGTGTATTATTTTTTTACTACTTTATGTATATTTTAAGTACTCTAAGTAAATAGTAAAATCATAGTGATAATCTAAAGAAAATAAAGATATAATTATATCATACTTACTCTCCGGTAATTGATCCTTGTCATAATCAAAAATGTTAAACTTTGATGATTGCATACCATTTTTACTTAGAAAATTTCTTTGTATATTAATGTCATTATAGGCTTCGTTATTTTTATTATCCCATCCGTATTTAACTTTTTTTGAAACATAATTTTTTTCTATGAAGGTAAAGGATTTTACATTAAAATTTTTATTGATAACTAATTCGAGACCACCCAATCCTCCACCGATACTTAATAAATCCTTATTATGTGGGTTAATGGCTGAATTAATCGTTTCAAACTCTTGTTGCATATTCTGAAAATATGCCTTTGCAACACCCTTCGTTGATAAAAAATATTTACTTACAAAATTTGTAAAAATATATCTACCAAACACTTTTCTTATCTTTTTAAGAAAATTGCTTATTAATTCAATTCTCTGTAAAATTATAAGTCTGGCTTCTTTTTTATTAAGTTGAAACATTAATTAAAATATTATTTTTCTATTCTTGCAAATCTAGTGCTTATAATTTTAATTTTATATTTATATATTTCAATAAATTCATCTATAGCCTTTTTAACTCCAGGTGCATAACTTAAATCATAATCATCACATAAAACTGTTCCATTATTATCAATTACGGGAATACAGCTTTCAAGATCATTTTTAACTGTCTCATAAGCATGACCCCCGTCTAAAAAGACATAATCAATTTTAGACATATCCATTTTTTTTAATAAATTATTAGAGTTGCCTTTAACAAGGTGGGTATTTCTTTCAAATTTTTTTAAAAGATAGGTCACCGCTTCAATAGAATATGGGTCTTGTCTTAGAATATATTCAAAATATATTTTTTTTAATGGGTTATTAAACTTAGTATTTGGAATAATTTCATCGGTATTTTGAACGTTTTCACCAAATAAATCTAAGCCTACATACTTAAAATCATCCCCATGAATGCTGTATAATAACTCACAAACATTCCTTGCAGTAACGCCGTGAAATACACCAATCTCTAGAAAGTTTTTAGGTTTCTTGGAGGCAATCTCGTTTAAAAAATGCTCTCCAATACCTTCTTGTTTAAGGCTAGTTTTTCTAAAATACTTTTTATATTTCAAAAGATTAACTAAAGGCTTCTGTCCAAGTTCCTTGCGTAGATGCTTTAGAGTATTCAGTTGCACGACCTTCAAAGAAGTTCATATGCTCAACCGCATTTAACATTGTATCTAACCAAGTTAATGGGTTTTTACGAATATTGTAAAGTGGTTCTAAACCTAACTGAGTTAATCTTCTATTAGCAATAAATCTAATATAGTCTTTAACTTGTTGTGCAGTTAAACCTTCCATTGGACCCATTTCAAAAGCTAAATCAATAAAAGCATCTTCATGTGCAATGATTGTTTTACAAGCATGGTAAAGTTCACTTGTTAACCTTTCAGTCCAGATACCAGGATTTTCATTAACAAATTCTTTGAATAATCTAATCATAGAATTACAGTGCAATGTTTCATCTCTAACAGACCAAGTAACAATTGGCCATCCCTTTCATCT
>FUWD013429848.1_pt2 | contig 13040 bp, 14 predicted proteins | sample 1063281 | NCBI WGS metagenome assembly FUWD01 (sample SAMEA79048168, study PRJEB19326) | metagenome | biome: marine
ACACCTTCGGCGAATCTATTCTTGCTAGCCTCCTCGGAGAAGACCCGCCAGAGTCGGGATACAAGGGTCTCTACATCGGTGAATTAGCGGCGAGAGTGCTCGCGAAGGATGGGGCCATTGCCGGCCTTCCGCGAGAAGAAGCCATCGCGCGCGCCAGAGACACCGGTTACGAGCTTCAGCTTTCTGACATCAAAACATCGTTGTCATCGTTTGGCGTCGAATTTGGGGTGTGGTTTTCCGAGCGCACACTCCACGACAAAGAAGCCGAGGGTGAAAGCCTGATTGATGCCTCCGTTGAGCGGTTGCGCCAGGGGGGCCACGTCTTTGATGAAGACGGCGCAATCTGGGTGCGCACCACCGACTTCGGTGATGACAAAGACCGGGTCATTCGTCGCGCAAACGGTGTGTATACCTACTTTGCGGCGGATGCTGCGTATTACCTATCTAAATCTGACCGCGGGTTCGCAAAAAAGATTTACCTGTTGGGTGCCGATCATCACGGATATATTCACCGTCTGAAAGCCCTCGCGGGTGCTGCCGGGGATGACCCGGATACCAATGTGGAAATTCTTATCGGGCAGCTCGTCAGTATTAATGGAGCCAAGCTCTCTAAGCGAGCGGGCAACATTATCGAACTCGATGACCTAAGGGAATGGTTGGGCGTGGACGCTCTTCGCTATTCCCTTGCCCGATACCCCGCAGACTCACCCTTGAGTTTGGACCCCGAAATCCTGACCAAACGCAGCAACGACAATCCCGTTTTCTATGTCCAATACGCGCACGCCAGGACCCACCAGGTTGCCAGAAATGCCGAAGGCTCTGGTGTGAGCACCGCCACCTTTGACCCAGCACTGCTAGGAGAACCCACCGAGGCGGCTTTGATTTCCTCACTTGCGGACTTCCCCCGCATCGTTGTTCAAGCAGCGCAACTGCGAGAACCTCACCGGGTTGCCCGCTACCTCGAAGAAGTAGCCGCGGTCTATCACCGCTGGTATGACTCAGCCAGGGTCACCCCGCAGGGGGATAATCCCATCGAGCCCGTGCACCACACCCGGTTGTCTCTGAATAACGCCACCGGACAGGTACTGCGAAACGGCTTGGGGCTTTTGGGTGTCAACGCCCCCGAACGAATGTGAGCTTGCAGGCATACTTCGCTATCCTGGGGGAGGCTTCAGGAATCAATCCAGGTTCGCTCGCCTCACACCCAACTCCCCACCCGTGAGGTTCGTGCGAGTCCATGTCTAACCCGCTTTCCCCGCCCTGGCTTTCCGAGCCCGTTGACGCCAACACCCTTCACCATGGTGTTTGGCCCAGCAGTGCGCGCCGAAACGCGCGCGGGGAACTGGAGTTTGGCGGAGTTCCCGCCTCTGAGCTCATTCACGCTTATGGATCACCGCTCTACGTTGTTGACCAGGGGGAGCTCGAAACACGGGCCAAACGTTTTCGCGACATCGTCATGCGGGCGTGTGACCGAAACGCAACGGTGGGTCACGTTTACTACGCTTCCAAAGCCCTCATCACGGGACACGTCGTGCAGTGGGTGAGCGGGCAGGGCCTGGGCTTTGATGTGGCTAGCGGTGGCGAAATGGCGATAGCGCTTGCTGGCGGAGCCCCAGCGAGCTCCCTGGAATTCCAAGGCAACAATAAATCTGAGGCAGAAATCAAAGAGGCTGTGAAAGCAGGAGTGGGTTGCATCGTGATTGATGCCCCCATCGAGGCAGAGCGCATCAATGCCATCGCGGGTGCGATGGGGCTGGTTGCCTCCGTCATGGTGCGCGTCAACACGGGTGTTCACGCTGACACCCACGAATACCTTGCTACAGCGAGGGAAGACCAGAAGTTTGGCCTCTCTCCCTCAGAAACCGCGAAGCTCGTTGCTGTGATTCGCCAGCACACAAATTTGCACTTTGAGGGTTTGCATTCCCACATTGGCTCGCAGATTTTCCAGGTAGAAGGTTTCTTGGAGGCGGGTACCCGACTGATTGCGCTCTATCGAGAGCTGTTGGAAGAGGGCCCTGTGGCGACGATCAACCTGGGTGGCGGATTTGGTATCGCCTACACCGAGGCTGATGAGCCGATGGAGCTCGAGGCGATGATGAATCAGATCGTCGATCACGTCGCTTCCGAAGCGTCGAAGTACGGCATCGCTCTCCCCCACCTGGCGTTTGAGCCCGGGCGACTCATTTCAGGCCCCGCAGGAGTCACCCTTTATTCTGTGGGCGTCACCAAGCCGGTCGTTGTTCACGATGACGATGGCCAAGAAGCGACCCGGTTGTATGTCAGTGTCGATGGAGGGATGAGCGATAACGCAAGGCCAGCCCTGTATCACGCTAGCTACAGCGCCCGCATTGCTTCCCGAGAATCCGAAGCGGAACCGGTGCTTGTTCGCGTTGTAGGGAAACATTGCGAAAGCGGAGACATTGTCGTTACTGCTGAATATCTCCCGGGAGATGTCACCCCCGGTGATGTGCTCGCTGTCCCGGCGACAGGGGCCTATTGCTATTCGCTTTCGAGTAATTACAACGCCCTGGGGCGCCCACCCATGATTGGGGTGAGCGATGGGCACCATTTCTTGATGGTTGCCGGAGAAAGCATCGCGGATGTGTTGGCAAGGGATCAAGGATTCGCTGTGAAGGCTGGGAGCTAAAAAATGAAAGACAATTACCGTGATCTCCGAGTGGCCGTTCTGGGTGGGGGAACGGTGGGCGCCCAAGTTGCCCACCGACTCTTGGAAGGATCCGCTGAACTGGGCTCTCGCTCGGGCGCTGGCCTGTCGTTAGTGGGGGTTGCCGTTCGTGACCTCGCGGCACAGCGAAGCGCACCGATTCCTGCAGAGCTGCTCACCACGGACGCCCATTCGTTGATTCTCCAAGCCGACATCGTTGTGGAACTGATGGGGGGAATCGAACCAGCCCGCACCCTGATTCTGGAGGCTCTGGGTTCGGGAGCCGATGTTGTTACCGCAAACAAGGCTCTTCTCGCCGAACACGGACCAGAACTCTTCGATGCCGCAGCTCGGGTGGGTGCCCAGCTCTATTACGAGGCAGCGGTGGCCGCTGCCATCCCGATCATTCGTCCCCTGCGCGATTCCCTTGCCGGAGACCGCGTAACGAAGATCATGGGCATCGTGAATGGCACGACGAACTTCATCTTGGACGAAATGGATTCCAAGGGTTTGAGCTTTGACGCAGCCCTCGCTGAGGCCACCGCGCTGGGATATGCCGAGGCAGACCCCAGCGCAGATATCGAAGGTTTTGACGCGGCCCAAAAAGCCTGCATTCTTTCTTCCCTTGCTTTCCACACTGCCGTCCCCCTGGCAGATGTCTATCGCGAGGGCATCACCTCGGTGAGCGCTGAGCAAATTGAGGCGGCAAAAAAATCGGGCCACGTTATCAAGCTGCTGGCCATCTGCGAGCGACGCCTGGATTCAGCAACAGGGCTCGAGGGTGTGAGCACTCGGGTTCACCCCACTCTGATTCCCAGGTCCCATCCGCTTGCCGCTGCGCATGGAGCGAATAACGCTGTCTATGTTGAGGCCGAGGCGGCCGGGCCGCTGATGTTCTACGGGGCGGGGGCCGGCGGGGCAGAGACGGCATCCGCGGTGTTGGGAGATGTCGTTTCCGCTGCACGCCGCCACGTTGCTGGAGGGCCCGGCGTGGGGGAGAGCACCCACGCTGACTTGCCCAGCATCCCCCTTGACCACGTCGAGAGCAGGCTGAACATTAGTTTGGTCGTGAAAGATCAACCGGGCGTTTTGGCAGCAATCGCCCAGGTTTTTAGCGACCATGCTGTGTCAGTGGAAACCCTTCATCAAAGTGCCAGTGGCGCGGGGGCTCCAGGCGTCGAGACCGCTACGCTGGTTATCCAGACCCACAGCGCACTGGAGGCTCGAGGGCGAGAAACCGTTGAAGCCCTCGCCGCAAATCCTGTTGTTGTTGGAGTCACCAATGTTCTGAGAGTGGAGGGGTAATCGTGGCTAGGAAAGGGTTTTTCTCCCGCCAACGGCCCCTGGGACCTCAGCACCGCCGGGGTTCGAGGCAGTGGAGGGGAGTCATCCACGAGTACGCCGATCGGCTTGACGTCAGCCGGGCAACCCCTGTTGTCAGCCTCGGAGAAGGGGGAACCCCGCTGATCGAAGCGCATAATCTTTCGGCACGCACGGGAGTTCGGGTTCTCATCAAGTTTGAGGGGATGAATCCGACAGGTTCCTTCAAGGATCGCGGTATGACGATGGCCGTCACCAAGGCCAAAGAGCACGGCGCGAAAGCGGTAATTTGTGCTTCCACGGGAAATACCTCCGCCTCTGCTGCTGCCTATGCCGCCCACGGTGGTCTCACCAGTGCCGTTTTGGTTCCCGATGGCAAAATCTCGATGGGAAAGCTCTCGCAAGCCATCGCCCACAACGCCCATGTGTTGCAGGTCGCTGGGAACTTCGATGACTGCCTCGATATCGCGAGGGATTTAGCAGCAAACTACCCGATTCACTTGGTTAACTCCGTCAATAATGACCGGATCGAAGGCCAAAAGACGGCGTCTTTTGAGGTTATTGACGTCTTGGGTAAAGCGCCGGACTTCCATTTCCTCCCGGTGGGTAATGCCGGTAACTACACCGCCTACCACCGTGGATATCAGGAGGAAGCCAAACGGGGCGCCATCAACCAGATGCCTCGCATGTTTGGGTTCCAAGCCCTCGGCTCTGCGCCCTTTGTTACGGGGGAGCGCGTGAAAAACCCGGACACAATCGCCACGGCGATTAGGATCGGCAACCCTGCTTCATGGGACTTGGCTCTCGCCGCCCGCGAGGACAGCAATGGATACTTTGGTGCTATTGATGACCCGGGAATCCTGGCTGCCCACCGGTTGCTCTCGCAGGAAGAAGGAATTTTTCGTGGAGCCCTCCTCTGCGATCAGCGTCGCCGGTCTAATGGAGCGAATTGAAGCGGGAGTAATCCCCAAGGGTGCAACGGTGGTTCTGACTGTCACCGGCCATGGTCTCAAAGACCCGAGCTGGGCCCTTAAAGATGCCGCCGGGGCGGAGATTCAACCCACCAAAGTTCCGATCGATTCAGCCCATATTGCCGATGTTTTGGGATTGGGGGCCTCGAAATGAGTGGACCCATCGCTGTGGGACGCAGCGTCAGCGTTCGTGTTCCCGCCACCACCGCCAACCTCGGTCCTGGTTTTGACACTTTGGGCATGGCGCTCACGATTGAGGACACCTTGCGGGCCACCGTTCGAGAAGGCTCTGGCGTGCACGTCGACGTTCACGGTGTCGGTGAAGGCGAAGTTCCCACCGATGAAACCAACCTCATTGCCCGGTCGATGGCTCACGCTTTTGCTTCCAAAAGCATCGAGATGCCCGGCATCGATTTGATTGCGACCAACGTGATTCCTCACGGGCGAGGCCTTGGCTCTTCAGGAGCCGCCATCGTCTCCGGTGTGATGGCTGCAAAGGGTTTGCTGGCGGGGATAGTGGAATTCACCCCCGAAGAGCTCCTCGCTCTGGCAACGGACATGGAAGGCCACCCCGACAACATCGCGCCCTCCCTTTTTGGTGGGCTCACCATCGCGTGGATGACAGACCACGGGCCCAAGCACAAAAAGCTCAGCGTGCATCGAGGGGTTTCCCTCGTGGTCGCGGTGCCAGAAGATGCGAGCATGTCGACGCAGTTGGCAAGAAGTTTGCAGCCGGATACGGTTCCACACCAAGACGCAATTTTCAATCTTTCCCGTTCCGCACTGCTGATTGCCGCGCTCATTCAAAGCCCCGAACTCCTGTTTGAGGCCACAGAAGACCGCTTGCACCAGAACTATCGGGCCAGCGCGATGAAAGACACCAACGCTCTGCTTCACAGTCTGCGCAGCGCAGGGTTTGCCGCTGTAGTGTCCGGCGCCGGCCCTTCGGTATTGATTTTGTGCTCTGACCCTGCTCAGCGGCTTGAGGTGCAAAAAGTAGTGGATGCTCATCACGGTGGGGTCTGGTCGAGCCACATGCTCACCGTCGACGAGCGGGGTGCTACAGTGGAAGAGCTTCCGGAGCTCGCGGACTGACCCCAGTTAGCGCTCCGGAATACCTCATCACCACACCGCCTCGTTTGTGAATAGGCGTGAGGGTCATTCGTGACAGGGGGGCTTTAGGCTCCTTCGGCCCACACTGTGGTGAGGAAGAGGTTGTCAGCATTCCCATCGCCACATTCGTGGCAGAAAATAAGGAGACACCGTGGAACAAGAGAGTTCTTCAACCCCCAGCACTAGTGATTCAAACGAATCCACCCCCACCCGCAAGCGTGCCCCTCGCCGGGTGAGCTCGGCAAGCACCGAGGTCACCGCACCCGCTGAGGTCAGCGATTCCCGGAGCGAGCAAAAGCCTGTCGAAGAGAACGAGCGCCCTAAGCGTCGCCGGTCCAGTGCCCCAGCAAAATCTGAAGCACCAGAATCTGGCGGGACCGAGACTTCCGAGAACAGCGACTCCGGTGACGACAACGGCGAAGCAGGCGGAGGACGCAATCGAAACAACAACAACTCCCGCGGTCGCGGTCGCGATCGCCGTCGTGGTCGCGGAGGCGTTGGCGAAGATGGCGAGCCAGAAGTTTCCGATGATGACGTGTTGATTCCCATTGGTGGAATTCTCGACGTCCTCGATAACTACGCTTTTGTGCGCACCCAGGGTTACCTTCCCGGGACCACGGACGTTTATGTTTCGTTGGGTCAGGTGAAGAAGTACAACCTGAGAAAGGGTGACGCCGTTATTGGTGCTATTCGTCAACCTCGTGACGGCGAGCACCAGGGCCGTCAGAAGTACAACGCCTTGGTAAGCGTTGATACCGTCAATGGGCAATCTGTCGAGGAGGCCGCCGCGCGTCCGGAATTCTCTGCACTTCGTGCGGTATATCCCACGGAACAGTTGCGGATGGAAACCACCTCCGATCTTCTGGGCACCCGAATGGTCGACCTTTTTGCCCCTGTGGCAAAGGGTCAGCGCGCTGTCATCGTGGGAGCGACAAAGACCGGAAAGTCTGACCTCGTTCAGGCGATGGCTCAAGCTGTTGCTCATAACGCCCCAGATGCCCACCTCATGGTGGTGCTCATCGATGAGCAGCCAGAGACGATCTCTGATGTGCAGCGCGAAGCAAAGGGCGAAGTGATCGCCTCGAGCTTTGACCGCTCGGTGGATGACCACACCACGATCGCCGAACTCGCCATTGAGCGGGCTAAGCGGTTGGTAGAACTGGGACACGACGTTGTTGTGGTGATGGATTCCCTGACCCGCCTCGCTCGCGCCTACCAGTTGGCACTGGGCGGCGCTTCCCGCACAGGCTCCATGGATACCGCGTGGGTATACCCCACGAAGAAACTGTTCGGTGCGGCGCGCAACATCGAAGGTGGCGGCTCTCTGACGATGCTTGCCACCCTGGTGACAGACACCGGGCTTGCCATGGATGATGTCGTTGCGAGCGAAATTTCTGCTGCCGCGACCATGGAGTTGACCCTGGATGCACACGCTGCAGGCGCACGGGTTTTCCCGGCGATGAATATCGCGCGCTCTGGTACGAGGAAAGAAGAAGGCATCCTTGGCAAAGACGAGGTTGCGGCACTCGCCTCGATTCGCCAGAAGCTGGCAGGACACTCCACGCTCGAGGGATTGCAGGCCGTGGTAAAAACCTTGTCCTCCAGCTCTTCCAACGTCGAAGCACTGGTGTCCTTGCAGAAGAACCTCGGTAGCTAAGAGACCATGTTTGATTCTGTTGACGCGTTGATAGCGGAGCACGCTGAGCTTCAAGTGAAGTTGGGCGACCCCGCTGTTCACGCTGACGCAGGATTATCCAAGAAACTTAATCGGCGCTTCGCCCAGCTCTCTAAAATCATCGCTGCCCATAACCGAATGGTTGCGCTAACCGATGACCTTGCTGCCGCCCAAGAGATGGCCAGCGAAGATGAGTCGATGGCTGCGGAAGTGCCGGTGTTGGAAGCCGGGCTCGTGGACGCCACCGAGTCGCTTCGGTCTCTGTTGATTCCTCGCGACCCCAATGATGGGCGCGATGTGATCATGGAAATTAAGGGTGGCGAAGGCGGCGAAGAAAGTGCATTGTTCGCAGCCGATTTGTTACGGATGTATTTGTACTACGCCGAATCCCGCGGCTGGAAAACAGAAGTTTTGGACAAAACCGAAAGCGATATGGGTGGTTTCAAAAACGTCCAGGTCGCGATCAAAACCAACGCGACGGACCCCGCAGAGGGTGTGTGGGCGAGTATGAAATACGAAGGTGGCGTCCACCGCGTCCAGCGCGTACCGGTGACGGAATCGCAGGGCAGGATTCACACCTCCACCACAGGGGTCCTCGTCTTTCCCGAGGCGGATGAACCCGAAGAACTCGATATCAGCACCAATGATCTCAAAATTGACGTTTTCCGGTCCTCAGGGCCCGGAGGTCAATCGGTGAACACCACGGACTCTGCCGTGCGCATCACCCACCTTCCCACGGGGATTGTGGTCTCGATGCAGAACGAGAAAAGCCAGATTCAGAACCGCGAAGCGGGGATGCGTGTTCTGCGCGCCCGCATTTTGGCGCGTCAACAAGAAGAGCTTGCAGCAGTTCAGTCTGATGCCCGGAAGAGTCAAATTCGAGGAATGGACCGATCTGAGCGCATCCGCACCTATAACTTCCCCGAGAACCGAATCGCTGATCACCGCACCGGGTATAAGTCTTACAACCTCGATCAAGTTATCAACGGTGCGCTGGGGCCTGTGATCCGCTCGTGCATCGAGGCGGATGAAGCGGAGCGTCTCGCCGCCTTGAATCCCGAGTAATGCAACTGCTGGCAGCGCTGAAAGACGCTACGGAGCGCTTGACGCGCTCGGGAGTTGCCTCTCCCCAGGTCGATGCTGAGCTGCTCCTCGCGCACGTGACGGGGGTTTCGAGGGGCCAAGTCCTTGCATGGGTGCACACCGACAGAAGCCTCACCGGCGACCAGGAAGCGAACTGGGAAGCACTCCTGGCAAGGCGAGAGCAAAGAGAGCCTCTCCAGCACCTGACGGGTACGGCAGCCTTCATGTCGTTTGAGGTGAGTGTGGGACCTGGTGTTTTTGTCCCGCGCCCCGAAACGCAGGCGCTAGTAGAAGTCGCCATCGACCAAGCACTTGCGATAGGGGTGGGGTCGGAGGGGTTGAGAATCCTTGACCTCTGTTCTGGTTCTGGCGTGATTGCTCTCGCACTGGCACGCGCCATCCCCCACGCGAGCGTGAGTGCGGTGGAAGCTTCGCCAGAGGCCCTGGTCTATCTGAAAAAAAATGTTGCATCCCTCGCCCCCCAGATCCGAGTGGTTTCCGCCAGCGTGGCCGAATGCGGTGCCGTTTTTGGCGAGGCCCAATTCGACATGATTCTTGCCAACCCACCCTATGTACCTGTGGCCGAAGTACCCAATGACCCCGAGGTCGCGAGGCATGACCCGGCAATGGCCCTTTTTGGTGGGATTGATGGCCTGGATGTGGTCCACCAGATTCAGGCGCTAGCGGATTCCCACCTCAGATCGGGGGGATATCTGGCTATCGAGCATTCAAATCTGCAAGGAGAGGCTGTCCGAGCGATCATGAACTCAGCTGGGATGAGAAGTGTGGCAACCGAGAAAGATTTCGTCGAGCGAGAGCGCTTCACCCACGGTTTTCGGGCTTAGGACTAAGCGTCTAAGAAAGCGTTGATCGCTGCTATGACCGTTTTCCCCGTGTCGTGAGCAGAAAACCACTGAGTGGTAATTCCGACCTCATTGGCCCCCCGCAAGTTTTCTGGAGTGTCATCGACAAAGAACGTGTCTGAGGCGAGCGCGCCATAGCGCTCGAGAACCCTGCGATAAACCAGGGGGTCGGGCTTTCTTGCGCCGTAGTGGGCGGTAGCGAAGAGGTGGTCACCAAAGACGGAGGTGAGGTGAGGGGCGACATCCGCGAGATGTTCGCCAATCAGCATGCCGTTGTTGGTGAGGAGGGTGACCTGACCGTGCTGGGCCGCGTATTCCACTGCGCTGAGTACTTCCGATTTGAACACCATGGCTTCTCTGCGCATCGTGACCCAGTCTTCTCGGGTGATGTTGGAGCCGAAGGACTCGTTGACGCGGCGTAAGTACTCGTCACCGGTGTCGGGGTCGCCTGCTTCTGCTTTCCACTCGCCCTCGTCATGCCACCAGCGGCGGCGAAGATCCTGGTAGTCGAGTCCGGTGATTTCGGTGAGGGCGTCCATCCGGTGGCGGGTGTGGTACTCATAGAGGACGTTATCCATGTCAAAGATGAAAAGCATGATGACCCCAGACTACGCCCGGGACCCCGGACTGGAGGCAAAGTACACTGAGGGCATGCACGCCCAACGGTTCGATGTTTCTGAGCCTGGCCCTCGTTCGCAGGGGATGGCCGCTGCCGCCGGAGCTATCGGGCGCGGCGAGAGCATTGTCTTGCCCACAGATACGGTCTATGGAATTGGGTGCGACCCTTTCCAGGCCTCGGCTGTGCAAGGTTTGTTGGCCTTGAAAGGCCGCACGCGCGCCATGCCACCGCCCGTGTTAGTCCCCGACTTGGCGGCCGCCACAGATCTGGTCACTTACTTCCCTGATTCTCTCACTCCGGCGTTAGAGCGATTTTGGCCAGGCGGGCTCACCGTGATTCTTCCTGCATCACCGGCTGTCAGCTGGGACTTGGGTGACACCGGAGGAACCGTTGCTTTGCGCATGCCAGCGCACGATATCGCTTTGGAACTGTTGCGCCTGGTGGGGCCGCTAGCGGTGTCCAGTGCCAACCTCACCGGTCAGCTTCCTGCGTTGAGAGCGGAGGAAGCCAGAGAACAACTTGGCGATGGCGTCGCGGTTTATCTCGATGCCGGCTGGGTAGGGCAGAACTATTCGGATGCACCAAGACACTCTGGTTCCACGATTATCGACGCAAGTTCTGTTGGAGCCGGAGGTCCATGGCGGGTGGTCAGGCGCGGCGTTGTGCCGATCGAGGCCCTCCTTTCCCTGCTGCCGGGAGAGTGGGAGGACTAATGGGTTACTTTCTGATCGCGGGGGTGGCAGCAGCCATCGCTCTGGGTGTTTCTTACGTTCTTCTTCGCCTAGCAAAACGCTACGAATGGCACCCAGAGATTCGCCCCCGGGATGTTCCACCAAACCCCCACCCCTCGCATCGGTGGCATAGCTGTCTTTGCCGGGATGCTAGCGGGAGTGCTCGTAGCCAGTCAGCTCGGGTACTTTGACGACGTCTTCCTTTCGCCCCGCGCCATCATCGCTGTCTTTATCGCCGCAGCTATCGTCTTGGCGCTGGGAGTCATGGACGACATTTTTGATTTGGACTGGCTGACAAAGCTTTCTGGCCAGTTTCTTGCGGCGGGAGTTGTCGCCTGGCAGGGAGTCCAGATTGTGTCCCTCCCGATAGGCGGACTCACACTTTTTTCTCCCACGTTGTCTCTCCTTTTGACCGTGCTCGCCGTCGTGGTCGTGATGAACGCCGTCAATTTTATTGACGGGCTCGATGGATTGGTCGTGGGGGTGGCTCTCATTTCAAACGGCGTTTTCTTCCTGTACTCCTTTGTCTTGTCTTTGGGCGATCAGGGTGCGCCCTACTTCGGCTTGGCGACGCTTATTACCGTCTTGCTGGCGGGTGCACTCCTGGGATTCTTGCCCCTGAACTGGAACCCTGCCAAGTTGTTCTTGGGCGATTCCGGAGCCCTGTTAGTGGGGCTGATGATGTCAGTGAGTGCTATTTCCGTCACCGGGCAAATTGACCCAGGCGCGCTCAATCCCACCCAGCTACTGCCTGCCTTCCTGCCGGTAATTTTGCCCTTGGCGGTGCTGATTGTTCCCCTTCTTGATTTCTCGTTGGCCGTTTTTCGCCGGATTCGCCGGGGAATGTCACCCTTTGACGCCGATCGGGCTCATCTCCATCACCGGTTGCTCGATATGGGTCACACCCACCGCCAGGCCGTTGTGATCTTGTATTCCTGGACTGCGGTGTTGGCAATCGGAACTCTCATGTTTCTTTTCGTACCCTGGTACTGGGCCCTCACCATCATTGGGGTGGGTTTGATCGGCTCCACCGTGGTGACACTTTCACCCGATAACCGATCAGAAGACGATCCACTACTGATTGACCAGGAGACCTCATGAGCGTAAACCGCGTTGTTCGAACGGCTTTTCTTTCCGGCCTTGTGATGACTTCCTTGGTTGCTTTTGTGGCAGCCATATGGGGCGCACTCGTGTCTGACCTTGCAGGGGTCTGGGGCGCTTTGGTGGGTGCGGCTATCGCTCTGGGTCTTTTGGGGTTGACGCCCCTGAGCATCCTGTGGGGGTTTCGGCTGGGGAAAGGTGATGTCCTCTCCCCCGGGTTCTTTGCCTCCGTACTGGGCACCTGGCTTGTCAAATTTGTGGTCTTCCTCGCCGCGGTCTTTTGGTTGGGCGACCAAGGCTGGCTGGATCGAACGGTCCTGTTTTTGACGATTGTGGCCGCGCTTCTTGTGGGCTTGGTCACAGATCTCGTGGTGGTGGCGCGCTCTCGCATGCCCTATGTCTCTGATGTGAGTTTGCCGGGGGACCCGCAAGGGGAGTGACTAAGCCCCCTAAGCTCCTCAGGTTTGAGCGGCTAGCATGACACTGTGACTTTTGGCCTCTCGATGGAAAAGCTTCTCCTCATTGGTGTCATCGCGCTGTTTTTGATCGGTCCCGACCGTCTGCCGGGCTATTCGGCACAGTTTGGGCGACTTATCCGTCGACTGCGCGACATGGCTTCTGGGGCAAAAGACCGCATGCGCGATGAGCTGGGACCCGACTATGACGATATGGACTGGAAGAAGCTCGATCCCCGGCAATATGACCCGCGGCGCATTATTCGGGAGGCTCTGGACGAGAGCCCCGCATCAGCTGCCATCGAGAATGCGGCGCCCGCCGTGATCGATTCCTCGACCCTCAAGCGAGAGAAGTTGGCGCAGGGCGTTGCCGCACCTTTTGACCCCGACGCTACCTAGGGCGCAGAAATTACGCTGTGAGTTGCGAGAATCACCACATGACTT
>FUWD013181874.1_pt1 | contig 13036 bp, 15 predicted proteins | sample 1063281 | NCBI WGS metagenome assembly FUWD01 (sample SAMEA79048168, study PRJEB19326) | metagenome | biome: marine
AATTTTGCATTTAAGACCAAATTTTTTAGCAGCCATACTAAGCATTTTTCCTGCATATCCAGCACCAGTATCTCCAACAATATATTTTTTACCAGCACGTTTACAGATTAAGGCATGTACTACAGCATTATAAATTTTATGTGCTCCGCCGTTAGCTTCAGATACAACTTTTGCATATACCTGAGCGCCGCCCAAATGTTTTGTTAAATTTTCTAATTTTATAAAAGGGGTCGGAGCACCAACATAATTTTTAAAATAATAATCTCTTTCCTTGATAAAATTTTTGTCATATCGAAGTCTTCCGAATAAATTTGTTAGATCTTCAATTGGTTTTTTTAATGTTTCAGGTATGAAGTTTCCACCAAACTTTCCGCCGTACATATAGTTTTTGTCATGCTGATCTATTAATAGGACTCCTTTTTTTAACTTAAGCATGTCTTTCAACTTCTTTCATAAAATCTTTAATTTTTTCTAAATCCTTAACTCCAGGTTCAGACTCCAATCCACTTGAAATATCTAATTTAGAAGTAAATTGCATAGCTTGAACAACATTATCAATATTTATTCCTCCTGCTAGAAAATAAGAAGATATGTTTCTATTATCTAATAAATTAAAATTAAATAATTCTGACTTCTCCATAGCCGGCGTGTCTAGTAAAAGATCATCCGCATTCGTGTAAGTATCGATTTGTTTTAAATCCTCTTCTGTTTTAATTTTAATAGCTTTAATAATATTGAGATTAAATTTTCTTTTAATATCGAGAATACGTTCATTAGTTTCTGACCCGTGTAATTGTAAAAAATCTACACTATTTTTAATGATATCTATAAGCCCATCATCTGGATCTACGAGCACTGCCACCTTATAAGCAGCGCTATCAGGTAAATTATTCGTTATTTCTATGAGCTGATAGGGAGATACATTTCTAGGGCTTTTAGGATAATTACAAACAAATCCCAAATATTTTGCTCCAAAATTTATAGCTGTATTGATTGCATCTTTATCTCTCAATCCACAAATTTTAATGGTGGCTGACATCTAGTGAAGTGCTGAAATTAATTTTTTTATATTATTTTGAATATTGCCTTTGGTAATACTTCTGCCGATAACAATACCTGTTGCTCCATTATGAAAGGCTTGAATTGGAGTCATTACTCTTTTTTGATCTTGTTTAGAGTCACCATCTAATCTTATACCTGGAGTGATAATTTGCATCCCTTTGCAAATCTTTTTTACCAAAGTTGCCTCATGACCAGAGCATACAATTCCATCAATACCTGCTTGTTTAGCAAGAGTTGCTTGCTTCATAACAATTTGTTTTATTTTTTTGTATGACCAGTTCGCTTAAGAGATTGCTCAGAAAAAGGATGTTAGTACAGTTACGGCCAATACTTTTAATCGTTTATTTGTTTCTCTTGCCGCTTGCTTTGCTGCTTTCATCATTTCATATCCACCTGATGCGTGAATAGTTAGGTACCTTACATTTTTTAAATCTTGTAATGATTTAATTGCTGAAGCAACTGTATTTGGGATGTCCATTAGTTTTAGATCTAGCCAAACTGTAGTTGTTAAAGGTAATTTAGAAATAAAATTTCTACCGTTTTTAGAATTAAAAAATTCAAGACCAAATTTATAACCAATGTTTAGTTGCTTATTCTTTGTTTGTTTAATTATTTTTTTTGCTTTAGATAAACTAGTGGTGTCGCAGGCTATAAAAATATTATATTTGTTCTTGCTCAATCTTTTTGTCCCCTTGATTAATTGCAATATTTAAAAGTTTAGAACTTTTCCAGCTGATTTTTCTTTTGGAAGGAACTTCTACTTTGTCCCCTGTTTTTGGGTTGCGGGCAATTCTTGGCTTTGTTGTTTTAACTTTGAGCATTCCAAATCCTCTGATCTCAACATTATGGCCCAAAGCTAATTGATTAGATAAATATTTAAAAATAACATCGACCATTTTCTCAATGTCTGTATTTAAAACTTTGGGATATTGAGATTGTAATTTTACAATAAGGTCTTTTTTAACAAAGGTCTTTTTTTCCATTCAATGTAGAATAGCTTATTGATTATAAAGAATAAATAACAAAAAGTAGGATTGGGTAAGGAAATTTACTTATCTTCTTTTTTCTTAAGAGCTGTACCAAGAATATCTGACAGGCTTGATCCAGAAGATGCACTTCCGTATTTTGCAATTGCTTCTTCTTGCTGTCGTTTTTCAAGCTCTTTAATAGAAAGTCGTACTTTTCTTTCAGTAGTATTTAATTCGATGATCATCGCATCCAAAGTGTCACCCGGTGCAAATCGATTAGGCCTTTGATCTGCTTTTTCTAATGCAATATCTGCTTTTTTAATAATAGTTTGGAATCTGTCTTCACCTACATTAACTTTAATTGCATTATCTAAAACTTCGGCAACACGAACAGAAAGAATGTCTTTTACTTTTTTGTCATCAAAGAAATTAAAAGGATCTTTTTTCAAGGCTCGAATAGATCCATTTACTTTATCATCTTTGATATCAATGATTTTAACTTTTACTGCATCATCTTTTTTATAATCATCTAAATCTTTTGAAGTCTCAGCAAATGAAATTTGTTTGTAATGAACAAAAATATCAATATCGCTCTTTCCAGTATTTAAAAATAAACCAAAGTCCTGTTTGTTGACAACTTTTGTGTCCACAATACTTCCGACCGGATATTTTTCAAGGAAATCACTCATTGGATTTGGTTGAGTGTCTTTGTAACTAAAACTGATTTTTCTTTTCTCTGTATCAACTTCTTTTAATCTAACTTTAACCACGTCTCCAATTTTAAATATAGATTTTGGATTTACATTTTTTTGCATATGCTTCATCTCGCTCGAATGAATTAATCCGATGACTCCCTCATCTATTTCTGCAAATGCGCCAAAGTCAGATAGTTTAGTAATTTTTACATCATAGTCTTTTCCAACTTCATACTTGTCACCGATAGTTTTGAATGGATCTGGTAGCATCGCTTTGATAGATAAGCTAATTCGTTTAGCTTCATTATCAATTTCAATAATTTGAACTTTTACAGAGTCACCAACGCTAAACATTTCATTTAAATTTGAAATTTTGAGGTGACTGATTTCACTAGAGTGAAGCAAACAATCTAAATTTTCAATGCTTACAAATAGACCGTAGGAAGTTATTGCTTTAACTTTGCCCTCGACGATGTCATTAATTTTGTATTTAGAAATAACTTCATCTTTATTTTGATTTTTAACCTCTTCTAATATCGCTCTTCTTGAACTGATGACGTTCATTCGAACATTATCAATTTTGATAATATAAAACTCTAATGGTTTATTGAAAAACTCGTTTGGACTTTTGATTGGTCTGTCACTTAATTGAGAGGAAGGACAGAATGTAAATATTCCAAAAATTTCTACTATAAACCCTCCTTTAACAGAGTTCTTCACTAGACCAGAAACTTTTTCTTTATTAGTAAATGCGTCTTCAATTTTTTTCCAAGATTTTGCTCTTCTTGCTTTTTCGACGCTTAAAACAATATCTCCAACTTTATTTTCAACTCGTTCAACATACACTTCTAGTTGGCCACCTACTTTTAAATTCTCCAATTCTTCACGGGACAATTCTGTCTTGTCAATCATTCCAGATGATTTGCCTTTAACATCGATTGTAATAAATTTGTCTTCGATTTTTTCAACTCTACCTGTTACGATAGTGTTTTCTTGAACTGATCTCTTGGAAAGGTCCTCATTTAACAATGCTTCGAACTCTGCATTGCTTTCGTTATAAACTTTCAACGGTTGTTGTATCAATATTGTTTACTCTGAACCTTTCTTATTAAATTTTGTATTTTTACAAAGGTGGATCTTATATTGCGTCCCGTATTATTAATCAAGACAGAGTCTTTCGTTTTGATTAAAGGGCTATTTGACCTTGTTTTGTCCAGATAATCTCTATTAGCAACGCTTTTAAGAACTTCTTGATAGGAAATATTTTGGTTTTTTTCTTAAGTTCTAAAAATCTTCTATGAGCTCTAACTTTGATAGGTGCATCGATATAAATTTTTAAGTCTGCGTTTTGAGCCACTTTAGAATTAATATCTCTGCCACTGGCAAACACATATTGATATGGATTATTAAAAATGATGTTTCTTTGCACAGGCAATAATGCCGATCTAATACTTTGTATTTTTGCAATGATTGAGACCAAGGCATTTATTTTTTGAGTATGCAGGTCCGATGATTGTATATCTTTTAAAGTAATCGTTTTTGCAATTTTAATTAAATATTTTTCATTTATTTTTTTATTTTTTGTTGCGAGATGTTTTTTTGCTAAAAATCGATACAGCAAGCCAGAGTCTAAGAATAAACTATTTTTGATTTTAGAAACTGCATATTTCGCTACAGAAGTTTTTCCTGATCCCACCGGGCCATCCATTCCTACAATAATTTGCTTAGATTGTTTGTTTATAATTTTTTTTATGTCACTTAAGAATGTAGGGTAACTTACATTTGCAGAATCAAAATCTTTGATTAAAATTTTCTTTTGTGAAGCCATTGCCATAACTGCAAAACTTAAAGCAATTCTGTGATCTTTAAAACTATCAATTGTAATTAATTTGCTAGAATAAAATTGCTCTCCAAGTCCAAGAACAGTCAGGTCATTATTTTTTCGTTTAACCAAAACACCCACCTGTGTAAGGCTACTTTCCATCACAGCCAATCTGTCTGATTCTTTAATTCGTAATTCATCAAGATTGGGAAAAAAAGTTTCTCCCTTAGCAAAAGACGCAGCCACCATTAAAATTGGAACTTCATCTATAATATTTGGTATAATAGATTTATCAATTTTAATTCCTTGAAGAGAGGAAGATTGAACTTGTATCGTTCCCGTAACTTCACCGTATCTTATTTTTTATTTTTAATATTTATTGATGCTCCCATTTTTTTTAAAACAGTTAAGAAGCCAATTCTTTTTGGATTTAACAAAACGTTATTCAGTTCTAATTTGCTATTTTTAGCCAGTAGCGCGAGAACAACTAAAAAAGCAGCTGAAGAGGGATCACCAGGAACAACATATTTTTTTTCTGCATTAAGGAGTCGTTTTCCCATAATTTTAATTATTTTTTTTGATTTAAAATTTTTTACAGTAATCGGGTATTTTAAATGCTTTAGCATTAATTCTGTATGATCTCGTTGCGCGTTAGGCGCTTCAATTGTTGTTAGTCCATGACTGTTCATGCCTGCTAAAATACAGGCAGATACTATCTGGGCTGAAGGTTTATCGATCTTAATTTCTGTTTGTGCAGATTCTCCAAAGCCAGTGACGCGTATGGGTAAGAAATTTTTATTTTTTGGGTAAAAACTTGCAAAAAATTGTTCCATTAATGGAATAATGCGAATAGGTCTTTTTGATAGAGAGTGATCACCAATTAATTTTGCATCCACTGGCGAAGTCGCTAGAAGACCTGTTAACAATCTTAATGTAGTGCCACTATTATTAAAATTGATTGTTCCTTTAAATTTTTTAAAACCTATTCCAAGACCAAAAATACGATAGCTATTTGCGCCTATTTTTTTAATGGGGACTTTTAATTTTTTAATTGCTTGAATAGCTGTTTGCACATCTTCACCATCAGAGACATTGTGCACATCTGAAATTCCATAACTTTGGGAAAGAATAATAATTGATCTAATTCCAATTGATTTATCACCTGGAAGATTGATTTCTCCGTTTATAGAAATATTATTTGAGGGTAAAAACCACTTTTTGTTTGCCATTTATGGTCGAATTATATAAACGCACCTTTGATATTACAAATTAATAATGTATGGCAGATAAAAATTGGGGAATAAAAATTTATTGTGAGTGTGGAGCAAAATATTACTCCATGAACAAAAAAGATAAAATTACTTGCCCAGTATGTTCCGCTGAATATATTCAAGAAGATTTAAATCTAAGAACAACTCCAGTCGTTGCACCAAAACCAGAACCTAAAAAGAAAGACGATATTGAAAATATTGATGATGTTGCGGATGATAGCACTGAAGATGATATTATTAGCTTAGATGATCAAAAAGAGATTGAAGATTCTAACGAAGAATTTAAGCCAGACTAAAGCCTAAAGTTTCCACCTAAATAATATTTAATAGCATTCTTGTCGTTGGAAATTTTATCTGTTGTTCCCTCTACTAAAATTTGTCCATCTTTTATTAAGTAGGCCTTATCTAAAATATTTTCAATAGCCCAATAATTGTGATCTGTAATTAAAATGGAGAGACCAATTTTTTTAATTCTAAAATAAATTCTTTAAGAGAATTAATAGACAAAGGATCAAGAGCAGCACAAGGCTCATCCAAAAGTAGAGTTGATATATTCGGGTTGCAAATTCTCTGTAGAATTGAAATTTTTTTATATTCTCCACCTGATAAAAGATTTGCTTTCGTATTTTTTAAATAAGCTAAATCAAAATAAGCTAAAAGAGCATCAATTCTCTCATAAATCTTTTCCTTATCTTTAATATGAAGTTCAAGAATAGCGTAAAGATTGTCCTCAGCAGTCATATTTCCAAAAAGGCCTTTGTGTTGTTCAAGAAGACTTATTCCTTTTAAACTTCGAAGATGAATCGGTAAATTGTTTATTGGTTCATTGTTAAAAAGAATACTTCCCTGATCAGGAAAAATTTTTCCAATAATCAGATTAAATAATGTTGTTTTTCCAGATCCATTTGGACCTAATAAGCCCACAATTTTTCCTGGCTGCAATGTTAATGATATATTTTTAAAATAGGTTTCTCACCTAATGATTTAGAAACTTTTCTAACTTCAAGTAGTTTGCTCGTGCCCTTTTTTAAATTGAAAATATTACTTTCTTTGCTTAATTTGTTTTCGATAACTTCAAATTCTTTTTTTAAAATAAAAGGATCTTGTTCTTGAATTAAATCTACTTTTGGTTCAGAATTTAACACTTGTGATTGCTTGTGATCATTCAGCATTTCTTTTGTATCAGGAACTATAGCAAATTCTTTTTTAAGAATTAAAATATTTTGATTTTCCTCTTTTGTTTTAACCTGTTCGTGTTCAGATACTACGGTTGCTGAAACTGTAATTTTTTGCTTTTTCATTTAAATTTTTTAGCCTTAACTTTATCATTAGTCGAGTTCATAAATGCAACCGCATCATTGGTTATGGTATTGATTTCGACAGTATCAGCGTAAGCAATATGAGATAATCCCATTGTTAAATCTTTCATAACTACATTGCCATTTATCACAATTAAATTTTTCTCTCCAAAATGCTTGGCAGAATTTGCAGTGACAATATAATTTTTATTTTTAATACTTACATCATCATTATAAGAAGTTATTTTATTAGCCTTATCAAAAAGTCCAGTTTTAGATCTAATCTCTATTAAAGACTGATCTTTCTCTAATTTTGTAAATGAGTATGGACTGATCAAATAAATTAGATCTGGCTTATTTTGATAAATGTATGACTCTGCTGCCCTTGTGGTGAAAATCTGACCTTTGCTATCTTGGTTTTTATATTCAGTGTTTGTAAAAGTATTTTTTGCTTCCTCTGGTATGACAGTAGTTGCTGGACTTGATGTTTGATCCACTTTTATAGAGCCTTTATTTTGTGATGGTAAATAATAGTAGCTATAAAATAATATCAATCCACTTAGCGTAAGGAGTGCTATTTGAATTTTTTTACTACGCGACATCAATTTATGAGTTTAGAAAAGACAAAATACTATGCATGTGCACTAGTCCTTGTAACTTATTGTTTTTTGTTACCAAAAGTGCAGTTATTTTTTCTTTATTCATTAACTTCAGGGCATCCACGATTAAATAGTCGCTAGGAATAGATTTTGGCTTTCTAGACATTATATCTTTAGCTTTTTTGCCAAATATATTTTTATATTTATTGATTGCTCTATTCATGTCTCCATCAGATATAAATCCACATATTTTCTTTGCTTTATCCTCAACTACTACACAACCAAGTCTGCCAGATGAAATCTTAATAACAATAGTTTGAACAGATGATTGATCCTTTACAACTGGAATTTTTTTTCCAGTAATCATAACTTCTGATATTTCTGATAAATTCTTCCCCAAAGAACCACTTGGATGAAGTGCACCAAATTTCTTTTTATTAAAGTTATTTCTAGTTGCCAAACTTATTGCTAGACAATCACCTAGTGCTAGTAGGTTAGTAGAACTGCTAGTTGGGATTATATCTAAATTTTTATTTCCGGCCTCGGCAACTTTTGGCATTATAATTTTGACATTAGATGACTTGATTAAATGAGATTGTGCGTTTGAGCTAATACCAATAATTTTAATGGATAGTTTTTTAGCGTATTTTAAGATGTTATTCAGCTCAGTGCTGTTACCGCTAAATGATGCAATTACAAGTACGTCATTTTTTTGTATTGCCCCTAACGAACCATGACCAGCATCAGTTGGGTCTAGAGTAAAACTAGATACACCTATAGACGATAGTGTGCTTGAAATTTTTTCTAAAATTTTTGCTGATTTTCCTACCCCACAACAAATAACTCTACCTTTAATTTTAGATAGTAATTGTATTGCCTGACAAAAGGATGCATCAAGAGAACTTGATAATTTTTTTAATGCTGTGATTTCAGAGTTGATTACTTGTTTTGCTGTATAAATTATTTTTTTATTATTCATAATTAATGACTGAATATATCCTCTTCCCAACCATTAAGATCAAGGTCAACTCTAGTACTTAGAAAATCAAAACATTTCTTAGCAAGTTCAGTTCTATTCTCTCTTTTTAGCATTAAGTCCAATTTTTCCTTAAGTTTGTGAAGATAAAAAACATCCATCGCTGCATATTGTTTTTGCTCTTCACTTAATTCTTTTAATCCCCAGTCTGATGATTGCTGAACCTTATTAAGAGTAATATTTAGAAGTTCTTTTGTTATATCATAAAGACCATGTTTATCTGTATAGGTCCGGCACAATTTTGATGCTATTTTTGTGCAGTAAATATTTTTTAACTCAAGATTTAAATAGTGTTTAAGAATTCCTACCTCAAATCTTGCGTAGTGCGCAATTTTTAAAACATTCTTATTTTCAAGTAGCTTACAAAGATTGGGGCTTTGGTAATTGCTTCTATCAAACTGAATTATAGACACCTCATCGTCTCCTCCGCAAAGTTGTAATAAACACAATTTATCTCTACCTTTGTAATTTAAACCCAACGACTCAGCGTCAATCGCTACACTTTGTGCTTTGGTTAGTTTGTGATTTTCAGGTAAATCGTTTTGATATAGTGTAATTTTCATTATTCTTTATGAAATTTAAATGTTCAATTGCAGATTGTATATAGCATGAATGAAAAAAATTATAGTAGAACTGTGGGCATATTTGGCGGATCAGGTTTTGTTGGAGAAGCTATTATTGAAAGATTGGCAAAAACTAACCTTAAGTTAAAAATAGCAACTAGAAAGCCTTATCTCTCTCAGCATCTTAAAGTGTACGGAGATATTGGACAGATAGAGCTTGTAAAAATTGATATTGCATCAACTCTTTCTATTGAGTCTTTTATACAAGACTGTGACATCTGCATTAATTTAATCGGAATTCTTTTTGAAAAGAGAACGCAAAAATTTAAAGCTTTGCACACAGATTTTCCTAAGCAACTAGCAACTGCATTTTCTAAAATATCAAAAGACGGAATGTTAATTCATTTTTCAGCTCTTGGAGTTAAAGAGCATTCCCAATCCCAATACATAGTGAGCAAATATTTAGGAGAACAAGAAGTGAAAACTAATTTTGTTAATAGTGTCATTATGAAGCCAAGCATCATTGTTGGGCCTAAAGATAATTTTTTTAATATGTTTGCTAAGTTAATCAATTTACTTCCGGTAATTCCCTTAGTTGGCGCTGAAACAAAATTTCAACCGGTATATGTTGGGGATGTTGCCGAAGCGGTTCATTATATTATTCAAAATAATATTAAAAACGAAACTTTTGAAATCGCAGGAAATAAAATATTTACATTTAAAGAATTGATAGAATTACTTCTGAAGGAAATAAGAAAGAAAAGACTAATTATTCCCATTCCGTTTTCTGTCGGGAAAATACAAGCATTTATATTTCAATTAATGCCAAAACCTATTCTTACTGTTGATCAAGTAACCATTTTAGAGGAGGGAAATAATATTGTTTCTGGGAATTTTAAAACTTTGAAAGATTTAAATATACTTCCGCAAAGTATAGAAAGTGCAATTTCATCCTATTTAAAAATTTACAGACCCAAAGGTCAATTTAGCGAGTAGTATAATAAAAAGTTAGCAAACCTAAGCCCATAATAATCCTAAAAACTACAAACACATTAAGACTAAAGTTTTTTAGAAAAATTAAAAAATACTTGATAGTCAGTAAAGAAAATACAAAACTAAAAACAAATGCTAAAAGCAAAAGAGTATTAAATTCGGTTTCATCAAGTTTGTATATTTTGTAAGTACTTAAAATAAATGCGGCAGACAACGTTGGTATAGAAAGTAAAAAAGAAAATCTTGCAGCATCAACTCTGTTAAATTTTAAAAATCTTGCCCCAGTTAAAGTAATCCCGCTTCGAGAAGTTCCAGGTATCAATGCCAATACTTGATATAATCCTATAATAAAAGAATCTTTGTTAGAAATGGAATGATTAAATTTTTTATCTTCACTATTTCTGTCGCTAAAAAACAATAAAATTCCAAAAAAAATAGTTGAGTAACCTATGACGACTATATTCATTAATTGATCTACAATTCCATAGTATTGTAAAAATCCTCCAACAATTACCACAGGTATAGTTGCAATAATTAAGTTAAGAAGCAGCTTAGGGTTTTTCCAAAGGTTAACTAAATCTTTATAAAAAAATAACACTACGGCAGCTAAACTTCCGCCATGCATAGTTACGTTAATTAAAAGATTGTTATTTTGTATTTCAAATATATTTTCAAATATAACTAAAAGACCAGAGCTCGATACCGGAATAAATTCAGATATTCCCTGGACAATGGATAATAATAAAATTTTGATAAAATAAAGTTCGCTCATCAATTTATTCAAATTCTTTACAATGATATCTAGGCTATTTAAACATACTTAAAACTAGTAAATTTATGGGACTATTTATTGATAAAAATTTAAAAATATAAAAATATTCACATAATATAGATAAAATAGGTAAGATCATGGTAACTAAAAAATCATTTTATCATTGATTTTTTTTAAAAAGTTGAAATAAAATTAGCAAAAATCAAAGCTTAAAAATATGACAGAGAAAATGCTAAAGTTTGTAGGTATTAAAAAGCAAACTCCTGCGAAATTAGAATCTACAGAGAGAACATCAAATTTTCATGAAATTTATAAAGAGTTCATAGAAACCAAGGCTGCAGAACAAGCAAGCAGATGTTCACAATGTGGAACACCATTTTGTCAGGTTCATTGTCCACTTCACAACAATATTCCAGACTGGCTCAAATTAACAGCTGAGGGGAGATTGGAAGAAGCATATAAACTATCATCTTCTACTAATTCCATGCCAGAAGTATGCGGATCTATTTGTCCGCAAGATCGTTTGTGTGAAGGCAATTGTGTTATTGAACAATCAGGACACGGAACAGTAACTATCGGTGCTATAGAAAAATATATTACCAACACCGCTTGGGAAAATGGATGGGTAGAAACTATAAAGCCAACAAAAGAATTAAAAGAGACCATAGGAATTATAGGAGCTGGACCTGCAGGTTTAGCTGCTGCTGAACAATTGAGACAAAAGGGTTATCAAATTACTATTTATGATCGCTATGATCGAGCAGGTGGATTGCTAATTTATGGAATCCCTAATTTTAAATTAGAAAAATCTTCAGTTCAAAGAAGAACAAAACTTTATCAAGATAGCGGAATTACGTTTGTTCAAAATTTTGAGGTAGGAAAAGACTCGACATTAGAAGAGTTAAAAGAAAAGCATGATGCAGTTTTGATTGCAACTGGTGTTTATAAGTCCAGAGAAATAGATGTGCCAGGAAAAGAATTACAGAATATTTTTCCAGCAATGAAATTTTTAACAGCATCTAATAAAAAAGGTCTTGGAGATGCAGTGCCAGAATTTGATGACGGAACATTAAACGCCGAAGGAAAAAATGTTGTTGTGATTGGAGGAGGGGATACCGCAATGGATTGTGTTAGGACTGCAATTAGACAAAAGGCTAAATCAGTATCATGCTTGTATAGAAGAGATAAAAAAAATATGCCAGGTTCTGCAAGAGAAGTTCAAAATGCAGAGGAAGAAGGAGTTAAGTTTATTTGGCTATCCAGTCCAAAAGAATTTAAAGGAAGTCAAAAAGTTGAAAAAGTTATTTATGACAAAATAAGATTAGGTGAACCAGATTCTTCTGGACGTCAATCTCCTAAGATTATCGAGGGAGCCCATGAAGAATTGGATGCGGATCTAGTAATTAAAGCTCTAGGTTTTGATCCAGAAGAAATACCAACTTTATTTTCTGAACCTAAATTGGAAGTTTCTAAGTGGGGAACTATTAAAACAGATTTGAAAACTATGAGAACAAATATTAGGGGTGTATTTGCAGCCGGAGATATAGTTCGCGGAGCTTCTCTTGTTGTATGGGCGATTCGAGATGGACGAGATGCTGCGCAGCAAATTGACAAATATCTAAAAATTAAAAAAGAGCAATCTGCAATAAGGGCTGCATAATGAAAGATTTGTACTTACAAAATTTAAAACTGCTTAATAAAAATCATGTGAATACTGAGGAGCATGATGCTTGCGGAGTTGGGTTTGTGGCTTCAATGAATGGAAAACCTAGAAGAGAAGTAGTTATTAATGGAATTAATGCATTAAAGGCCGTTTGGCATAGAGGCGCGGTAGATGCTGATGGAAAAACAGGCGATGGTGCAGGAATTCATTTTGAATTTAGCCAGAATTTTTTTGAGGATGTAATTAATTCAACAGGTCATACTTTAAAACAAAAATCAAAAACTTTAGTGTAGG
>FUWD013390358.1_pt2 | contig 13035 bp, 23 predicted proteins | sample 1063281 | NCBI WGS metagenome assembly FUWD01 (sample SAMEA79048168, study PRJEB19326) | metagenome | biome: marine
GAAATATCTGAAATGTACAATTTAACATCTAACATTTATGTTAGTGATGCTAGTCCTTATTTTGAAATTACAGCACAGGATAATGCTTCTGCTTCTATTAATAGTTTTAACGCTACTATTAACGGAACAACTTATAATACTACTAACGGAACAGTTACCACTACTTTATTAACTGCTGACGCTGGAGTATTTAATATTAGTATTGTTTCAAGTGGTTATTATGATTATACAAACTCAAACTATAATACAAGTAGTAATTTATTGGCTGATTTAATAACAGTCACTTATTTTGATTTAAACGCTACTAACCTTTTTAACACTAGCTTAAACACTTTTAACACTACTATTAATGGGACTTTTTATTCTACTACTAATGGAACTATCGTTACCGATATAAGACAGTCGCCTGCTTACAATTTTACTTTTACCGTTAATGTTCCGACTTATTACTCTAAAACTTTTACTAGAAATACTAGCGTGGATTATATAGCGACGGGTTTTTATCAAGCGATAGTTAATGTTTACACTAATAACATAATTTTAAACACTACTTTAGCTTATGACAACGCCACAGACGACTTAAACATAACTACTTTGACAAGTGGATCTAACGTTTCAACTTTCAACACTTTAGCGGGCAATAGAACTTATAATATTAAAAAAAGTGGTTACTACGATTTAAACCAAACGTTTGAAATAACAAGTTTAACTAATACTAGCGTAACGGTTTTAAACTTATACTCAGGAGTTTTAAACGTGACCGCTTACAGTTTAGTAAGCTTAACAGGGATTAATAATTTCACTATTAACTTAACACACTTTAATAGTAGTTCAACGCAGACAAACACTACAACAAACGGAATAAGCTATTTTAGACTATTAAAAGATTACAATTATAATATAACTATTGACGCGTCAGGATACGAAATAAAGAGTTTAAACGCCACTTTAAACACTACTAACAGTGTGAACATAAGTTTATACACGACTAACAGTTTAAGCATAACATTTAAAGACAGCGACACAAAAGTTTTATTAAACGGAACAAACATTTCAATTCAGTTTATAGGTTTAAGCGCTCAAACACTAAACACTATTAATGGCTCTTTATACGTTGATTTATTAAGCCCTGACGATTACACTTTCTTATACGAAGATACCGCCGACGCTTACCAAACAGGGAAGTATTTAATAAACGTTGCTACTAGAACTTATCAAAACTTAACCTTATACCTACAAAAAAAGAATAACAGCGAGTTAATATTATTAACGGTGACTGACAAGTTCGGAACTGAACTCCAAGATGTTGAGATAACAATTCAAAAGTGGAGCGGTGACGCATGGATAACAGATCAAATAGTCGAAACAGACTTCCAAGGACAAACAGAAGCTTACTATGTTTTAAGCACAGTATACTATAATCACGTTTTAGAACTCGACGGCACGGTATATAGTGGAGCGATAAACGACGACGCTAACAAAAAATTGATATTCGCCGAAGATGTTAGCAATGGGATAAACTTTAAAATAGATATTTTAGGCGGTGGTGACTTAATTCCTTATCTTAAAATCCGACAACTACTTTATAATTTAACATGGAACGGTAGTATAACGGGTTATTTAGCAGGACACCATACGGGTTTATACCGTTTTGCTTGGAACGACATAGATAATAGTGAGCGAACAGGTTGTTTAAATGTTCATTATGCAAATCAAAGCTTAGCCTGTTCTAGTTGTTCAACAACGAGCACAGGTACAGTTTTATGTTATGTTTCAATAGTTAATGGAACGAGACAAACGTTTAGCGCATACGCCACGATAGACGAACAAGTAATAGACTCAAGCATTAACACTCTTGGAACTAATACTAGCATAGACTGGGGTGTAACAGGCTACGTAGTGGCTTTTATAATAACCTTACTAACATTTATAATATTCTTAAACAGCCCAAGCATAAGCTTATTAATGGGAACAGCCGCTTTCATAAGCCTAAGCTTACTAGGATTAATATTTCAAGATTTCAACTATGCAATATTCATAACTTTAATGGCTATAACGTTTTTAATAGCCAGAATCAAAAGCGATAGCGGGGTAAACGGTTAAAATGGTTGGTAAACTAGGAGACTTAGCAATAGCCCTTTCAATAGTCACATTCGTAATACTAGGTTTAAGCGCTTTCATAATAGAAGCTGATAATATTTCAGGAGTAAACAGTGGATTAGTGAAAAGCAACTTGACAAGCATAGAAGGGGAGCTTACGAGTGATTTTACGAGTTTTGACTCACAACTAACCACTAAAATCGATAATAGTTCTACTTACGTTCCTGATCCGAATGTTGAAATTGAAAACCGAGGAGATGAAAGCTTAGGAATACTAAATTTAATATCTAAAAACATATTTGAAAAATTTTTAAACAGTATATCAGGAACTATAAAAGGAAGCGGCGTAATAATATCTTTTTTAATTAGCTTACTAGGGATTTACGCTTCAATACTATTACTAAGAGCGTGGAGAGGAGATAATAAAATATGAAATTAGTAACTATTAACGAGAAATGGAAGCCTTTAATAGTAGTTTTCACATACGCTTTCTTAATGGTTATAATAGTTAGTTTAACTTACGAACAAGGAGTATATGAAGGTATGAAAGAGTTTTGCTCAGGCGAAGATCAAGTTTTAGGAAAGAATATCGAAGATAAAATTGTTTGCACGTCAAAAAATGCTTTAACAACTCAAAACAACAAGTTTAAACCTATAATGTTAAATTTAAACGAAAAAACTTAAACGAGTTAGAGGTTTCGCCATGAGCTTAAAACATAACTTCTCAGGACTAAACAACTTCACAGATCCATTCACAGGAATAATAGCAGTTACAAACGACGCTACAAGCGGAGCTTTAATATACGTTTTCTTAACACTAATATTTATAGTTACGGCTTGGGCGTTCATAAATCGAACTCAAGACATAGCAAAGAGTTTACTAAGCAGCACGCACATAATAACAATACTAACAATAATATTATTTTACGGTGGAAAAATAGGCGGAACGGTTTTCATACATGAAATATTTTTATACACAATCTTAGTAATAGAAGGATTAGGAATAGGAGCGATATACTTACTAAGAAACCAACAATAAACAAAAAAAATTTATACGTGGGTGGTAACAAATGAATAATAAATATAATCAAGAACGAAGTAATTATACGGAAGAAAGCAACACTAAACTAAGGGACATGGATATGTTTCTTAAAGAGAAGCTAGTCGATATATGGGATAAAGCAATAACTCTTTCTATTGAAGGCGATTACCAAAAATGTTTTAACGCCTATAAAAGCTTGTTTCGATTCATACAAGGATATAATTTCACAAGCAAAAAATACTTAGAAGAACTAGTTAAAACAACAGATGACTATTTAGCAAACTTAAACGGTCGAACACTAAACTTAAAGGCGCAAATACAATTTAACAAGAACATGATCGTTTTTAGAGACTTAATAGATTTGTTCATGACCGAACTCCCAAAAGCGTATATAGAATTAGACTTATGGTTTAGAAGCATACCCGAAAGCCAAGACATAGACGTCGATTTTAGCAAAGAAACGTTTGGCGACGAACTAACACAGATTAACAGTAAAACAAAACAATTATTAACCTTAGAAAAAAAAGTGATAGTTGATTTAATGACTATAAACCACATACACGAATTATACGCTAAAGGGGTGAGGATAAATGTTTTATAAAGACGACAGAAAAATTATTAGTATGTTGTTAAACGTTCACGAACACTTAAAACGAGAGTGGGATTACTTACTAGTCATAGTCGGAGATACGGGAACGGGCAAGAGTAAATTCGCCCTTCAACTATTAGAAACATGGTATCAAGTAATTTTAAAACGAGAAGTTAAGCCTGAAATGAGCAAACAAGTAGCTAGTGATTACAGCGTCTGGCTTGATAATTTCAGCCGATTAAAAGAGTATGACATAAACATTTATGACGAAGGAGCGACTACTCTTGAAAGCCGACAACACATGACCGAGCTTAGTAAAGACTTAACAAAACTATTTAACGTTTTCAGAAGCAAAAAATATTTCACTGTTATAATACTCCCAAGCTTTTTTTATTTAAACAAATACTTTCGAGAAAACAGACTCAGGGGGTTGATCTGGATTAACAAGCGGGGACAATACAAATTTTTTAGTAAAAGAGGGATCACTTACTTAAACGCTTATAATGAAACTCGAAAAGTAAAAAGTATGATGGTTGCTTACCCGTTTCATAAGAATAAGTTTCCTGATTACAAAGGAATATTAAACGAGAGTTATCAAATAGAAAAAGAAAAGCTTGTTAATAAAGTTTTAAAAGAAATAATTAATAAGAATAAAGGAATTGACAAGCCACCGACTGCTATTGACACATATAAATATGATGTTCATAAAGAAATGCAAAAAGGATTAACACAAATGAAGATTAGAGAAAAGTTTGGTTTAAGCAGTAGTCAAATGAGTAAGATTTTTCATAAATTAAAGTTTGAAGGACTAATGGAGCCTTAAAAATTGCTTTCCATAATTGAATTAAACAGATTTTGCGATAATAACGATATAACTTAAAAAAAAAGAATTATGGTTATTTAATAGGGCAAAACAATTAAATGTTCTAGAAAGCCACCCTATTCTGTCTAAATAGCCCACTCAAAAAGGCTATATATCTATTAAGTGTGGTTAAACAAGAAAAAAAGAAGCGTTTTTGTTCTTTGTGGCTACAAAAACTAGAAACTGTGACACAGTTAAGCCTTTATTTCTTTCAACTGCTCACTTTTAGCTTTTAACAAATAAATCTTTATACTCGAAGCAATAGCCGTCGTTTCACTCATTTTTAAGGGGTGTGTCACGCTTTTAATAGTAATAAAAGCTTCTTCTAACCTTTCTAATCCTAAATTCATTAACATACGAATAAGGTCGCTTTGATTATCAGTAGTTATTAAAATCTTAGCCCGCCTCATAGTTTCCTCAAATTCTTTAGTTTTCCGAAACTTAATAACCTCAGACGCCATATTTCATTTTACCATTTTTTATAAAAAGGACAAGTTTTACAATTATCTTTATTAACTTCTGTAGTTCAATCATTTTTTATTATATTTCCTAGCATTAAACCGCTGAAATACTCACATTCACCAGTATCATAATTGTAAATTGTGTCTGAACAAACAAGACCATCACAACAAATAGTATAAGTATCGTTCATTTGTTGAGTTATCTCAACTTTAAAATTATTCATAACAACTAATAAAAAGCTTAACACAATTATAATAGTTATAATCATTAAAACAATTCCGCCTATTTTAGTTTCAAACCACTGAATCATTTGTTAAACTCGCAATTAGTAAAAGGACAAACATAATACTGATTATGCCCTTTAAAACCTTTTTTTACTAACCTACTATTACAAATAGGACAAACATCTGATTTTTTTAATCCTAGTTTCCAAAGTATTATTTTATAATTCATTTTTTAACTTCCAAAACTCCTTTAATAGCAAACTGAAAACAATGATGATCTTTAACAGGAAAACGAGGATTAACAACGACACCCGCGACACCCTGTAAACGATTAATATTATGACTTAAACTACTGCAAGTAAGATTTAACTCACCCTTTAAATCACTAACCGTAAACCACAAGCCAACGTTCTCAGGCTTATTAACAAACTCAAATATTTCATACTGACCCATTTATAACACCTCAAAAATTTAAGGTTGAACCATTTAAAAATCTTTGAAGAGGTGAGTAAACAACTATTCTTAAACAGTCCAACTTTCTTAATTCCAGTGCTTAGTAATAACACTAGTTCCACCATAAAAGTAAGCGAAAAAACCAATATCTTTAATGAAAACCGACAAGCTACGATCATAATACTTTTGAACGCTTAAAATCCCAAAATCAAAAACAGTAATCATTTTTTAACCTTACTCATTTTTTTAAATAACTTCTTATTCAAACGATCAATAATACTAATTATTTGTTTAAGATCGTATTCATCAATACTAAGAAGTGAATAACAATAACCATTATTTGTATAAAAATGATAACATTCGTCACGTTTAACATACTTTATAGTTCCAAGAAGAAAAACGCTTCTAGTTTGAAAACCAAAAAAATGAAGAATTCCAACACTATAAAGTTTAATACCTTTAATCGTTTTAATCTGAATCATTTGAGTCATGACTTAATAATTATATAACAACTATATAAATGTTTCTAAAATGAACACTTCCAATATAGAAAAGTATATATATAAGTATTGAAAATAAAAGGGATAGGAGGAATATTTATTAAAAATGGAAATAAAAAAACAAGAACAAATAAGCGAGCCAATGATATTCACAACAACAGTAATCGAAACAGGCGACACGCTAAGAGTAACAATACCAAAAAGAGAAGCTAAATTCGGAGGAATAGAAAAAGGCACAACGGTTAAAGTCTGGATTAGAAAAGTTAAAGACGAAGAAAAATAAAAAGAGGTGGAATAAATTGGAATTAATAACAAACGACGAACTAACAACGACAACAGAAGAAATAAATATATGTTATAACTGCGAAAAATACAATCGAATAGGACAGTTTTGCAGCGAAAAAGAAGCACAAACACACGAAACACAAACATGTAATTTATTCGATTTAAAAGCTGAAACAAACTTAAAAACTAAAAGAGAAATCAAAGACGAACACGAAATAAGCGTTATAAGACATCAAATTTATACTTTACTAATAGAAAGAAAAAGAAACGAAGCAACAGAACTAATAGTTAAAGAATTCACAAACAAAAACATTATAAAAGTCACAAGAGACGACAACAAACCAGAATTTTATATTTATCACAAAGGAATATACATTCCTGAAGGAAGAACATATATAGAAGAATATTGCCGAGCCGTATTAAGCAACGCTTACAATACTAACCTATTAAACGAAGTAATATCTAAAATCCAAGCCGATTATAAAGTGGGATTTGACGATTTCTTAAACACAAACTACGAATATGAGTTACCAGTTCAAAACGGTATTTTATGCTTGAAAACTTTAAGCTTAAAACAATTCACCCCCGACAAATACTTTTTTAACAAGTTACCAATAGTTTATGATCCTGACGCTAAGTGTCCTAAGATTAACAAGTTCTTAACAGAAATAACAGTTAATAACACTAACTTATTATATGAAATCTTTGGTTTTTCACTAGTTAAAAAAATGTTTTTAGAAACGACTTTCATGTTTGTGGGCGACGGCTCAAACGGAAAAAGCCAGCTTTTAGAATTGTTCAAACGATTCATAGGCGTAAATAATACTTGCAGCGTCACACTACAACAAATGAAAAGCGAGGACAGTGGTTTAAGAGAGTTACATAATAAAATGTTAAACTTAGCGGGTGATGTAGATAGCACAGCGTTAAAAAACACTGGTATCTTCAAAGAGTTAAGCGGTGGAGACTTAATACAGGCTAAAAGAAAGTTTAAGAGGGATATAACGTTTCAAAACTTCGCTAAAATGATTTTTGCATGTAATGACTTACCAAGAGTTTATGATAACTCAAAAGGTTTTTGGAGGCGTTGGATCTTAATAAACTTTCCTTACGAGTTCATAGATCAGAAGCAATACGAAGTTTTAACAGTTGAAGAAAAGAAGAATAAAAGAATAAAAAAGCCTCGAGTTATAGAAAACATTTTATCAGAAACTGAGTTAAGCGGTTTGTTAAATGAAAGTTTAAAAGGTTTAAAAAACGTTTTTTTAATAAAAGTTTTACTTATAGTAAAAACGCAGATGAAGTTAAAACTGTATGGTTAAGAAAAGCTGATAGTTTCATGGCTTTTTGTCAAGATCATATAGTGGAAAGTTTCGGAAATAAAATCTTAAAAAAAGATATAAAAAGCAACTATTTAATTTATAGAAAAAAGCATAGATTAAGAAGCGTAAGTGATAAGGCAATTAAGCGAATTTTGGAAGATGAATATAGCGTTTCGGAGGTGTTTATTGATGGTTATAGTTACTGGGAAGATGTTGATTTTAAATTATGAAAAAAAGACGAAATGTAAGAAGTGGGGCATTATTCCCAAAGTCTATATAGACACTACTGAGCTGTCTTTTGAGATAATGCCCCACTTCTCATATTTTGAAAAAAGTCTTTATAAACTAGGTCGAGTTCTTTCGGTTTTGGAGGTAAAAAGTGTCACCACGAATAAGTTATAAAAGTAAGATAAAAAGCAAAAAACTAAGTGATTTCACAAAAACAACATTAGAAAATACTGAAAACGAAAAAAACAGGGTTAAAGAAATATTAGTGAATATCAGACATTTAAGGGCTGATCTTTGGATTTTCGAAGCAAAAAGAAATGTTCAACTTGAAGCGTTAAAAAAAACTAGTTATCAGATCAAAATTGTTAAAGAAAAAATTAAGGTTTGGAGTGATCAAATTGCTAGTTTTTAATCTTTCAAAAAGTGAAATAAATCTTATCAAAGATAACCCTAATAAATCACTTAAAGAACTAGGGCTTATTAAGGTTGATTTTAACGCTTTAAAACTTAATCCTAGTAAATCAACGATTAAAACTTTAAAAGTTGTTAAAAAGGTTAATAAGGGCTTTAATAAGACTTTATTAAAGTATAATGAGGTATTAATATGATTAAATCTTTTTTTATTAGAGTTAAAAACTTTTTTGTATGGTTAAAATTCTTTTTTTATTTGTTCATGATTTGGTTTAAATCTTCTTTCGTTGCTAACTTAATAGTTTTTACTTGTTTATTGCTTATATTTGTTATTTTAAGCATTTATTGGTTTATGGTTGGATCTAAGACTCTTGGTTTATTATTTAGTTTTTTAGCTGGTGTTTTGTTACTTCAGTTATTGGTTGGTGATAAGTTATTAGAATTAGTTACTAATTATTTGTCTAAGTAAATGGTTAAAAACTTAATTTATTTAGAATTTTGGTTAGAAGCGGACACCGTTTAAACTAAGTTTTTAACCATACGAGGTTTTTATACTTGTGGTAAAACAATTATAAACATTATTTTCTTCCTAATAAAGTTTTTGCTTTTGCTAGTAGTGTTTTTTTGCTTGCGTATAAGCTTTTGCCCACGCTTAAAGTTTTGCCTTTTTTATATACTAAAGCGTATTTTTTGCCTTTCTTGGTGAATCCGACTAGTTTCTTTTTAGTTGTTAATCGTTTTTTAGTTGTTGTTCTTTTTCTTTTAGCCATTGATAGTTATTTTCCTCCTTTACAATTTAGGTTTAATCTATAAAAAAAATTATTAACTATTCATTTTAGTTTTTTTTGTTCATGAATAGTTTTAACACTGCGAAACCGATTAATGCGATTATGAATATGATTACCCAGTTTTGTGGCTCGCTAATGCCTGTTACGAATGTATCGATTGTAGTGTTTAAGCCTGCTGTTACTCCTGAAATATCTTTGAATTTCAGCATTACAACGCTTAATAATACTATTACTACTCCGATTATACCCCATCCCATGATGTTTTTTTGAAGTGAATCTGTTAAAGCCATGTTGAATCTTTTATACCTCCTTTCCTAAGGTGTGTTTTGAAATTTGATAAAATTAAAAATTTACCACTAAAAAAATTTAATTGTTTAGTGGCTTGCTTCGTTGGATCTTATTAACTATTCATTTTAGTTTTTTTTGTTCATGAATAGTTTTAACACTGCGAAACCGATTAATGCGATTATGAATATGATTACCCAGTTTTGTGGCTCGCTAATGCCTGTTACGAATGTATCGATTGTAGTGTTTAAGCCTGCTGTTACTCCTGAAATATCTTTGAATTTCAGCATTACAACGCTTAATAATACTATTACTACTCCGATTATACCCCATCCCATGATGTTTTTTTGAAGTGAATCTGTTAAAGCCATGTTGAATCTTTTATACCTCCTTTCCTAGGATTTATTTTAGTTGATTAAAGGTTTTAATCTTTGCTTAAAAGTTTTAAGCATTACTTAATGTTTTTAATTATTGTTTAATTCTTTTATAAATATATGCTAACAAAATAAGTTTCGACTTACTTCGTATAAATGGAGTAGGGAGTGAGATTTGACTTATTTTCAATATAGAAAATAATACTAGGAAATATATTTTAGAGTATATAGTTTTCATAATAATATTTATAAACTTCAAAATTCAAAGCTATATTCACCCATGGCTCGAAATTCTAATTCTGACGCCAGAAAGGCTCGCTCAGTTACCATTAAGTATAATAGAGACGGGACTAAAACACGTTTGTTAAACGGAAAAATTGATACTTCTTTTAAACCAAGAACAGGGCGTGCTAGTAAGCCAATTAAAACAAGTGATTTATTAGCGACAACTTCGCCAACTGAAAGCGGAGGAACGGTGACAGTTACTAAAGCGGGTTTGGTTACTGAAAGAGACGCCGCTGGTCGTTTAGTTAGTCGTTATCAAACTAGTGTTTCTAAGGCTGAAAGTTTTAATATTGGAAGATCTAAGATTACTAGAACTGTTCAAAGAGAACTTTCAAGAGCTGACAAGTTAGCTAAGGAGAATCGGGAAGATACTATTAATCGTTTGTTAAAGTCAAAGGTTATAACTGAAAAAGGTAAAGTTAATCTTCGAAATGAACTTAGATTTTTAAAGCGTAGACCAAGCGAAAAGGTCACTTCTAAATTACAAAGTTTATTAACTAGTGCAAGTATAGATAGGTTAAAAAGAGCGAGAGTTATGGGATCTATTTCTAAGCTTGATGATTTGTTTCTTCAAAGACATTTAAAAGATGAAGCTTCGAAAAAAGGAGTTCTTAATATTGCTTTTGGAAAAGGCTCTACACAAAAATTTGATACTTTCCAGAAAAAGGTAGGTCGAAAAATTTTACCTGATGACTTTCGAGAGTTTAAACTCAAAGGTAAAACTCCACTTAGCGCTTTAAGATCTGAAAAGTTAGACGCTGCCGAGGAGAAAACGGCTCGTTTCGTGTTTGGAGCTGAAAAAGAAGTTTTTAAAACTATTCAAGATAAACCTTTTAAACTTCCTTTAGTTGCTTTAGGTGGAGCTGCTTTAGGCTTTGGATCAAGTGCTTTAGCTAGTGTCAGTTCAATAGGCTCAACTGTTGCGAGTGTTGGGGGTAAAATTTTAGGAGTTACTTATTTAGGCGGTAAAATTTACGAGTATAAACAAGCTCCAACGCCTGAACTTAAAGGAGCGGTTTTTTCTAAAGCAGCTTTAGAAATTGGAGCTTTTACAGTTGGCGGAGTTGCTGGCGGACAGTTAGCAATTAAAAAAGGTTTTGAGCCTTTACCTTCTTTAGAGCCTAAGCTTAAATTTGAAACTTTTAAAGCTAATGTTAAAATTAAAGGCGAGGTTAAAGATATTAATTTATTTAAAGGTTTAACTTTTGAACGAGGCGGCTTAAAAGGTCGAGGTGGTGTAGTTGCTGGCGTAACTAAAGGTCGAGGTTTTGGTTTTGGAGTTAGAAAAGTTTCTTTACCTAAAGAAAGTATTATTATTGCTAAGACTCCAGCAGCAGCTAGGATTTTAAGTAAAAGTATTCCTAAAGAATCAAAATTGCAAGCTGACCTAGGTGTAAAACTTTTTAGGACTACTCAGTTTAGTAAGTCTAAGTTTTATAAAGACGCTTTGTATAATTCTAAAATTTTAAAGCGTAAAGATTTAAATATTATTTATGATTTTGCGAGAGGTAAAAATACTTATCTTTATGGCTCGGCTAGTGCTGAGGCTCAAAAGCCAAGCACTATAAGACGTGCTTTTGGAGATATTGATTTACAGTTAGTTTCTAATAATGCTAATTTAGACGCTAAAAGTTTAGCTGTTGTTTTGGGTAAAGGTTTTCGTGTTTCTAAAGCTACGCCGACTTTAATTGAAAAAAAATTAATGGAAAATGGTCTCATGCTGTTGATATTCATAACGCCGACGGTAGTGGTGGCTCGGGTGTTGCTCCTGAACGTATATTCGGGTTTTTCCTTACTCAAAAGCCTTTTAAGGCTGAGGGTATTAAGTTTTCTAAGTTGTCCCGTGAGGGTTTGGCTAAGGGATCGTCTTTATTTACTGGTCGTGTTTCTAAGGAGGGTGATTTCAAGTTTTATCCTGAGGCTCACCGAACTAAAGACATAGCTGATTTTTTCACTACTCAAGAGGTTTTACTTCGTAATAAGGGGTTTAGTTCTTCTAAGATTAGTAAAATGCTTGATCCTTTGAAAAAGTTTTATTCTTCTGCTGAGTTGAGTGGTGGGCGTGTTAAAGTTGAGTTTGTGAGTCCTAAGGTTAAAGTTAAGACTTCTTTAGTTGTTAGTCCTTTACCTTCTAAGTCTCCTAGTTTTAGATTTTATAGTCCTAGTCTTAGTCCTTCAAGGTCACCAAGTCGAAGTCCTAGCAAAAGTCCTAGTCCTTCTAAGTCTCCTAGTCCTAGCCCTAGTCCTAGTCCTTCTAAGTCTCCTAGTCCTAGCAAAAGTCCTAGTCCTTCTAAGTCTCCTAGTCCAAGTCCTAGCTCTAGTCCTAGTCTTAGTCCTTCAAGGTCACCAAGTCGAAGTCCTTCTAAGTCTCCTAGTCCAAGTCCTAGACCAAAACCTCGTCCTCCAATTCCTAGTTTTCCATTATTTAAACTAATAGGAAAATCTTTTAGTTTTAAAAAATCAACATTTAAACCTAAAGTTTTAAAGTTTACCACTACTATTATTAGACCTAAGAAAATAGAAACTAGACTAAAATTATTCACAGGAGCGGAGCTAAGATGAACACATTAGACACTTATAAAGTCCCAAACACGCCACCCTCGGAGCAAAACCTAAGCGATCGGTGGGAACTTGACACAACGCCATGGATAGATAAGATTTATCACGAGTTACTAGGTGAAACTCTCAATCCTGATTCGGGAGTTTGGGAGAAAGACGAGTATAAACAACGATACATGAACGAATTGGGAGCAAGCGCTTTCATTCAAGAAGTTAATAGTCGGGTTAGCTATACACATGCAACTAAGCGAATTAACAGATGATAG
>FUWD013181487.1_pt1 | contig 13032 bp, 12 predicted proteins | sample 1063281 | NCBI WGS metagenome assembly FUWD01 (sample SAMEA79048168, study PRJEB19326) | metagenome | biome: marine
TTTATTTTTCAGTGAAATGGTGGAATACCTTGCATCAAGGCGCCTCAGTTTCCTTAACCAAGGCCCCAGCCATGGCTCAAACCATGCTGTGGGGAATGCTCTTGATGGCTTTATGCTTCTGGATGTACTCAATCGCAGTAGGGTTAATGCGTGTCCGCGCCATCATTTTGGAGCGCGAGGCTCATACTGACTGGGTTAAGCAATTAAACGAGGTGAAGCCTTAATGTGGAATAGTCCAGCTGAATTCTTTGCGATGGGTGGTTATGCACTATATGTATGGTGCAGCTTTGGTGTTTGTGCTTTAGTGCTTTTCTTGGAGCCTTTAGCTGTTCGCGCGCGCCATAAAGCGATCGTTCGTAGACTTCAACGCGAAGTGATGGCGGAGCAGTTTGATCAAAAGGGTGGCAAGTGAAACCAAGACATAAACGGGCAGCCATTATTGTTGGCGCACTCATCGCTATTGGTATTGCAGCAGTACTTATTTTGAATGCTCTTAATAGCAATATTGCTTTATATGTCACGCCTAGCGAAGTGGCTGCTGGCAAATCACCTGCCGGTCAAGTTTTTCGAGTTGGTGGCATGGTCAAAGATGGATCAGTTAAACGAGATGGTTTAACAGTGCACTTTGTTATTACCGACATGGTGAAGGATATTCCCGTGGCCTACACCGGCATCCTTCCGGATTTATTTAAAGAGGGGAAAGGCGCGGTTATTCAAGGTCGCCTTAATCCGGATGGACAATTTGTTGCTAGCGAAGTATTGGCTAAGCATGATGAGAACTATATGCCTCCAGAGGCTAAGCATGCTTTAGAGCAAGCTCAAAAAAACGGAAATAAATAATGATTCCTGAGTTTGGGCATTACGCATTAATCCTCGCTTTATGCATCGCCATTATTCAAGGAATACTCCCATTGGTTGGCGCACATCAAGGTCGTCGCGAATGGATTTTGTTGGCTAGGCCAGCTGCGCAAACGGTTTTCTTTTTGCTCGCCATTGCATTTGTGATTTTGGCCTGGAGTTTTTACGCGAATGATTTTTCTGTCCTCTATGTAGCAGAGCATTCCAACTCACAAATGCCAGTCATTTACCGCTTGGGTGCTGTATGGGGTGGTCATGAAGGCTCTTTATTGCTATGGGTTTTCTTGCTATCGACCTGGACATTCTTAGTGGCCCAGCTTTCCAAGGCGCTCGATGAGTTTATGGTTGCTCGAGTGATTGGTGTCTTGGGCCTGGTTATTACTGGCCTGCTTTTATTTGTTCTGATGACTTCCAATCCTTTTGAGCGACTATTGCCAGCTGCCCAGGATGGACGCTCTCTCAATCCATTGTTACAAGATCCAGGTTTAGTATTTCATCCACCCATGTTGTACATGGGTTACGTTGGTTTCTCAGTAGCATTCGCTTTTGCTATCGCCTCTTTGTTATCTGGCCGCCTCGATGCTGCTTGGGCGCGCTGGTCACGTCCTTGGACAACAGCTGCCTGGGTATTTCTAACGCTCGGTATTGCACTGGGTTCTTGGTGGGCCTATTACGAATTAGGTTGGGGTGGTTGGTGGTTCTGGGATCCCGTTGAGAATGCCTCATTCATTCCATGGCTTGTAGGTACTGCATTGCTCCATTCTTTAGCGGTTACCGAGAAGCGTGGCGGATTCAAGAGTTGGACAGTGTTGTTGGCCATCACTGCTTTCTCACTTTCGCTTCTGGGGACCTTTTTGGTTCGCTCGGGAGTTCTGACTTCAGTTCACGCATTTGCGACCGATCCGAGGCGTGGCATCTTTATTTTGATTTTCTTGGTCTTGGTAGTTGGTTCTTCCTTAACGCTCTATGCTTGGCGCGCTCCCAAAAGCACGCTTGGGGGCAAGTTCAGCTTAACTTCGCGCGAAACCTTTATCTTGCTTGGTAATGTTTTCTTGGTGGTGTCTGCAGCATCCGTGCTATTGGGTACGCTCTACCCCTTGCTGATTGATGCTTTGCATTTAGGAAAGATCTCAGTAGGACCCCCATACTTCAACAGCGTCTTTGTACCCATCATGATTCCTTTACTGGTGCTGATGGGTATTGGACCCTGGACTAGCTGGAAAAACTCCAATCTATTTGATGTGATCAAGCGCTTATGGATTGCGGCATTAGTAGCAGTAATTGCTGCAGCTTTGATTCCATTTGTCATGGGCGAATTTACCTGGCTTAGCAGCCTTGGGTTCTTATTGGCTTTTTGGGTAATTGCTTCAGGCGTTCTGCAGATTATTCGTCAGGCAAAAGCGGGCAAACCAACGCGTTCATTTATTGGAATGCAAGTGGCGCACCTAGGTATAGCGGTGTTCGTGATTGGCGTCACTATGGTGGGCGCTTACCAAGAAGAAAAAGATGTACGCATGCTGGCAGGTGAAAGCGTAAGTGTTGGTGGCTATGACATTCAGCTGAAGAGTGTCAGTGCTGTTCCTGGCCCTAATTACAAAGCAATGCAGGGCACTTTCTTGCTAAGCCGTAATGGGAAGCTCGAAGCCACAATGTACCCAGAAAAGCGCAGCTACTTCTCTTCAACCATGCCAATGACTGAGGCGGCAATTGATGCAGGCCTCACTAGAGATGTTTATGTTTCATTGGGCGAAGAGTTGGAAGACAAGGCATGGGCTGTTCGCGTCTATTACAAGCCTTTTGTTGATTGGATTTGGGGTGGTTGTTTGTTGATGGCATTGGGTGGTGTATTGGCAATGTCGGATAAGCGCTATCGCATGAAGCTGAAGAAAGCTGCAGCATGAAAGCCAAGTTTTTAATTCCACTTCTCTTATTTGTGATTTTGGTTGGATTTTTAGCGGTAGGCTTAAATCGTGATCCCCATGAAGTGCCTTCACCACTGATTGGTAAGCAAGCTCCTGCTTTTGAATTGCCTCAGTTGGCAGATCCTCAAAAAAGTTTTTCTCCTGAAAGTATGAAAGGCAAGCCTTGGATTTTGAATGTATGGGCCTCTTGGTGTGTTGCTTGCCGTGAAGAACATCCCGTTTTAGTTGAATTAGGCAAGTTACAGGTAGCGCCGATTATTGGCTTGGATTACAAAGATAAGCGTGATGACGCTATGGCCATGCTTGCTCGTCAAGGCAATCCTTATGTTTTATCTGCATTTGATGCCAATGGTCGGGTGGGGATTGATTACGGCGTATATGGCGTTCCAGAGACTTATGTGATTGATAAGGCTGGTGTGATCCGGTTTAAACATATTGGCCCAATCACCATGGATCTATTGAATAAGAAGATTATTCCGCTGCTGGGTGAGCTCAAGTGATTTTGAAAAAGTTTCTCTTGCTTATTCTGTCAGCGATTGTGCTTGCTTGTGCAACGAATATTGTCTCTGCTAAAGACGCAGCTCCGCTTGCGGATGATCCTGTCACAGAGCAGCGTCTCATTGCTATTTCAGAAGAAATGCGTTGTCTGGTTTGCCAGAATGAATCTCTTGCAGGTTCGCGCTCTGATTTAGCGAATGATTTGCGCCGAGAAATCCGCGTCCTGATTGTTGAGGGTAAAACCGATGAGCAAATTCGGAGTTTTATGGTGGAGCGTTATGGTGACTTCGTTCTATATCGGCCACCGGTAAAGCCGATTACTTGGCTTCTATGGATAGGCCCCTTTGTTATTTTGCTTGCAGGCATTATTGGCTTAATGATATATCTACGCCGCAGAAATCAAAGTGTGCCGAGTACTACGCTATCCGCTGAGGATAACCGTCGTATTGATGCACTACTTCAGGATGCAAAATCCAGCTCAACAGAAAATGCACATGACTAGTTTTTTAATACCCGCTCTCCTTTTGTTGATCTTGGTTCTGGTTCTATTGCTGCGCCCATTATTTTTTCCGGCAAAGGACTCTGCAACTTCGCGTCGTCAGATGAATGCCGCCATCTACAAGGAAGAGCTTGATAAGCTCGAGGCTGATCGTCTAGCGGGCATTGTTGATGCAGATAATTATGAGCAGGCACACGCAGAAATGCGTCAGCGTCTTTTTCAGGATACAGATGAAGCAGATGATCTGGCGGTATTAGGCTCTCCCAAGAAAACGATTATTGGAATTTGCCTTTTTGTAGTTCTACTTTCAGCGGGCTTTTATTTCTACCTTGGAGATGCGCCTCGGATTGCTGAAAAGAACGCAGAAAAGCCCATGACTCAAGAGTCAGTTGAAAAGATGATTGTGGAGTTTGCTGCCAAGATGGAGAAGGAGCCGGATAACCTCAAGGGTTGGGCTATGTTGGCACGCTCTTATCGGATTCTGGGTCGCAATGCTGAGGCTGCAAAAGCCTATGCTCACGCAGGATCCTTTGTGGATTCCGAACCACAATTATTGGCAGACTATGCTGATGTATTGGCCGCAAATGCGGATGGTAATTTTGCGGGTAAGCCACAACAACTGATTAATAAAGCTTTAGCACTAGATCCCAATAATCTTTTGGCTCTATGGCTTTCAGGAACTGCTGCATTTAATGCGCAAAACTACAAAGTTGCGGTGCAGTCTTGGGAAAAACTAGCAAAGCAACTGCCCCCTGAAGCCGATGAGGCACGCGCAATTGCAGCATCTATTGCTGAAGCGCGCAATAAGGGAGGGCTTGCACCAGCCAGCGCACCGATGATCAGCAGTCAAGGTGTGAGTGGGCAGGTGGGGATAGCGTCTGCACTTCAATCCAAAATCAAAGCGGGCGATGTTTTGATGGTGATTGCTCGAAAACCTGGCGAGCGTATGCCAGTAGCGGTTCTCAAAACTCCAGTGACTACTTTCCCAGTTAGCTTCGTTCTCAATGATTCTTTGGCAATGAGCCCGAACGCACTGATTTCTCAGTTGCCCGAAGTATCGGTTGAAGTGCGCATCTCTAAAACAGGAATGGCGATGCCAGAGTCTGGAGACTTGATATCTGCACCGCAAACAATCAAAGTTGGCACTACCAATGCCCGTTTATTAATTGATCAAGTTAGGCCTTAATTAGCCCCGGCCAACAAATGGCATATTGGTTGCCATGATGGTCATCGAGAGAATATTGCTTTCTAGAGGCAGCTGAGCCATGTGTAGGACGGCTTGCCCAACATGATCTACATCCATGAGTGGCTCCACCTTTTTTGAGCCATCGGGTTGCAGAATTCCAGCCGCCATCGGGATAGTCATTTCAGTGCCCGCATTACCAATATCAATTTGACCGCAGGCAATATTGAATGGGCGTCCATCCAAGGCAATAGATTTAGTTAAACCGGTAATAGCATGCTTGGTAGCTGTATACGGCGCAGACATGGGACGAGGTGCATGCGCTGATATAGAGCCATTGTTGATGATTCGGCCACCTTGAGGTGATTGCGCCTTCATCATGCGGATGGCCTCTTGTGAGCAAAGGAATGCGCCGCAGAGGTTGGCATTGACGACATTCATCCATTGTTCGTAACTAAGATCTTCCATAGGAATTGCTGGGGCACCCATACCGGCATTATTAAAGAGCACATCAATGCGACCAAATTGTGTGTGGATTTGTGAGAATAGGTGCTTTACTTGCTCTGGCTTGCCTACATCACAAGTAACTGCCAGGCTATCTTGCTTGCTTCCGCCAATGTCTTGGATGGCTTGATTGAGTTTTTCAATATTTCTACCGGTTAGGACGACGCGAAATCCTCCCTGCAAAAGCGCTTTTGCCGCAGCCTTGCCGATGCCCGTTCCAGCCCCTGTAACTAGGGCTACTTTGTTGAGGTTTGAGTCCATTGAAATCCTAATAGTTTTCTGAAAACCCCCATCTTATCCCGAAACAATTTGAATGAATTCATTCTGCTCTTGATGCCAAGGCTCGGGGCATAATGGCAAAAACAAGAGAACTCTTATGGACTTCATACGCAAAAATATCTACAACCCAATAGCAGTTGGCATTGCCTTTTTAATTCTAGTTGCCATATTGTTTGCAACGCTTTGGGTGTTGGTGCCGCCTCCACCCCGCTCGATTGAATTGGCAACCGGTTTTCCTACTGGCCTGTATCAGCAGTTTGGTGAAAAACTTCAAGCAGAGCTTGCTGAGGAGGGGATTTCTTTGCGACTTCGAACTACTGGTGGCACAAGCGATAACTTAGCCTTATTGGGTGATCCAAATTCAGGTGTTGATTTTGCGATGGTGCAAGGTGGTGTAGCTGACTTGTCTAAGCACCCCAGCTTTGTTTCAATAGCGGGGGTTTTTTATGAGCCAGTATGGGTTTGGTATCGAGAGTCTAGCTTTCCAAATGAATCTGGAAAATTAGGATTGCTAAGTCAATTAAAAGGTAAGCGTGTTTCAATTGGAAATGAGGGAAGTGGAACTCTATCCCTTGCATCCCAATTGCTAGATGCAAGTGGATTAAGTTTGACGGATGTACGTGCAGAGAAACTCAAGCCACTTGAAGCGCTTGATAAGTTTAAAAAAGGTGAGTTAGATGCTGTTTTTTTGGTAAGTGCCGCTGAAGCTCCTTTAGTTAAGAATTTTTATGAAACCCCTGGCATTCGCTTGATGAATTTCGAGCAGGCTGATGCCTATGTACATTTATTTCCTTTTCTCTCAAAGGTGACAGTCCCTCGTGGAGTCGTTAGTATTGCGTACGATCTTCCGCGTCAGGATATACGGGTGTTGGCCGCTACAGCAACCTTGGTGGGGAAGGATGATGTGAGTCCTGCTTTAGTAACTTTATTGCTTGGCGATACATACGACATTTTAAAAACGTATTCGTATTTGCAAAAGCCGGGAGAGTTTCCATCTGGCGCAGGGCTAGATTTTCCTTTGCACGTAGATGCTGAAATTTACTTAAAAGATGGACCCTCTTTCTTGCATCGCCATCTACCATTCTGGACTGCAGTCTGGATTGGACGCTTCGCAAAAATTGTGATTCCGCTATTAGTCATTTTGATTCCTTTATTTACTTATATTCCTGCGGCTAAAAATTTACTATTGCGACTCAAGCTATCGCAGGTATATGAAGAGTTAAAGGTAATAGAGAGAAATGCTTCTAACCCAGCTTTAAAGGAAAAGAACTTTAAGGAGTTGGAGGATATTGAGAGAAGGGTGGGGAACATCAAAGTCTCCATGCTCGATGCCAAAGAGCTGTATGACTTGAAGGGTCATGTGGGGGAAGTACGCGGTCGCTTGAATTTGCACCCCTGATTTTTGGTAAACGCCTAAAATAAGCTTATGACCCTCTCAAGCCTGTCGCCACCACTTACACCTCTTAAAGAGTTAGCAAATTCTCTTCGGGGTGATGGCTTTGCGATCGTCTCTGCGAGAGATGTTGCGCAAATAGCGCATGTCGATCTTGATCAATTACAAGATCTCACCCAGTTTTGGGAAGAGTTACCGCGAGACCCTTATCTTAGAGATGGGGGGCGTTATCGTTTTCGCCGCCATTCTAGTTTTGAGATCAAAGGCGACTCTCTGACCATGGTGCCTCATCGTGCTCATTGGCAGTCCGTGGACTACAACGCATTACATGGTGGCATAGAGCGCTGGTTTGAGCCTTCCCAGGCCCAGCTCACAAGCAATCCTGCCTGGCAATCTCTTTTGCTGGGATTGGCCCATGTTCTCAATGGTGTCAAGCAAGTAAATACCTGGTTTGTTGAGGCGCACCAATTTAGGATTGATACAACCGATGGAATTGGGCGACCAACTCCTGAGGGGGCGCACCGCGATGGTGTAGATTTTGTGGCTGTATTTTTACTCAATCGAGTTGGTATCAAGGGTGGTGAGACTCGTATCTTTGATGCGACTGGTTCTGCTGGCTTAAGATTTACGCTATCTGAGCCTTGGTCTTTATTGCTCATGAATGATGAAAGAATGATTCATGAATCTACTCCCATTCAGCCTTTAGGACCACACGGGTTTAGGGATACTCTGGTGCTCACCTTCCGCTCAAATGGATTCCAGGATTCACCTAATCGTAGTAAGCAGTAAACCCTTATGCGTTTTAAACCTACCGGCTACACACCTTTTATGCTCATGGCGCAAACTTGTGCGCTTCTGGGCTTTGCCTGCTATGCAGTAGTGCTAACCACTCTGCAGGATGAATGGCAGCTCAGTAATTTACAGTCCGGACTGATTGCGAGTGCCTTCTTCTTTGGTTACATGCTGATGGTCCCATTAGCAACGGCACTCACAGATCGCGTTGACGCAAAAAAAGTTTATCTAATAGGCGGTCTTTCCGCGACTTGTGGCTTGCTAGGTATGAGTCTTTTTGCCTACAACTTCTTGACAGCCTTGATCTTTATGGCTCTTAATGGCGCTGGTTTAGCTGGCACTTATATGCCCGGCTTAAAAATTCTATCTGATCGTATTAAGACAGGTGAATTGAGTCGCCACATTGCCTTCTATACAGCTTTTTTTGGCATTGGCACTGGTTTCTCTTACCTCTGCTCAGGTTGGATTTTGGATGGTTTAGGTTGGCGCTATGTTTTCGGAATTATTGCCTTGGGCCCATTCACCGCTTTTTTGATTGTGCTTCTATTTATTCCTGCGCTCACCCATGAAAAATGGCATGGCCCAATACGGATTCGATTGCACGATATTTTTCCGGTTGAGAAATGGCGCTTGGTCTTGCAAGATAAAACAGCTTCAGGTTTTATTTTTGGTTACACCGTGCACTCGATAGAGTTGTTTGCTTCTCGCAGTTGGATAGTAGCTTTTTTTGGTTTCTGTGCGATTGTGACGGGCAACCCTTTTTTATTGACTGCTACTACCCTTGCTGGAGTGATTAATTTTTTTGGCGTTCCGGCATCCATCATAGGAAACGAGATTGCCCTAAGAATAGGACGTCAAAAATGGATCTTCTTTGTCATGCTATCTAGCGCAGCATGTGGAGTGGCGCTGGCCTCTTCAACCGGACAATCTTGGTGGTTGATTGTTGCTTTGGCACTAGGGCACACTATTTTTATCATGGCTGATTCCGCTACTTTGACAGCTGGTTTAGTGGTTAGCGCTCAAGAAAATATTAAAGGTGCTGCAATGGGCCTTCACTCCTTAATGGGTTTTGGGGGTGGCTTATTGGGCCCAGCTATTTTTGGTTTTGTACTCGATTTAACCGGGTCACGCGCATCGCAAATGTCTTGGGTTTGGGCTTATGCCGCTGTAGTAGTCTGGGGCGTTCTGTTTGTTCTTTACGAGCGACGTAATGGTTGGGTCAGTAAGCCTCTAACCCGTAATTAATGATTCATTTATGAACTCTAGCTTGCCAAGCAATAGCTGTTATCACTGTGGAAGCTTCATTCTTCCTGGCGACTCATATGAGCTTGAGCTGAGTGGTATTAATAGAAAATTCTGTTGTGCTGGTTGTATGGCTATTGCACAAACCATCCACGGCGAAGGGCTTGAGGTCTTTTATGCACGCCGTGCCCAGTCAAGTGATAAGCCTGCAGCTTACCTTGCCTCAAATGAAATTCCCGATAGCCTTGCCCCCTATGATGACCCCTCTTTGCTTGGTCGCTACACCCGATCCAGTGGTGAGGAGGGGAATCTAGAGACAACCTTAAGACTCGAGAAGATTCGATGTGCTGCTTGTGTCTGGTTGTGTGAGCAGCATTTGCGACGCATCCCGGGCGTGAAGGATGTGCAGATTAATTATGTGAGCCAAAAAGTAAAGGCAGAATTTTCACCTGAGCAAACTAGCTTAGCCCGTTTGCTATTTGAGGTGGAGCGCATTGGTTATGAGGCTTGGCCTTTTGAGCCTTCCCTTTCAATTGAAAAGTCCAAAAAAGAACGCCGTCAATTGCTCACGCGGCTTGGAGTTGCACTGCTGGGCATGATGCAAGTCATGATGTATGCATGGCCAACTTACGTCGGTGATAGTGACATCACTGCCGAATATGATCTTTTATTAGGCTGGACCAGTTGGGCCCTCACTGTTCCGGTGATGGTCTATTCGGCTGCTCCTATTTTTCAGGCCGCTTGGCGCAGCATTGCATCATTTCGTCAGACGCATATGTTGGGCATGGACGTTCCGATTGCCTTGGCTTTAGCTCTAGCATTCTCTGCTGGTACGGTGAATCTCGCGACTGGTTCAGGGCAGGGATACTTTGATTCCATCACAATGTTTGTTGCCTTTATTTTGGCTGCTCGCTATGTAGAGTTATTGGCGCGTCAAGATGCGCAGGGTGGAGCAGAGGCTTTGGCAAAACAGTTGCCAGCCACTTGTGAGAGGGTGCCAAACTATCCTGCATCTCAGCAGGTGGAAATTGTTCCTGTAATTAATTGCAACCCTGGCGAGGTTCTACGTATTTCACCAGGAGATGTTGTACCGGCTGATGGCATTTTGATCGAGTATGAGAGTGCTCTAGATGAGTCGCTGCTGACAGGTGAATCCAAGCCGATTGATAAGAGGATTGGTGATCGCGTTTATGCGGGCACTCATAATATTTTGAATCCCCTGCTCATGAGAATCGATGCAGTAGGGCAATCCACCCGCATTGCAGGTATTGCCTCGCTATTGGATCAGGCATTGCAGGCCAAGCCTTTGATGGTAAGTCTCGCAGAAAAGTGGGCTGGATATTTTGTCGGCTTTTTATTGATCGCTGCTTTTCTGTCTTCGGCGATTTGGTGGTACGTCGACCCTAGCAGAGCTTGGACAGTATTAGTTTCTGTACTAGTGGCTAGTTGTCCCTGTGCTTTATCTCTTGCAGTACCAACGGCGATGGCTGCAGCCCAAGGCGCTGTCACAAAACTGGGCTTGTTAATTGTGCGTGGTCACGTACTCGAAGGTTTGGTCAAATCTACTGACTTGGTGCTCGATAAAACTGGCACGCTCACTATGGGTCAACCAGAATTAAAAGAAATTCTGATTGCTCGTCCAGAGTTTTCGAGAGCAGATGTTCTCAGCTTAGCTGCGTCAATGGAGGCAGGTCAAAAACATCCTCTTGCACTTTCTTTATTGCGCGCTGCAGATGCTGAAAATTGCCCCTTGTTCAGCTTGCCCGAGCCAATCATCAATCAGTTGGGTAAAGGGCTTAGCTCGGGGGTCTATCGATTGGGAAGCGCCGCTTGGGTGGGCGCTCAACAGATTGCGCAAGAAGGGCAGTATGGTCAAGTCCACTTGGCGGATGACAAAGGATTAATTGCGAGCTTTCTATTTCTCGATACGCCAAGGCCGGGTCTTGAAAAACTATTAGCTGCTGCAAAATCTCGCAAGATTACTGTGCATTTAGTTTCTGGGGATGACCCAGCTACAGTGGCGTGGTGGGCACATCAAGTTGGCATTGATAATTTCAAAGGGGCTTGTTCTCCAGAGGAAAAATATCATTACATTGAGGGCCTGCAAAATGAAGGCCGTTTTGTTTGGGCAATTGGTGACGGCATTAACGATGCTCCTTTGTTGGCTAGGGCTGATGTCTCTATTGCTGTTGGTGCGGGTGCGCCACTTGCTACAGCAGGCGCAGATGCGATTTTGACGGCAAGCTCTTTGGCCCCCTTGGCCAAATCTTTGTTGCTGGCTGATAAAACCCAGCTGATTATTAAAGAAAACTTGATCTGGGCCTTGGTTTACAACTTGCTGGCGATTCCAGCCGCCATGATGGGCTGGGTCAACCCCTGGGTTGCAGGTATCGGCATGTCACTTTCCTCCTTGGCGGTTACATTGAATGCCTGGCGTCTCAGAAAGGCCTAGACTAGAGGTATGGAAAGCCTTTTTCTCTTAATCCCCATTTCTTTGCTATTAATTGGCCTTTTGGCCTGGATTTTCTATTGGTCAGTGAAGGCGGGGCAGTTTGACGATTTAGAGGGTCCTGGTGAGGCCATTTTGATGGATGATGATACACCTCAGTCTAAAAATGTTAGTGAACACTATCAAAAATAGCTATATTTTTTAAATAGTTAGCTAATACACTCAAAAAAGCAGAGTTGTAATAAGCATAAATGCACGCATCCTTTTTGACATAGATCAAAACACCTTCTTAGGCTTACTTTGATAATAGTCCCAGTCTATTTGGATTATGTCGCTGTTTGGTCACAAAAAAGGAGAAACCATGGGACTTACCGTGGGGAACAATCAAGATACCTTCAATTACAAGGTTGTCAGCCAATTTGCCATCGTTACGGTACTTTGGGGAATTGTGGGCATGCTCGTGGGGGTTATCCTCGCTGCGCAGCTCATTTGGCCTGATATCACTTTTAATATTCCATGGTTGAGTTACGGTCGCTTACGTCCCTTGCATACCAATGCAGTGATTTTTGCCTTCGGTGGATCGGCATTGTTTGCAACTTCTTATTATGTTGTACAGCGCACGAGTCAGGCTCGACTCTTTTGTGACAAGCTAGCTGCATTTACCTTTTGGGGTTGGCAATTAGTAATCGTATTAGCTGCTGTTACTTTGCCTCTCGGCTTTTCAACTTCAAAAGAGTACGCAGAACTTGAGTGGCCAATTGATATCCTCATTACTTTGGTTTGGGTTGCCTATGCAGTAGTATTTTTTGGCACCATCATGAAACGCAAAACGAAGCATATTTATGTTTCTAACTGGTTCTTTGGTGCGTACATTCTTACCATTGCCATTCTGCATATCTTTAATAATTTAGAGATGCCGGCAACGATGTGGAAGTCTTATTCCGCTTATGCAGGCGTACAAGATGCGATGGTTCAGTGGTGGTATGGTCACAATGCGGTTGGCTTCTTCTTGACTACCAGCTTCTTGGGCATGATGTACTACTTCATTCCAAAGCAGGCTGATCGCCCGATTTATTCATATCGTCTGTCCATTGTTCACTTCTGGGCCTTGAACTTTACCTATATGTGGGCAGGTCCTCACCACTTGCAACATACTTCATTGCCTGACTGGACTCAGTCACTAGGCACTGTTTTCTCATTGATTTTGTTGGCTCCATCATGGGGTGGCATGATCAACGGCATCATGACTTTATCTGGCGCTTGGTACAAATTACGCCAAGATCCAATTCTCAAATTCTTAGTGGTGGCATTGTCTTTCTACGGTATGTCTACGTTTGAAGGCTCAATGATGTCTATTAAGACTGTAAACAGCTTGTCACACTATACAGACTGGACTATTGGTCACGTTCACTC
>FUWD013429834.1_pt8 | contig 13021 bp, 9 predicted proteins | sample 1063281 | NCBI WGS metagenome assembly FUWD01 (sample SAMEA79048168, study PRJEB19326) | metagenome | biome: marine
CATTTAATGGAAACAGGCTTATCAAACTACTGGGGTTACAACACTCTCGGCTTTTTCGCTCCGCATGCTGACTATGCAAGCTCACCCGGAAATCAAATCGACGACTTTAAGTTCATGGTTAAGGAGCTTCACTCTGCAGGAATCGAGGTAATCCTTGACGTTGTTTACAACCACACCGCCGAAGGTGGGACGCTGGGTCCGAGTCTTTCGTTTAAAGGGATAAACAATAGAGATTTCTACCGACTAACTGATACCGGTGACTACGTCAACTTTGCCGGTTGTGGCAATACGATCAACGCTGCTCAGCCTCAAGCACTTCAACTAATTATGGACTCCCTGCGCTATTGGGTGAGTGAAATGCATGTTGACGGATTCCGCTTTGACTTAGCGTCAACACTCGCACGGTCATTTCATGAAGTTGACATGTTGGGCAATTTCCTCACCACGATCGCGCAGGATCCAATTCTGCGCCGTTCAAAACTCATTGCGGAACCGTGGGATGTCGGGCCCGGTGGTTACCAAGTTGGCTCTTTCCCACCGCTGTGGAGTGAGTGGAACGACAAGTACCGTGATGATGTCCGAGATTTCTGGCGTGGTGAAAGCGGGATTGCAGGAATCGGCTGGAGGCTTTCGGGCTCACAAGACCTCTACGGTGGCCCTGGCACAGATCCTTACACATCAATTAACTTCATAACCGCCCATGACGGCTTCACTTTGTTGGACCTTGTGAGTTTCAACGAAAAACACAATGAAGCAAATTTAGAGCAGAATCGGGATGGCACTGATAACAATCGGTCCTACAATTTTGGAGTTGAAGGCCCATCGCAGGATCCCGAAATTCTCACTACTCGCGCTCGCATGGTTCGAAACTTCCTCGCAACTCTCTTCCTGTCCGGGGGTGTTCCCATGATTACCTCGGGCGACGAACTTCACAAAACACAACAGGGGAACAACAATGTCTACTGTCAGGACAATCACCTTGCGTGGCTGGACTGGGATCTAGACCAGCAGGACTGGGATCTCGTGGATTTCGTTGCGACCATGGCTCATATTCGACGCTCTCACCCGATGCTGCGTCCCTTGGATTTCTACCATGGTGAGCCAAACTTCGCTGGAGGCCCTAAAGACCTCGCATGGTTTGGGCCTGATTCCGTAGAAATTTCCGACTGGCATCTGGGCGAAAACAACTCACTCGGCATGTTCCTTTCTCCGAGTGATACAGCCACAGAGAGCCTCCTCGCCATTTTTCACACCGGGAGCGAGCCCGTGGAATTCATACTTCCCGGCGCTCCATATGCACTGACCTATGTGGCGATCTTGGACACCTTCGCAACAAACGGGCAACCGAGCGAACAGATTTACCACGCAGGTGAGGCATTGGTATGCCAGCCTCGATCAACCTACGTTCTCACGGCACAGACTCACGTAACAGACATAGTCGCCTGACTAGTCATCAGCGCAGGGCTAATGTTTAGCGCAGGGGGTAATCTGTCAGTAAGCCTTGTGAGTCAGCACCAGGGACAACTTGCAGTCCCAATTCGGAACGGTTGATCAAGCCGTGATGCTCCGGCATGATTCGAACCGAAAAGCCGACTGATCCACTCTCCATGAGTGTGATCACTCCTTGGTACTGCCACCGATTATTTCCCAAATCCTTGGGATTACGAAACGAAACCGATCTTGGTTTCAGAATTTGGTCGTATTCTCCCGTTGGCCCAGTGATCACACTGAGATCGATATTGCCCGGTCCGATTTCACCCAGCATTACGTAAACGCTGACATGGAGTTGGGAACCCACATGTGTAACACCCTGCTCACCTGAAACTTCAACGTGTTCGATTCGTATTTCATTCCAGCGAGGAATTATCCAAGACTTCCACTCGGCCATCTCTTTTGCTAGCGCATACGAGTCAGCACATGCACGCTGACCGCTTTCGGCTGCAGGGGCATACAGGCGCTCAACGTACTCGCGCACCATTCGGGTCGCGAGAACTTTCGGTCCGGTAAATTTCATGGTGTGTCGCATCATGGCAACCCATTCAAGTGGAACACCGTCGTCGTCACGGCGGTAAAAAGTGGGCGCAACTCGAGACTCAATCAATGAGTACAGAGCTTCTGCTTCTAAAGCGTCACGCTTCTCAGCGTCGTAAATCAAATCCGCTGAAGGAATCGCCCAGCCATTATTTCCGTCAAACCATTCGTCCCACCACCCGTCCATGATCGACAGGTTCAGTCCGGCGTTGAGCGCGGCCTTCATGCCAGATGTCCCACTTGCTTCTAGCGGCCTAATGGGGTTGTTGAGCCACACGTCACAACCCGGGTACAGGGTCGTTGCCATTTCAATTTCATAGTTCGGTAGGAAAACGATTCGATCTCGAACATCACTTTCATCGGCGAATTGCACGAGTTGCTGGATTAGTGCCTTTCCACCTTCATCCGCTGGGTGAGCCTTTCCTGCAATCACAAGTTGGACCGGATGCACAGGATGCGTGAGTAGTCCGCGAAGTCTCTCCGGGTCACGCAACATCAATGTGAGTCGCTTGTACGAAGGCACTCGACGGGCAAAGCCAATAGTAAGAACATCAGGGTCGAGTGCGGAATCAACCCAGTCAAGTTCCACGGCTGTTTTGCCTCGAGCAAGCCATGCACGCTTAACCCGCCTGCGGGCCATATCTACTAATTCTGTTCGCATTTCACGTTTGGCATGCCAAAGGTCGGATTCGGGTATCTCATCAATGCGCTCCCATATTTCATCGGGGCTAGTGATCCCTATCTGCTTCTTTGCCAGAGCAAAGATTTTTGGGGAAACCCATGTTGGGGCGTGCACTCCGTTCGTGATCGAAGTGATGGGAATATCTGAATTGTCAAAACCTGGCCAAAGGTTCGAGAACATGTCGCGCGAGACTTCCCCATGCAGCAGGCTCACACCATTGGCGCGACCGGCGAGCGCGAATCCCATCATGGCCATATTGAAGAATTCGCCATTAGGTTCTAAGCCCAGCGCCATAATCGAATCCACGGGCATGTGGGAAATTGATCCCTCGCCGGTAAAGCAATTCCTAATCAGTTCAGCGGGAAAGCGATCAATCCCAGCTGAGACGGGTGTATGTGTTGTAAAGACCGTGCTTGCGCGAGTTGCTTCAAGTGCCTGCGCAAAGTTCAGGCCCTCGTAGCCTTGGATAAGTTCGCGCATTCGTTCGATGCCTAGGAAGCCAGCATGTCCTTCATTTGTATGGAAAACATTCGGAGCCGGCACCTTCGCTATGCGTGTATAGGCGCGCAGCGCACGAACGCCGCCAACACCTAAGAGGAGTTCCTGGGTCAGTCGATCCTCAACTCCACCTCCATAAAGCCGATCCGTCACTCCCCTACGCGTTGAGTCGTTGGATTCCACATCAGAGTCGAGTAGAAGCAACGGGACACGACCAACATGGGCAACCCACACCTGTGCAAACAGTTTTTCACCATGTGGAAGGGAAATTGAAATCAGGGTTGGTTCGCCCGTTTCTTCTCGCAGCAGGGTGACTGGACTGGCCTCTGGACTGGTTACCGGGTATTCCTCTAATTGCCAGCCATCCAAGCTAAGTGATTGGTGGAAATACCCTGATCGGTAAAACAAGCCGATTCCTGTTATTGGAACACCCAGATCACTGGCACTTTTAAGGTGGTCCCCCGCCAGGATCCCTAACCCACCTGAATACTGCGGAAGCGCGGCCGTAACTCCAAATTCGGGGGAAAAATACGCAATTCCCGTGATGCATGATGAAGCCGATTCCGCGCGTACTTGCTCACTAAACCAACTGCTTTCCTTGAGGTAATCCTGTAATTCCGAGTACCTGTCATTGACCCCCTGCACGAAAGCTGAGTCTGCCGCCAATTCAGCTAGGCGCTGCGAGCTTGTTGCAGCCAGGAGGGCGAGCGGATTAGGGTCACGGTCCCAAATTTCACTGTCAATGGCTCTGAAGAGTTCACGTGTTGGGGTGTCCCAGGACCAATGGAGGTTTATGGCTAACTCGTGTAAATGCCCCAGTTCTTCTGGTAAGACATTTCGGACCATGATTCGTTTCAATGCGCGCACTGGCCGAATCTATCGGTTCCAATGCTCAAGAATGCAAGCGTATACATTGAACATCGGAAATCTGGGGCGCAGCACCACTACCCTTAAGCCATGGCTCGTACTTCACTTTCGCAATCAACGGCTTCAATCCCGTCAGCGGAACCGGTCCCCGCCAGCCGATTTACGGTATTTGACGTGTCTCCGGTTGTTGAATGTGGACGGCTCCCTGCCAAAGCTGTTGTTGGAGAGATTGTGCCAATTTCGGCGACCGCATTTCGTGAAGGCCACGATCGTTTAGGTGTTGAACTCCTGCTAACAGACCCACAGGGAAATCTTGTGGGCCCTTTTCACATGCCAACCCATGGTGAGAGTGACCGCTTTAGCGCGAATGTCACGGCAACCACCATGGGTTTATGGAGTTTTGAAATTTCCGCCTGGAACGATCCAATTAACACATGGCGGCACCGAGCCGAGATCAAAATTCCAGCTGGGTTGGATACTGATCTGGAGTTGAGCGAAGGGGCACTTCTACTCGAGAAGGTGTTGGCGCAGATTGCCAATCATGAGCATGGAATCAATGAGTCTGACATCTCACAGGAATCAGCCACGTTGGCACTAGAGAACGCGATCTCGACTATCCGCAATGAATCTCTACCAGCGAGTGTCAGGTATGCAGCAGCAACTGATTCAGCCATCACACAGATTCTTGTTGCACATCCACTTCGCGAAAATGCAACATTGCACGGCCCTTGGCCACTACTCGTTGAGCGCAGACGTGCCCTTGTCGGCGCGTGGTACGAGTTTTTTCCCCGCAGCGAAGGAGCGACGCTGAAGCCTCTCAAGTCCGGCACTTTTGCCAGCGCCAAGAAGGCTCTTCCTCGAATTGCCGAAATGGGCTTCGATGTGGTTTACCTCCCGCCGATTCATCCAATCGGTGAAGTTAATCGAAAGGGACCCAACAACACCCTTACCCCAACCGCTGAGGACCCTGGCTCACCGTGGGCAATTGGCTCGGTCCTTGGCGGTCATGACAGTGTGCATCCGGAGTTGGGGACCCTCAAAGACTTTATCGGATTTGTTAAGGCTGCGAAAAAGTTAGATTTGGAAATCGCCTTGGATCTGGCGCTTCAGGCGGCTCCGGATCACCCATGGGTAACGAGTAACCCAGAGTGGTTTACTCATCGAGCCGACGGAAGCGTCGCCTATGCGGAAAATCCACCCAAGAAATATCAAGACATTTACCCGTTGAACTTTGATAACGATCCCGAGGGCCTCTACCGCGAGGTTGAGCGGATCGTTCTTTTTTGGATTCAGACCGGTGTATCTATTTTTCGGGTCGACAACCCGCATACAAAACCCGTATGGGTATGGGAACGGCTCATCAGGTCAATCAATTCCCAGTATCCGAACGTGGTCTTTTTGGCAGAGGCATTCACCCGCGAACCCATGATGCGGGCGCTGGCGCAAGTCGGGTTCCAGCAGTCATACACCTACTTCACTTGGAAGAACTCCAAGTGGGAACTAGAGGAATACCTCTCCGAACTTTCCGGGCCGAAAGCTGCCTACATGAGACCAAACCTGTTCACCAATACTCCAGATATTCTTCACTCGTATCTGCAATCGGGGATGCCTGCGGCATTTGCTATCAGAGTTACGCTCGCGGCAACCCTTTCTCCCACCTACGGAATCTATAGCGGCTTCGAACTTTACGAACATGTCGCACTGCGCCCTGGCAGTGAGGAATACCTTGATACCGAGAAGTTCCAATTGCGACCCCGAGATTGGGCACTCGCCCAGAAGCAAGGCCGCTCACTCACCCCTTACATCACCATATTGAATGAGATTCGGCGCAGCAGCCCTGCCTTGCAGGAACTCCGCACCCTGCGGTTCCATGAGAGTGACTCTCCTGACGTGATCGCTTTCTCCAAACGTGGCGGTGAACACGGAGAAGACGTTATTTTGGTGGTCTGCAACACAGATCCTTACAATGAACACTCTACGACTGTTCATTGGGACATGCCCGAACTCGGACTTCGGTGGGGCGATCAATTTGCCGTAACGGACTACATCACAGGTGCCACGTGGCGATGGACCGAGAACACTTTTGTCAAATTGAGTCCTTATGGCGATGTTGCACACATTGCAAAAATAGTGACTCCCGTTGAACCACTAACAATTTACTCAACTTCTGACCACATAATTGAAAAGAACTGACAGCGTGAATCCATTACATCAAGAATTTGAGCGACTCCTCAACGGATCTCACTTCAATCCGCATTCGATCCTAGGACGCCACATTGAAGACAATTATGTGGTAATCCGAACACTAAAATCCCATGCATTAGGCGTTGATGTAAAACTCTCTGACGTCATTTACCCAATGACACCTGAGATCCCAGGCGTGTGGTCCGTTCGACTCCCCATAACTGAAGTCAATTCATCACATTACCTTTTTGTCACACGCTACGAGACTGGAACTTTTTCCAGTCATGACGCTTATGCCTTTCTCCCTACGCTGGGAGAAATTGATCTCCACTTGATCGGCGAAGGTAGGCACGAACAGCTATGGCAGGTTCTCGGTGCACACCCGAGGGTCATCTCGGATGGCGAAGTTGCGGTTTCCGGAACGGCGTTTTCAGTGTGGGCACCCAATGCTCACGGGGTCCGCGTGGTGGGGGAATTCAATTTTTGGGATGGTTCAGCACACCCCATGCGTTCCCTCGGAGCAACGGGCGTCTGGGAACTCTTCATTCCAGGCGTGCCCTCGGGAACCGCCTACAAATTCAGCATCTTAGATTCAACAGGGAAGTGGGTCATGAAAGCCGATCCCATGGCCTTCGCCGCCGAAGTTCCACCAGCAACTGCTTCAATTGTTTATGAATCCAGCTACCAGTGGACCGACACTGCGTGGATCGATAGACGCGCGAGTCACAATCCACACCTTCTTCCCATGACAACATACGAGGTTCACTTAGGTTCGTGGCGAGTTGGCTTGGACTACCTCGCCATGGCAGACGAACTCGTTGACTACGTTAATTCAGCCGGCTTCACCCATGTTGAATTTTTGCCCGTTGCCGAGCATCCATACGGTCCTTCCTGGGGCTACCAAGTAACTTCTTATTTCGCGCCGACTTCTAGATTCGGTACCCCAGACCAATTTCGCTACTTGGTGGACACATTGCACCGCAACGGAATCGGAGTAATCCTGGACTGGGTTCCAGCTCACTTCCCAAAGGATGCGTGGGCACTTGCCAATTTTGACGGAACGCACCTGTACGAGCACGCAGACCCCCGTCGCGGAGAGCACCCCGATTGGGGCACGTTAATTTTTGACTTTGGCCGAAAAGAGGTGCGTAATTTTTTGGTTGCCAACGCCCTTTACTGGCTCGAAGAATTCCATATTGACGGTCTTCGAGTTGATGCCGTCGCATCCATGTTGTACCTCGATTACTCTCGAGAAGGAGACCAATGGCTTCCTAACCAGTACGGCGGTCGCGAAAATCTTGACGCCGTCTCATTCCTCCAAGAAATGAATGCCACAGTCTACAAAAGGGTTCCAGGTGTTATCACGATCGCTGAAGAATCCACTGCCTGGCCTGGAGTGACCCGTCCAACCGATCTTGGTGGGTTGGGGTTCGGTTTTAAGTGGAACATGGGATGGATGCACGATTCACTCGGCTACGTTCAGCATGAAAGCATTCATCGGAAATATCACCACAACGAAATGACTTTTTCACTGATGTACTCCTTCAGCGAAAATTTCGTGCTTCCATTCTCACATGACGAAGTCGTACACGGAAAAGGTTCGCTGATCGCACGAATGCCAGGTGATCGTTGGCAAGCACTTGCTAACTTGCGCACATACCTTGCATTCATGTGGGCACACCCGGGAAAGAAATTGATTTTCATGGGATCGGAATTTGCCCAGTCGAGCGAGTGGTCGAGCGAACGTGGACTGGATTGGCACCTTCTGCAATTCGAAGAGCACCAAGGGATACTAAATACGGTCACAGACTTGAATAATTTGTACGCGGGCACTCGGGCATTGTGGGAACGCGATAGCGATCCACGCGGATTCGAATGGATCGATGGAAGTGATACCGAGTCAAATATTTTCAGTTGGATTCGGTGGTCTGATCACGATGAATGCATAGCTTTTATTGCGAATTTTTCACCCGAAGTGCTTCACGACTTCCCCTTGGCGTTGCCTAGATCGGGTGAGTGGATCGAAGTTCTCAATACCGATTCGCCACATTACGGTGGAACAGGCGCTGGCAACTATGGGCACATTTATGCTCAGGATATTGAATGGTCTGGAAAACCAGCAATGGCTCGAATTACGGTCCCGCCACTCTCAGCTTCATTTTTTGAGTACAAAGGCTAAAAGAGGGCGTTAGCGAGTGCCACGCGCGCTGGGGCGACGCTCGGGTCTTCTCCCGCCAGAGCAAAATACTCAACAAGTCTGGTGCGTGCCAACTCACGATCCGCGCCTGCGGAAACCTGAACCGCCTTGATGCCTGCACCCAATGCGAGCTCCCATTCGCCTCCTGCTGCTGCAAGGTCGGCCGTCACCAGCAAGTCGACAAACGACTCACCAATCGGCGCGGAAACACCGTCGGTTCGCTCAAAAATTCCGGCCATGATCAATCCCCCTTGCGCGTCAAGATCAGCGGGATCGCTGTCAAGAATTGTTTGGTAAGCACGTTTAGCCGCGTCCCACTCCCCCGCATTAATCGCATCCACAGCTGCGTCAAAACGGGGATCTTCGGGTTCCTCCTCGGCGGTTTCGGTTGGTTCATGATTGGGCTCGGGAATGGGTGCGCTCAGCCCCTGCTCCGCCGCGAGTTCCAAGAGTTTTTCAAAAATTTGTTTCACTTGATCTTTTGGGTATGCGCCTTGGAAGAGTGGAATTAGTTGCCCTTTAATTACTGCAAAAACTGACGGGATCGACTGCACCTGAAGTGCCTGCGACACGGATGGTTCAGCGTCTGCATCAACTTTTGCAATCAGCAGGCGGCCTGTGTATTCGTGCGCAAGTTCTTCCAAGATTGGAGAGAGCTGCTTACATGGAGCGCACCACGTTGCCCACACATCAATGATGACCGGAATCGTTTCCGAAGCCTTGAGAACAAGTGTCTCGAATGAATCGGCCGTGACGTCAATAACGGGCGAGTTTCCAGCGGTCGCGCTCGCCTTCTTGGGACCGAGGGATGAAAGGTCTACTGCGCCTGCAAATGAAGGAGTGTTCATACTCATGGCTCTATTCTGACTTACGACCGGGTGTTCATGGCATCGCGGATGAGCTCAACGGCGGAGGCTTCGCTCAAGGTACCCGCTGCACACCTTTTGGCTAGCGTCTGCTCAGCTTCTACGGATCGGGCTCGATGTGCCAGATCGTTCAATGTTCGGGCCATCAGCGACTCCCGTATTCGACTTACACGCTTGGCCTCAAGCAGTCCGTTCTCTGTAAGGAAATTGTGGTGTAGTGCGATCGAGGCCGTAAGTTCCGGAAAACCCGTGCCCTCCGTTGCGATCGTCGGGATTACAGGTGAGATCCAGTCATGCGATTCGCCCGACATGGCAAGCATCCCTCTGAGTTCACGTGCTGTGGCGTCAGCTCCATGCCGGTCGGCCTTGTTGACGGTAAAGATGTCTGCAATTTCCAGGATCCCCGCTTTGGCTGCTTGAATTCCGTCACCAGCTCCCGGCGCTGCAATAACAATGGATGTATCTGCCATCTTGGCAACTTCAATCTCAGATTGCCCCACTCCCACGGTTTCAATAATTATCACCTCGAAGCCTGCTGCCGAAATCACTTTCAGCACACTGTAAATACTCTCCGTTAGACCTCCGAGGTGTCCCCTCGTTGCCAGTGATCTGATGAAGACTCCTGGATCGCGTGCATGTTCTTGCATCCGAATTCGATCACCTAGTAGGGCGCCCTTGCTAAAAGTTGAGGAAGGGTCCACTGCAAGGACGGCAACTTTTTTCCCCTCGCCGCGCAACTGAGTGATGAGCGCAGAAGTCGAGGTGGATTTCCCTACTCCTGGAGGTCCTGTTAAACCGATGATATGGGCGCTTGGTGTGGGAAGTGCGGAGAGAAATTCTGCGGAGCCGATCCCGGCATTCTCAACGAGGGTGACCTGCTGTGCTAACTCGCGAATATTTCCGATGGATCCGACGTCAGTGCTCATGTCCTCAGATTATTGCCCGTGCTCGAATCAGGCTCAAGGGACACGGATGAGGAGTGCATCTCCTTGTCCGCCACCGCCACACAATGCGGCTGCGCCGATCCCTCCCCCGCGGCGCCGCAGTTCGTGGGCGAGATGCAGCACCAGGCGAGCTCCTGAAGCACCAATAGGGTGACCGAGGGCTATCGCGCCTCCATTGACGTTTACGTGCTCGAGGTCAGCTCGAGCACCCTCTTCGACCAAAATTCGACTAGAGACAATAGAGACGGCCGCGAATGCTTCATTGATTTCGAATAGATCAATTTGTTCAATGGGGAGTCCAGCCCGACGGCAGGCCGCCGAAATGGCACGAGCCGGCTGCTCATGAAGGCTTGCATCAGGACCGGCTACATTTCCATGGGCGCCAATTTCAGCTAGCCACGTAAGTCCCAGTTCAACCGCTTTATTCTTGCTCATCACGATTACAGCCGCGGCCCCGTCTGAGATCTGTGATGCGTTCCCAGCGGTGACAGTTCCTTCTTTATTAAATACTGGTCGAAGAGCGGCCAGACTTTCTTCGCTGGTGTCAGCCCTTATTCCTTCATCCTGTGTGACGATAATGGGATCGCCTTTTCGGACTGGAACCGCGACTGAAGTGATTTCGCTGTTCAAGAGTTCGCGGGATGCCGACGCACGCTGGTGTGAAAGCGCAGCAGCCGCATCCTGTTCTGCGCGAGTCAGGGAGTAGCGCCCGTTATAACGTTCCGTGGCTGAACCCATGGCTTCCTCGTCGAATGCGCAGGTCAAACCGTCAAAGACCATCGAGTCATCCAGTGTCCCGTCACCAAACTTAACTCCCTCACGCGATCCCCTCAGTAGATGTGGGGATTGAGTCATGGATTCCATCCCACCTGCAACGACAACTTCGGCCTCGCCGGCGCGTATCAATTGGTCCGCCAATGCGATAGCGCTGATACCAGAGAGGCACAATTTATTAATTGTCATTGCCGGTACATCCATGCTGATGCCAGCAAGGACTGCTGCCTGACGCGCGGGATTCTGTCCTGCACCGGCTTGCAGCACCTGTCCCATAATTGTGTAATCGACGTCACTTGGGTTTACGCCCGATCGCTCTAAAGCACCGGTAATTGCCATTCCACCAAGTTGGGAACCGGAAAAAGACTTGAGCGCCCCCTGAAATTTCCCTACCGGGGTTCTAGCTCCTTCGACAATTACATTGGGCTCGAAATCGCCGATCGTAATTCTAGATTGCGTCACGGGTGCTCCTTTTTCATTTGCTCTCTGGCTCGACACTGTCACTCAGGTTAGACTAAACCCATGTCAGCACACAACGTCCCCGAATTGAAGAAGTTAATTCTTGGTATTGATCATATTGGAATCGCGGTTCCAGATTTAGATACTGGACGAAACCTTTTTGCAGGAATTCTGGGACTAGACGAGCACCACACCGAAGTAAACGAAGGCCAAGGTGTCAGCGAGTCCATGTTGGCATTTCCTGATTCGCACGGTGAGATTCAGTTATTGGCCCCGCTCAGCCCAGACACTACGATCGGTAAGTTTCTCGCTACTCGCGGTCCCGGTATCCAACAATTGGCGCTTCGAGTCAGCGACGTCGAGGCTGTTGCGACACACATGCGAGAGCAAGGGATTCGAATGCTCTACGACGTGCCACGCGTTGGCACGGCTGGGAGTTTGGTGAATTTCGCACATCCCGCCGATTGTGGGGGCGTATTAATCGAGTTCGTCCAACATGCCTGAACTCGACCTATTGAATAATCCCATCGTGGCTCTATCGATTGGGGCATTCGGCGCCCTGCTGTTGATTGGTTTGGTCCGCAAGGCCCGCATGTTATTTGTGCTAGGTGTGTTGGGCATCACTCTCACAATTGGACTTTTTGTCGTGAAAATGGATTTATAACCTTCGGTTTTGTGTTTAATGAGACAATGCAGGAAATAATTGACGCCATAGAGGCACAGGCTGATCGCGCAACGTTTGAAGCGCTCAGCATCCCCGACACGTACCGCGCCGCCTTTGTTCGCAAGGAAGACGTTGACATGTTCGCAGGGGTGGAGTCACAGGAAAAAGACCCGCGGCGCAGTATCAATATTGGTCAAGTGCCACTGCCGGAGCTCGCCCCGGGGGAAGCCTTGATCGCCGTTATGGCCTCGAGTATCAACTACAACACGGTGTGGACCGCGATTTTTGAACCTGTCTCCACATTTGGACTCCTTCAACGCTACGCGAAAACCCATCCACATGGGATCCGTCACGACCGGGATTATCACGTAATCGGCTCGGACGCCTCCGGCGTTGTCTTGCGGGTTGGACCTGGTGTGAGCGCCTATGCACCCGGTGATCGAGTGGTCGCTCACTGTCTCAGCGTTGAGCTCGAGTCACCCGCAGGTCACAATGACACAATGCTTGATCCTGATCAACGCATTTGGGGATTTGAAACAAATTTTGGCGGACTCGCTGAACTCGCTATTGTTAAGTCGAATCAACTCATGCCAAAACCCGAACACCTTACATGGGAGGAGGCCGCTGTTCCCGGACTTGTCAATTCAACGGCTTACCGTCAACTGGTCTCAAAAAACGGCGCAGGAATGAAACAAGGAGATGTCGTTTTAATTTGGGGCGCCTCTGGTGGGCTTGGGTCTTATGCAACCCAGTACGCACTCAACGGAGGAGCTATACCGGTGTGTGTCGTTTCTAGCGCCGAGAAGGCCGAGATCGTCAGATCCATGGGAGCGGATCTTGTATCGACCGAAGTGT
>FUWD013232142.1_pt1 | contig 12994 bp, 18 predicted proteins | sample 1063281 | NCBI WGS metagenome assembly FUWD01 (sample SAMEA79048168, study PRJEB19326) | metagenome | biome: marine
CACGCCTCCTTCCGGTTCGACGTAGTGCAGCACGTCATCGGCATCAAAGCGCCCGATGCCGGTTGCCTCGACTGCCTCACGCAGTCGCGCACTGCGCACGGCCGGGCTCGCCTGCAGATCGGCATTAAAACCCCGGTCATCCGGAACGATCACCGTGTCGAGATCGAGCAACCCCAGCGCCATCGCATCGGCGCGGCGCACGTCCTCGGTGCCGTAGCCACTGCCAAAATCAAACGGCTCATACGGCAGACCAAACCGCGACAACCGCGCCCAGATGGGATGCCCCTTCAGCGCGATCATACGCCCCGTGCTGCTATCGGTGGCCCCATCGGTGATCGTCTCCGCGCGTGCCCGGTTCCAGCGTTGCGGCCACGTGCCACGCGGCTCTTCCCGAGACTCCACCCGGATAAATTCCAGCGCGGGAAACGCATCCAAGATATCAGGATCTTGCCCCTGTTGGTGCCAGCCCGCACCCTGGGCGAGTTGCACATTCATCCGGACCTGGAGCTCCGTTCGAGCGGTGCTTAAGAAGTCCTGTAAACCGCCTCGAATCGACTCATCGGCCTGGTAGCCGGTCGATGCGACAAACTGTTTAACGCGCAACCGCGCCGTCGCGATATCGAGAGACCCCTCGGTCACCTGCGTCGACACGTCCTCGATCACCGCCAAGTGTTCGAGATTACGCACCTTGGCCGAGAACCGAGCCCGCTCCAAAATCCGCGCTGGGATTTCCGCAAGTTGCGCACTCGACATCGAGGTCGGGAGCAACGAGCGCACCGCCTGCGCATTCAACGCCTCAAGAAAGGGCTGTGGTGAAGCGAACTTCATCGGTCCGAACCTCCGGAGTTTTTAACCACAGATTTCACAGATACGATCCGGATATTAAACGCCCGAACCGCCTCCATCCGCCGCTCGATCCCTTCGAGAATATAACGCAACCCAGAGCTCATGCGTCATCGCCTCCCCGTTTCTGCTCTCGCGCGATCGCACTCGATAGCCGGTAGCCCTCGAAGGACCACAACTTGATCGCGATGCGATCGAGGCAGACCTTGCGCCCCATCGCCTCCGAATAGTTGGCCTTGTCGACCGCGCCCGATGCTTCGACCAGGACAAAGCCATTCGGAAGACGCACCGTAACGACCGTCACCTTCTCAAATTTGGTGCACACATCTACATCGCTCGCTGCCATCAGCGCGTCGATTTGATCTCGGGTTACAGTGTTTTTCATGGCTTGATTTTTCAGCTTTTCAGTTTTCAGCGTTTCAGCGTTTTCGGCCTAAATCCCATCCTGCTGATCGCGCGTCCATTGCTTCGTTCGCGCCGTGATGCGGGGAGTGCTCGTCTTACTCTGCACCGTGGGCGTGCTCTCCGGAGCGTCGCTTGATTCGACGGTAATTTTCCCCTCGGCGATGCGCTCCAGGAACCGCAGGTCATTCTTCTCCTCCCGAATCTCGTCATCGCTCAGCGGCAACCCACCCAACGCATTCAGCCGCGACTGCCCCTCACGAAGTGCCATGCGCAATCCCAACCGCTTCAGACTTGGCGGCAGTGCCGTCGCATCCAGCGAAAGCACCGTGCGGCCACCGGCGGCGATCTCGATGCGGATCCGCGTCGTGACATCGGTCAGGATACCAGGCACCGGGTCGGGCTGACTGTCGGCGAGCGCCGCCGTCTGCAGCTGGTCGACCAACGCGGCCGCCTTCGCATCATCAAGATGCGCGAGGGTAAGAGTGATCCAGGTGACAGACATGATAGTTCAGATTTTCGTTTTCCGATGGGTTTCAAAAAGCCCTCCCGCCCGTCGACCGGGCGGAGAGCTTGAGAAAACAACCGGGTGGTTCGGTTAGCTGTCGTTGGCGTTGATGCGCACAGCGGCGACGGTGTTGGTCACGAGGATCTGTTCGATCCAGTCCATCTTGAGCACGTCATCGCGCTCGTCGGTGGACTTGTAGGAGCCAGGCACCATCCAGTTGCCCATGAGCCGGGCCGTCTTCATAAACGACGGGTCCATCATATTCGGCGTGGGGTTACACGCGAAGATGATGATAGCGGTGTCCAGGATGAACTGGATGTCCTCGGCGAGACCTTCGGCGCCCACGTCCTGGACCATCATGGCAACCTCGACTTCGGGTTTGCTGATGAGCATCGCCGAGATGTCGGAGCTGTCTGGCACCTTGAGGGCCTTACCGCGCCCTCCGCCTCCGCCGCCGTTGTAGCGGGCGAGCACTTGGGCGTTGTTCTTGAGGCGCAACTCCGCAGTGGGCCCCATGAGCACGCGAATGCCGGCGCCATTTTTGGCGAGCTTGATCACGCTCAAGATGATGCCATCGAGATACGCAATGGGATCATAGCCACTGGCCGCGAAGTTTTGATCGGTGCCAGCACCCACCGCCGCCAGCGCGGTTTCGATGGTCTCAGCCTCATGATCGAGGCCGGCAGCATCCGCCAAGAGGCTCGTGCCGTAGCGCGCCTGGTTGAGCAAGCCCTCGTCGTTGAGTGTCTCGACGTTGGCGATCGGGAAATCGAGCGCGTGTGGCACCAGGTTGTAGTTCGCGTCGGAGGCCGTGAAGCCTAGACGCGTCACCGAACCATCAGCGGCCCGCTTGGTGACGGGGCGCTTGTAGCGGTGCTTGGCGTCGTAGACCTTGTATTTGCCCGTGAGGGTTGGCACCTCGACGGTGGGGGCGAGAAAGCTCGCCACGCGGCGAACAGACGCCTGGGAGGAGTCTTTCGCGAAGTTACGGATGACCGGGTTGGTTCCGATCGATTGCAGACGATTCATCTTATTATAATTTTGGAATAAAGGTTCCGGGTTGATTGACGGCGGCGATTAAGCCGGATCGACGAAGAGGCTGAGCGCCTTGAGCGCGGTCACGACGGCCGCCACATTGGCGGCGTCGGCGACCTCGGCGGCGACGAAGCGCAGGCGAGGTTGGAAACGCCAGGCGACGAGCTGGCCATCGGCTCCGATCTCGTCGGCGATGCCGAGCGAGACGTAGACGCCAGCGGTAGCGGGCAGCGCCCGCAGCATACCCTTGTCGGCCGCCGTCGCGACGTCGGCGAGCACGAGCTCGTCACCGGGGTTGCAAGTGCCCTCAAGGGTCGTGCGGAAGGTGCCACCAGGAACGAGCTGTTCGATCTGCACCTCTGCGGTGTCTACGCCCTCTTCGTTGAGCAGGAAGAGCGCGAGGTCGTTATTGGTGGCGGGTAGCTTTACCTCGGGAACGCCGGTGTCGTGGGTGAGCACGACCAGGCGCGAGCGCTTGCCGGTGAGATCCTCACCCGCGAGGCAATAGACGCTGCCAGCGGGCTTGGTGTTGGATTGGTCAGGATTCATTGTTTAGATTTTGGACGATTTCATTGTGCAGACTTAACACCCGAAAACCCCGCCGCTCCGGAGAGACGGCAGGGCTGGAAAGGGCTCAGGTCAGTCCTACTTGGCCGTGTCGAACTCCGACTCAGCGCGGCCGTAAGCCTGCGTGAGCGAGAGGCCCTTGTCGGTGGATCGCATGGAGGTTGCGCGGTTGCTGATCCAGGCGGCCCGTTTCTCAGCGGCTTCCTTTTCAGCATCCTCAGATGTTTTCTTCGGCGGGTTCGCCAACTTGCGATTGGTGATCGGATCTTTGTTCTCACCCTTGTCGCCGGTGCCATCGCCCACGGCATCGAGGCGAGCCTGGAAGAGTTCGAGCGTGTCGGACCGGTTGGCGATCAACGCCTTCTTGGCGGCGTCGCGATTGGTGATGACCGGCTCGAACTTATCGAGATCGGCTTCGACCTGGTGAGTCAGCAGCGCATCGCGCTCTTTTTTGATCGAGGCGAGGGCGGTCTCAGCCGTGCTCGCGCGGTTTTGGATTTTCGAGATCTCCGCGACGGCCGCGTCTTCGGATGCTTCATCCGAGATCCCGAGTAATGTGTTAACTTTCTTCATGGTGGGTTGGTTTTCGGGTTGGTCGCCGTCCGGCTTCATGCCGGAGTCGCGATTCGAAATGGGTCGTTGCCCCTTGTTGTTGGGGTCGTTGGTGATCGCGAGGCGATCAAGCTGCAGGGGGCGCACGGCCCGCACTGGCTTCTTGCGATTCTTCACGGTGCGTTTGCCGAGCTCCTCGACGTGATCCTGGTCATAGACGCTCGAAAAAAACCGATAGTCGCCGCCTTCGACATCGGCACGGCCGCTACTAGTCCAGCGGATCTGCGCCTCAAGTTTCCCGGCGCGGTTGCGTAGCTTCATCGCCCAGCCCGCCGCCTTGGATTCTTTCGAGGTGTCCAAGCTGAAGTGATCGCGGTCGATTAACAGGCCGGGGAAACCGTCATCGGCGGCCAGCATTTCAAAGCGATTGACGATGGAGGCGATCGCCTGGTCATCGATCACCTGCAGCAAGTTGGCTTCGCTGTTAAAATGCTCACCCGGCACCTCGACTTCATACCAGTCGTCGGCGGGGAGTTTGAAATCTCGGTTTAGTATTTTGGGATTCATGGGAGGGAAGGGTCTTAAGAGGTGTTTAAGCTCAAAGATGCGGGGCTTTGCGGCAAAACAGGTGTCATGACCGCAGCATGCCGCGCGGAGCCCCACGACGGCGGTTTCTGAGCGGGGCGGGTTTGTGGTCGATCGCGCCGCTCTCCAAGCCACTCCGGAAAGCGGTCCCGATCACATTTGGCATCGGCGGCGTCGAGCGCATCATCATCAGCCAACACGGCCGCATAGACGGCGGGGAATTCGACCTCGATCTCGCGGAAGGCCGCCAGCCAGTCCGCATCGCTCGCATCATCGGGCAACGCCGCCAGGCGCGCCGCCAACGGGGCCAAGCGTTTCCGGTCTGCCGCCGTGAGGTGTTCTTGTGCGGCCGCCAGGAAGAGGCGTTCCCGCACTTCATCCATCGGCTTGCTCGCGCGGTTCTTGATCGCGGGGATATCGTTTCCGTCGGCATCCTTACCGCCGTTTAATTGTGTGCCTGGGCCCGGCTCTCCCGGCATGGATTCGACCGTCGCGGGTTTCAGCGTGACCGACCAGCCCGTCTTCTCAGTCACTTCGATCGGGTCAACCTGGTAGCCGGCTAACGCGAGTTTGGAGATTTGTTCGACGGCCGCCCCTACATCCATCTCCTCATTAGCGGCGAGTTGGAAGTAAGCTAGGTGCGGTTGACCAGGCCACCGCGCATCCAGCCAGCCGGCCACCATGCTCTTGGTCACGATCTCGCTGATACGGCGGGCCTCGGCACGGGCAATGCGGTTAAACACCTCATCATGCACGCTCCCCGCCAGCGTTCCGCTGCCACTCTCGGCCAGCATCGTGAGCATGCCACCGGTGCCAGCCAGCACCAGTTTCTTGGAAAGGTAGTCGAGCCGCTTTTCAAACGTGCTCGGATCATGCGGCATCTCGTTAGGCTCGTATAAACTGCCGTGGGGCAAGTAGCCGCTGCCACCTTCCGCGACTTGGCGCGCGGCGGTCTCGTATTCGATCTCGTCGCCCTCGGGCACTTCCGGCGGTCCCACGACGACTCCCCCCGGCACGTTGTAGATCTCGTTAAAGGCATCCCAATCCTTGTCGGAGAGAGCGCTCTTGATTCCTTTGATTAGCCCATAGCGGTTGATCGGGCGGCGAACCTCCCGATAGAGGAATCGCTCCATCGGGAGCGTCATCTCTTCGGGCATGCCGCGATAGTCGCATGACTTGGCGGTCGGGTTGTAGCGCCAGCCACCGCGCAACCCATCACGCACCACGTTCCACTGATCAACCACTTCGAGGTGGAAGATCTCGCCCGCCGCGTTGAACCATTTTTCCACGTGGGCGTATCCCCGGAAGGGTGCCATCGCGAGGTGTTCAATCGCTTGGTAAAGATTATCGATCGCAGCGAGATTCTCGCCGATGTAGTCGGCCTGCTCATCAGCCAGCCGCTGGGTAGATCGTGCGTTCTCCGCCTCTTTCTCGGTGAGCACATCGTAGTCCATTTCGAGGATGCGCGCGATACGGTTCTCCAGGAGCCCGATCATATCGGGATCCGTCTGCTCTTGGAAAAAGTAGGTCCACTGCAAATCGGCCATGCGGCCGGTCTGGTAATCTTCGAGCAACTGCACGGCCCGCGTGATCGTAAGACCGCGCAACGGGTTGTAGTCCTCGCGCCAGGCATTGAGCTTATCGATGCGTGTCTCACCCGAGGATGCCCCCGACGGCGCCGCGATCGCCTTGACGGGTTTGCCGGCAGAATTGAGGATCGTGCCGACGGGCAACCGCGCGAACGGCTGCGCAGTCTCGACGCGGTGCTTAAATGGTTTGCTGCGACGACTCATCCTACCATCTCCCGTTTGCGACTCATAGCGAATCGGCTGTTGTTGGCGCGGGCAGCTTGGCCCCCGCGATTGAATGGGACGGGGGTGGAAAGATTGCCCGTCTGCTTGCCTGCGTGGATCGCGAGTGCCAGCGCCCAGAAACGATCCGAGTGACCGTTCTTCCCGCGATCAGCCGTGAAGCGAATATTCCCCGCCGCCGTCGTTTCCTTTTTGATCGCACGCAAATCAGTCCGTATTTCGTTGCGCTCTGGGATACGCACCGACCGATCCTCAAACGACGCACGCAGCGGGTAGGCCAGCTCTTCCTTGACCGGTCCCGTGAAAGTCACGCCCTCGACTCGATACTTTCCGAATTTCTTGGTCGCACGCTCTGCGAACTGCCGCCCGATACCCGTCTGATCGATACAGCAGCGGCGCACTTTGGGCAGCCGGAGAATCGAATACAGCTCGTGCTCTTGGGCGGAAAACTCCTGCTTGTGCATCTCCACCACGCGGCGGGTGCACATCACATCGCCGAGACGTTCGAGCACCCAGATCACCGTGAGATCGTGATCACGTCCGATATCCACCCCCACGTAGAGGGGCCCCTTGGCGTGCTCCAAATCGGTTTCCCAATCCACCGCGCCCCGATACTCGCAAGACGCGATTAGGTCGTAGCTCAGAAACGCGGAAGCATCATCGGCCGGAGAGCACATGTATTCCTGGAGAAACGATTCCTCGTCGGCCGCACGGTTACGCTGGTAGTCGAAATAGGCCGCCTCATCCATGTCGAGGCGTGGATCCCCATCGGGCAACTTGGTCTGCAGCTTCCAGAGAAACCCCTGATCGAGGGCATCCTGTAGCGTGACCCGGTGAAGTGAAAAGCCCTGGGGATTTCCCTTCTCGCGGATCTTACGAATCGTCTGGTTGAAAAAGTTATCCGAGCCGCGATGCGTGGACACGATCGCAAGGCGTCCTCCCCAGTCGATCGTCGCCATCGCGATGGCGTAGACCATGCGCGGATCGTCACGCAGGGCGAACTCATCGAGCACCACGTTGCCACCCTTACCCGCAAACACGTCGGGATTGGAGGCGAGGGAGTTGAGCGCAGTCTCGTTGGAAAACCGCCCCACGTAAGCGCTATGCCCCTTGTCGGCATCGAGCACCTGCTGACCCAAACTACGGGCACCGGCATCGAGCACACGGGCAAACCCCATGCAGGTCTGCAAAAACAGTTTGGCCGTCGTGTCGTCTCGCGACGAGATCCACGAATCCACCATCATCGTCGCCAGGGAGTGTTGACGCACCAGATCGTAGCCGGTGCCAAACGTGACCCCGCAACGACGCGTCTTCTCCATGATCCGCATCAACGATTGGTCTTTCACCCAGTCTTCCTGATACTTGAGCAGGAACGTGTCCGTCTCAGGAATGTTGAGCGCCTTGCCGCGAAATTTTCGGGCGTGGGCAGGGAGAGGTTTGCGGCCGATCGTCATCGCACCATGCGCAGTTTGCGCTCCAAGGTTTCCAAAGTTTCGGCATCCATGCCCCCGCGTGTTTGAGCACGCTTCACGGCCTCTTGCATTTCGATGCGCTTGCGTTCCCACTCCGCGCGATCGCGTTCTAGCTTCGCGATCTGTTCGTCGCGCATTTTCAACTGCGAATCCGCGACCTCGATCTTCTTAACCGATTCGCGCAACTTGCGTTCGAGATCCGCTTGTTTGCGGTCCGAGTCCTTACGCATCGAGATCGAAGCGCGGAGCTTCATCACCTGGCCGATCACGAACTTCACGTCGACGCCTTCTTCGGCCTCGGTGAGATGATCCTGCAGCTCGATCACCATCGCCTCCTCGATCGCATCGAGCGGGTGGTGGCCATCGTTGGCCGCATTCACGAGCGCCTCGCGCATCTGTTTACCCGATGAGATCTTCTCGAGGTAACGCGCATAAGGCCCCTCACGCACCGTCTTGGCGGCCATGAGTGAGGGCATGCCACCCTTAGCCGTGGGCGACTGCACGCCATGGGCGACCATGACCGACTGGATCTGCTCGAGCGTCGGCCGCGCCGAGAGCGCGTGCAGAGCATCCAAGAACGCGGCAAACGCCGGTCCGGAAAGTTGATTGATCAACCCAGCCATCAGATTCGCGCCCCCTTTGCACCGTGGTTTCCCCGACGGGCGGGCGTATTAATTCCGCCCGCCGGGGGTTCAGTTACCACTATTACATGCCGTATCCCCACGGGAGCCATCCCGTGGAAAGTAAACGCCTGGGATTCACGCCAAGCACGTGGTTGGGATGCGCAGTCACCAACTCCGCTGCGAGCCATGCGGGCACCGCACGAGGCGAGTCGTTCGAACGTCCGAGTGTAGGGGCGTTGCTTGCCGACGCCCGCGCCGTCAGACCGCCCGTTCCGGAATAAACCCAAAATCGAAATTCGTAATTCGAAAATCATCAAAGCCCTGCCTCCTCAAGATCGCTTTCGCCCATGCTCGTAATCCGCCACCGCTTACCGGCCAACGTGGTATGCACCTTGACCAGGCGGCTATCCGCCAACTGCCCGAGTTCCGACTCCAGCGCGGGCAACGTGAGGTCGTAAGACGCCACGCGCATCGCACTCAGCATCCGCTCGGCTGCCATGCCCACGTCGCCCCCTTGGGCGCGGAGAATCAGCAGGATCGCAATTCGCAATTGTTGGCGGTCGGCTTCGGTCATGGTCGAGGGTGGTTGATGAGTTTCGCGATGCGATGTGGCATCGCTTCGACGCTGGCTCGCAGATTCTGCAGCTCGCGGGTTTGGCTAATGTTGTCGGTTTTGATCGATGCGATTTCCTCGCGCACTTTGCCCACCTCGCCGTGGATCACCTTGCGTGACTCTGCCGCTCGTGAGAACCGCACGTTGATCGTGGTCATGTCATCCTTGTAGTTGTCGAGATCCACGTATTGCTTGTGCAGCGGTGGCGTCGCCTTTGGCTCGTGGCGATTCTCGCGCGCCCGCATCTCCCGCTGGTAGTCCCACCACCACTTGCTTCCCAGCACCAGGAGGACAACTGCCACCCCGATCGTATTGAAATCAACGGTAGGCACTAGCGCGTGCCCTCCGCCTGCTTCGCCGCGAGTGCAGCCGTGGCGTTGATCACCTCGGCCTCGATCTGGCGATACCGTGCATCACTGTGCCACAGTTCATCGCTCTGCGGGGTGTAGGTCCCGTCCCGCGTCTCCACGGGCTGGCCCGCTTGGAGGCGGAGCACTGGCGCTTGATACAGTTGCCGCGAGACCACGTCGGCGCGCGAGGCGCTGGCGCAACCGGTCAGCATGCGACTGGTCAGCAGGAGACCCACTATCACGCAGCGCATTAATGTCGTCTTCAATGTCTTCGATTTCATCTTGGATTTTGCTCGGGATTAGGAGGACTTTGAGACGCAGGTAAGCGGCGGCGGCGTGGAGTAGGGCAGTGAGTGCAGCGAGCACGACCTAGGCACCAGGAGGATAGTTCATCGGCGGCGTGAGTTGCTTCTTTGCCTCGCGCAATCCTACGCCAGCCGCGCCCAGCACCAGAGCCACCGTCGGGTTCATCGCCGTGCCGGCCGCAAAGTGAGTCACCACATCGATGAGCAAGCCGATCACCGGTGCACTCAGCGGCAACCACGCCTTCGGAATGCTCGGCACCAGCCACTTCACGCCGGCGATCACCAGCGGTGTGAGCACTGGAATAAGCGCTTGTTGCCAAGTGAGAGAGACCGCCGATTCCGCCACTACGGCCACCGCCTCGGCAGCCCCCTGTGCCATCGCATTGACCGAGCTAAGAGCGAGCACACAAGCGGTCAAAAAGACCGCGTAAATAAGATGTCTGACGTAGGATTTCATAATAGGGGATCGGTGGATTTTATCTGTGTTAATCTGTGGTTAAAATTTCAGCGTCTCAGCTTTCAGCATTTCAGCTCTTCAAAAGCGGCAACCCGGCTTCAACCCGAGCCGCATCGGAGACCCGCTGGCCATTGGCCACACGTCGCACCGTGCGACGGATACCATTGCGCGTCGTCAGCCACCCGCGCTGGTTGGTTGAGAGCCAAGCATGCAGCGAATTGTCGGTGATCCCATGGATCTTCGCAGCCGCCGCGATGCTCAGGTGGATATCGGCATCCAGCGAAGCCATCGCCTCCTCGTAGACGGCATCCTTCGCCGCCCGCCGCTTTGCCTTGATCGCTCGATATTCCTCCTGGCGATTCGCGCGGATCCACGTTTGCAACGAAGTCGAATTGACCCCACAATCATCCGCTACCTGACGGATCGACCCAAAATCCCCCGTCGCGATAATCTGCCACGCCGCCACGCACCCCGGAATCGCATCCCCGTAACGCCTCCGATGTGGGTCGGGCTTTACGCCCGACTTCCCTAGCGCCGCCGCCGCATCCGGGACCACTCGTCCCTTCGGTGCAGACGCCTCAGCATCGATCGCCAATTCGCGCAGCATCGCCTCCCGAGCGCTGAGCGTCGGAAAGGAGTGGCCATTGCTATCATGCGCCGCGCGGCCCACCTCCAGGAAACTGCTCAGCGGGCAATGCACCAGCACGATCCCGCTATCGGTCGAGAAGTGAAGCGCGACTCGACCACCCGCCGCACAGACCGCAACCAGGGCATGAGCAAACACCATGCCCTTGACCGTCGTGACCTGCGGACGAGGTGACGGAGAAAAGGTTTGGGCTGGCGTAGAAGATGCGGCGCTCATAAGAACGCCATGACCTTAGCTCAGATCACCCCACCACCGTTAGTCCCCGGTTGAATCAGTTGATTCCATTGCGGTTTATCTGCCGAAATCAATCGTTACCCGGAGGCAAAGATCGCTGGGTGAGATTAAAACTAGCCAAAGTCAGACAGACTAACAGAAGAAGACTCAGTGCTGTTAATGCGAGTGCCGGCCTTAAGAGGCAGGGAAAAGCGATCACTCCGATTGATGAAACCAAAAGTGCTCCGAGTGTTGCTAGCGTAGAAATATGAAAGAATACCAAGTCGGAGAAGCTGCCTCGGTGTTGATACAACCGAAAGAACGGACGATCACCAAGCGTATAGAGAAAGGTTGCGATTGTAGCTAGGAACCCCGCCACGGTGAAAGCAAAACTCGAAAGGATACTGGCAATCTCACTGCGAAAACCAGAAAGGTGATCGACGATTGTTGTGACTCCCGGAAAAAAACTAACCAGCCAGAACGCGACGCCAATAAAGGACATCAGAAAGCTGCACCAAAGCCGGAATTTCAGTGGACTGACAGGTGTTGTTTTGGTGAGCCCTTCGAAGGGCATTGAGGGCTTCGGGGTTTCCATTGAATTTCGATCTTACTTGGCTGATTATGGTCAATTCGTTTTGACTGTCGATATCCTCTGACAGTCTTCCGTCCGTCATGAGATGGAAATCAGTCAAATCATCGTCCAGAGACGCTCGCGCTCTTATTGACATGCGGTCTAGCCCATCGGTTCCTGTTGTCGACAAAGTTTGCCCTACCACCGACCCGATATCTCGCTTAGGTTTCCCCTGAAGTTTTATGGTCAGAGCGCGCACATCGTTTGCGTCGCAGCCGATCATCTTCACGAACTTCCTAAATAAGGGATTTTGCTCCGATACAGTCAGAGTTGTTTGGGACATAAATGCTAGGGTCCTAGCTTCCTCGACCGTGATACAAGTTCCTAAGGTGCCGATATGAAACCGCCATTCTGGCAGTCTTAATTTTTGAATGATCGCGTTGATCAACCTCGACAGGGCGGCGGTCCTCGGACCTCGGGTTGTAGAAACCAGCCCTAGCGTCCGGTCATTCAACGTGAAGTAACCCACGAAACCAGTCGTTTCACCCTTTTCCAAGCGTTCGTGAATATCCTCACATTTAAGGGATCCCCGGTTTACCGCTTTGATAATATCCTTGTCTCTGGTTCCTCCGATCATCCAAACCTCCGGATTATTTGTGCGGACCAAAAACACCGATTCGTCGTCATTTCCACGAATGGAGGTTTTCCAACTGGTCGGGGCTTCTTTCTCGTATGCATCCAGTGTTGGCCGCAAATCGTGAAGAATTCGGGGGGCGTGTTTATCACCGAGTTTTTGGAAATAGTAGAAGTAGTAACCGAGTTTCATGTGTAGCGTGTATTTTCGACGTTCGCGCACGCTCGTCCGCTGCCGACTTTCCGCCCGCTTTTACGTTAGATTCATCGGGGGCCTCATTTACTATCAGGTTGCCCAATTCGGAATGATCATCGCCCGTAAAATACCGGCGTGTGCCAGCCGCTATTTTTTCGTTCGCGCCTTCAATTTTGGCTTGCAATTGCGATATTGGCGTAACAACTTTGAGACACATTCGCACAAGATGTTACTTCCCCACAAGCAAAAAACTTCCCACCGCTCGCTCAAGGTAGCGATCATTCGCCGCTTCGGCACCATCGCCGCTTTCGCCAAACACCATGGCCGCTCCCAAGGCACCGTCTATTCGGCGATCTCTTTTCGGCGCAATGGTCCCATTGCAGAAGCGATCCGCCAGGAAGCCCGCCGATGAAAACCGCTGCCCAAACAATCGTGGAGCTGGGGCACTGCCAAGACGAAGCAGCGACTACTAAACACCGCATCGAACTCTATCGCGCCCTCGCATCGACCACCAACGACCCCGCGATCGCTCAGCACTTTCACCTCTGCGCCGGTACCTCGCTACCGCCGAACGTGAGTGCGCCCAACTGCACCTCAACTTTCGAGCGCGCT
>FUWD013231043.1_pt1 | contig 12989 bp, 15 predicted proteins | sample 1063281 | NCBI WGS metagenome assembly FUWD01 (sample SAMEA79048168, study PRJEB19326) | metagenome | biome: marine
GCACGAAACAGCGAGGGGCTATTGCCGGTTGACGGGGTTTACGCGGGCTGGCTTTATGCGGACGGTATTCGCTATCCTGCGGCGCATTCGGTGGGGACCAACGACTCCATAGAGGCTGTTCCACGCCTTCTGGAATCCCACGTTATTGGCCGTGATGATCTTGACCTTTATGACAAAATCGTGACTTGTGAGTATGTCGAGCAAGTCAGACCTTGGGCCAAATACGAGTCCATGGAAAAGCTCATCGAGCAGATCGGCTCCGATGTTGAAGCGTGCAGGCGAGTGCTAGGGGAGTAGGGTCTAACTATGAGTTTTGTAGGAGCGATTTCAAGCGGTTTCAAGAATTACTTGAACTTCAAGGGCAAGGCCAGCCGAGCACAGTACTGGTATTGGGTGCTATTCACTCTGCTGCTAGCGCTAGTCCTTGGGACAATTGAGGGCGTAATTTGGCCAACGGCTGCGACCACAGGGGACCCGGTGACCGACATTCAGTCGCTGAGCACTGACTTCACCCCGCTAACCACCATTTCATCGCTGGTTCTTTTTTTGCCGAACCTGTCGATTCTGGCAAGACGCCTCCATGATGCCGGCTTCAGCGCAAAGTGGTTGTTTCTGTTCATTGTCCCGGCTGGCTACTCTATTTTTGCGACCATTGGTGCAATCGCTCTGATTAATGATTACCCCTCTGGCCAGGAGTTCTCTCCAGAACTTTTGATATCATTGGTGTTCCTGATTGTTCCGATTCTCGCGCTGGCTGCCATTGTCTTCATTATTTTCTTGGTTTTGGTTCTAAAGACCTCCAAGAGTTTTTATGACGGGAACAAATATGTTGAGCCAGAGCCGCTTGATTCGCTTGACGAGGGCACTACCGCCTAGCCAAAAACAGTTTTTATGTCTAGACTTCTCGAGTTGCCGTGTAACGGCCGCGGATTAAGAGAGCGACAGACAACCTGTTTGACGCGCCGCGCCCGGATCGGAAGGATCAGCAATGGCTCTAGACCCACAGGTAAAGACTCAAATCATCGAAGAGTATGCAACAAAGCCAGGAGACACCGGTTCGCCTGAGGTTCAGGTTGCAGTTATGACCCGTCGAATCATTGACCTTACCGAGCACCTAAAAGACCACAAGCACGACCACCACTCACGTCGTGGTTTGCTGCTAATCGTTGGACAGCGCCGCCGTCTTCTTGGTTACTTGCAACGCGTTGACATCAACCGATACCGTAAATTGATCGAAAGACTTGGCCTTCGTCGCTAAGTTTCATAACTTTTTTGACTAACCCCGGCATAAAATGCCGGGGTTTTTCATTAACTGTTAAGTCAGCTCGTTTTTGGGCAAGCTGACGGGCTTGCCGGGGTGGGCGACCGAGATAACCTTGCTAGATTGATTCCTACCCCCAAGGTCTTTCATTTAGTAGAGCGGGCCTTTTGATTCACGGCCCGCCTGTTAGGCTTTTCCACTTGACAACCTAGGCACTGACCAATACGCCGGACTAACTAGGAGCGGGGCGACTGTTTTGATTGAATTCCAGAACGTGACCAAGCAGTTTCCCGATGGCACTTTTGCGGTGAAGGACTTTTCACTGGTGCTTCCTTCTCATAAAGTCACGGTGTTTGTCGGGTCATCCGGAGCCGGAAAAACAACCCTTCTTCGAATGATTAATCGCATGGTCAACCCGACCAGCGGCAAGGTGTTGATTGATGGCGAAGATGTTGCCGGGCTCAATCCTGTCGCACTGCGCCGAAAGATTGGTTACGTTCTCCAGGCCACTGGGCTACTGCCACATCGAAAAATTGCAGACAATATTGCCTCAGTGCCAAGACTAAATGGCGTTCCGAAGTCTAAAGCTGGTGAAGAGGCTCTTATTTTGCTGGACACCGTAGGACTTGACCGCTCGCTGGCAGATAGGTATCCCGATCAGCTCTCTGGTGGACAGCAGCAGCGCGTTGGTGTTGCAAGAGCGCTTGCGAGTGACCCAAACATTCTTTTAATGGATGAACCCTTTGGTGCGGTGGACCCTATCGTTCGGTTGGAGCTCCAGGACGAACTCAATCGCTTGCAGGGTGAAATCAGTAAAACCATGGTTTTCGTTACCCACAACATTGATGAGCATTTGCGATTGCCGACCAGGTGGTGATTCTTCGCGCCGGAGAGAATTGCTCAGTGGGTAGCCCGGCGGAGATCTGGCAATCCTGCTGACGATTTGTGAGACTTCATTGGTGCCGATAAGGGCAAGCGCACCCTTCATTTGCAGCGCAGAGAAGAAGATGGCGTGACTCTGATTGTCGATGCCGAGGGTAGACCCGCAGGAATTCTCGGAGAAGACAAATGAGGATGACTGGATGAGCTGGCTAGTCGATAATTTCGACTTGGTGGCAAGGCTGACTGGGAATCATGCGATTCTCAGCGTGATTCCTATTGTGCTGGGCTTTGTAATTGCGGTGCCGCTGGGTTGGATAGCCAACAGAAGTCATTCTCTCAGGTCTTGGGTAATCGGAGGCGGAAGCTTTCTCTACACAATCCCGTCACTGCCGCTTTTTGTGATCCTGCCCTACATTCTTGGGACCAGAATCACCGATGAGCGCAACATCATTGTGGCGCTGACTATCTATGCCGTTGCAATGATGGTCCGCACCGCCGCAGATGCCCTTGCGGCTGTGCCAGCGGATGCAGTTGAAGCATCCACTTCGATTGGGCATTCCTTATGGACTAGGTTCTGGCTGGTGGAGTTTCCGCTTGCCGGCCCTGTCCTGTTGGCTGGACTGCGAGTGGTTTCAGCAAGCACAATCGCACTGGTGTCCGTGGGAGCCATTATCGGGTCTGCAAATCTTGGCTATCTGTTTACAAACGGAAAACAACGCGATTTCCTTGAAGAGATTCTCATCGGCATCGGCGCAAGCTTTCTGATCGCACTGGTTTTTGACATTGCAATTGTTCTTCTAGGCAGGGTTCTGATGCCTTGGAATCTTAGAAAGTCGCCGGCCTCAAAGAGCATCCGGCAAAACGCAGTAGGGGTGTACTAAGCATGCAATTCTTCCTCGATGCGTTTCGCTGGTTACTCGACCCTGCTAATTATGTTGCAGGTGGAATCAGCCCACTTCCGATTCAGGACCGTATCGGTGAGCACCTTTGGTACACATTTGTCTCGGTAGCGATTGCATCGATGATCGCACTTCCATTGGGCCTCTTCATTGGGCACACCGGCCGCGGCCGGCAGTTTGTGATTAGTTTCACCGGCATGATGCGTGCTCTGCCAACATTGGGGCTTTTAATGGCCCTATTCCTGATTGTCGGCGCGACGGTTCAATTTACGCAAGCGGCGTTCGTGGCCTCGATTATCGCGCTGGTCATCTTGGCCATTCCATCAATTTTGGCTGGCGGATATGCCGGCGTCGAATCCGTAGATCCTCAGACCGTGGATGCCGGCCGAGCCATGGGCATGACTGAAATGCAGATTTTGCTGCGGATTGAGATCCCGCTTTCGCTGCCGCTGATAATTTCTGGTATTCGAGCAGCTGTGCTGCAGGTCATTGCAACTGCTGTGATCGCCTCTTACATCTCACTTGGCGGTCTTGGGACAATTATTTCAAGCGGCATTGGACTCAATGACAACGAGCGAATTCTGGGCGGCGCCATTCTGGTAACTGCGCTTGCGCTTGTGGTGGACGGCTTTTTGGCACTCCTCCAGCGCCTGGTGACCAGGCGCGGTTCCAAGGAGGCACGTCCACAAAATATAGATTTCCGTAGACGATCATTCGGATCGGCTGCGGTGGCGGAAGAGCCAATCAATGAAAGGAAAAGACATGTTCAAAGCAAAAAATAGAGGGCCACGCATTGCAGGAGCAATAGCTGCAGCTGCAGCCCTTGTGGTAATGACCGGCTGTGCATCCGCGGACCCAACCGAGGAGGCCACGCAGGCAACCGACGACGTAGCGACAGTCGAAGCGACAAAGGTCGTAGTTGGCTCCTTCGCGTTTCCAGAGAGCGAGATTCTCGGAAACATTTATGCAATTGCTCTAGAGAACGCGGGCTTCGAAGTTGAGACAAAGTTCAACCTTGGACCACGACAGACCACTGTTCCAGCTTTGGAAGACGGGTCAATCGACCTAATGCCTGAATACAACGGAAACTTGTTGTTTTTCTATGACACCGAGAACACAGCGCGCTCAACCGAAGAGGTAGACGCTGAACTTGCTACCAAGGTGCCAGCTGGCTTCCAGGTCTTGAACTCATCATCTGCTGAGGACAAGGACGCTTATGTCGTCACTCAGGCAATGGCCGAAGAGTTTGGTCTTGTAACAATTGGCGATCTAGCAAAAATCGAACCATTTTCTCTAGGTGCCAGCCCGCAGTTTGCTGAACTTCTTTACGGTCTACCCGGTCTTGCCTCCTTCTACGGAGTCACCGACGTGACATTCGTGCCAATCGAAGACTTCGGTGGCCCGGATACCGTCAAGGCACTTGTCGACAACGCAGTTCAGGTTGCTGATATCTACACCACTCACTGACTTGGTGGCTAAGAAGCTCCGCGTGCTAGATGACCCTGAGAACTTGATTGCAGCACAGAACATAGTGCCGCTTCTAAACTCTGACATCTACAGCGATGAGCTGGCAGCGGTGTTGAATGCGATCTCAGCTGCACTAACCACTGAGGACCTCATCGCGCTTCGCACCCGTGTCGAAGGTGACGAGAAGGCTCAGGCCAGCACTGCAGCACAGGAATGGCTGGAAGCAGAAGGCCTACTCAACTAGTTGATTTTGAGGCGCTGTCGTAATGGCGGCGCCTCATTTATCGGCTGATTATTCAAGCTGAATGAAGGCTTTGGCTTTCATTGACAGGCACCAGGAAGATTTTGACTAACCCCGGCCGAAATGCCGGGGTTTTTCATTATCTAACCGGTCCAGGCTTGGCTCAAAAAACTCTCTCTCTGGTCTGTGGTACAAATTGAGTAATGAATATTGGGGAGCTATGAAATTTCGAAATTTCTCACACCGACACGCGTTGCAAATTCTTCAAAACACACCTGAGTATTCGGATCTCTTGACGGAAATATTGGAATCTCTCGAAAACGTCTCAGAAGAGCGCGTAGTGGAGCACTTTCAATACAACTACGAGAATCGGGGCAGGGCGAAGAAATCAATCTCGGAATCAATTAACCAGCTACTAAAAACCGAGCTAATGAGCGCCGGCTGGCTCTCGGAGGCACCAATTTTTAGAGATGCGGCTTTTGGAGAGGGCAAGTGGAGACTGGATTTTGCCAAGAGTTGCGAAATACCTGAGTCAGATTCCAGGCCATATGGAAAAACGGACAGCACAGGGATTTCAGTTGAAGTGGCTTTCAACCACAGTGGCTCGATTGCCTGGAACTTGTTGAAGCCTGTGCTGGCGAGCGAGCTTAATCACGTCGACAAAGCGATACAAACCTCTGTTGGCGTGGTCGTTACCGCCACGCGTGCAATGCAAGTTGCGGGCGGCTTCGACGGTGCAATAGGTGTTTACGAAGACTACGTGAGCCATTTGATTCCACTCAGAGATGTTCTGACGGTACCAATCCTCATAATAGGCATTGAGGCTCCAGAGACGTTTTCAATCCGTCATGAGAGACGGGGCAGCACGACTTTCGGGTTCATCGAACAGAATTGAGCCGTTTTTTTATCTCTTTGCCGACCAAAGAGACAAGTCCGACAACTAAAGCATTACCCATAAAAAATGCACGCCTTGAATCGGAAAGTTCGTTTCCATCTGCATCAAACCGAGTCCAATTGTCTGGAAAGCCGTTCAGTCTCTCAAGCTCTATCGGCGTGAGCCTTCTGTGGCCAGATTGAGTCTTGATGATGTGCTTGAACCGCGAAGCTGATGTGCCGCCTTCTGCCGTCAAAATAGTTCGGCTTGGCTTGTCAATAGCATCAGGAAAGCTCATTTTCCCCTCGGAGTAGAGGTACTGATGACCCGTCTTGGTTACACGTTCGATTTTCTTGGCACCCTTCAGGTACTCCCATTCCCCAATCTTGTGCTCGTCCACGATAAATGTCGACGGGACTTGACTGTCGTCAATAAGGATGTCTCGAAGGACTCTTCTTGAGACAGGTTTACTTGTCAAAATTTTGGACGTGAAACCGGTTCCATCTTCGTAGACCCCGCCGTCCATAAAGGGGCTAATTTTTCCACCAACATTGAAATTATCGGACAACTTAACGAGGTCTGACTCAAGATTAAACGGGGTTGCTTCTCCAAGAATTCGCGACCTAAGTGCCGTCCCTAGGATGCCCGTCTCAATATTTTTGGCAGAGAATGGCTCGAGCTGGTTGGCAGATTTTATGCGAGTCGCGACGATGAATACTCTAATTCGCCTTTGAGGGAAGCCATGTTCGGCTGAATTCACGATTCGCCACTCTACCCTGTACCCAAGATCCCCAAGAGTTCTGAGCATGATCGCAAAGTCCCTGCCACGCTGGGCGGAAGGAGACTTGAGTAAGCGATCAACGTTCTCAAGAAAGATAAACGTAGGCTTCTTTAGCGCGACTAGTTTGTGAATTTCCCACCATAGGACACCCTTTTTGCCCTCGAGTCCCTTTGATGAGCCAGCAGTCTTGGCCACTGAATAGTCTTGACATGGAAACCCTCCGACGATCAGATCAGCTTCTGGAATTAGTGCACTGTCGTGTTCAGCATCCGCAACAACTTTGGCTATGTCTTCGTTTGAATGCCCGTCGGTGCCAAAATTGCCAACGTAACATGAGGATGCATGCTGAGCCTTGGTTGAAGGTTCCCATTGGTTGGACCAAACCGTCTGCCATCCTGCCTCCTCTAAGCCAAGACGGAACCCTCCGACTCCAGCAAAAAGCTCAATAGCTTTCGGGGGGATAGTTTTAGAGATTCTATTCACTTGATGATTCTACTTTTGGGCCGGGACACTTTCTGACATTGATTGCTTTTCGTCGCGAGAATGAACACACCCTCCTAGCCATTTCGTTATCAAGTTGTTAGGCTGTAGCTAGGAGAATCGAAGGCGGGTCTTCGGTGGAAGTTTCTGGGTCTAGACCCAGAGTTTTTTACTGACGATCAGCACTTCATCGGGCAAGGCCCGACCTCTAGCGCGCACGAAACTTCACTGAAAGTGGATCGGGCTTTGCGCTGCGCAGATACATAAGGAGGGGCCATGGAAGGCCCAGAGATTAAATTCGCAGAAGCCGTTATTGATAACGGAAAGTACGGAAAGCGCGTTGTGCGTTTTGAAACCGGACGCCTAGCCCAGCAAGCAGTGGGTGCCGCGGTTGTCTATCTTGACGACGAGACCATGTTGTTCTCGGCCACCACAGCATCAAAGGCGCCGAAGATCACTTCGATTTCTTCCACTCACAATTGATGTTGAAGAGCGTATGTATGCCGCGGGTAAATCCCAGCTCATTCTTCCGTCGTGAGGTCGCCATCACGCAGCATCTTGGCTTGTCGTTTGATCGATAGGCCACTTAGACCTTCTTTCGTTGACGGTTTGCGCAACGAAATTCAGGTTGTCGTTACCGTCATGTCGATTGATCCGGAAGAGCTTTACGACGTAGTTGCTATCAACGCAGCTTCGATGTCCACTCAGCTAGCTGGCTTGCCATTCTCTGGCCCAGTAGCCGGTGTTCGCGTGGCACTGATTGATGGACAGTGGGTTGCTTTCCCTAAGCACTCACAGCTTGCAAACGCGGTGTTCAACATGGTTGTTGCCGGTCGAGTTATTGACGGCGACGATGTTGCAATCATGATGGTTGAAGCTGAAGCTACTGAAAACAGCTGGGATTTAATTGCCGGTGGTGCTGTTGCGCCGAACGAAGAAATCGTGTCTCAGGGACTTGAGGCTGCAAAGCCATTTATCAAGGAACTAGTTAGGGCGCAGAACGATGTGGCCAAGCAGGCTGCGAAGCCGACCGCTGACTACCCGGTGTTCTTGCCTTACACCGACGAGGTGCTAGCAGCTGTTGAAAAAGCCGCCGGAGCCGAGGTTGCCAAGGTTTACCAGATTGCCGATAAGCAAGAGCGCCAGGATGCTGACGATGCACTGAAGTCGAGCGTGAAGGAAGCACTAGCCGCGAAGCTAAGTGAAGAAGACATGGCTCAGTTCTCAGCCGCATACAAGGCGGTTGCTAAGAAGGCCATGCGCTCAAGGGTGCTAAAAGAGGGAATCCGAATCGACGGTCGTGGACTAAGCGATATCCGTCTAATCGACTCCGAAGTTGGAGTCATACCTAGGGCCCATGGTTCAGCAATTTTCCAGCGCGGAGAGACCCAAATCTTGGGTGTCACAACGCTGAACATGCTGAAGATGGAGCAGCAGCTTGATGCTCTGACTCCAGAGAAGTCAAAGCGCTACATGCACCACTACAACTTCCCACCATATTCAACTGGTGAGACCGGTCGTGTTGGTACCCCTAAGCGTCGCGAAATTGGTCACGGTGCCTTGGCAGAGCGGGCTCTAATGCCAGTCCTACCAGCACGTGATGAGTTCCCGTACGCAATTCGTCAGGTTTCAGAGGCTCTTAGCTCGAACGGATCAACCTCAATGGGGTCTGTTTGTGCATCGACTCTTGCACTTCTAAACGCCGGTGTGCCATTGCGCGCACCAGTTGCTGGAATCGCCATGGGTTTGATCACGGACACTGTTGATGGCAAGACCCAGTACGCGGCACTAACTGACATCCTTGGCGCTGAAGACGCACTTGGCGACATGGACTTCAAGGTCGCTGGTACCCGCAACTTCATTACCGCGATTCAGTTGGACACAAAATTGGATGGAATTCCATCCGCGGAGCTAGCTAAGGCGCTTACTCAGGCTAAAGAAGCTCGTTTGTTCATCTTGGATGTCATGGCTGAAGCTATCGATGAGCCAGATGAGCTGTCCAAGTACTCGCCTCGCGTTATCGCAGTGAAGATCCCAATTGACAAGATCGGTGAAGTTATCGGGCCAAAGGGCAAGATGATTAACCAGATCCAGGAAGACACTGGCGCTGACATCTCCATCGAAGACGACGGAACTGTCTACATCGGTGCAGTTGACGGACCAAGCGCTGATGCAGCCAAGGCTGCCATCAACGCGATTGCTAACCCACACGTGCCAGAAATCGGCGAGCGTTTCCTAGGAACCGTCGTGAAGCTAGCAACATTCGGTGCGTTTGTTTCGCTGATGCCAGGCAGGGACGGGCTATTGCACGTCTCCGAGTTGAAGAAGCTTTCAGCTGGCAAGCGGGTTGAGAATGTCGAGGATGTCCTGACTGTCGGTCAAAAAGTCTTGGTGGAAATCACCAAGGTTGATGACCGAGGTAAGTTGTCACTTGCACCTGTTGTTGAGGATGACGCAGCGAGCGAAGAGTAGTAATTGAAGCTAGGTCTTTTAGACTCAAGCGACTTCACCGCTGAGGCATCACGGATTTGTAGGACCGTGCTGCCCAGCGGTGTTCGCATTTTAAGCGAGGAAATTCCCGGGGCACCGTCTGTCGCGATAGCTGCATCCGTGGCCGTAGGCTCCAGGGATGAGTTGCCGGGGACATTTGGATCCACTCATTTTCTTGAGCACTTGTTGTTCAAGGGACCGATCGAAGGATGCCAAAGATATTCTGTCGCATCGATCGGTTGGGGATCCTCGAACGCTGCAACTGCCAAGGAATACACCAGCTACTACGCACGGGTGATGAATCAGCCTTGCCACTGGCGTTAGATGTAATCCTTGACATGTTCACTTCGGCAAAAATTGGCCAGCACGACTTTGATGTTGAGCGCACTGTCATCCTCGAGGAGCTCGCCATGGGTGAGGATGATCCCGAGGACTTGGCTCATGAGGCCCTAGCAAGTGCCCTGTTGCCCGATCATGAACTTGGAAGACCAATTGGTGGCACTAAGGAAACAATCCTTGCTGTGACCCGTGAGCAGGTTACGGAGCATTACCGCCAGCACTATATTCCGCAGAACCTTGTGGTAACAGCTGCCGGGGGAGTCTCACACGAAGCCTTAGTCGAGCTGGTTCAGCAAGAGCTTGCAAAAGTCGGCTGGCTAGATACCGAGGCGAATCCAAATGAGCGCCGTTCTCAAGTGGATTTTGTGCTGCCTAAAACTATTCCGTTTACCAACTTGAATCATGATTTTTCGCAAGCAAATTTTCTTCTTGGATACCAGAGCATCAAGGGCATGGATAAGGACAGGTATGCGCTTGGCCTGATGAGCAGCATCCTGGGTGGCGGAATGTCGTCAAGGCTTTATCAGGAAATCAGAGAAGAACGCGGTTTGGCATATTCGACATACTCCTACCAGCAGGGCTATGCCGATGCCGGTTACTTTGGGCTTTACGCGGGAACCAGTCCTGAAAACGCTACTTTAGTGACCCACCTAATGAAATCCGGCCTCGATTCAATCGCCGAGCACGGGGTTACGCGCGAAGAATTTGATTGGCTCTCGGTCACTTACCGGCGGGTTAGCGCTTCGCTATGAAAGCTCGCTGGCAAGAATGAATCGGCTATTGTCCGCCGAAATCGGCAGCGGTGAGTTTTTGTCCACAGAACAAATTTTGCAACGCTTCCAACAGGTTGACATCTCGGAGATACAAACTGTTGCTGGTCGAATCGCAGCAAATAGATCCGCTCTAGTTGCGGTTGGGCCTAACTTAGAAGCACTCAAACAATTAGCTTGATAGGTTTTCTAACATGATTCATGTTTCAATACTCGGAGCCTCCGGTCGAATGGGAGGTCTTGCCAAGCAATTGGTCGATGCTGACAGCAATCTAAAGCTGCACTCTGCTCTGGATTCTTCGTCACCGAAGGAGCAAATGCTTGGCGCCGATGTGGTGATTGATTTCACTAACCCGACAGTGTCTGAATCACTGGTCCTGTTCGCAATTGAGAGCGGCCTAAAGACGGTAGTTGGCACATCTGGCTGGAGTGAGCAGAAGTTGGGAGTTTTGGAGAAGGCCCTGAAAACCAGTCCCATGTCGGCCGTTGTCGTGGTGCCAAACTTTTCCGTTGGCTCCATGTTGGCTCAGCGCTTTGCTGCGATGGCCGCCAAGTACTTTGACTCGATTGAGATTCTCGAGGCGCACCACGAGCAAAAAGTTGACTCTCCTTCCGGCACTGCAATCCGAACCGCTGAGCTGATCGCTGATGCTAGAAAAGACCTGCCACAGCATCTGATTCCCGGGGTTGGTCAACCCGGCAGGGGAGTAGTTCACGCGGGAGTAGTTATTCACTCCCTGCGTCAGAAAGGTATTTCTGCCAAGCAGGACAACATTTTCGGTGCTGACGGTGAGCAGCTTGTGATTTCCCACGACGTGTCTTCTCCAAGGGCCTACTCTCTTGGAATTCTTCGATCAATTGAGTTCGCACAAACCGCAACCGGCTTGACTGTTGGCCTGGAAAACGTTCTAGGTAAATGATTACCAAAATCTGGGTCGGCTTAATGCTGGCCCTGACACTCTTTTATGTTCTGACCCTGCTTGGTAGGGGCATCATCTTGCTCCAAGAACCAAGCCTCATCGCTGTTGCTATGGGCTTGGCAATTCTTGTGCTGCCGCTGGTAGCGCTCTGGGCGTTATTTGCCGAGCTGCAATTTGGCCTAAAGGCGCAGCGGTTGTCGCGGCGGCTAATTGCACTCGATATCCCGGGATTGGATCTTGAACTTCGGGCCAGCGGCCGGGCCACTAAAGAGTCAGCCAATAAAGAGCTGGAGCGAATTCAGGATGCAGTTACAAAGGACCCTAAGAGCTGGAGCCTCTGGTTCCAACTAGGTGAGGCTCACGATGCTGCCGGCGAGCGCAAGAATGCCAGAGCTGCGATTAGGCAAGCCATCCTGCTAGCGAATAATCCCGACCCTGCGGATTAGTAGATAGAGCTGGCAGCCTAGGCAGAGGCCAAAAACAGCATTCAGAAAAGCTGCAAGAAAGATGAAGGCTGCCGAAACAGATATTAGCGGCGCGCTAAAGATGCCACCGATAATTCCAAGAAGCGCAAACGCCAGTCCGACTTGCTGAGCAAATCTCAGTGGCCTTGGGTCCTCTAGTTCTTTGGGGGCAGCCAACTTGGGACGAATAAATTTGGCAAAAGACCAACCATACGGGTGAGTACTTGGGGACACCAGGGACCAGGTGAAGAACACTCCAGTGCGACAAGTATTGCGTAGGCAAGCGATTGGTTCGTGAGGCTCAGGTAGAAAGCTATTAGGGATAATACCGAGGTGATCGCAGCGCCAAATCTTGGTCCACGGGGATCTACATGCTTGTTGGTAGTCATTTCACTCCTAGTTTTTCTAATTCGGTTTCGATGGTTTGTGGTTTTGGAACTCCGCCAATCCGGAAGCGAATCTCGCCAGCTGGATTTAGGACAAATACTGTTGGAGTCTGACTTATGTTGAAATATGCAGCTAAGTCTATTCTGTGGGTTATGTCGGCCTCAATAAATAAAAGCCCACCCTTTCGATACTCCAGTTTTGCAAGCGATCTTCTAACCGCTGGGCATTGGCCACAGTATTCGGTGGAAAACAAAACGACCGTAGCTTCTTTGCCGAACTCCGTTATTTCTTCGCCATTCTTGAGAATCTTGAGTTTTTCAAGCTCGATGCATTGAGCCCCTGAGACGCTGTGTCCGCGACCTTGAAAGAAGCGATAGCAAAGACCCGTCAGAGTCGCCACAAGGATTAGAGCGATTGACAGGGCAATTGTTGTCTCCACGCAGGTAAGCGTAGATTACGCAAAGAAAAAAATGCGGAGTGTTGCGCTTTTTTACTTTTGGGCTGGCTTAGGGTTATCAGATGACCGAAATTCAATTCCGCAGTGACGTGACCGTTGAACTTGTTAGATCAAGCGCTCAAGACGCCGACGTGCTGTTTGCCGCCAGGGTTTCAACTCAGGGTGAGCAGACCCTGGAGAGCGCTATGCAAATCGGCGCGGAGGTCGAAAAGCGCGACAAGGGTCTTATCAACTACCTCATGCGGGATCGACACGGTTCACCGTTTGAGCACAAACT
>FUWD013179754.1_pt1 | contig 12988 bp, 8 predicted proteins | sample 1063281 | NCBI WGS metagenome assembly FUWD01 (sample SAMEA79048168, study PRJEB19326) | metagenome | biome: marine
GGAAGAAAAGGCAGAAAGTCTTTTATTCCCCATGCTGGAGTCGGTTGAGCCAGAAGTCCCATGATACGGTTAATTTTGCAGGCGGCGACAGCAGCGTTCTGAATATCTTCTCCGGCTGCAATCAGCGCTGACACAACTCCAGTCAGACTATCGCCCGTCCCCCCGATCGGTTCCATATTCTCGATCGAAGGCTCGCAAATTTTAGCCAGGATTCCTTCCCTGGAGGCAACGTAGTCAGTTTTACCCTTCACTATAAGATACTTTGCAGCATTCTCCTTTTCATAAGCCAAGGTTATCAATTCGGGCACGCTCAGGCTCTCATTGAGTAAAAAACCTCGTGTGTAAAAAGGATGCGGAGCCGAATCATCGGCCAGGAAAGCCATCTCGCCTACGTCAGGTGTAAAAATATCGAATTCCTGGGCCATTCCACCCATTTTGGCCACATACATGAAACCAGCGTCAGCCACCATAATTGGTCTTGTCGACAACTCCTGGATCCTTAACATTATTCGACCCAACCAGTGGACATCAGGCATAAGGTAGTGAAACACGATAAATTCCTGATCTCTGTCCAAGGCCGTGTCACATAATCGACGGTAGACTTTCTCACTCCCATCCCCTTTGCCAATATCACCTGCAAGCAAAGCTTGAGGAGGATCAGCGCCTAACAGTCCGGCCATCTCACACGCAAAGGCTATGAGGGCCGGAGTGCCACGATTGACAGGAAACTCGTGATGGCCGATTCTTATTTGTCCATCCCGGTGGATACACCTTCCTTCGACCACAGGAACTCCGTCAGAAGGAACTGTTCCCACGATTAACAATGACATGATCGTTTCAACTCTTCGTAAGCAAGATGCAACGCATAGCCACACAATGTTTGCCCAATCGAGATGGGAGACGGACAATCTCCAAGAGTCTTGCCAACGAGCTGGTCAGCAAGATACGGCACGTCAGGACAACCTCCGCCCGAGATATTGACTATTCTGGCGTCATCCTTCCGGATCGTTATCTTCATGTTGGCGGCTCTGACCATTAGAAATTCGCCATAATCCCTTGTCTGAAAGAGGCTCACCGGTTCCAGCAGAACATCCTTGATGGGTATGATATTTAATGGCTCTATTCGATGCTCTGCAAGTATATGCGCCACTTTGAGCGCAGCGTTTAGGTCAAACTCTATCGCAAGGTCACAACCAGTGCGAACGGAAGGTGGCGGCCCTTTTACCGTGATCTCAAGATCCTGATTCTTGAGCGCTCTCTCTGCGTTGATAACATCACTCGTATTCGTGAACAGAAGGAGACCCCGATCCGGACCACTGTTATCCCTGGAACCAAATGTCCCGAGTAGTTTGGCTACCTTGTCGAGAAAGCGGTTCTTTTTTATCATGTTCTTTTGACGCTGATTCTGTACTGATCCGTTTCCTCTACTACGTTGTCAACTATCCAGCCCTGACTAGTCGCGGCCCTACACACATTCTCCTTACTCACATCATTGTCTACAAGGACTTCGATCTGATTAGAGTCTGTTTTTTTAATTGTGAAATAGTAAGGAGAACCGGTTGTGGGCATGACAGCCCTCGTGCGTCAACTGTATCCTTCATTTCAATATACCTCTCCGTCATGATCTTATTCTGTTTATGTGCGTAAAACCAATCAACAGGCATCCAATCAATCCGATGGCTACGGCATAGGCTCCATAAGGCCCAATACCCGCCGGTGAACTTGCAAGCCCGAAGTTGTGGGAAACAGCGGCTCCTACTATCATGCCGAGCACAAATATCCCGGCGTCTCCATCCCCCTCTCCTGACATAAAGATCTGCCTGCCCGGACAACCTCCGGCTAAAGCAAAAGCAAGTCCGGCGACCACCATTCCGGAGAAATTCCAGAAACTTTGGGTATGAGCTACAGGTTGTCCTACAAAACCCGGATGAAACTGACCTAGAATCAGGTTCACAACAAAAGCCGCCACTAAAAGCGCCATAAATCCTGAGAATAGATGTAAATGTCTAAAAAGAATGAGGTCCCTGAGCGCTCCCATAGTGCAGAATCTGCTTCTTTGAGCCAAAATACCCACTATACCGCCCAAGACTAAAGAAATAAGCAACGAGGCATGTTGGGAACCGGGCCCTTTGACACTATAAAAAAGTATGCCACTCTTTGGATTTCCTTCAATCTGAGGGAAAAGCAATCTTAGAGCCAAAAAACCCAGCAGCAAGACGGGAATAATGATTCCCGCTCCTAATCGATGCTTTTCTGATCTGCCAAGGGTATATCCTCCTCGAAAAAACAGGGTTCCAATCCCTACTCCAACGACCAGCCCCGCAACTCCGAACAAGGCGTTACCATCTCCGCCTGCCAGTCTCAATATTGCTCTCCAGGGACACCCAAGAAAAACAAGCGCCCCGATCATGGCAATCATGCCAAGTATAAACCTGGCCAAGGGAGTAGACCCTCCGCGCGGTTTAAATTCACGGAAAAGAAGAGCCGAAAGAAATGCGCCAAGACCAAAACCAATTATCTCCGGTCTCAGGTATTGAACCACATCGGCCCGGTGCATGCCAAAGGCTCCTGCGATGTCACGTTCAAAGCAGGCTACACAAATACCCATATTACCGGGATTTCCGAACTTCTGAAGTAATGAGGCCAGCACCCCTATGACTGCCCCAACAATGATTATTCCAGTGGACGAGGCAAACACATTCTCACGTTTCGGCATAAGCGCTCCTTTCATCAATACGACAAAGTAGCGAGACGGAAATTAGCGTCCCATTCGCCATGGTGTAAATTTGTAACCGATGTCATTAGGTATTCTGTGACATAGGCTAATTTGATCTGTAACATAGGAAGATACAATGCGTCAACGCCATCCATACCTTTGGTTTCAGAAAAAAAGCAGCCTAATGATCTGTTAAATTCTACGACTTGCGGTTTCGCTTGTGTGAAAATATGGGGCGAGCTTAAACAGGACAGGAAAAGGGCTGCGACAATATGGAAAATTGAAACCGCCCGATGAGCTGGACGCCTCCCTGTTGGGAGGCATCCAGCTTTGGGTTACGATTGAATAACCAGATCAACGCTTTTGGTCATAGAAAAACTGTTCCGGATGTATAGGCCCTGGATTGGGATAAATCCAGCTCTGAAAATCACAAGGTGGAATATTTTTCATGTTAGGCGCCACCACGTAGTAATCCGGCGGCTGGTAAACCAATCCGATCACGTAGAGGTTTTCCTCGTTGGCAACTAGAATCTGGTTGAAAAGCGAAATTTTCGCCTGTTCGTCAGTGGTGTGGACTATCTTGTCAAAAGTCTCCATCATTGTCTTGATTTCCGCAGGTGGTTCTTCACCACTTTTGCCTCGACTCTGATACCACTGGCCATACAATGGAGCCTGGAGGCTTTCCTGACTATAAGGAAGATACCATCGGGGTTCAAGGAGGCACTCAAGACCTCCATCTCCCGGCCATAGCGCTATATCGTGGGCGCAGGACTGAGTCCTCTGTCGGAACAATTCCCTGGTTTCCGATTTTACAGCGGTGTCAATCTTAATTTTCTTGAAGTCCGATCCTACTATCTCCGCACCATCCACCCAAGCCTGAATCGATGTCATGACGTCAAGGGACAACTGCAGTCTCTGACCGTCGTGCCTCAACCTCCATCCATCAGGCCCGACTTTGAGTCCTATTTCATCCAGCATTTTGTTGGCCAGATCGGGGTCATAGCTCAAATGAGCATTCTCGTAGGATTCCAGGTAATTGGGGGATTGCTTGAGCGGAGCGGCTTGACGAGGCGCTCCTTTGCCTCTGAAGAGAATGTTGTTGATTTCAGATCTTCGGATCGCATGCGACAAGGCTATCCTGAATCTCTTATCGCCCAGGATCTTCTTCATTTCAGGGTCCTGGTGATTCAGATTTGGAGCCAGCAGTAATCCCACCGATGCTGTTGAGATCTTCGGGACAAGCCTGAAGTTGCCGGAACCAAGTTGGGCAAGCAGCAGAATGGAGTTTGACATGCCACCCAAGTGGTTGCCCTGCATGTCAATCTCTCCGGCTACGGCTTTCAACAAAACCATGTTCGCCTCATTGACGAATTCGGTCGATATTTTGTCTATATATGGAAGCTGGTTTCCCTTCTGGTCAACTTTCCAGTAATAAGGATTTCGTTCCATAACGAACCTTTTGCCTGGAGCAGGGTCTTTTGTAACCCAGGCCAGTATGGAAGGAAGCTCCGGGTTTACAAACAGGCCATGACGAAGGTTAATCAGCTCTCCAAACAATTTGTTCCAGGTCGAGTTCTTAGCCTTTAGAAGAGCTTCGATCTGTTCCGGCTTGGCGTATTTCTTATGAAACTTCATAAGATAATGTTTTGGTCTGGTGACCAGGGTCATTCCGTTAGGACAAGCCAGATTCTCCAGGAAGAGTCCGTATGGGTTCCTGTATTCGAACTTTATTGTGAAATCATCTATCTTCGTCACCTTAGGGGCGTCACCACCAGGCGCAAGCCAACTCGGAGCCGATGGAGTTACATCCTTGTCCAGAAGTGTGTCATTTACAGCGAAGACAACGTCTTCCGTAGTGAAAGGCGCTCCATCCGACCACTTTATACCCGGTAACAACTTGAGGACATAGACTCTGCCCTCATTCTGAATATCCCAACTTACGCACAGATTGGGCTGGATTTTAAATTCAGGGCTCCATCGGACCAACGGATCATAAACTATTTTTCGGGTCTCATTGAGGTCCGATATGCCTGTATACGCTCTCCTCCATGTGCCCCCGTAACGGCCTGTAGTATCAAATGGCTTGATTACGACTGGATTTGGTGGAAGCCGCTTATCCACATCCGGAAGATCACCCTTTTTTACCAGTTCCGCCAGAGCAGGAGCTTCCTGAAATGACCATGCTGATGACACACAGATTTCGTCAACGCCTGGAAAGAAGTGAACAATCAAACATATCGCCAGTCCAAGTTTTAAAAATTTGGGCAAAGTCTTTCCTCCCGTAATCTTGTATAGAAACCTCAAATTTCAAATAGACGTCGTATTTTTAATTGTGTCTGGCCGATAGCCATCAGTCCAAGCACAACTACAGGATTTTCGGTTCACGCAAGGTTGACGGGGCCGACCTTGTTTTAGAGCTAAAAGCGGATCCAGTCAAAATGGTTGGCGCCATTCGACCATTGCGCATACATTACATGTGTGCAGCCTTCCGGTCAACAATCAACACTCCACAATAAATTTCTGAACATCGAGAAATCTTCCCAGTTTTTACGAACCCAGATCTTCAGTTCACCGGCCAAAGTCCTGGAGAATGTCGAAAATCAGTAAGACGGCTGCTTTCTGGCTGTGCAAAGTATAGATGTCAGAAAAGCAGTAGATAGCCATTGGCAAAATAAAGGAATCCCAGTAGCCCTACCATTAAGCCGACCACCCACATCAGCTTCTTTTTCATCAGCGAGGCTATTGATGACATTAGTATCGCCAGTTGAAGAAAAATGACGGCCAGTCCAAACTGCTGAGAATGAACCATCGCCTGGTCTCGTTCTTTTTCAAGGGATTGGGCTTGTATCTGTATGTCGATTTTTTCCTGTTCGTAACGTCGAATCTGTTCCCCATATTTCGTTATTTTCTGATCATATTCATTTCTGACTCCCTCCTCGATGTTTGGGCTTAACTTGAGGTCTGTCTCCAGCTTCTCCTTCTGCAGCTCATACAAGTACGTCTTGATGCTCTTTGCCTGATAGTAGGCCCACTGGTTTGAGGCCTGAGTTTGCTTTAATATGCCGCGGTTAGAAAATTTACCTACGCTCAAAGTTGACATCGTGGCGCCCAACGCTATAATCACGGTGGTAAGCGCCAGAAAATTCAGCCATTTGTCCCTTTTTTCTTCCATTGCGTCTCCTTGGTTCTTCCAAAAGGGTTGTCAGACACCGAGCTATTAACCATAAGGCCAATTAGTGTCAAGGAATTAATAAAAAAATAACTGAATGGAGTAAAGGAGAACTGCGGTGAGGACGATCGTGGCCACAACATGAGGTAAAACCTCCGGCAGATGTTCCGATAGCTTTGAATCCTTGGTATGACTTAGCCTGCACTGTATAACGATTGCTCCCAAGGCGCCTATCAGGACAATAACCTGTTGAATAAAAAACGTCCAGGATGGAGAAACAGTTATTACCATGCGTTCAAATATGCTGAAATTAAATGTCTGCCACAGTACGATCGGGAAGTAAACGCCAAGGTTGATAAGGTAATAAAAGTGAAAGGCCATGAATCCTGTCAATACCAGGGGTAGCAACGCCAACCCATAACGGGCAAAATTTTCCTCGGTGGTTTCACTGGAAAACCTTGAGGAAACCACAGCAGCGAGGAAAACAAGACCATTAACACAAAAAATGACTGCAGCGAAAAATACCGTAAAACAAATAGCTCAGGAGAGTTTGGGAACAGACCCCAGAATTGATCATAAAGTGAACCTGGCTCCATCAGTTCGCTCAATAGGCCTCCCAACATGCTTATGACCAGAAATGAAGTCACTATTCCTACCTGGCGCATTTCCCAGATCTCTCGCCCTGGTATTCTCAGGTTGAGATTGATAGCGCCGTGGGGACAGTTTTTCACACAATTTCCGCAGAGCTTGCAAAAACGGTTACTCCTCAAGGAAGGGGCCATCTGACCGAATGGACATCCTTCGTTTGTAGCGGTGCCAACAAAGCATTCATTCGTTGAACACTGGCTTGCGCATACGTTTCTATCCGCTCTGAGTTCAAAAGGGGAAACCTTGGCCAGTACCCCCATCATTCCTCCAAGAGGACAGAGGTACCTGCACCAGGATTGACGCTCAAAGATAATTGAAAAGATTACAGAGAATAGCAGAATTGTAAGCAGCAGAATGCCCGTATTGAAGGGGGAACTCCGCAGGTCGGTGGCAATTTCCAGCCAAATTATAAACATTGCCGATATTGCTATTATCCAGTCACTTTTCTGTTTGAGGAATGCGGGAAAAGGAAGATCCAGCGAAACCAGTTTCTTTGCTAAATGTCCTATGGAGCCCATTGGACAAAGCGAACACCAGAAGCGTGCCCAGATGAAGGCTCCAAAGATCATAGTGGGCCACCCTATAGCCCAGCTAAAAAGTGATCCAACATTTGATGATGGGGTGACCGGTCCCAGAAAAAGCAGCACAAGAAGTATGAAAAAGAAAGGGGCCGCGGCGCTCTGAAATATAACGGGAAAGAGAGGACTCTTGACGGCCGCCCTGATGGCGGGGTAACGGAAAAGATTGATTTTCCCGTCAGCTTCAATTCGTCTTAGATCGAAATATATGTCCTGTGGTCTGAGAATACCGTCTGCGGACAAAAGCACAGCCCTCTTTAGGGTCGTAGCGAGTTCTCTGTCGTTTCCCGGCCAGGAGTAGCTTACCAGGGTTTTTATGGCCTCTTTCGGCAGTTTGTTGATTTCTTTGCCAAGTTCCTGCGCATACTTGTTGACATAATGCTGAATCAGCGTCGGAATTTCCTTGCGTCTCTTACGCAGAGGCGGAACGTGAATAGAGTGCTGGAGCATCCAATGCAGTAGAGGATGTTTTTCAGCGGATATCTCTGAAACATCCAGATTGGTGGTGCCAATTATACGAATGTCACAACTCTGGTAACCGAACGCCCCGACTTTCTTGAATTTTCCTTTCTTGAGAGAAAACAGGAGCCTGTTCTGCATCAGGAAGGTCAGCCGTTCCATCCCTTTAACCAACAGAGTTCCCTCTTCAGTAAGCTCAAGGTACCCGGGAGTTTCAATTCGCGTGTGACCTTCTCTCCGCTCTTCTGAGCCGAAAAATAGTCTCATTTGCTGCTCAGTCGGGTCCGGGCTTTCTTCAGGAATCTCACAGAAATTTGCAGAATCGTCTTTTTCACTCAACGGTCTGAGAAGATCCAGAAAAAGAAAAACACGTTTGTGATGCGATGAGGACTTGTAAAGGGCATGAGCCAGAAATTCAGTTCCAACACCGGTTTCTCCGGTTATCAAAACCGGCCACGGGGAATTGGCCAGGTCTTCCAGTTGACGGCCAACTCTACGCCTGACCGTTTCACCTACGAAATAGTCTGGAAAAAGATGGTCCTCCCTGCTGATGAGATTTTGTAAGGCCCTTTTCTTGCGAGTGTTCCGGTAAACGCTCTGATCTAGCCTGAGAACCTTTTGCGCCATATTTTTCATGACGTTTATCATGAAATCAGGGTTTGAACGTAACACGCTCTCAAAATGCGCCGCAGGGATTTCCATTACTTTGGAATCTTCCGCTGCAACGACTTTCCAGTTTGATGGATTTGGCCGACCAGTGAGAAAACTTACCTCGCCAATCAAATCCCCAGGCGAGAGTTTGTCTACAGATATTTCGGGACCGTCCTGATCATGAACTACAACATTCGCTACACCGGATGCGAGAAATCTGATTTTCTCGCCTTTATCTCCAGGCGAAACAATCATGCCTCCTTTCGCAATTTCTATTAAAGAACCTTTCTCCATCAGCGCAGACCGGATTACTTCGGAACATCCCAGGAAGGGGTCCTTGAAATTAGATGACAAGAAATTGGCTGCTAACTTTTCCCGCATGATTCGCTTTTATAGTTTATGCCGTTGCATGACGACTGTTCATGGAATGTGGATTGGACTAATGTTTTGTATTTTCTTCCAGTCTGTAATTTCTCAACTACCTTTTATAGAAGCTTCAATCCTAATTCTGTATTTTTCAATCTTGGCCAGTAAAGTTGGCCTCGACAACCCGAGGAGTCTGGCTGCCTGGGAGCGATTCCCTCCTGTCATCAAAAGTGCCTGCGCAATCAGAATTTTTGAAAATTCATCTACCATTTCCACGAACAGATTATCTCTTCCCGCATTAAGAGAAGACTTGATCCATCCTATAATGGAATCCGGCTGCAAATCAGACGACATAACAACGCTGTCTGTTTCAATCCTGATCGCCTGCGACATTTCTTCGGAACTTATCGGAGCGCCTCTGCTAAAGATAAGCCCTTTCTGAACTGCATTTTGAAGTTCTCTTACATTGCCGGGCCAGGAATAAGATTCCATGACATCCTTGGCCTTAGCTGTCAACCCAGGGCAGTCAAGCCCCATTTCGCCGGAAAACCGTTTCAGAAAATACTCGGCCAGTATGGGAATATCACCGGCGCGCTCCCGAAGCGGCGGGAGATTAAGAGTGACCACCTTGAGTCGATAGTAAAGGTCTTCACGAAATCTGCCTTCAAGCAGAGCAGACTCCAAGTCGCGGTTTGTAGCCGCTATCACCCTAACATCGACCGGAATTGGCGAACGCCCCCCTAGTCTTTCTATACTTCTCTCCTGGAGCAGACGCAATATCTTGGCCTGAATACTGAAAGGCATGTCACCTATTTCGTCCAGAAAAACAGTTCCGCCGTTCGCCTGTTCAATCTTTCCTATACGCCTGTTTGCCGCCCCGGTGAATGCGCCCTTTTCGTAACCAAACAACTCACTCTCAAGTAAAGTTTCAGGTATGGCAACGCAGTTTATCACCAGGAAAGGTTTATTGGCTCTTGAACTGTGCTGATAGATAGCCTTTGCTACCAACTCCTTCCCTGTGCCCGACTCCCCACGGATCAGTATTGTGGCCGCCGTCGAAGCAACTCTTCCAATCTGCTTGTAAACCTCCTGCATCACTTTGCTTCGTCCCAATATTACTTCGGTGGCCCCTCCTTCTGGAGCCGGTTCAATTTCAACTCTAGATCGCATGAATTTGGAAGCTGAAAGAGCCTTGTCAATATTTGAAAGCATCTCAGGGATGTCAAAGGGCTTTAGCAAATAGTCAAACGCCCCCTGTTTGGTAGCCTCTATAGCCGTGTCCGTGGTCCCATAAGCCGTCATGATTATAACAGGCAGTTTAGCGTCAACCTCGCTCATGGCCTTGAATGCCTCCAACCCACCCATGCCCGGTAACCTTACATCCATTACAACGATCTCCGGACGGTCGTTCCTGACAATTTCAAGCCCAGCCTCTCCAGTCGCCGCCATGAGGACTTTATGCCCCTCAGCGGAGAGTATCTTTTCAAAACTGTGACGCAACTGGGCGTCATCATCCACAATCAGTATTTTTCCCACGCCACATCTCCAGATACCGGAAGCTTAATCCTGAACAAAGCCCCTTTTCCCTCCAGCGACTCAAGTTCAACCCAGCCACCGTGTTCCTCAATTATACGCTGGACAATACTCAACCCCAAGCCAGTGCCCTCCTCCTTTGTGCTGAAAAAGGGCTGAAAAAGTTTGTCCTGAATGGAAACCGGTATTCCAGGACCGTCATCTTTCATTTCGATTACTAAAACAGTTCCCTTCTGCTCAAGGAACTCCTTGTTCTCTCGTATGACTATACGCCCACCGTTCACCATAGCCTCACAGGCGTTCACAATCAGATTCACGAACACTTCCTTCAACTGGTCCGGATCAGCCTGAATTTCTGGAAGCCTAACATCCCGGATAAGGTCAACTTTAACGTCATAGGACTCAAGCCGGTGTTTAAGAAGCTGAATAGCCATGTCAACCGAGTCTGACGGACTAATTTTATGCGTCTTGAGTTTTGGAGGCCGGGAAAACTCCAGGAAATTTCCAGCGATTGTGTCAATATGGCTGATTTCTTCCGAAATTACTTCCAGATCCTCCTTTTGGCTCGCGGTCAGCTTCAATGTTCGTTCCAGGGAAAACAGGCGCATTTTAACAGATGTAAGAGGGTTACGCACACTATGAGCAAGCCCTGCGGCCAGTTTTCCCACCAGTGCCCATTTTTCCGCCTGTACAAGATGCTCCTGGCTCAATTCAAGTTTTGTTCTCGTCAGATCGACATCGTGTACTAGATTCTCAAAACTTTGGCTCAAAGCCTTTACTTCGTTTCCTTCAATCCCGAGACTCTTCCTCTCATCATAATATACGGCCAGTCTCCTTATTGGCCCCAGCACCTGATTTAACAGAATGTAGGCCAATACAATTCCCAAAAACAGGACCATTACAAGACCGCTAATCGCCAGAGCGCTTATCAGTCCGGCACGTTCCCTCAACGATTCCTGAACATCATATATGCGTTCAAGATAAGCCGTCTTATATTCCCTGCATGATCCAATTATCCTGAAAAACTGGTTTCTCGCGTTCTTGTGGAGTTCATATCCTTCCTGAACTTTCCCTTCCTTGTAGAGATTAACCACATCATCTCTTGACTTGCTATAATATAAATATTGAGAATCGATCTCCTTCAGAATATCTCTTTCCTTTTTGGTTTCAGCAAATTGCCTCGCCTGTCTCAGCCATGTTTCAAAAGATGTGTCATGTTTCTGGAGTTCATCAAGCCATGCAGGGTCCCCATCCTGAAAATAGTATGTGACATTACCTTTTTGCATGACGAGGGCATTCTCGAGTTCCTGGGACGCCTGAATAGCCAGCAGGTCCGTTTCCAGAAACTTGTTCATGTATCTGTCCATGACATACATCTGAGATATGGATATGATCGCGCCGGCAGCGGTAATTGATACAAGAAGTCCCAGAATAAGAAGTATCCGCGTCTTCAGACTGATATTATGAAACATGGATAAAAGTTTACCAAATCTTTCACAGAGCAATTCTGTTGATGATGGATGCCGGCGTATGACTCCAATGTGGACATTGCAATCCGACACCTATTAAACAGGATTCGCGCCCAAAAGAAAATAGCCGGATAGTACGCCTCACCTGCTCTTTATACAAAAATATCAGTTTTTACTGAGGATTCTCCCCCTGGCGAGCGAGAAGTAGATCCCGATGCCACATATTATTCCGAAAATAATGAAGGATTTATGAAGACACTCCAGAAACTGCGGCGTTATGTCAGGGGAAAAATCTACGGGACCAATGTACAGCGCAAACATGACTGAGGCCAGCCCCATGCTGAGCATTTGCCCCATGAGTCTCATGGAGCTTACTACACCTGAGGCCAATCCGTAGCTGGATCTATCAACAGAAGACATGATTGCATTCATATTTGGGGAGGAAAACAGAGCGAATCCCAACCCCAAAACTGCGAGATTGGCTGTTATCATCAATGTTGAAGTGTTGGCGTTCAGAAATGACATGAGGAACAGACCGATGGCGGTAATTAGCATACCCAGCGACGCCACTCTCTGAGGTTCAATCCTGTCGGAAGCCCTGCCTGCCAATGGAGACAATATTGCCATGGCGATGGGTTGTACCATCAGAATCAGGCCGGCCTGCTTTGGGCTGAATCCCCTGATATACTGAAGATACAGACTTAATAGAAAGGACACAGCAAAGGTTGCGCTGTAATTTATCAGAGCGGCCAGACCAGAAAAGGCAAATGGCCTGTTATTCAGGAACATGTCCATGTTTATGACTGGATGCTGTGTCTTCAATTCACATCTGACAAAAAGGACGAAGAAACCGACGCCACCAAGTATGGACAGCGCCCCAATTACAGAAGGGAGCCTGGACAACCCCAGCATCACGCCGATGATTGAAATGCCGTAGAGCGTAGATCCGAGGATGTCGAATCTTTCAGTTTCCGGTCTCTTTCGTTTCCATCTGAGTTTCCACAAAGAAACGCAAGTACACAGGATGCCGAGCGGAACTATGGAAACAAATACGCCTCTCCATGAAAAATGTTCCGTCAATATCCCGCCGATGAAAGGCCCGACGGCAAGTCCGATGTAAACAGCCGCCACATTGATACCTATGGCTCTGCCTCTTTCTCCGGGGGGAAAAACCGTGGCGAGCATTGCCAGTCCGGTCCCGAATATCATTGCCGATCCCATCCCCTGGAGCGCACGGAAAGCAAGTAACATCCAGATATTGTATGAAACGGCTGAGAGACAGGCGGCGATTGTAAATATTACCGATCCGCACACAAATACGTTTTTTCTGCCAACAATATCCGCCAAGTCTTCCAAAAGGCGCCAGAAACATACATGTGGAGAGGAGATAAGAGGTCGG
>FUWD013231045.1_pt1 | contig 12985 bp, 10 predicted proteins | sample 1063281 | NCBI WGS metagenome assembly FUWD01 (sample SAMEA79048168, study PRJEB19326) | metagenome | biome: marine
TGCTGCATTCTGACCACATCACCGCAATCGTAAGAACTGCTGCCCCTAAAACCACAGTTGACCAACGATTTCTTTCGACCAAGGCCCATACCGCTCCGGCAATCGGAACTATCAGAGCGACTATCAAATATCCGAAAAACTCCCAAGTGTCGATGACCGCGTACTGACCAAGAACAACCAAAACAATCGAGAGAATCAACTGAACCAAAAGACCGGCTTCAACTCCGATCGCTAGTCCAAGAGAGAAACCGCTGGGAGATCTGCCGATTAGTCCTAAAAAAATCAGAACTAAGCCAGCCGCGACCGCATACCAGGCCAAAATCAAGAAAAAAGCTTCTATCACTGCTCCTCCTGGAACACTGCTATCGACTTGTACTGCGACCCGGTCTTAGTTGCAAGCGCGATTAGATGCTGTTCTCGCGTTAATGCGATTTCAGGCTCGTCTGATTCCAATTCGATTTTCTTACCGTGTCTCAGGTCACGTTCCTGGTCGCTAGAAATCTCGTAACTGGGGAATAACTTGGAGGCGGCATCGGCCAGGCTGATCCAACGTGGCTCTTCGGTGATTGCCGTTGCATCCGCTATCACAAAAGAGGCAACTGCAGTTCGACGAAGCCCAATCAAGTGACCTCCGACTTCGAGTGTTTGGCCCATGTCCCTCGCTAATGCCCTGATATACGTCCCTGAACTGCACTTAACGCTGATGTCAAAATCAACCAAACCGTCATGGCGACTCAGCTCGCTAGTTCGAGCAAAGTCACGAATTACTATTGATTTGGGCTTTAGGTCAACCTCTTTACCCTGTCGGACCAAGTCATAAGCCCTAACGCCATCAATCTTTTTGGCGCTCACACTGGAAGGTATTTGATCAAGCGGTCCAGTCAAAGACGCAATGACCTTGTCGATTTGATCGGCAGTGATGGCTGAAGCATCTTTGGTATCAAGGAACTCCGACTGAGAATCATCGCTGAGAGTCGATTGACCCAACCGCACGGTCGCGGTGTAGGACTTATCTTGACCAAGTAAAAACTGGAGTAATTTCGTGCCTTGGTTTGCCCCGAGCACCAAGAGACCGGTGGCCAACGGGTCCAAGGTTCCGCCATGCCCGACTTTTTTTGTTCCCAGCACGCCTCGCATTTTTGCGACAACATCAAAAGAAGTCCAGTCCTGGGGCTTGTCAATCAGAACTAGACCATGCTGCATTAGTCTTCCTGTGGCTTTTGGATGTAAGGGTCTGCATCACCTGCGTGCTTGGCACCCTTGGCAAGTTTCTCTAGTTCGCCATCACGTCTCTTGGCTTCAGCCAAAAGGTCGTTCAAGTCGCCAGCGTTTTCTGGGACATCGTCGAGAATAAGTTCGAGGGTTGGGGTCATTCTGATGCCCAACTGTTTTCCGATCTCTCCCCTGAGCCGCCCGGTATTTTTCTGCAGGATAGCAACGGTCAAAGCCTTGTCGGCATCGGAACCAAAAACAGTGTAGAAAAGTCGGGCCTGCATTAGATCGGGGGTAACTCGAGCGTCAGTAAAAGTAACGAAACCCAAATCAGGGTCCTTGACAACCTTTGCTAGCGCGGAGGCCGCCAATACTTTAATCCGCTCCGCAAGACGCAGCGCTCTAGCGTGATCTGCCATTAGCTCCTCGGCTTCTCTACCATCTCGTAAGTCTCGATGACGTCATCGATCTTTACATCATTGAAGCTACCAAGTCCGATTCCACACTCGAAATCAGCCTTTACCTCAGTGGCATCGTCCTTGAATCGCTTAAGTGACTCGACCTTGAGGTTCTCGCCGATTACTTCGCCGTTTCTCAAGACTCTTGCCATAGCGTTTCGACGCATTAGGCCGCTTCGAACATATGAGCCAGCGATGAGACCGAACTTGGAGGACTTGAATACTTCTCGAACTTCGGCTGTTCCTAGCTGAGCTTCTTCATATTCAGGCTTGAGCATTCCCTTGAGTGAGTTTTCAATGTCTTCAAGGACGTTGTAGATGACGGTGTAATGACGAATGTCGACACCTTCGCGATCTGCACGTTCCTTCGCCTTGTTGTCCGGGCGAACGTTGAATCCGATGATTACCGCCGAGTCGACAGTGGCTAGGTTTACGTCAGATTCAGTGATTGCTCCAACACCACGGTGGATGATTCGCAGCTGCACTGAGTCGCCAACGTCAATCTTGAGCAAGCTGTCCTCCAGGGCCTCCACGGCACCCGAAACGTCACCCTTGATGATCAAGTTAAGTGATTCGACCTTGCCATCTTCTAGGGCCTGAGTGAAGTCCTCAAGTGAAAGCTTCTTTCTGGTCCTTGCCAGGAGGGCGTTTCGGTCGGCAGCTTCGCGCTTTTCTGCGATCTGCCTGGCCTGACGCTCGTCCTCGGCAACCACGAAGGTATCTCCGGCGCGCGGAACTGACTGAAGACCAAGAACCTGAACCGGTCTTGATGGAGTCGCAAACTTAACCGAATCTCCGTTTTCATCAAACATCGCACGGACTCGGCCGTAAGCAGCACCGGCAACAATTGCGTTACCAACCTCTAGGGTTCCTGACTGAATCAGAACCGTCGCAACGGAACCGCGTCCCTTGTCTAGGTTCGCCTCAATGGCAACTCCACGTGCTGCCTTGTCAGGGTTGGCTCGAAGATCTAGTGCTGCATCTGCAGTCAAAAGCACTGCGTCAAGAAGCTTGTCAATACCGTCACCCTTCAGCGCAGATACGTCTACGAACATCACGTCTCCGCCGAATTCCTCCGCAACCAAGCCAAACTCGGTTAGCTGCTGACGAATCTTCGCAGGGTTTGCACCCTCTTTATCAACCTTGTTGACGGCCACCACAATTGGAACCCTTGCAGCCTGGGCATGGTTCAAGGCTTCAATGGTCTGAGGCATTACACCGTCATCCGCAGCAATAACCAGAATGGCAATGTCTGTGACTTCGGTTCCTCTGACTCGCATCGCGGTGAAAGCCTCGTGACCCGGGGTGTCAATGAACGTGATCGCTCGATCTTTACCTTCGTGCGTTGTGTGAACCTGGTAGGCGCCGATGTGCTGGGTGATTCCACCCGCCTCACCGTCGACAACATTCGCATTACGAATCGAGTCAAGCAACCTAGTTTTTCCATGATCCACGTGTCCCATGACGGTTACGACTGGAGGTCTTGGAGAAAGCGCTTCGTCGTCTTCCTCCTCGATGCCAGTCGAAATGTCAAGACCGAAGCCTTCGAACAGCTCTCGCTCTTCATCTTCAGGCGAGACAACCTCGACCTTGTAGCCAAGCTCTTCACCGAGAATCTGGAAGGTGTCTTCGTCTAGGGATGCTGTCGCAGTCGCCATTTGTCCTAGGTGGAACAGAATGGTGATCAACTGAGCGGAGTTAGTGCCAATCTTGTCTGCGAAGTCTTGGATCGAGGATCCACGACGAACTCGCAGCACGGTTGTTCCATCGCCACGAGGCACCATTGTGCCGCCCAGGCTGGGAACATCTCTTTGTTCAAACTCTTCGCGCTTTGTTCTTTTTGACTTACGGGATTTTCCGCGAGAACCGCCCCTACCAAATGCTCCTGCAGTGCCCGCTCCGCGGCCACCACGGCCGGCTGGACCCGGTCTTCCGGCTGGAGGTCCGAACCCTGGCTTCTGGCCCGGTGCTCCAAACGCTGGCGCTCCACCTGGACGCGGTGCTCCGCCACCTGGGCGAGGTGCTCCGCCTGCAGGTCTTGGCGCTCCTGGTCTTGGCGCTCCTGGTCTTGGGGCTGACCCGGCAGGTCTTGGCGCTCCTGGTCTTGGTCGCCCCATGCCCTGATTTGCAGCAAATGGGTTGTTGCCTGGACGAACCATCGGGCGAGGTATTCCCATGCCCTGATTCGAAGAAAACGGATTGTTGCCTGGGCGAGGTGCGCCAAGCATTGTTGCGGCCGCGGACTTCTCCTCCGCAACTGGCCCCCCGGCGTCCGGCTCAGTAGCCGGCGCAGGCTCGACTGCAGCGGTAGCGGGAGGCTCAATGACTTCTGAGGGCTTTGGGCTCTCGGCAACCGCCGGTGCTTCTGGCGCAGGCTTAGCCTTTGGCTTTGCCGGCTCCTTCTTGGCTGGAGCTTCTTTCGTTGGGAAAGCACCCTTTAGCCTTGCGGCTACCGGTGGTGTGATTGTTGAAGAGCCACCTTTGACGTATTCGCCAAGCTCTTCTAATTTGGCCAAAGCTGTCTTGGTATCAATCCCAAGCTCTTTGGCAATATCGTATACGCGTGGAAGCGCCACTTTTTTTCTCCTGTTCGGGGCCGACCCCAAACAGGGAAGGCCTTAGTTCTGAGGGGGTCTCATTTCGAGAAACTCATTGTGTGTCAGCCATGTTTTGTGCCTGATTTCTAAGCCATGTCTCAAGCGACTCTGAATTAGAGTCACCCAAGGCGCGAACTAGACCTTTCCGATCAAGCGCTAGCTGCAAACATTGTTCATGAACCCAAGCCCCTCTTCCGGCTAGCTTTCGCTGCTGGTCAAGAACAAAACTTTGATCCATTGAAACAATTTTTAGCAAGTGCTTCATCGAATCTCGTTGGCGGCAGCCAACACAGGTCCGAATAGGCTCCATTCTAGGGCCCCTTACCTAATGACGCTATCCCTCAAGGATGCTATCTGGCTGAATGTCGATTTTGGCACCGGTCAATTTCGCTGCCAGGCGGGCGTTCTGGCCCTCTTTGCCGATTGCCAGCGAGAGCTGAAAATCAGGAACTAACACTCGAACTGCCTTGGTTGCAGAGTCTAAGACAAAGCTGTCCGAGACTCTGGCCGGCGATAAGGCGTGAGCTACGAAGGTCGCCAAGTCCTCAGAGAAATCAACAACGTCGATTTTTTCCTCATTCAATTCCGCGCTAACGGCTCGGACTCGCTGGCCAAGTTCGCCAATGCAAGCTCCCTTGGCGTTGATTCCGGGTTCCTTTGCAAAAACAGCAATCTTGGTTCTATGGCCCGCCTCGCGAGCGACGGAAGCAATTTCGACTTGGCCGGAAGCGACCTCTGGGACCTCCATTGCGAAAAGTTTTCTAACCAAGCCCGGGTGGGTCCTAGAAACTGTGATCTGAGGTCCCCTGGTTCCCATTTGAACGCTGGTTACATAGACTCTGATACGACTTCCGTGCAGATACTCTTCGGTTGGGACCTGCTCTTCGGGAGGCATGAGAGCCTCGATTGAGCCTAAATTCACGTAGACCATGTGCGACCTGGAGCCTTGTTGAATCTGGCCAGAGACTATGTCGCCCTCTTTGCCCTTGAACTCGCCTAACAAGCCTTCGTCCGAGATATCCCGCATCCGCTGCGCAATAACCTGCTTGGCCGCGTAAGCGGCAACTCGTCCAAAACCCTCGGGGGTCACTTCCTCTTCACCAATGGGCTCTAGGTCCTCATCGAGAGTGGATTGGAAGATTCTAACGTGACCAGTTTTGCGATCAAGCTCGGCTCGCGCTCCCTTGACCGGTTCCGAAAAGCCCTTGGCGAAAGCCGCAAGAATGGCCGCTTCGATAATCAGGACTAGCTCGTCAAATGGGATTTCCCGCTCGCGCTCTAGTAGACGAAGAACTTGTAAATCAATATCCATGACTCGCCTCTTTTTAGTTCCTAGCGCTTAGCCATTAGCTCAGCGAGAACTGAGTCTATCTTTACTTGAGAGCGTTCGCCTGTCACTCTGTTCCAAAGCTCAACTTCACCCTCTGCTACGCCTCGGCCACAGATGATTATCCAGGGGTTCCCAATCAGCTCCGCGTCGGCAAATTTCACTCCCGGACTGACCTTTGGTCGGTCATCCAGCATGACTCTGAGCCCAAGGGCCTCAGCGCCTGCGGTCAAAGACTCAGCTGCCTCGAAGGCGGCTTCGTCTTTACCGGCGGCAATCACGTGAAGGTTTGCTGGAGCCACTGAATCTGGCCACATCAAACCCTTGTCATCATGGAACGCTTCGGCTATTACTGCCACCAACCTGGTAACGCCAATTCCATAGGAGCCCATGGTGACTGTGACGAGCTTTCCGTTGGAATCAAGAACTTTTAGGCCGAGTGCCTCTGCGTACTTGCGACCAAGCTGAAAGATGTGACCGATTTCAATGCCGCGGGCCATTTCCAAAGCCCCTGAGCCGTCTGGGGCCGGGTCTCCGGCGCGAATCTCTGCGATGTCGGCAATTCCATCCGCGGAAAAGTCTCGACCAAAAGTCAGGTACCAAGTGTGCATCTGATCTTTATTGGCTCCGGTAATCCACGAACTTCCCTCAGCAATTCTGGGATCCAGAAGGTACTCGATTTTCGACTCAGCTTCTAAGCCCAAAAATTGTTTTGAATCTTTACGGGGTCCGATGTAGCCCTTGACAAGTTCCGAGTGGCTCTTGAAATCGGCTTCGTTCGCCTGCTCTACATCGCAGCCAAACCATGCTTCGGCGCGCTTTTGGTCAACTTCTCGATCGCCCGGAATTCCAACCGTCACCAGCCTGCGCTTGCCGTCTCCAGTTATTAGCGCTAACACGACGTTTTTCAAGGTGTCAGAAGCTTGCCAGGTGCCACTTGTCTTGGGATGGTTCTCATTCGAAAAACTGACCAAGGTGGCAATTGTTGGAGTGTTTGGTGACGCGTGGTCCTCAGCCGCCTGATTGTTCGGCGTGATGGCCGGAGACTGCTTGAATCTAACCGCCTCTACATTGGCAGCAAAGCCGGATGACGATCTTACAAAGGAGTCCTCGCCAATTTCGGAAGGACTCAGGAACTCCTCCGATTTCGAGCCACCCATCGCTCCAGCATCCGCGCTCACGATTACATACTCAAGCCCTAGGCGCGTGAAAATGCGCTCGTAGGCTGCCCGTTGGGCCTGATATGAAACCTCAAGGCCTTCGTCAGTAACATCAAAGCTGTAAGCGTCTTTCATTACGAACTCGCGCCCACGCAAAAGACCAGCTCTTGGCCTAGCCTCATCGCGGTATTTATTTTGAATTTGGTAGATGCTCAGTGGCAGGTCTTTGTAGGAATTATAAAGATCCTTAACTAGAAGAGTAAAAACCTCTTCGTGAGTTGGAGCGAGCAAGTAATCCGCGTCTTTTCTGTCCTTCAGGCGGAAAATATTATCTCCGTAATCGTCCCAGCGACCGGTTATCTCATACGGCTCTTTTGGAAGCAGTGCAGGAAAGAAGACCTCTTGGGCACCGGCAGCAGCCATTTCCTCGCGAACGATTTGCTCAATCTTGGTTTTTACCATCAGTCCAAGAGGTAGCCAGCTAAAAACCCCCGGTGCCGCACGCCTTATGTAACCAGCGCGAACGAGTAGCCTGTGGCTTTCAACCTCAGCGTCAGCTGGATCTTCTCGAAGGGTCCTTAAAAATAATGAGCTCAGCGATATGGCATGAGCACAATGTTAGCTACTCCCCGACGTAACCTGAGCGGTTCCGATAAGTGCGCTGTCCATTTCGCCGCAATTCGGTCGCCTCTTCATCAAGTGGCAACATTTCATTTTCCGGACAGTTTGATGATCTCGCCCTTGACGAAATTTGACCCTTGCCGTTTCCTGAGGCAACTCCCAAATCTGCTTCCCTTGCTTCACCCGGTCCGTTTACAACGCAACCCATAACGGCAACTCGAATTGGAACAGTCAGGTGTGAAAGACCCTCGGTGACGTCGTTCGCGAGAGTATAAACATCTACTTGTGCTCTTCCACAGCTTGGGCAAGACACAATCTCGAGCTTTCTGGGACGAAGGTTCAGGCTCTCCAGGATCTGAGAACCCACTTTGATCTCCTCAACCGGAGGAGCTGAAAGCGAGACTCGAATCGTGTCGCCGATTCCTTGCGCCAACAAAGCACCGAATGCCACTGAGGACTTGATTGTTCCTTGGAAGGCCGGTCCGGCCTCGGTAACTCCTAAATGAAATGGCCAGTCTCCTCGCTCGGCAAGAAGCTGATAAGCCTTCACCATGACAACTGGATCATTGTGCTTCACAGAAATCTTGAAATCGTGAAAGTCATGCTCTTCGAAGAGGCTCGCTTCCCAAACCGCGGACTCCACGAGGGCCTCAGCTGTTGGCTTGCCATACTTTTGCAACAGTCTTGGGTCTAGGGAGCCAGCATTAACACCAATTCGGATTGAGATTCCGGCGTCCTTGGCGGCTTTTGCGATTGCCCCGACCTGGTCATCAAATTTTCTAATGTTTCCCGGGTTCACTCGCACTGCGCCGCACCCAGCTTCGATAGCTTGGAAGACATATCTTGGCTGGAAGTGGATATCAGCGATTACCGGCAGCTGAGAGCGCTTGGCAATGACCCTCAAGGCTTTTGCATCGTCGCTGGTTGGGACAGCCACCCGAACAATGTCACAGCCCGTTGCGGTCAATTCAGCAATTTGCTGAAGCGTTCCATTGATGTCCGTGGTCTGGGTGGTGGTCATCGACTGAACCGAAATTGGAGAGTTCGAGCCGACAGGCACCTTCCCAACCATTATCTGGCGAGTTTTCCGCCTTGGGGCGATTGTCAGTGGGGGTCCTACAGGAAGACCAAGATTTACAGCTGGCACTTATTACCTCTCGTTTGCTCCACGCTTCAACAGCAAAGGAGGAAAGTTGCTTCCTAACCCAATGTTATTGGGTTTACAAAGTCAGCTAATATTAGTATCACGCCGGTCGCAATCAGCAGCATCCACACCGCATATGCAATTGGTAGTGCCCTAGCGGTATCGATTGGACCCGGGTCTCTCTTTCCCAACAGCAGCCACGACCTTCTCTTTGCGCTTTCGTAGAGCGCCCAGAACATGTCCACCATCTAGCGGTAGCAGCGGATCATATTGAGACGAAAGTGCAGATCAAGATCGATCAGTAGCAGTAGCGAGGCGAGCTTGGCCTCCACGCCGATATCTGCCGCAGTTAGCTCTCCCGCTAGCTGGCCCACCCCCAAAATAGAGACCGCACCATTTGGATCTCGATCCGTGCTTCCGAAAGTACTTGCCGCAACCTTATAAACCTGCTGCGGCAAATCGGCCACGAACGCCAGCATTCCGCCCGTCGCAGCCAGAGAGAAGCCGACGGATTCTTCGATGCTTAGTGGCGTCATCTCAGACCCCAATTGGATACCCAAAATTGGCCTGAGCTCAGTTATTTTATTTCCTGCCGCGTCTAAAGCTGCCGCTCCAGACTCCATAAAAACTTGAGTCTCGATGAATGACGGCGTAATTGCAAGAGTGATATTTGCTCCGTCACGAACAACCCCCAGCATTGACTGACTCGTCTGATTCTTGTTGAGCCCTGCAATCACTTCGTTCCAGTTCAGAACTGGTTTGCCGTTGACCTGATTGACGGTGTCGCCAGGCAAGAGTCCGGCGGCAATAGCGGGCGAAACCGGAGATCCACTGGGACAATTGCCCGTGGAATCAGCCTCAATGCATTCATAGACCTTGTTGACGCTCATCGTAGATTGCATTGTTCCAACACCACTCAGTGCTAGAAGAATAAGTAGCATCCCCAAAATAAGGTTCATCAGCGGACCGCCGAACATGATGGTTAGCTTCTTTGGGGCGGACAGCTTGTAGAACTGGCGATTTTCATCGCTGGGTTCGATGCCCTGCCTTACTTGCTGTCTAGCGTCCCTAATCCAACTCGCGAATGGACCCCGATACGGCTTGGACTCGGGAGGATACATGCCAGTCATGAGGATATAGCCGCCCAGAGGTATTGCCTTGATTCCATACTCGGTGTCGCCCATAGTCCAAGACTTAACGGTCGGCCCGAAGCCGATCATGTACTGATTTACTCGAACGCCAAAAATTTTCGCCGGTATCAAGTGACCAATTTCGTGCAGACCAATTGACAGAGCAATTCCAATTAGGACAATTGCAATTCCGGCCGCGTATAAGAGGATGTCGATCACGGCTCAAGGGTACCTAACAATTGAGGCTTTAGCTCTGTGCTATCAGCGAATCGGCAGCCCGTCTGGCCCAGCTTTCCGCAGCCAACACACTTTCGAGACTCAATGGCCCCGGCGTATGAACCTGAAGCACCTTATCGATCGTGTCGGTGATCCCAAGGAACGAAATTTCACCGCGGTGAAAAGCATCAACAGCCTCTTCATTCGCTGCGTTATAGACGGCTGGAAAAGTGAGCCCTGCCTGTCCAACCTGCCGTGCTAACTTGACGGCTTTGAAGACCTCCTCATCGAGCGGTTCAAAATCCCATCGATGGCTATCAGTGAAATCCAATGGCCTTGTGGAATCGGCAAGCCGATCTGGCCAACCGATAGCGAAGCCAATCGCAAGTTTCATGTCCGGCACTGAGGCCTGTGCCATAATCGAACCATCACAGAACTCGACCATTGAGTGAACAATTGACTGCGGATGAACAGTCACGGCAATGTTTTCAAAGTCGATGCCAAATAAATAATGAGCCTCAATTACCTCGAGGCCTTTGTTTACCATGGTCGCCGAGTTGGTAGTTATGACCTTGCCCATGCTCCAAGTCGGATGCTTGAGGGCTTGAGCTGGAGTCACATTCTCGAGATCGGCTCTTGACATGTTTCTAAACGGGCCGCCAGAGGCGGTCAATATAAGCCTTGAGACCTCAGATTTTTGCCCTGCCATTAAGCACTGAGCGATTGCCGAGTGCTCTGAGTCAACGGGCAAGATCTGATCTTTGGCCGCAAGCTGAGTAACCAGCGACCCGCCGACTATCAGAGACTCTTTATTAGCAAGCGCTAGCTTGCTTCCCGCGCGAAGGGCCGAAAGGGTTGCCATCAATCCGGCAGAACCGGTTATCCCGTTCACAACAACATCTGCCGACAGCTCGCCAGCTAAATCAGCTGCCAGTTCAGGACCCAGCACGGCTCTATCATTGGGCAAACCGAATTGGACTCGCTGAGACTCGAGCAGCTCGGAATTTGCGTTTCCAGATATGCCGACTAGCTGAAACTTATCGGGATTTGCCGCCAGCAACTCGAGCGTTTGGGTGCCGACGGAACCAGTGGAGCCTAAGACCAAAACAGTGCGCATCTACCAAAGCTTAGAACTCCATCCGCATTGCGAGTCAGGAATGATAAAAATCCATATAAGTATCTAGAATTTAGACATGAGCCTTGAACAAAAAAGAATCTTGAACACACCTATCCCAGGACCTAAATCGGTCGAGCTTCAAAAGCGCCGAACCGCGGTTGTTTCCGCGGGTGTCGGAACGATGCTTCCAGTGTTCATTGAGAGAGCGCACAGCGCGATCCTCGAGGATGTCGACGGTAACCAGTTGATCGATATGGGCACCGGTATTGGAGTTGTGACAATCGGCCACACAAACCCCGGCGTTGTTGCCGCGGTTCAGGAGCAGGTTGCGAAACTGACTCACACTTTGTTCACCGTTGCCCCCTACGAGAAATATATTCGAGCGGCCGAGCTTCTGGCAGCTCACTCCCCGGGTTCTTTTCCAAAAAAAGTTGCTTTTTTTAATTCAGGTGCTGAAGCCGTTGAAAATGCAGTGAAGATTGCAAGACGTGCGACCGGCAGGACTGAGATCGCAGTTTTCGACCACGCCTACCACGGTAGAACCAGCCTTACGATGGCGATGAACTTCAAGGCGCACCCGTATGCCACTGGCTTCGGTCCACTTCCCGGAAGCATTCACCATGCTCCAATGAGCTATCCGTTCCGTGATCCTGAGGGAATGACCGGCGAGCAAGCAGCGGCAAGGACCATTACCTACCTAGAAAAAAGAGTTGGTGCGTCAGCGCTTGCCGCCGTTTTCATTGAGCCCATTCAGGGAGAAGCTGGATTCATAGTTCCGGCCCCAGGGTTTCTAAAGACAATCGATAGCTGGTGCAAGGCGAATGGAATTGTCATGGTTGCCGACGAAGTTCAAAGCGGTATGGCCAGGACCGGAAAATGGTTTGCTAGCCAGTGGGAAGAAGGATTCGACCCCGACCTAGTGACTGTTGCCAAGGGAATTGCCGGCGGCATGCCACTTTCCGGCGTTGTAGGCCGGGCCGAAATTATGGACTCGGCGCACGCCGGCGGCTTGGGCGGCACCTTCGGTGGTTCGCCAACTGCCGTGGCGGCCGCAGTGGCGGTCATGGAACAGTTTGAGCAAGGAGACTTTCTGAGTCGCGCCCAGGAGATCGGCTCCATAATTGTGAAGCGACTAACTGAGATGATGGTCATGTATCCAGTAATTGGAGAAGTTCGTGGAGTGGGTGCCATGCAGGCATTTGAACTAGTGATGCCGGGCACTCTGGACCCCAACCAACCCGCCACCGAGGCGCTCTTGAAGCACTGCCACAAAAATGGTGTAGTGGTTCTGAACGCTGGAACCTATTCAAACGTCGTTCGCTTGCTGCCACCGCTTTCCATCTCTGACGAACTACTACACGAGGCATTGGATGTCATTTCCGAAGGACTGGCGACTCTCTAGTTCACTGGCCAGCTTCCGGCCAAAACGCTGACTGAATAACCGCTAAATCAAACCTAAGACTGGAATAAAATGAGTCAATATGAAGACCGCCAGCTTCTAGCTGGGCTATTCTCCAAAGAAGTTAGCGCCTACGTCTCGAGTCATCCGAAGTCAGAAAAAGCTCACCACAAGTCTCAAGCGTCGCTGGTCAATGGCGTTCCCATGCTCTGGATGGCGAAGTGGCCGGGACCATTTCCGATTTACGTTGATAGTGCAAAAGGCGCCCACTTCACAGATCTTGACGGCAATGACTTCACTGATTTTTGCCTCGGTGACACAGGAGCGATGTCTGGACATGCCTCAGCGCCAACTGTGAAGGCAGTGCAGGAACAGATAGCTAAGGGTGCCACCTTTATGCTTCCGACGCTTGACGCGGCAAGAAACGCCGAAACGCTTGGTGCCCGCTTTGGTCTTCCCAAGTGGCAGTTCACTCTTAGCGCCACAGACGCCAATCGTCACCTAATACGCTTTGCCAGGCAAGTAACCGGCAAGGCGAAGATCGCAGTTCATGACTACTGCTATCACGGAAGCGTTGACGAGACCTTTGCGTGCTTGATGATCA
>FUWD013175027.1_pt1 | contig 12964 bp, 8 predicted proteins | sample 1063281 | NCBI WGS metagenome assembly FUWD01 (sample SAMEA79048168, study PRJEB19326) | metagenome | biome: marine
GCTAAGGATTTAGTANAAGGGGACTCCAAAACCACTTAAAGAACTCTGTAGTCAAAAGCTGAAGCAGAAGAGATGAAGAAGCAGCTTGAAGAAGCGGGCGCTTCGGTCGAATTAAAATAATTCAATTGAATCTCTCTGTTTAATGCTAGCTAATTAAATTTATTTTAACCCGAGTCAATCTTCTTGATTGACTTGGCTTTTTTGGGTGTTCAAAGATATGTCGTTTTCATTTACTGAAAAAAAGAGAATTAGGAAAGATTTTGGAAAACAAAAACCTGCTCTTGATGTTCCAGATTTATTGACTCTTCAAGTCAATTCTTACGAGTCTTTTCTTCAAAGGGATATTGATCCCGAAAAACGAGAAGATGCCGGACTACAAGCAACCTTTAATAACTTATTTCCTATTGAGAGTTTTTCAAAGAATGCGAGATTAGAGTTTGTTAGCTATAGGCTCGAAGAACCAGAATTCAATCAGCGTGAGTGTCAACTTAGAGGCCGCTCTTATTCTGCACCTTTGAGAGTTAAAACCAAGCTTATTACATATGACAAGAATACGGACAAAGAGACTGTAAAAGAGGTTAAAGACATCAAGCAGACTGGTGATACAACCGATGTTTATTTTGGTGAGATACCCTTAATGACTGAGCATGGAACATTTATTATTAATGGTACAGATCGAGTTATTGTCTCTCAACTACACCGTTCCCCAGGAGTGTTTTTTGATCACGATAAAGGCGTACACACCTCTGGAAAACTAATGTTCTCTGCACGAGTTATTCCCTATAGAGGCTCTTGGCTAGATTTTGAATTTGACGCAAAGGATAATATCTTTGCTCGAATAGATCGAAGACGAAAAATACCAGCAACTATTTTGCTTCATGCACTTGATTTCACTGATCAAGATATCATTGATATTTTCTTTGATAAGGACGCTTACCGCCTATCGAAAAAGGCCGTTGAAGTTGAAATTGATACAGACCATCTGAAAGGAACTGTAGCTGAATTTGATATCAAATTTGGAAGGAAACTAATCGTCAATAAAGGCAAAAGAATCAATGCGCTTCATATAAAGAAAATCAAGGAAACTCGGAAAAAGTACTTAGAAATCGAAGAGAGTGACTTGGTGGGTAAAACTCTTGCTCAGCAGGTTATTGACAAAAAGACTGGTGAGATCGTCGCGAGTGCAAATGATGAGATTACAATAGAGCTTTTAGAGGTCTTGAGAGAAGCTGGAATTAAAGATATCAAAACAATCTACATTAATGATGTCGACCAAGGTCCATATATATCAAATTCATTAAGTATCGATCCTTCATTTGATAAAGAATCTGCACTCATAGAGATTTACAGAATGATGAGGCCAGGCGAGCCTCCAACGAAAGAGGCCGCAGAAAACTTATTTACCAATCTTTTCTTTAATAATGAAAGATATGATTTATCTGAAGTAGGCCGGATGAAATTCAATCGAAGGGTTGGAGAAGATAAAGATGTAGGCAGTTCCGTTCTCTCTAAGGATGACATAATTAATGTTCTCAAGACGTTAATTAACATAAGGAATGGTTCTGACACTGTTGATGATATCGATCACCTCGGAAATAGAAGAATTAGAACGGTTGGCGAAATGGCTGAAAATGCTTTTAGAGTAGGTTTAATCCGAGTTGAGAGAGCTGTAAGAGAAAGACTTTCTCTCGTAGAACAAGAAGAGCTAATGCCTAGAGATTTGATTAATTCAAAACCTGTTTCTGCCGCGATAAAAGAGTTTTTTGGTTCTAGTCAGCTTTCTCAGTTCATGGATCAGAATAACCCATTATCAGAAATTGCCCATAAAAGAAGAATTTCAGCTCTAGGGCCAGGAGGCTTGACTAGAGAAAGGGCAGGATTTGAGGTTAGAGATGTTCATCCAACTCACTACGGTAGGGTATGTCCAATTGAGACCCCTGAGGGGCCTAACATTGGTCTAATCAATTCCATGGCAATCTATGCCAGAGTTAATGATTATGGTTTCTTAGAAACACCATATAGGGAAGTTGCTAACGGTAAAGCTACAAACAGAATTAAATATCTTTCTGCAATTGATGAAGGAAATTTTGTCATTGCTCAGGCCAACAGTGCTCTTGACCAAAAAAATAAACTCGTCGATGAATTAATCTCTGCGAGATATAAAAATGAATTCACTCTTATGCCACCAGAATCAATCCAATTTATGGATGTTTCTCCAAAACAGATTGTTTCTATCGCTGCATCTCTTATTCCATTTTTAGAGCATGATGATGCAAACAGGGCTCTTATGGGATCTAACATGCAACGTCAAGCAGTGCCTACTCTACTAGCAGATAAGCCTTTGGTTGGAACAGGAATGGAAAGAAAGGTTGCAGTTGACTCAGGGGTGACAATTGTTGCCAGGAGAGGCGGAATAGTTGATTCAGTTGATGCATCTAGAGTGGTTATTGCAGTCAATGATGATGAAGCCATCACTGGAGAGTCAGGGGTCGATATATACAATCTAACAAAATATACTCGGTCAAACCAAAACACTTGTATTAATCAAAGACCGCTTGTAAAGGTAGGTGATTTGATAGAAAAAGGCGATGTGATTTCAGATGGCGCATCAACCAGTCTCGGTGAGTTAGCAATCGGCCAGAATTTGTTGGTGGCTTTCATGCCATGGAATGGCTTCAACTTTGAAGATTCAATACTCATTTCTGAAAGAGTGGTTCAAGAAGATAGGTTTACCACTATTCACATAGAGGAGTTGCAGTGTATTGCCAGGGATACAAAATTGGGCTCCGAAGAGATCACAGCAGACATTCCAAATGTTGGGGATGCAGCATTGAGAAAGCTAGATGAATCAGGTATCGCATACATTGGTGCTGAAGTTGTGGCAGGAGACATACTAGTTGGGAAGATTACACCGAAGGGTGAATCACAGCTTACTCCTGAAGAAAAGCTCCTAAGAGCAATTTTTGGAGAAAAAGCCTCTGATGTCAAAGACACTTCCTTAAGGGTTCCTTCAGGCATGGACGGAACAGTGATAGATGTAAGGGTTTTCTCAAGAGAAGGTGTTGAAAAAGACGATCGTTCAAATGAGATTGAAGCTGCAGATATTGAATCAGTCAAAAAAGATCTGAAGGACCAGTTAAGAATTGTAGAGTCAGATATCTTCAATAGGCTGGAGAAACTTCTCTTAAATAAGACCGCTAAACTTAAAAGAAAGACTGTAAAAATCGACAAGGATCTTCTTGAATCTATGGAACAGCAAAAGTGGTTTGAAATTAAGCTTCAGAATCAAAAATTAAACAACGAACTTGAAACTTACTACAAGGCACACAGGGGATAGGAAAACGAATTTAAAGAAAAGCTAGAAGCAGCAAGAAAGAAAATCGAAGCACATGATGAGCTTCCTCCAGGCGTTTTAAAAATGGTTAAGGTATTTCTTGCGGTAAAAAGGCGCGTTCAACCAGGAGACAAAGTCGCTGGAAGACATGGAAACAAGGGCGTTATCTCCAGAATTGTTCCAGTTGAGGATATGCCTTATATGGAAGACGGAACGCCTGTTGATATTGTCCTAAATCCATTAGGCGTTCCATCCAGGATGAATGTCGGTCAAATCCTAGAGACCCACTTAGGATGGGCAGCAAAGGAGCTTGGCAGCAAGGTTAAGGCAATTCTCAAAGAAAAGGAGGGCGCTGATCGAGTGAAGGCACTTCGGAATTTCTTAGATAAAGTATATAACACGAATAAATTATCAGAGAAGGTTCCGCTCAATAAGCTAAAAGATGAAGAAATCTTAGAGCTGTCTGAGAATCTTAAGGACGGCGTGCCTATGGCGACGCCTGTTTTTGATGGCGCTGGTGAGAATGAAATTAAAGACTTACTCAAATTGGCTGATCTACCTGAATCTGGTCAAACAAAACTCATTGATGGAAGAACGGGTAAATTCTTTGATCGTCCAGTTACAGTCGGTTATATGTATATCCTTAAATTGAACCATCTGGTTGATGACAAGATGCATGCAAGGTCAACCGGACCATACAGTTTAGTGACGCAGCAGCCGCTTGGCGGAAAAGCACAGTTTGGCGGGCAAAGATTTGGAGAAATGGAAGTATGGGCTTTAGAGGCCTACGGTGCTTCTCATACTCTCAGAGAATTGCTGACTGTTAAATCGGATGACGTTCAAGGCAGAACTCGCATGTATAAGCAAATTGTGGACGGAACCAACGAAGTTGAAACGGGAATTCCTGAATCCTTCAATGTTCTCATGAAAGAAATTAGATCTCTGGGTTTGAATATGGATTTAGTCGTAGATCCTGCTAAGCGAACCAATGAAAAATAAGCTGGAAGCTGAATATGAAAAACTTACTTAATATTTTTAATCAAAAACCTTTTGCAGAAGAATTTGATCACATAAGAATTGGTCTTTCTTCTCCGGAAATGATTCGATCGTGGTCTTATGGCGAGGTAAAAAAACCAGAAACCATTAATTACAGAACTTTTAGACCAGAAAGAGACGGTTTGTTTTGTGCAAAAATATTTGGACCTGTCAAAGATTATGAATGTCTTTGTGGAAAATATAAGCGACTTAAGCACAGAGGAGTGGTCTGTGAAAAATGTGGGGTTGAGGTTACTCAGAGTAAGGTTCGCAGAGAAAGAATGGGGCATCTTGAACTTGCAAGCCCAGTAGCACATATATGGTTTTTAAAGTCACTTCCATCAAGGATTGGCTTACTGCTTGATATGACACTGAGAGAGATTGAGAGAGTTCTCTATTTTGAGGCTTTTCTTGTTACTGACCCGGGCATGACGGATCTTTCAAAGGGCCAAATGCTGTCTGAAGAACAATATATTGAAGCATTAGAGATGTACGGTGACGATTTTTCTGCTGCTATGGGCGCTGAATCAATACACGACATTCTTAAGGATCTGGACCTTCAAGACAACCTCAGGCAGATTCAAGAGGACATGGATGCAACTGCATCTCAGATTAAAATCAAGCGATATCAGAAGAGACTAAAACTCGTTGAGTCCCTTATTTCTTCTGGGAATAGGCCAGAATGGATGATATTAAAAGTTCTTCCAATATTGCCACCTGATTTAAGACCCCTTGTTCCCCTTGATGGAGGAAGGTTTGCTACATCAGATCTGAATGATCTCTACAGAAGAGTGATAAATAGGAATAATAGGCTGCAAAGACTTTTAGACCTCAATGCTCCAGATATCATTGTTAGGAACGAGAAACGGATGCTCCAAAAATCTGTTGATGCGCTCTTAGATAATGGAAGGATGGGAAGAGCAGTTACTGGATCCAATAGAAGACCTCTTAAGTCACTCGCAGATATGATCAAAGGAAAGCAAGGTCGATTCAGGCAGAATTTGTTAGGAAAGAGGGTCGATTACTCTGGCAGGTCTGTGATTGTTGTTGGGCCAACATTGAAACTTCATCAGTGTGGTATTCCAAAGAAAATGGCTTTGGAGCTCTTTAAGCCCTTTGTCTTTAGTAAACTGATATATCAGGGTGAAGCATCCACAATTAAATCAGCAAAAAGACTTGTAGAGCTTGAAGGGCCAGAGATTTGGGATATCTTGGATAATGTTATTCGACAGCATCCCATCCTACTTAATCGTGCGCCTACTCTTCATAGGCTAGGTATTCAAGCTTTTGAGCCTACCCTCGTTGAAGGAAAAGCTATTCAGTTACATCCTCTTGTCTGTAAGGCCTTTAATGCTGATTTTGACGGAGATCAAATGGCTGTCCATGTTCCATTATCTATAGAGGCACAGCTTGAAAGCAGGGCATTGATGATGTCATCGAACAACATACTATCACCAGCAAATGGTGAACCAATCATTGTCCCATCACAGGATGTGGTTTTAGGTCTCTATTACATGACTAGAGAGAAAATCAAAGATATTGGCGAGGGTGGTATTTTTGCAGATACACAAGAAGTGGAAAGGGCATTTCATAATGATTTCCTCGGTCTGCATGCAAAAATTAAGCTAAAGATTTCAACTCATAATGAAGAAAAACCTACAGAAATTATAGAAACTACTGCTGGTAGGGCTTTATTCTCCAATATCGTTCCTGAAGAGATCCCATTCGCTGCGATCAACAAAACTATGGACAGCAAGGAAATTTCAGGATTAATCAATCGTTGCTACCGTGAGGTCGGATTAAAAGCCACCGTTATCTTTGCTGACAAACTGATGTATCTCGGTTTTGAGTATGCCACCAAATCAGGTGTCTCAATCGCTCTTGATGACATGGTCGTTCCTGAAAATAAGGAAGAAATATTATCCGATGCTGAATCTCAAGTTAAGAGCATTCAGAACCAGTTTACATCTGGTCTTCTCACCCAAGGGGAAAGGTATAACAAGGTTGTAGATATTTGGTCTAGAACAAACGATCAGGTTGCCAATGCGATGATGGATAAGCTGGGCAAAGAAAAAGTGACTGACAGCGAAGGCAAAAAACAAGATCAAGAATCATTCAATTCAATCTTCATGATGGCTGATTCAGGTGCAAGAGGGTCTGCAGCTCAGATTAGACAATTGGCAGGAATGAGAGGGCTTATGGCAAAACCTGATGGCTCAATCATCGAAACTCCTATCACTGCTAACTTCAGAGAAGGACTTAATATTCTCCAATACTTCATCTCGACGCATGGAGCTCGGAAGGGCCTAGCTGATACAGCTCTTAAAACAGCAAACTCAGGTTACTTAACCAGGCGCCTCGTCGATGTTTCCCAAGACTTAGTTATAACAGAAGAAGATTGTGGAACAAAAGATGGTATGACAATCTCAGCCGTGATTGAAGGCGGTGAAGTTGTTCAAAATCTTAGTAATAGGGTACTTGGAAGGGTTTTGGTAGAGCCTATAAAAGATCTAGAGAATAAGAAGAATGTTCTTAAGGCAGGCACTCTGATTGACGAAACAAACGTTCATTTCCTAGAGGAGCATGGAACAGATTCTGCTGTCGTTCGCTCCCCAGTTACATGTGAAACAAAATATGGACTTTGTATCAATTGTTACGGAAGAGATTTAGCAAGAGGTACTCTTGTCAACATTGGAGAAGCAGTCGGTATTATTGCTGCACAATCAATTGGTGAGCCAGGCACTCAGCTGACTATGAGAACATTCCATATTGGTGGCGCTGCATCAAGTGCTGCAGCTCAAAACTCAGTTGAGGTTAATAATGATGGTGTTGCCACTCTATTTAACTTAAAAACAATCAAGAATGCCGATAAGAATTTAGTTGCAACAAGCCGTTCTGGTGAGATCATTATTTCTGATAAGTTTGGAAAAGAAAAAGAAAGATATAAGATTCCATATGGAGCAACCATAACTATCAAGGATGGGCAAAAAGTCAGTTCCGGTGATGTTATTTCAACCTGGGATCCACATACACATCCAATCATTACCGAAGCATCAGGAACAATAAAATTTGAGGATTTTATTGACGGTGTGACTGTTACAGAGCAAGTCGATGATATGACTGGCTTGAGTAACATTATCATCATGGACTCAAAGAAGACTGGGTCTACTTCAACAGTTAAACCTAGGGCTTCTGTTGTGAACGGTAGAGGTCAGCCGATCATGTTCTCAGGCACAGAAACACCTATTGTTTATACATTTCCTCCAGGCGCAATTATAAACATCCAAGATGGATCCAAGATCAATGCTGGAGATGTGATTGCAAGAATTCCTCTTGAATCTTCTAAAACGAGTGATATCACTGGTGGATTACCAAGGGTTGCAGATTTGTTTGAAGCAAGAAAGCCAAAGGATGCTGCCATCCTTGCCAAATATTCCGGTATTACAAGTTTTGGCAAGGAAACTAAAGGAAAAGTGAGACTCGTGATTACTGATGAAGACGGTGAATCGCATGAGGAGCTTATTCTTAAAACAAGAACACTGAATATCTTTGAGGGTGAAACCATCCAAAAGGGAGAAATAATTTCAGATGGGGAGTTGAGCCTTCATGATATTTTGGAAGTTCAGGGCGTTGAAAAGTTGGCAAAATACCTTGTTAAAGAAGTACAGGATGTATATCGACTCCAAGGCGTTCCAATCAATGATAAACATATCGAGATCATCGTTAAACAAATGATGAGAACAGTCGAGATTATTGAACCAGGCGACACCAAACTTTTACCCAATGAGCAGGCCAATAGAATTGACGTCCTAGAAACCAATGAAAGAATGGTTAAAGAGGATCTTCAGCCTGCGATATTCAGGCCATTGATCATGGGTATTACAAAAGCATCATTGGCTACGACTTCATTTATATCTGCTGCTTCTTTCCAGGAAACAACAAGAGTATTAACTGAGGCTGCAGTCAAGGGTTCTATCGATCAACTAAGAGGTCTCAAAGAGAATGTTGTTGTCGGAAGATTGGTTCCAGCAGGAACAGGATATAAGGCAGAGTTGGACGCTGCTTCTGCTGCTGAAGAAGAATTTTCACAAGCTTTGAAAGAATTAGAGAGCAGCAATGAAGACACTGATCTAGAAGTTGCAGAATCATCTTAGATTTAACTTGAACCTAGATGAATAGAAGAATAGAATCCACCCACAATTTTTATAAATGAATGTGTTATGACAACTATCAATCAATTAGTAAGAAAGTCTAGAAAGAGGAAGGTTGTAAAAAATAATGTTCCTGCCCTAGAAGGCAAACCTCAAAAGAGAGGGGTTTGTACTCGTGTTTATACGACTACTCCGAAAAAACCAAACTCTGCACTCAGAAAGGTAGCGAGGGTTAGGCTTACTAATGGATATGAAGTCACGAGTTATATTGGTGGAGAAGGACATAACCTTCAGGAACACTCAGTGGTAATGATTAGAGGTGGCCGTGTTAAGGATCTGCCGGGCGTTAGATATCATACAATCAGAGGCGCACTTGATTGCTCAGGTGTGAACGACAGAAAGCAAGGTCGTTCAAAATATGGTGCGAAAAGACCTAAGGGATAAGCAATGTCTAGAAGAAATGCAGCTATAAAGAGAGAAATATTGCCCGACCCTAAGTTTTCGAGCAAAGTTCTAGCGAAATTCATCAACATGATTATGAGAGATGGTAAGAAAAGCACTGCTGAGAATATTGTTTATCAGGCGCTGGACACTGTTATTTCAACTCTTGGACAAACAGCAGATAGCACTCCTCAAATATTCCAAGATATTCTGGACAAGGTCAAACCAGTCGTGGAAGTAAGATCGAGACGTGTGGGTGGTGCCACCTATCAGATTCCCGTGGAAGTTAGACAGGAGAGAAGAGAAGCTCTTGCGATGAGGTGGTTGATTGAGTCTGCAAGATCAAGATCTGAGAAAAGCATGAAAGTTAAGCTTGCAAATGAATTATTAGATGCCTCAAATGATCGAGGTAATGCGATCAAGAAGAAAGAAGATACCCATAAAATGGCTGAAGCTAACAAAGCTTTCTCTCATTTTAGATGGTGATCGCTGAATAGAGAGATTTCCTAATGGCTAGACAGACACCAATAGACAGATATAGAAATATAGGCATTATGGCCCATATCGATGCAGGTAAAACAACTACAACGGAGCGTGTTCTTTTCTACACAGGAATATCTCATAAAATTGGTGAAGTGCACGATGGAAATGCGGTTATGGACTGGATGGAGCAGGAACAGGAGAGAGGGATCACTATTACTTCTGCTGCAACAACTTGTTTCTGGCAGGGAATGGATCAGCAGTTCGATCAACATAGAATTAATATCATTGATACACCTGGACACGTAGATTTTACAATCGAAGTAGAGCGTTCGCTCAGAGTTTTAGACAGTGCTGTCGCAGTTTTTTGTGCAGTTGGTGGAGTAGAGCCACAGTCTGAAACTGTTTGGAGACAAGCAAATAAATACTCTGTCCCAAGAATGGCATTCGTCAACAAGATGGATAGAGCTGGAGCTAACTTTCTTAGAGTCGTAGAGCAAATTAAAGACCGACTTGGTGCTAATCCTATTCCTATCCAGGTTCCGATTGGTGCAGAAGAAAAATTCAAAGGTGTCATCGATCTCATTAGAATGAAAGCCATCAACTGGAATGAAGAAGATCTTGGATCAACATATGTTGCAGAAGATATCCCTGATGATCTTTTGGTTCAATGCGAAGAGTTAAGAGAGCAAATGATAGAAGCAGCAGCTGAAGCAAATGAAGATTTATTGAATGCATACCTTGAAAACGGTGAGTTGAGTGAAGACCAGATAAGAGAAGGACTTAGAGCGAGAACCATTAATAATGAGATTGTTCCGGTTGTTTGTGGGTCAGCATTTAAGAATAAAGGCGTGCAAGCGATGCTTGACGCTGTTGTATATCTCTTGCCATCACCTATTGATACTCCGGATGTTATTGGAATTCTCGATGATGATTCTGATGCATCAAGAAAATCTGACGATGATGAGAGTTTTTCTGCACTGGCATTCAAAATTGCGAATGACCCATACGTTGGAAATCTTACCTTCTTTAGAGTTTATTCAGGGGTTCTTAATTCAGGCGATACCATATTTAATCCCCTTCGAGGAAAAAAGAAAGAATTGGACGTCTTCTCCAAATGCACTCCAATACTAGAGAAGAAATTAAAGAAGTCAGAGCTGGAGATATTGCTGCGGCCGTAGGACTTAAGGATGTTACCACTGGGGACACAATGTGCGATATCTCTAATGTGATTACTTTAGAGAAGATGGAGTTTCCAGAGCCAGTAATCTCTGTGGCTGTTGAACCTAAATCAACCGAAGATGAATCTAAAATGGGTATTGGCTTGCAAAAGCTTGCAAAAGAGGATCCATCATTCAGAGTTAGAACAGACGAGGAATCTGGACAAACAATCATATCAGGTATGGGAGAGCTCCATTTAGATATTATTGTCGATCGGTTATCAAGAGAATTTAAAGTCGATGCAAACGTCGGTAGACCACAAGTGGCTTACCGGGAAACAATTAAATCCCCCGTTGATCAAGAAGCTAAGTTTGTCAGACAATCAGGCGGTAGAGGTCAATATGGTCATGTTTACATCAAAATGGAACCACAAGAGGCAGGTGCTGGATATGAGTTTGTAAATGACATCTCTGGCGGTGCAATCCCCAGAGAGTTTATACCTGCTGTAGACAAGGGTATTCAAGAACAAATGGCAAATGGTGTAATCACAGGATTCCCTGTGGTTGATGTAAAAGTTACACTCTATGATGGATCATTCCATGATGTTGACTCAAGTGAAGTCGCGTTTAGGGTTGCTGGATCAATGGCATTTAAGGAGGGGGCGCTCAAAGCGAACCCAGCTCTTCTTGAGCCAGTAATGAAAGTTGAAGTTGTAACGCCTGAAGATTATATGGGAGACGTGAATGGTGATCTAAATAGGAGAAGAGGCATTCTACAAGGAATGGATGAATCTCCAGCTGGAAAAATCATCAGAGCAGAGGTTCCGTTGGCTGAAATGTTTGGTTATGCAACAGACCTAAGATCAATGTCCCAAGGACGAGCTACATATACCATGGAATTTGAGAAATATAACGAGGCTCCAAAATCACAAGCTGAAGCACTCTCTGTAAATAATGAAGGATAATCATGGCAGATACACAGACAATTAGAATTAGACTAAAATCCTTTGACCATAGGTTAATAGATTCTTCTACCAAAGAGATTGTAGAGACTGTCAAAAGAACAGGATCACTTGTTTCTGGCCCTATTCCTTTGCCTACTTCTAGAGAAAGATACACAGTGCTTGTTTCACCGCATGTGAATAAGGATGCTAGGGATCAATATGAATTGACCACACATAAACGTGTGATGGATATACTTAATCCAAGCGATAAAACAGTTGATGCTCTAATGAAGCTTGAACTGCCAGCTGGGGTAGATGTTCAAATTAAATTGAACTGAAAGTGAAAATTGATATAATTCCCGAACGCTAGACGGGCCAGAGATTATTTTTCTCTGATAGGCCTAAAAATAAAGGGGTTGAGAGACTTAACTAGCGTTTTTGGAGATAAAGGTTCGAAGGAATTAGGAATTGATTATAAACCTATATAAATCAATAACTTGTGAACGACAGCTCCAGTAAATGAGTGAATGAAAAATATAATTATAAAAATAATTAATACAAATATAGAGAAAGCAAGTGATAGGCATTGTAGGAAAAAAATGCGGAATGACAAGAGTCTTTACAGACGATGGTCGGTCTGTGCCTGTCACAATTGTTCAAGCAAGTCCTAATTTAATAAACAGAATCAAGACTGAAGCAACCGATGGATACAATGCTATTCAGGTACTAACAGGCCAGGCTACAAAGAATCCTAAAAAACCAGATGCTGGCCAGATAAAAGCAAACCCCAATGAAAAATTTTCACACAGGCTTCATGAGTTTAGATTAAACGAAAATGAGCTAGAGCAAGTCGATACAGGTAAAGAAATAACAGTAGATTACTTTGAGAAAGGCGAGCTAGTTGATGTGACTGGTAATTCAATTGGAAAGGGTTATGCAGGAGTAATTAAGAGACATAACTTCAAAACTCAAGATGCTACACATGGTAACTCTTTGGCTCACAGAGCGCCTGGGTCAATTGGGCAGAATCAAACACCTGGGCGAGTTTTTAAAGGCAAAAAGATGGCTGGTAGGATGGGTAATGTTAAAAAAACTATTCAAAACCTAGAAGTCATTGACATTGATATTGAAAGAAACCTTATTTTTATCAAAGGCTCAATTGCAGGACATGATAATAGCTTTGTAATTGTCACACCATCCATTAAGAGCAAACATGAAGAAAGAGAAATATTTAAAACACCTATTGAAGATCAAACCCCAGAAGTAGAAGCCCAACCAGAAGAGGCTCCAGAAACAGAAGAAACCCCAGAAGTAGAAGCCCAACCAGAAGAGGCTCCAGAAACAGAAGAAACCCCAGAAGTAGAAGCCCAACCAGAAGAGGCTCCAGAAACAGAAGAAACCCCAGAAGTAGAAGCCCAA
>FUWD013287463.1_pt7 | contig 12959 bp, 14 predicted proteins | sample 1063281 | NCBI WGS metagenome assembly FUWD01 (sample SAMEA79048168, study PRJEB19326) | metagenome | biome: marine
TAGTTGACGAACCTGATACTACATCAAAACAATTACACAAAATTATCAAAGGTCCTGATTTTCCTACACGGGGGAATCATTTCTGGAACCGCAGGTCTACTTTCAATGTATGAAACCGGAAGAGGTTCTGTGACAGTCATGTCCAAACTTCATGATGAACAAATTAGAAATAAAAATGCAATCGTAATAACAGAAATTCCTTACTTACAAAATAAGTCAAAATTACTTGAAAGAATTGCGGAAGTAGTAAACAGTAAAGTGATCGAAGGTGTTAGCGATATTCGAGATGAGTCGAATAAAGAAGGCGTACGTATTGTGATAGAACTAAAATCTTCAGCTATGGATGAGGTTGTAAAAAACCAATTATTTCAATATACCCCTCTGAAAACATCTTTTAGCAGTAACATGTTAGCTTTAAATGAAACAAGGCCTGTCGTTCTCAATTTACACGATGGATTAACTTATTTTATAGAATTTAGAAAAGAAGTTATAACAAAAAGAACTGTATTTAAGCTTAATAAAGCGAGAGACAAAGCTAATTTACTTATAGGTCTATCCATAGCAGTCAACAGCATAGATGAAGTTATTGATTTAATTAAAAAGTCTAAAAATCCTTCTGAAGCTAAAGAAAAACTATTGGCGAAAAATTGGCCAATTAAATCTAATATTGTTGAATACGTCAAATTAATTAGCCCCTCTACTAAAATAGTTTCTAATAAGATTAATTTAGATGAAGAACAAGCAAAGGCTATTTTGGAATTAAGACTCCAAAAGCTGACAGCTTTAGAAAGAGAAGATTTATTTACTAGTTTGAAAGATTTAATTGATGATGTTAATGGTTATCTTAAAATTCTTAATTCCGATAAGGAGTTATTAAAAATTCTTAAAAATGAACTTTCAGAAGTGAAAGATAATTTTGCAACTCCACGAAGAACTGTCATTCAAGAACAAGATTTTGAAAATATTGATACTGAAGATTTAATTGTTGAGGAAGATGTAGTCATAACTGTTTCTCATCAAGGGTATATTAAAAGAGTACCTAAAGACTCATATAAAAATCAAAAGCGTGGCGGTAAAGGTAAAAAAGCTATGGGAACAAGAGATGAAGATTTCCTTGAGCAGGTTTTTGCGGCTACAACCAGATGTACAATTTTATTCTTTACATCTACAGGTAAGGTTTACTCCATTAAAACCTATGAACTTCCGCCTGGAACTCCTCAGTCAAAGGTAAGGCTATAATCAATTTAATACCTATTTCTAAAAATGAAAAAATTTCCAGTATTTTAAGACTACCTAAAGATATAGAGGAATTTGAAAATTATAATTTAGTATTTGCTACTACTCTTGGAAATATAAGAAAAAATAAAATGAAAGATGTAGCCATGAGCGGTACAAGAAAATTAGCAAGATCAGGAAAAACAGCAATTAAGTTAAAGACTGGTGATAGGTTGATTGGCGTGATTTCCGTTATTGAAAATGATGATGTTCAACTAGCTACAACAAATGGTAAATCTATTCGTTTTGCAACTAAGGATTTAAGAGAGTTTTCTGGATTAGGTTCATCGGGTGTCAGAGGTATTAAATTATCTAAGGATGATAAAGTTGTTTCTATTTGTAGTTTACTTCACAATAAAATCTCAATTGATGTAAGGGAGTCTTATCTCAAAGCTAAAAGTGAAGCAAAAAAAGACCTCTCTAAGATTAATAAAAAATTTCAAGAATTAGCTAATACGGAAGAATATTTGTTATGTATAACAGAAAACGGCTATGGTAAATTAAGTTCTGCCTATGAGTATAGAATTACAAATAGAGGTGGTTCTGGTGTTACTAATATTACTGTGACTCCTAAAAATGGTCGTGTTGTCCAGTCCTTAAAGGTTAGTGCTGAAGATAATATAGCTTTAATTTCTGACAATGGTAAATTATTGAGATGTAATGTAGGTGAAAATATTCGAGTAGTGGGTAGAGTTTCACAAGGTGTTTCTGTGTTTAAAGTCGATAAAAATGAAAAAATAGTTGCTGTGGCAAGATTAGAAGAAAATGGAGATGATGACTAGAGTTGGAATTTATCCAGGCTCCTTCGACCCTCTAACATTAGGACATTTAGATATAATTGAACGAAGTCTTCATGTCGTTGACGAGCTTATTATAGCAGTCTCAAATAATGATAAAAAAAATCATATGTTCGACGCTGACTCCAGAGTTAAACTTATTCATGAAACTATCAATTTATTAAACGAAGATTCTAAAAAAAGAATAACCATTGAAAAATTTGATCATTTATTAGTAGATTATGCTAAATCTAAAAATTCCAATATCATTATTAGGGGCTTAAGAGCTGTATCTGATTTTGAGTATGAGTTCTTGATGACAGGCATGAACCGAACTATTGATAAAGATGTTGAAACAATTTTTTTAATGTCCTCTGAGAAATATCACTTTATTTCATCGAGATTCATTAAAGAAATTCACCGCCTTGGTGGTGATATTAGTAAAAGTGTTCCAAAACCAGTTCTTGATTTTCTTAAGAAAATTTGAAATGTTCAGAACGTACTTTATAAGGGCCCATAGCTCAGCAGGTAGAGCATCTGACTTTTAATCAGAGTGTCACTGGTTCGAACCCAGTTGGGCTCACCACAACTTTGGTGAGAAACACTAATAAACACGAGGTAAAAAAATAGTTTTAATATCTTTCACGGTACGCCCTAAAGAAGGAAAATGTTACTGAAAGAACCTAAAATATATTTATTTGGGCGTACCATGGGCGTACCAAAAGCGTACCAGAAATATAAAAGATAATAAACTATCTAACTTCAATGGTTTTAATTCAGAGTAGTATATTTTTATGTATTGGTTAATCTTAATATCTTTTCTAATCCTGCTTGCTATTAGCTTTGTTGTATCAAGACCTGGAAATAAACTTATAAAAAATAAAAAAATTAAAATTAAAAGAAATAGTTTCTAATTTTAAGAACTAAGTTTATTAGATAATATATATATTAAAATTTTTGTCGTTATAGGGTCGTATTAAATGATCTTAATACGACCCTATAGATAAGCTTTTATAATTCTGTTTTGAAAATATTAAGCTTTTACAGTTCTTAAGTAAGGTAATTTCTTATCAAGTTCACCATACTTTTCTTTAGCCTGATCATCATTTAAGGATAAGGCAACGATAACATCTTCACCAATTTGCCAATCTGCAGGTGTTGCAAGAGGCACTTTGTAAGTTTTTTGTAAAGCATCTAGAGCTCTTAGAACTTCAGCAAAATTTCTACCAATTGTCATTGGATAGGTCATGATTAATTGAAGTTTTTTCTCAGGATTGACAATAAATACACTTCTAACTGTTGCAGAATCTGCTGGTGTTCTACCTTCTGGCAAATAAGCTTCACTTGGTAACATATCAAAAGCTTTTGCAACCTTTAAGTCAGTATCTGCTATAATTGGAAATCCAGCTTTTGAACCCCCAAACTTTTCAATATCAAGTTTCCATTTTTTATGATCTTCAGCAGAATCTACTGAAATACCGATTACTTTAGTTTTTCTTTTAGCCCATTCATCATTTAATTTTGCTACTGCCGAAAACTCAGTTGTACACACAGGGGTAAAATCTTTTGGGTGTGAAAACAATATTCCCCAATTATCGCCTATATAGTCATGCAATTGCATTTCACCATGATCGGTTGTTACTTTTAAATTTGGAATTTCGTCGTTTATTCTAAGTGACATTTATTCTCCTTGCTGTTTCTTTGTTTGTTTTGTCATCTTTTATTCCTCTAGTCTAGTTTAAGTTTAGAAGCAGCTAATTTAGCTCCTTCAGTTCTAGCTCTTATTTTTTCAAGTGCCCACTCTCTAGTAGTTGTTAGATCGTTACAAAAAGGTGAGTAGCCACAACATTCAGATACGCCGGGTGTAAATCCTAGTACGCCTGTTGCGAGCTCAATTCTTTCTGCTATTCTTTTAGGCAATTCAACATCTTTAGCTAAATGTGAGACAAAACCTAAATATACAAACTTACCATTAAGGTTATTTTTAATACATTTTAAAATCTCTTCATAATTTCCCTCACCCAAGCTTGCGAAAGGTAGATGGAAGTTTTTAATTTTAGATTTTAAAAGTGCAGGATATACATCCTGAAAGTTAGAGTAGTTGTGGTTTGTAAAATTATCTGCACCAAAACAAGTATGAAGAGTAACTTTACTTAACTCTTCAGGACTTAATTGAGCACAAACTAAATCTACTAATCCAACCATGTCTTTTAAAACTTTTCCAGTTTTATCAACTTTCATTGCATAAGTTGCTTCTGTCATATCCATACCCACTTCAGTAGCACCAGACGCTATACATTTTTTAATATCTTTCGCACATTCATTAACAAGATCTTTTATGAATTGTTCTTTTGGATATCCTGGAATTTCATCTTTGTAGATTAATGAAACTGCAGATGGAGCAATCACTGTTGCTTTAAATGCTTTGTTTGAATATTTTTTCAAAGTTGAAAGCCATTCATCGCCATAGTGCGCAAATTTAAAAGGAGTTTGTTCTTTCTGAAGAACAGCCATCTCTCTAGCATGGTGACCCTCAAACTCAATTGTAAATCCTTTTCGACCTGATTGATTTGGTTTTCCCAATTTAATAAATCCTTTTTCTAAAAAGTAAGTTAAAAAATTAGGCTTTTCGACTTCACCCGTTGTGATGATAGGATTACCATCTATCTTTTCATATTCAGTAACTACATCTTTGATTTCAGTATCAATCAACTTATCTAATTCTGGTTTTTTTAAATTACCATCATCAAATGCATTGTAAGCTTCTTGTAGTTTAGGTGATCTTGGTAGACTTCCTACCGGTGTTTGTTTAATCATTCTTCTCCTTTTTTAGTGCTTCGACAAAATGCCAGGTGCACAATACAGTTAAAATACCCCGTCTTTAATTGAAATTTTCAAAAAAAACTTCTTCTATTTTAAGTCTTGATTCATTTTTATTTAAGATGTGACTTTTCCGGCATTAGTTGCATCAGGAACTTCTACCAGTAACCCAGTTTTACAATCATAAATATAGCCATATATTGGAATATATGAGGGTACTTTTGAATCACTTCTAATTCTCTTAACATCATCAGTGACAGCTTTTGCATTATCTTTAAATGTTAACCAATCTATAAATTTTCCATCAACGGTTCCATGATCAGATTTTTTGTCATGCCAACCATCAGCATCAATTGAGGCAGTATCCAAACTTTGCTCTAGTAAATCTGCTATAATTTCTGATGTAAATAATTCCATACCACAATCAGTATGATGAATAACAAACCATTCATTAGTACCAAGGAGTTTATGAGATATTACCAGAGAACGGATAGCATCATCACTAGCTCTACCTCCAGCATTTCTTATAACATGGGCATCTCCTTCAGATAATCCCGCATATTTAGCGGGATCTAACCTGGCATCCATGCAGGTTAAAATTGCAAATCCTCTTGCAGGAGGAAGGGCTAAATCTTTTTTATCTCCAAAATTATCTGCATATTTCTTATTTGATTCAATGACTTCAGATAGTATTTTACTCATATTATTCTCTTTCTATATAGAGCTAAATTATTTGATATAACATTTTAGCTATTTATTTTATATCGCTGCAATAAGTACAAATCACGATTTGTTCTTTATATAGAATATAATTTTATATGTCAAACAGTAAATCATAATCAAAAATCAATTAATTCTGGTACTACTTTTATTCTTTAAATCTTAGATTAAGTGACTAATGTATACTTATACAGGGACACCAGAGGGGCACCGAGTATAAAAGATAATTAAAATCTTAATGATTAAGAGTTTATTAAAGAGACCTTAAGAATGGGGATTGTCACCTGATGCCATAGCCCAATGATGGGGTTGATGGTGATTTCCATAAGCCATAATACCAATATAACCCAGGCCTCTTATCTTATCCACCTCCTGCAATTGGTTGGAGGTAACTTCTATTGTAAAAATACCATTATTGTCAGTGACGAACATATCCCAACCTGTTTCCTCTTTTATTATGCTTGGATGTGCTGAAAAAATCCGACTCATAGATTGCAAAGCTCGTTTTGATGTTGGCGTAATAACTGCTTGAAAACCAAAGTTAATAGGTTGTTGTATAACGTTAACATTGAGCGTCATATCTTGCATCTCTACCAAGTGTAATCTTAAGGCTTCAATATTTACCGCCGACCAATCAGTATCTGGATTCGCCTCAAGTAATGCAATTACTTCCTGTATTACAGCAAATGGATCTGTGCCTGCTTCAGATAATATAGCAGTGGACTCCTGGTGAGTTGTGTTATCTTCTATCGGCGTATCATGATTCATATCACTAGAATGCTCCATGTCCGCATATTTCATCATTTTGTGCTCTTGAGACAAGGCAACTGTTGCAATAGTTATTGCAGCAATAGAAATTGCTGAATAAATAATTTTTTTATTGAACTTCATTTAATACCTCCCATAAGAGTTAAAGAAAATAATTACTAGAAATAAAAGAAGGGGTAGTTTTTTTCATCATTTAATCCATTAATATAATTTAAAAATTATAATTTATTTGTTTTATCGAGCATCATTTTAGCCCTTCTTCCTGATTTACAATAAACATAAAAGGGGCCCTTACTTTTCTTTTTTATTGTTACAAATTCATTAATATGCTCTTGATTCATCGTGCCTGGAGCAAAGGGTATATGATAAGAATTTATACCGAATTGATTACATTTTTTCTCAATATTATAAAATTTATATTTTTCTGATACTTCTGTATCGGGAACATGGCATATAATCGTTTTAATATTTTTTTTAAAAAGAGGCTCAATCTCTCCTTCAGAAATTGAAGGACCATAAAAAAAATCGTCTGAATATTTATTAAGATTTAATTTTTGTTTAAATATATTTAAGAAGTTAAACATATTGTCAAATTAAGCTTAAAAACAAAATATACAAATGATATTTTTCATTAAAAAAAATATCTCTCTTGCTAGAAGCTACGAGGGTGGGGAGGGGTTTAAAAATCAGATACTGATAACTATAAGATATATCTTTAAGGAATTAGAAAATATTAAATATGACTTGTTATGTTCCTGACTATTAGTAAGATTATTAACGTGATCGTTGAAGTTTAAATAAATTAATAAATGATTGAAAAAAACATTAAATCTAAAGATTTTAATTGGTCATGCAAACACACTTGGAGAAAAAGTGCCAAGAATACTATGTGGTGTGTTATTGGTTGTGCAATTGGAGACTTCGGAACAATTCTGTTTTTTCAACTAACCGAAATTCCTTTTCCAGTTCTCGGTATAATGATCTTAGCAATCATTAATGGTTTATTAACGAGCATTATGCTTGAAACCTTTATTTTAATGAGACAAAATTTTAAATTTGTTAAAGCATTAAAAACAGCTTGTGGGATGAGTTTCATTTCAATGGTGAGTATGGAAATCACGATGAATTTAACAGATTATTATTTAACAGGTGGAGCTCAACTTACATGGTGGGTAGTACCGATTATGTTAATAGTTGGCTTTTTAACACCATGGCCTTATAACTATTGGAGACTTAAAAAGTTTAACCTAGCTTGTCATTAAATCTAAGAATAGAAGTAAGTTGTAAATGAAAAATATATTTAATTATTCTTTAATAGTTATCTTTCTTTAATACTTTCTTGAAACTTTTCAGAAAGCCTATAAGTTTTTTTTCTTTTATCTTCAATGGAATTTTTTTTAATAAAAAAACCTTTTGATACACCTAAATTTAATGTATTTAAGATTGTCGATCTCGCACCAATCTTTCTTGGTATGATATGGCATAAATCCTCATATGAAATTAACTCGTTTTTAAATGTTGCCTCAGCTATTTCTAAACAAATTGCATGATTAATGCTGGAGGAGTCTAGAAAACGCACCTCATCATTTCGATCAAACCTTTTGTAGAAGTTGTCTTTCAGATTTTTTATTACTGACCCAACATCCATTTTAAAATTATAGCATAGAATATAGTTAAAAAATTGACTTTTATTATCTATTATTAAATATCAATAAATTATTAATATTTATCTTAATTTAAATTCTTTTTTGAAAATGATTATAGTCATCATGCTTACAATAAACATAATAACTATGGGACTAAAAACATAATTAATACCGAAATTATTAGCAATATAACCCATAATAGTAGGTGCAATCATAAACACTCCGTAAATAGCGATAGATATAATTGTAATTCCAACTGTACTATCTACTCCTTTAATGGATGCTGATAAGCTATAACAAATTGGAACGATCGATGATGACCCGTACCCTACAATTGCAAAACCTATAATTGCCAAAATAAGCGTATTAAAATTTAAAAGTATGATAATGCCAATTAGGCTAAGGCTGACTAATAAAATTAGAAAAGAATAAACACCTAAGATGTCTTTAAGTCTATCACCAGTGAATCTACCTATGACCATAAATATATTAAAGCTAATGGTAGCTAAACCTATTTGAAATCCTTCTACTTTAATAAAATCTCTCATGTATAAAGAACCCCATGAATCAATCCCACCTTCGGTAAGAGCATCTGTGATTGATAGTAATACTAAAATAAATAATAAAAGAGGCCAAAGAAAAAAATTGATTGTTCTTTCTTTTTGTCTTGCTCTTTTTCTTCCTCTAAGGTTAAGGCACAGATCAAAATAATTGGAGCAAGAATAACAACATAACAAATGACGTTAATAAAAAAATTAATTTGATATTCAACAAAGATACTTGTTATAAAAGCACCCGTTAATACTCCTAGGCTAAAAAAACCATGAAAAGAAGACATCATAGATTTTTGATATCGCTTTTCTATAATTGATGCTTGAAGATTGATAATTACTTCAAAAATTCCATAACAGCATCCAAATAGTGCAGAAAATATTAACATAATTTCAAAATTAGTAGTGAAGGGGATCAATAACCATAAGACATTCAACAATAAAGCAACAAATAGTGTTATAATTTTAGGTGTAAATAATTTAATGATTTTACTTGCAAACATCATTGTCACGATTGACCCTAAGGCAAAAGCAAAAAATAAATAACCTATACCTAGATAGTCTATGGATAATTGATCTTTAATGTTAGGGATACGTATCGTCCATAACCCAACATAAAAAGCTATAATAAAAAACAATATACGACATGCCCATGTGTCATTAATTTTATTTACGATGCTCATAATTTATTTCTTTTTTTTCTTCAGAATTATACCAATAACAATAATTCCAACACCCATTATCATTAATAGTTCACTATCATTCCAAAACCATTCAATGATATTCATATATTTTTACTAACCTAATTTATTAATTATTTCTAATCAATGGGTATACTTTAGGATCTAAATTTTTCATGGTTGTTTTAAGGATCATTAATAACGTTACTATACCAACAATGAAGAATATTAAAAATGTAACTGGCATATTAAATGCCCACTCTATATTGAATATATTATTGAGTATGAGATAAGAGGCTAAGGAACTCAGTAGTGTTGTAAATCCAATAGTAGTTAAAAATATTATTGTAAACTCTAATATACTGGTCTTAATAATAATAGATTTCTTTAATCCTAAAATCTTAAATATTAAATGTTGGTATAGTTGGCTTTTGCCCTGAACAAGTATAGCGCTACTTATAACTAAAAAGCCAATGACTATAATGACTAAAGAGAGTGTTAAAACCGCCAGACTGACTTTATTTAAGAGATTATTAATTTTTTCTATATAACTTGCAACTTTTATGGACGAGATATTTGGAAAAATTTTAAGTAGTTCAGATTCATTAATATTTATATTATTAGGTAAATTTATAGTTGCTATAAACTCATGAGGAATTTTTTCTGCATAGGATATATTGAAAATCATTGCAAAATTTATTGTGAAATCTGCATAATCCACTTTTCTAAAGTTTTTTACCGTACCTTGAACTTCTCTGCCATAAATAGAAAGTGTGATGATATCTTCTAGCTGAATACCTAAATCTATTGCTGCATCATAATCAAATGAGATTAATAAATCTTCAGTTGGGTTATTTGTCCACCATTGCCCTTCAATGATAGGATTGTTTTCTGCAGGCTCTTTTGACCAAGAAACTCTTCTTTCTCCCCTGATAACCCAAGATGAATTATTATTTCTATCTATATAAGACCTAGGATCTATGCCATTAATTTCTTTAATTCTTGCAGTTGCCAGAGGAACGATATTAATTTCTGAATTAGAATCATAGGAGGTTAGTTTTTTTACAAATTCATTCTTAATGTCTTGATTGATATTGATAAAAAAATAATCAGGAACTTGATTATTTAATCCTTTATTGACAAATGATTGAAAGCTAAATCCTATATAGATAATAGTTAGTAAGAGCGTTATTCCCATTCCAAGTGTTGTTAAGATAATTGGAGCTAGAGATTGAGGACTTAAAATATTTCTTTTTGCAAGAATGTAAGATAATGAAAAAGAATGATGAAGTTTTAACATGAAGATTGTTAAAACTTTAAATGTAAAATAAAAAATTATAATAGAGGTTATAAATCCACATAGAAAAATAATATTCGTAAACCAAAGAGGGCTTTTCCAAGTGAATAAAAAAACTAATAATGCAACCAAAATACTATTAATCATTATTGTTTTTTTGGTTAAATTTAAATTTACAAATTCAAAAGAATTTCTAAACAAACTATTTGCTGAAAGTCTATGAATGGCATTTAACGCAGGTATTAAAAAAATGCTTATTGCTAAAATTGTAATCAATGCAACTCTCACAAAAATGCCTAAATTAAATACAGGCTGCAAATCTAGTCCAAGGCTAGTGGGCAGGAATGTATTCATAAAGTGAGGAAACATGCCACTAAGAAAAAAGCTATAATACACAATATAAATGTCAGTAATAATATTTGGTATCCATAGATCAATTGAATCATCCTAGAAGAAAGACCTAGGGATTTTTGTACTGCTATAGATGTCTGATTTTGATTGATGAATGCAATAATAGTATTAGCTATACCTATACCTGAAATTAGAATAGCTGTCAGAGAAATGAGACTTAGAAATTACTGAAGTTATCTAATGTTCTTTGAAGAAAGTTCGATGTATTTTCCGGAAAGCGTAATCTAGTTTCAGGAATATCAATGAGATTTCTTTTAAAGTATTTCTTGCATCTTTTACTTCAAGATCATCATTAAACTTTACTCTGTATTCATATTCTAGAAAATTTTCTAATGATTTTATGTCAAGTAAATTTAATCCTTCTTGGTTGATAAGAGCCAGATCACCAAATATTCCGGCACCACCAATATCAGGGATATCTAGTATAACAGAATTAACAATAAATTGATGATTACGAATTAAAATAGTATCACCAGCTTTGACATTAAGATTTCTGGAAAGATTTTCATTAATCAAAACTTGATTATGCTCTTTGTAAAATAATTTCAGACGATTTGGGTGTGATGTTGTGATGGAGCCGTAGAGTGGGTAGTGATCGTCTACTGCACGTAATTGTATAAATGCAGTTTTTGTATTCTCAATATTCTCATTAGACGCCATTGAGGTTAGGGATGTATTAAGAGATATTTTTCCAATAGATTTTATTTCTTCAATAATTGGTTGATCTAATGATTGTATATGTGTTTCAATTTCTGCATCACCTCCTAATATAGTTTGAGTATTTTTTTGTAACTCTTGATTAATGGAGAAATTGAGTGTAGCTAATAAGAAATAAAACAAACGTACTAATAAATATTGTTATGATAATTACCCAACGCTGATGAAAATTCCGAATGAAATCTTTCCATGCCTGGTTATGAATAAACTGAAAACTTTTAAATAAGTTGACCATCATGAATAATAATTTGCCTATCACAACGTTGTGCTAATTCTTTGTCATGTGTTACTAAACAAAGACTAGATCCATGGGATTTCACGACATCAAATAAAGTTTGAGAAATGAGAAAACTATTTTCATCGTCAAGATTTCCAGTAGGTTCATCTGCTAAAATGATACTGGGTTTATTAATAACCGCTCTTGCGATTGCAACACGTTGTTGTTCACCGCCAGAGAGCTGACTAGGATAATGTTCTAATCTGTGTCCCAGACCTAGTTTTATTAATAAATCTTTGGCTAACTCTAGAGAATTAGGTTGAAAGTCAATTTCTAAAGATAAAGCTACATTTTCAAGAGCGGTATAATTAGGGATTAAATAAAATGATTGAAAGATGATCCCAACATTTTTTTGACGATAATGAGATAATTCATTTTCAGTCATTTGAGATATCGTTTTTTTTTGAAAAATAATTGATCCTGAGCTAGTCTTTTCTAATCCTGCCATCAACATAATAAGAGAGGTTTTCCCCGATCCACTTTTTCCTACGATAGCAAGTGTTTCTTGATTTTTAATGTCAAGACTTACACCTTTAATAACTTCTGTTATCCGAGAACCATTTTGGTATTGTAAGTGAATATTGTTTAAAGTAATAAGGCTGTCCATGTTTAAGAATTTTATCCTATTCTTTTTTTATTGAATGTATCCTTTACGCACGCCGCTCCTTTGAAGATCATTCTTTACGGAGATTCACTAATGGCTGGATTTGGATTGCCAGAGCAAGAACATCTTTCTTCTCAATTAGAAATAGATTTAAAATTGAATTACAATCTAGAAACTTTAGTAATTAATGGCTCAGTGTCTGGAGACACTTCCTCAAGTGGTCTTAATCGAATAGAATGGACACTTCAAGATAACGTGGACTTGGTTATTTTAAGTCTAGGGGCTAATGACATGCTGAGAGGGATAGATCCTAAAGTCATTAAAGATAATCTTCAAAAAATCATTCATATTATTCAAGAAAAAATATTGATATTATTATTGCAGGAATGCAATCGCCAAAATCTTATGGTGATATTT
>FUWD013229057.1_pt1 | contig 12956 bp, 11 predicted proteins | sample 1063281 | NCBI WGS metagenome assembly FUWD01 (sample SAMEA79048168, study PRJEB19326) | metagenome | biome: marine
AAAGGGATAAAAGATCGATGTCTTGAAAATGTCTGGTTGATTTTCTAGTGTAGCAAGGAGCCTCTCTAGTCCTCCCCCAAAATCAATGTTTTTCTGTGTAAGTGGAGAAAAAGAACCGTCTTTTTGTTTTTGATACTCGATAAAAACAGAGTTGCCAATTTCTAAAAAACGCCCACAATCACAGTTAAGGTGACATCGATCATTTTTGTACGGAGATTTTTCGTGAAGACCAAGATCCGAACCAAAATCGTAAAAAATCTCGGAATCTGGACCGCCTATTTCTCCTGATGGCATTTTTTCAGGAGAACCACTACATGACCACCAGTTTTTATTAAATCCATAACTATAGATTTTAATAGAAGGATCGAAACCATTTTTCTCTAATGAAGGAGGCGTCTTTGTGTTAAATATCTTTTGCCACACCTCAATCGACTCTTTGTCTTGAGGGATATCTTTGTTACCTGAAAAAACAGAGACATAAAGTTTATTAGGGTCAAGTTTTAATTCTTGAGTCAAAAATTGGAAAAACCAGTTTAACTGATCTTCTTTTGAGTAATCTCCCAAACTCCAGTTACCCAACATCTCAAAAAAGGTTGTGTGATAACTGTCTCCAATGATGTCTATATCTCCAACCCTGAGACATGGTTGAATATTGACGAGTCTGTTTCCCATTGGATGTTTTTTTCCCTTAAGGTAGGAAATAAGCTGTTGCATACCGGCAACAGTAAATAAACTTGTGGTGACACCGTCTATTTGGATCAATGAATCAGAAGGAATAACTTTATGATGTCTTTTTACGAAGAAATCCAGATATTTTTGGCGCAATTGATCGACCGTTAACATAGATTTAATTATAGCTTATGAGGGGGATCAGAGGCTTGACTTAACTTGGTCGCCTGTGTCATTACGAAAATATCGCGGAGATCGGTGGAGTACTGGTGGAGGTGGAGGTGGTGGCTCTTGAGAAGGGTAGTTAGCAGACGTTCTGTCTTTTGGAGAAGATGTTTTTGTTTCAGGTTTAATTGAAGATTTTATTTTTTTAATAAGGTTTGGGTCTGTATCTGAGTCACTAGAGAGAGAGTTTAAAGTTTTTTGAACAAAATCTTTACCTTCTTGCGTCCCCAGTAAAACTGCCCCCAAAACACCAAGAGTTATTCCTAATACAAATGTAGAAAAAGAGTGGTCAGATGATGGTTCTTTTGGTTTATTCGAGGGGTTCATAATTTTCCGATTTGATAGGTGGGGACGGGGGTGAATTCCGATCGAGAAAATTCGATATTAATTTAAAAAGACTGTTGGACTGTTTTAGACTTTCTAGTAATCCCGTAATGGCTGCAGCTGGTTGCGATAGGCCGTGTAGGGCAGATTCAACAAGATCTATTAAATGATTGATGCGGGTAAAAGATTGACGAAACTCTTTTAAAAGGAAAATTATTTGAATACCGACAATAACAATAACAATGGTGATTAAAGAGGTAGAAACGATGGTAATTACTTGGGACAGGCTCATATTGACTATAGACTAGTATGAAGTTTGTGAAGGGGAAAAGCAAATTTTATTTACTGACTTACTAAGGTAATCGGAATCCTTTTATTGTTAATCCGACCAAAACGATTGGTGGCTGATATTTCTATTTGATTTTCACCTAAAGAGAAAGGAATTGAGGTAATGAAATAACCAGAATTGTCCGGTTTTACAATCAAATCCTGATTAATTTGGATTATTGAATCTGGAGAGGTTACTCCCTCAACTGTAAGAGGAGATGTTAAAACTGCTTCTGCCTTTGGTTGGTATATTTCAAGTTTTGGAGGAATAATAAAAGCTCTCAATTGAAAAACAAGATAGATTAAAAAAATAAAAATCCCTAAGACAAAAATAAGAGATGTTGATTGAAATTTTTTTTTCATTGATTGGCGAGACAAAAGGTTTTTGTCTAGAGTAAGTTTTACAGAAGAAGAAAGGGAAAAATCACGTCTAAAAACGGCGACTAAGTCGTCAGGTTTTTTACCTAAAGCTTGAGCAACATTGCGTATAAAACCTTTTATGAAAGTATGAGAAGGAAGGAGTTCGTACTCATCCTTTTCTAAGGCCTTTAAATAGTCAGGGTCTATTTTGGTAATCTGAGAGAGTTTTTCTATGCTAATTTGCTGTTCTTTTCTTGCTTGAGAAATAATCTGTCCAACGGTTTTCATTACTGTTTTAATTAATCGGTAGTTTTTTCAGCTACTTGATCTTGAGTGAGAAGTTTGTTGGCGTTTTCCAGATTAACTTCTCGTGGTTTGTTCCCCTCTTGAACAGTGATTGCCCCCACCCCCTCAAGCTGATCCAAAATACGAGCAGCACGAGCATAACCAATAGAAAGGCGCCGTTGAAGAAGTGAAGCAGAGGCTTTGTTGTTGTTTAAACAAACCTTGATAGCGTCCATAAATAAATCATCAACATCTTCTAGGTTTTGACCATCCAATCCAACGGCGGATGATGCTTTAGATTCTTTGATAACATCTGGTTGATACTCTGGATTAACACCACTTTTTCTAAGATGGCTAATCAAACTTTTTATTTCTTTTTCTGAAACAAAAGCTCCTTGAATACGCCTTGGTCTTGCTTGATCTGGAGGAATATAGAGCATGTCTCCCCTACCTAAAAGTTTTTCTGCTCCAGGAGAGTCTATAACAACTCTGGAATCAATCATTGAAGTGACTTGGAAAGCAATACGACAAGGGATGTTGGCTTTAATTACTCCAGTAATAACATTAACCGAGGGTCTTTGAGTAGCAACAATAAGGTGAATACCAACAGCACGAGCCATTTGAGCAATACGAGTTATTTTTTCTTCAACCTCATGAGGAGAGACAAGCATGATGTCGGCAAGCTCATCAATGATGATGATAATATATGGCATTGCTTGAAAACCGCTAAGTTCATTGTATCCTCCGATATTTCTTACACCAACTTCTGCTAAAAGCTTGTAACGACGTTCCATTTCAGAAACTGCCCAGTTAAGAGCATTGAGAACTTTTTCAACATCAACAATGACTGGAGTTATTAAGTGAGGAATATCGTTGTAGAGGCTAAGTTCTACCCTTTTAGGATCAACCATTATGAATTTAACTTCTTCAGGAGAAGCACGAAATAGGATCGAAGCAATGATCGTGTTAATCATGACTGACTTACCTGAACCGGTGGCACCAGCAATTAAAACATGGGGCATTTTTGTCAGATCGGTAACAACAGGTTTTCCAGCAACGTCTAAACCCAGACCAAATAGTGTACGGGACGGATTATCTTGCATCTGTTTGGCCGTAAGCATTTCTTTGAGGTTAACGAACTCTAATGATCGATTTGGAATCTCAATACCAACCAATGAGCGCCCAGGAATTGGAGCTTCAATACGAATTTGTCCTTGAGGAGCTGCTAGAGCTAGAGCCAAGTCTGATTGTCTGGCAGTAATTTTATTCAACTTAACACCAAGAGCGATTTCTAGAGCATATTGAGTGACGGCAGGCCCTTGATTAACTTCGACTACCTTAGCTGTAATACCAAAAGAGTCGAGTGTTTTTTCAATTATGTTGGCATTTGCATTTATGTCTCCTCTATCGGCCTTACCTATTTTTTCGGCAGATAATAAAGTAAGTGGAGGAGGTTGCCAAATGACAGAAGAAGGAGAAGAGGACGGAGGAAGGGTCCCTTTTACTGTTTCTTTTTTTGACTTAGAAGATTCTTCTTCTTTTTTCTTTTCTTGAGCTTCTGATCCCATGCCACTTATTTTTATTTTTGAACTTGTTTGAGAAGTTGAAGTAAATTTGGGTTTAGATGTGGTATCTTTTATTTTGATAAAAATTTGCGTTATTTTTTTACCAATAACTTGAAGCCAGACATAGATATCTTCAAGTGATGTTTCGAACAGAATAAAAATACCAATAAATACACTAATTAGATAAAAGAGATAAGCTCCTGCTTTGGTAACTAGTGATGAAATCGAAAGAAAAAGCTGCTTACCAACATTACCAGAACGCGAGATCCCAGTAAGAGCAATCAGGGTAATAAGTGACCCCAAAAATACATTAGGAGAAGCAATAGGCCAGTTAATTTTGGTAAGAATTAAGCCCCCAGAAACAAAAATGAAGGGCATTAAAATAAATGTCCATCCAAAAAGTTGACTACCAACTTGGTATATCTGAGAGAGAACAGGCCCTTGGCGAGAAAAAGAGATAGCTAGTAACCCACCCAGACCAACAACCACAATAGCTAGAATTGAGTTGATAGTATCTTTTTTAAGGTCAACCTTGAATGGTTTTGATCTACGTCCACGTTTACGTGCCATAACAATACTGAGTATAACTTAAACAGGCTTAAAGACAAAGCTATACTTCGAGAAGAATAGCAATGACTAATGGTCTTCTTTCTATTTGTTTAAAAAGAAATTGTTCAAGCCCATTTTCTATTTTATCTTTAATGAAAGTAGGGTTGTTTAGATGAGCTTTTCTGTTTCCTTTAAGTATTTGAGCCACCTGTTCTTCTGTTCGTTTGATTAATTTTTGAGACTCTTTGGCATAAACAAATCCTCGGGTAATAATTTCTGGCTTACCCACAAGTTGACTTGTTTTTGAGTCAACAGGAACAAGAGCTAATATAATACCGTGCTTGGACATTGTTTGTCGATCGCGTAAAACGGTTAATCCAATATCGCCAATACCCAAACCATCAACATAGACATTCTTACTAGGAATTTTTTTGCCTAGACGAAAACTGTTGTGAGAAACGTCAACTGATTGACCTGTGTCAATGATGTGTATTTGCTTAGATTGGTAACCCAATTGAACCGCCATTTTTTGGTAAAGACGAGCATGGCGTATTTCTCCCCCTACAGGAATAATGTTCTTGGGTTGAATCAGACGGAGGAGAAGGGTTAAATCTCCACGGTGTCCATGACCAGTAACATGGAGAGGTTTATCGGCGATGTCGGGATAAACTACATCTACTTCTTGTTCAAAAAGTGAGTCAATAAGTCCATAGATATTGGTTTCATTACCGGGAATAAAACTTGAACTCAATACAACTTTGTCACCAGAGTGCAGTTGAAGATGACGATGTTCTCCAGCGGCAACACGATAGAGAGACGATCCTTCTTGCGCCTGAGATCCGGCAATAATAACAGCTACTTGATGAGGAGGAAGATGTTTTATCTGTTGGGGTTTGATAAGAGTATTGTTGGGAATTTTAATAAAACCATGCTTAACAGCCATTTTAATGTTTTGTTCTATAGATCTTCCCATTAAGGCAACTTTACGATTATATTTGGCGGCAGTCTTGATCACCATGTCAATGCGAGAAATTGAGGATGACATTGTAGTAAGGATAAAACGCCCAGAACTATTTTTTATCTCTTTTTCTAGCGTCTGCATGACAGTTCTTTCTGAAGGAGTAAAACCTCTTTTTTCTACACCAAGACAATCTGTTAAAAGCAGATCAACTCCTTCCTTCCCTACTTGAGCAATTCTGGTTAAGTCTGGAGGTTTATTATCAAGAGGGTTGAGATCAATTTTAAAGTCAGAACCGTGATAAACCGTGGCTGACGGGGTCTTGATTAATAAATGTTTACAGTTAGGAACCGAGTGGGTCATGTGAATCAGGTCAATAGAAAAAGGACCTAAGTCTAGATGATCTTCAACTATATTAAATTTATTTTTGACACCAAATTCACGAGAACGTCCTTCTGCTAAGGCCATTGTTAATTTGGATCCATAAATTGGAATGTTCGGAAGTCTGGGTAAAATGTAAGGTAAACCACCAAAATGGTCCATGTGACCATGGGTAATAACAACACCGTGTATTTTTTTATGGCTTTTCTCTAAGTAAGTAATGTCAGGAATGAGAAAATCAACTCCTGGGGCTGATTCTTTAGGAAAACCAATACCGCAGTCGACAATAATTTGGTTTTCACCGTATTCATAGATATACATGTTTTTAGTAACTTCTCCAGCACCACCTAGGGGAATTATCCTTAAAGGAGGATTGCTGCTTGTTTTTTGATTTTTATGATTAGAATTCATAAGTGATTTAAATAATTAAAAATAATAATATACAAGTTATAAATTGACAGTTTTTTCAATAGATGTAATTTTAGACGGATTCTTTAAAAAATACATTAATCTTTTAAAGTCCTGATAGAAATCCTCTTTAATGTGAGGATTTCTAAGAGCAGCGGCTGGGTGATACATGGGGAAAAGAAAGAATTTATTGCTTCCCCAGGTAATAAAACGGGGCTGACCGTGGACACGAGAAATATACACACCGGAAATAAATTTTTCCATAGCAAAACGACCAAGGGTGACGACAAATTTAGGCTGAATAAGTTTTAGTTGACGGTCAAGAAAAGGCTTACAAGCAGATATTTCTTGAGGTAGAGGATCACGATTTTTAGGAGGACGATGTTTAATTACATTACCAATCCAGACATCCGAACGTTGTAATCCAATTTTTTCTAAACAAAAGTCAAGGAGTTTACCAGAACGCCCAACAAAGGGAACACCCTGTTGATCTTCATAAAAACCCGGAGCTTCACCTATAAAAACAATTTCAGCATGGGGATTACCTTCTCCGGGGACTGCTTGGACAGCATCTTTATAAAGCAAGCATTTTTTACATTGATTTATTTCTTTAGCTATTGATTTTAGGGTGTCTGGAGAAGATTTCATGAAAGGTGTTTATTTAGGTAAAAATTGCTTAATATTTTCTGCGGTTAAGTTAACTGATTGAGCTTTTTTTTCAACTATCATTTTAGCAACACGACGAGTAATGCCTTGAATGGTGCGGTTTAGAGTACGAATACCTGCATCATAACCTAGCGGTCTGACTATTTGAGGCCAAAGCTGAGAGTCTATGGTGATAATGTTGGCGTCTAGACCGGATTCTTTAAGAGCTTGAGGGAGAAGATATTCCTTACCTATGGTAATTTTTTCATTATCAGTGTAGCTAGGCATTTGGATAGGTTCTAAACGATCAAGCACAGCGGTGGCAATGTTAGTTGTGTTGTTACCGGTGGCAATAAAAAGGACTTCGGAAAGATCAACTGGATAGTCAATAAAGTGGTCAAAAAACTGGTGGTTTTGATTAGGGTCTAGAAGTTCAACCAGAACTCCCATGATGTCAGCACGGGCTTCTTCTGTGACACGATCTATCTCGTCTAAAAGGATGATAGGGTTTTTTACACCAGAACGAGCTAGAGCTTTAATGATTTGTCCGGGTTCAGACTCAAGATGTAGACGAGATTGTCCGCGAAGATCTCGGGCGCTTCCCATACCACCAAAGGGAATACGAACCAGTGGACGACCCAAAGCTTCAGACAAGGCTGAAGCAAAAGTGGTTTTACCTGTACCGACTAGACCAACAAGAAAAACAATGGGAGCACGGGCGGTACCCATGTTTCTTTCTAGCCTTAATTTGAGGACTGACATATATTCTAAAATTCTTTCTTTAACTTCTGGCATACCATAGTGATGCTTATCTAGGACTTGTTTAATGTGAGCAAGATCAATGGGACGTTCAACTCTTTTTTCCCAAGGAAGACGGGTAATCCAGTTAATGTAATGGCGTGTTTTCTCAAATTCTTCTGAATAGAATCCCTGAAAGAACATGCGTTGAAGTCTATCGATTGTAGCCAGTGTTCTTTGTTTTAACTCAGGAGGTAAATTGACGGTCTCAACTTGTTGATTAAGTTCGTTCAAGTCTTTTTTTATCAATTCTTGCGAATTATTAGGGGCAGAAGTGGACATAAGAACAGTATAAGATAGTCGTCCCGAAATGGCTATTAGCGGTGATCCTTAAAACGCTTGTAGTCTGGTCGGTGGGATTGATTGGGTGACTTAAAATCAGGTCTAGGGTTTTGAGCAGCTGAACCAGCAGGACCACCTTCGAAAGGTTTTGTTGGAACAAGGTTTAAACGACCTTGATCATCAATTTCCTGCAACTTCACCTCAATTGAGTCACCTTCTTTAATAACAGTGTTGATGTCTCCTAGATAACCAGAAGCTATCTTGGATATGTGAATTAAACCGGTTTTACCAGGCATAAATTCAATGAAGGCACCATAAGACTCAACACGAGTAGCGGTACCAGCGTAGACCTTACCCACTTCTGGTTCAGTGGTAATTCCTTTAATAAAGTCAAGAACTTGATTAACCTTTTCTTTAGAGGCTCCAGTAACATTAACTTCACCACTGTCTTCAACATTAATGTCTACTTCAAAATCAGACTGTAGTTGGCGAATAACCTTACCTCCAGGACCAATGACTTCACCAATTTTTTCAGGATTGATGATAATGGTTTTGATATGAGGAGCAAACTCACTAATGTCTTTTCTAGGTTTGTCAATAACGGCGACCATCTTTTCGAGAATATGGATTCTACCGACTCTGGCTTGCTCTAGAGCTTCACCTAATAGGTCGGCTGTAACACCACTTATCTTTACATCCATCTGAATGGCTGTAATACCATCACGGGTACCGGCAACTTTAAAGTCCATGTCGCCAGTATGATCTTCCAAACCGGCAATATCACTTAAAGTGACATGTTTTTCTGAACCGTCCGTAATTAAACCCATGGCAATACCAGCAACAGGTTTTTTAAGAGGAACACCCGCATCCATAAGAGAAAGGGTGGAACCACAAATGGAAGCTTGAGAGGTACTACCGTTACCTGACATTACTTCAGAAACTACACGAATAGTGTAGGGAAAGTCTTTACTGTCGGGGATCATGGGAAATAGGGCTCTTTCAGCTAAAGCACCATGACCAACTTCACGACGGCCAGGGTAACCAACACGACTAGGTTCACCAACACTAAAGCCAGGGAAGTTATAGTGATGGATGTAACGACGAGTACTTTGACCCTTCATTCCGTCAATAAGTTGTTCTTTGTCTGGAGAAGCTAAGGTAACAACACTAAGAACGTGAGTTAAACCGCGTTGAAAATATCCAGAACCGTGAACACGGGGAATTGTGCCAACATGACAGTTAATAGGACGAATCTCGTCTGGTTTACGACCATCAGGTCTGATACCTTTTTCTAAGGTTTGTTTTCTAACAGCTTCTTTTGAAAGTTTGTCAAAAACTTTGTTAACTTCACCCGAATCCAAGTCAGGGTTTTTTTCAAGAATTGCCTGAACAACACCTCGACGACTGCCTGTTTTGGTAACTTCAGCACGAGCAATTTCTAAAAGATCAGGAACCTCTTTATTGATAATTTTAGATATTTCAGGATTAACCTCTTTGGTTTTGAATGTCATTTTTTTAGGTTTAACCAGAGAAACCATTTCTTTAATTGCCTCGACTGCTTTACCTAGAGAAGACTGACTTGTTTTAAACGCTTCAAGAATCTGGGCTTCAGCAACCTCATTACCATCAGCTTCAACCATGGCGATTGAGTCGGCTGAACCGGAGATAACCATGTCAAGTTGTGAGGTTTCTTTTTGATCCTGGGTAGGATTAATAATAAACTTAGAGTCCTTGTCTAAACCAACACGAACAGCTCCAACAGGACCTGCCCAAGGAATGTCAGAAATGGCTAATGCAGCAGAAGCACCAATGATGGCTAAAATTTCTGGTTCATGTTGACCATCAATGGAAAGTGGATTAATGACTACTTGAACTTCATCCATGTACCCTTCTGGAAAAAGAGGACGAATGGAGCGATCTATGAGACGAGAAGTTAAGATTTCATTATCTGAAGGACGACCTTCACGTTTCACGAAACGACTAGAGCTGATGATGCCACCAGCATAGTGTTTTTCGCGATACTCTACTTGGAGAGGAAAATAGTCAATTCCTTCTCGAGGAGAACCGGTGACAACGGTTGCTAGAACCATGGTGTCTCCACACCTAACAGTAACAGCGCCGTTTGCTTGAGGAGCAAAAGTGCCAGTTTCTATCGTAATCTGTTGATCGTTTAATTTGAAATTAACCTTGTGGCTATTCATGATGTTTTTTTCTAAGAGGAAAGGTGAAACACGTTAAGAAGAAAAGAGAAACCTTTTAAAATCGTCTCTATTTACTCCTCAAGCGCTTGCTTTTCTTTGACCTCCAATTTTTAATTCTTTAGTAATAAATTTATAATCTTTTAAGTTTGTTTTCTGAAGATAGTTAAGGAGACGGCGGCGTTTACTAATAATTTTAAGAAGTCCTCGACGAGAGTGATTGTCTTTTTTGTGACCTTTGAGATGCTCTGTCAACTGACTTATTTGTTTAGTAATAAGAGCAATTTGAACACGAGGAGAACCAGTGTCTTTTTTACTGGCGGCGTATTTGCCAATAATGCCTGATTTTGTTTTAGTATTTAATGCCATGTCGAACGTATTTTAACAGAAAAAGAGAATTTTGTCATTGTGAGGATCTAGATTAGGACTTTTTTGTTTTTGAAGAAGAACGGTATATTTTAGGTTTTTTCCACTCAGGAGGAATCTCCGAAAACTGTAGGATATCTTCTTGTTCTGTTGGAATATTTGTTGGAACATCTGTTGGAATAGTGGTGTTCGTATTTGCAGGTGGAGATGAAAAAACTGGAGCAGAAACAGATTTTAGTGGAGGAGTAGATAGTAAAGAAGAGGATGAAAATTTGCCCTTATGACGCATTAAATAGTTAAGAGTCCTCATTGTGTCAGCAGAAACAGTATTGGAGGTTAAGTTGTTTGTATCAAAGTAAATACGAGAAATAAGTAAGGTGGAAATTTCTTCAGTGGGATTTAGTTCTAGTTGAGAAATAAGAGAGGCAGTCATTTCAGCCATTCCGGAAAAAGAGCGTTGGTGAAAATTAAAATTAGCAAAAGATGCTGGTTTGGTAGTGTGGTTAAGACTGACAATGTTGGCTTGATCGAGAAAAAGTTTTTCTTCAGAGTAGAACTTACCCAGCTCTTCTAGTGAGTTAATTCCCAGAACAAAAACCAGGTCTGCATTGGCTCCAGAGTAAGAGTATTTAATGTTGGAAATGTCTGGAGGGAGAGTTCCTTTTTTGGGTTTGATTAAAAGAGAAAAGTTACCCTGATCGTCAATGTCGTAATCAACCTTATCAAGGTCTGCTTCTTTGTATTTAAAGTTAACGATAAGATTCTTGGCACCGACACTAGACTTTATTTCTTTTAAGTAAGGGATGTTTTGATTTTTAAGATTAGAGGAGTCACTACAACCAAGCTGGGCTTGTTTACCTGTTTTCTGTAAGGTTAAAAGAAGGCTTATGGCAGATATGACCATTTCTGGATCTGGTTGAGGAGGGAGAAGAATTAGAATTGAACGAACACGGGAAAGTTCTTCTTTAAGGGAGGAGATGTTTTTTTGATCAAACATAATTTAGTCGTGACTGCTTTCGTTATAGGACATTATAATGTCTCCAGGCTTGATGTCAAGTTCTGGATTGAGCAGCATACCAAATTCTTGGTCTTTTTTTACTTCCTCTACTTGGTCTTTACCTACTTGTAAAGAAATAACTTTATGTTTTTGATTAACAAAATCCTTAAGAGATATTTTTCCGGAAACAACAACGGCTCCTAAAACTTTTTTACCGTTAATTTCAAAAACCTTGATAATTTTAGCCGAACCTTTTTCTTCTGGAGGAGGAGGGGTTTTGGTGGACTCTATCAACTCGTCAACAAACTCAAAAAGGTGATAAATAATAGTGAAATTTTTAAAAGTAACCTTTTCAACTTGGGCAAACTTTGAGACAGAAGAATTTATACTAACATTAAAACCAAGAATCTGAGCATGATTGACGGCTGCAAGGTCTATGTCTGATTCAGTAACATTACCAACACCGTGAGCAATGATGTTAATCTTTTTTTGAAGACGGTCAACAATGGCTTCAAGAGATCCTTGTACATCGGCTTTTATGATTACAGTTGGTTTTTCGGAATCTATTTCAGCGAGAGACTTTTTAAAAACAGAGGATGTCTCAACTTCCTTAGAATCAAGGGCTTTGTTACCAAGAATTTCTCCAACTGGAGGTGTTTGAGAAAGGCCACAGACAAGAATTGGGGTTGAAGGGGTAGCTTCTTTGAGATCCTCCCTTTGGGCTGAGACCATTGTGCGAATTTTGCCATAAGGAGATTGTTGGACGAACAGCGAGTCGTTTTTTTGAAAACTCCTTGTTTAACTAAGATAGTAGCCAGAGGACCTTTGTGTGGATCGAGTTGAGACTCTATGACAATACCAAGGGCTGTTTCTTGATTAGAATTATCAGAAAGTTCTTCTAGTTCAGCTAGTAATAAAATTACTTCTAGTAACTTATCTATGCCTTGACCGTTTTTGGCAGAAACTTCGACAAAAGGGATGTTGCCACCATAACCTTCAACATACTCTCCTAGTTCCGCTAGTCCCGTTTTGACCTTGTCGGGTTGGGCGGCTGGTAAGTCCATCTTGTTAATGGCAACGACGTAAGGAATTTTGGCCTTTTTGATATGATCGATTGATTCTTTTGTCTGGGGCATAACTCCATCATCAGCAGCAACAACCAAAACGGCGAGATCTGCAACTTGACCACCACGACTACGCATTGAAGTAAAAGCTTCGTGTCCGGGAGTATCAATAAAAGTAATTAATTTGTCTTGATGAGAAACTTGATATGCCCCAATGGCTTGAGTGATTCCCCCTTCTTCTTTTTGTTGAACATTAGATTTACGAATATGATCAAGAATCGAGGTTTTACCATGATCAACATGTCCAAGAATGGTGACTACAGGAGGTCTGGTAAGAGTTTTTTTGGTCGGCATAGATGGTGTTAATTGATTCCGACCAGAAGGTTTTTAGTCTTCGGTTGGTTTGTCGGTTTTTTATCAGAAGAATCTTTTTTTGATTCTTTTGAGGGTTCTTCTTTGTCTTTCTTATCCTCTTTGTCTTTCTTATCCTTTGGTTTTGATTCTGTTTCAGTAATTCTTGAAGGTTGATAGGCAGTAATCTGTTCTTTAATCTTC
>FUWD013023353.1_pt1 | contig 12945 bp, 25 predicted proteins | sample 1063281 | NCBI WGS metagenome assembly FUWD01 (sample SAMEA79048168, study PRJEB19326) | metagenome | biome: marine
CTGGGGTAGGCTCCTACTTCCACTTCCAGCCACTGAGAATTGGCTACAAAGAGTGCATCAAGCCATGCAGAAACGGCTTCGTTGATGGCGTCCTGGTGGCCCATCAGGTACTCTACTTCGCCGTGGTAGTGGCTCCACGTTGAGTCCCAGACGTTGGAGTAGAACGCGTAGGGATACTCACCATGTCCCTTGTTCTGCTCGTCGTACTGACTCAGCTCGGGCTTGATGGCCCAGGTGTCGTTGATCATCACACCGCACCACAGCTCGTAGTCGGTGTACTCCGTCACGTCGTAGAGATCCTGCTCCGCTTCGGGCATGGCGTCGTAGGCTTCATCATCCACTTCGATGACTTCGTCACCTACCTGGATCTTGGCCGGCTTGCCGTTGAGCAGGAAGCTCCTACGCTTGACGGGCTTTTTCTCCCACCACTCCCTACGGTAGGCCTGTGGTGCTCGCTTGAGCGCGCCAGGGGTGTTCTGGCTGTCCCTGAGCACCTTGTACTCTTCCAGCTGCGTCTCTTCCAAGCCTTCCATGAAGAAGTCCGGAACGTCCTCGCGGATCTTGTTCTTGAGCCTGGGAAACTCCTGCTCGAGCTTCTTGATGTCCACCGGCTCAAACTGGCACATCCAGTCAGCATTACGGCGTTGGATGGACGTAGCGTTGCCGTCCCAGGCAAGGTGGAAATTGTCCACCCTCTCGCAGACGACCATGCCCATGCCCGACTCTTCGTCCACGCTCCAGGTGTTCTTCTCGATCCCCTCTCCCGTCTGGAAGAAGTCGTCGAGCACCTTGTCCCTGACTTCATCTACCGAGTCATACCTGATGCCCGTCCAGTCGTCCGCCCATCCCAGCAGATCGCGCCATGCCTGTCCCAGCTGGAAGTCTTCCGCACCGCGTCCCTGAGCCGACATCTCCGGATCGGCGTCGGCCACCCTGCCCTTCTGCTGATCGATGTCCCTGCGGATGCCGTTGACGGTGTGACGGATGCGCCTGCTCTCCTGCTGCAGGGCTTCATCCTGCTGGTGACCGTGGTAGTACTCGCGCGACTTGCGGGCTATACGGGCCCATTCCGCCATCTCGAAGATCTGATAGCGCAGGAGATCGTCCCGTTCCTTGATCGTCTCAGCTACCATGATGCCCGCCCAGGGGTGGGCGGCAGCGGCAACTGCCGCACCACCCCCTGTTGGGGCTACCGACAGGCAGGGAAGTGCCCATGGGCAGCCTAGTAGACATACAGGATCTCCACCCGGCGGGAGAGATCGTAGGACTCTTCCTGCGTCTCTCCTACGCGCGGCGCGCTCTCACCCTGTGACTCGACAGTCAAGTGCTCCACGTCTATGCCGGAGCTCATCAGGACGCGAGCGACGTTCCGCGCGCGCTTCAGCCCCAGGACGAAGTTGTACTCGTCCGATCCCCTGGTGTCAGCATGGCCGATGACGGCTACCCGGATGTCCCTGGGCAGTCCGTCGGCCCACGCATGGAGCTCGCCGTACGGCACGTCGTCCACTTCGTCGCAGTCGTACTGGAAGTAGCACGTGGGCGGCTCCGGTGGGATGTAGATCACTTCATCCTGAGCGATGGGCCACGGCTCGGGAGCGGGAGCCCTGACAGCCACAGTCCGCGGCGGCGGCTGCGGTGGATGTGAGCAGCTGATCGCCATCAGCGCCAGCAGGATGACCACGATACCAACGAACGGCAAGGACAGGGTGCTCCACAGCAGGCTACGGCGTAGCATCGGGTGCCTCCTCAACGCGGGCCCACAGCCTCAGCTCTGGCGCCACAGGGGTGTTCTCACGAGCAAAGAAGAAGTCCTTGCCGCTGGCGACGATCTTGAACACGGCAACCGTATCCAGATCGAGACGCTGGCCGGTGCTGAGAGCGAGTCCGAGTTCCAGCTCGTCGGTGGTGAAGGATCTGTCGAAGGGGATGTTCTGCAGGTTGTCGACAACCATCTCAGGGTGTAGCAGGAGCGTCCCGCGGTGACGCGCGAAAGCGACATCGGCGTCGTGGGCCTTCTTCCACTCAGCGTACTGCGTCCCACCCAGGGCGAAGATGATGGCGACGAAGAACAAGGCAGCCAGTACGGAAGGGATGTCAGCCGAGCCATGAGAGATCCTCCATCGACAGGGAGCCCAGCGGGCGTTCTATGGGCGGCGCCATGCTCTCGTAGGTACTCGCTTCCGCTCTCTCTACGGCAGAGCGCATGAACGTGTCGCCCGTCATGTATAGGACGTTCACCATATACTCCTTGGCTCTCTGCGCCTGGGCGAACTCGCCCGGGCTCAGCCCTTCGTCCTCGTACCCGTCGTCCATGTCCACGCCGTCGAACCGATCACTCCAGTCCCACGCCTGCATGGCCATGACACCCAAAGCCAGAGCCCGGTGCGGCGGCTTGTAGTTGCCGCGCTCAAACACCGGGCAGGCGCTCGAATGCACCTTGAGCATCCCGTCGTCGAACATCTCCGAGATCAGGAGACGGCCCCACTCGGGATCAGGCTTGTAGGGTGGCTCGATGGGCGAGCAGATGCGATCGCGGGATGCGAAGAAAGGGAACTTGGACGCCAGATCGTCGTCGTCCATGTCCGCGTCATACCCACACAGGCCCCACCTGTTCTTGGCCAGATCGGAGCAGAAGGCGGCATCGGATGGATCGACGTAGAGCTGATCGGCCAGATAGATGTCCTTCAGGCAGGCCGCGGCGAAGAACAACCTTGGGAGTAACACGGCGCAGGCTTCGTCCAGCAGTACCAGAGTCCGTTCCTGCTGTCGCCAGTTGCCGTCGAACACTTCACCCAGCACGCCAGCCCACCCAGGATGGCCTTCGGCGGGCGGCGCCATCATCATCCGGATGCGGGTGTAGAGCGCCACCGTACCACCACTGACGCGCTCTTCGATGCTCTTGGATAGGGATAGCTGGCCGTGGATGACGCCGAAGCTGGTGTCGGGACTCTGCTCACAGGCCGCTGGGCAGCGGTCGATGACTTCCAGCAGGGCCGACTTGCGTCTCCGGCGTGCCTGGATGTAACTGCGTGGGATGCCGCTATCGTCCGTGTAGGTGTTCACGCTGGATCAGTAGCTCTTGTGCTTGTAGCCCTTGGCCGGCGTCCGGGATGCCTTGATGCGCTCTGCCTGAGACTTCGGCTTCTTCGCATGGGGCGGCGGTGGCGAAAACTTGCCCTCGCTCGCAGCTTTGACTCTTGCAGCCGTTGCCTTGACGCCCTTGCCGATACCGCGCTGCACCTCTTTTGATACCTTCTTAGCGTATGACGCCATCTCTTCACCCGTCCTTGTTTGCGGCCGACTGCGCGGCCATGTGTGGAACACTATGCGTGTCATCATGGCACAAAAAAGGCGAGAGCCCCCGACAGTTACCGCTGCCAGTCTAGGGGCTCTCGCCGTTGGCGAGTTATGGATATGCCTATTATACGCTACAAGGCGTTGTCATGCAAGCAAGTCACTGACCGTACCACCACAAGTCCAGGGCGTCAGCCAGCACCGCCAGGGCGAGCAGGTAGAGCGGATAGAGCACGAAACCCCACATCGTCAGCTTGGCCAGTCTCATCGTCGATCTCCCTGAGTCGCGCGCGCGTCTCCCGCCGCCACCGCTTGTTGAGCCTGCGCTTGATGTGGCGCCCGGCGCCGGCCCGGTGGTTGCGGAACACCACCCGTCTCCATCTCCTGTTCAGCCACTCCTCCTCATCGCAGTGAGTCCTCTGCCTGCGTCCCATCATCACGGCCCCCAGGTTTGTGGATGATCCACTCGTCTGTCACTATGTCGCTATCGAACGTCGGATGCGGCGGCGGATCGACGTTGAGCACAAACAGGTGGCCGCGTGGAGCCAGGCCCATGATATGCCTCATCACCCTGCTGATGTTGCGCCGCAGCCAGTGGACGACAGTGCTCATGGCGTGTGCGTCCCCTCCACTCCCCTGGCCTGCCTGTCCCGCGTCCGCTTCTGCAGCCACATCTGCGCCTCTTCGAGCTTCGTCAAGGCCAGGGCGTTCTCGCGGCAGGCGAACTTGCCCGACTGGAACCCTTGCAGCCGGTCGATACAGATGGCGATGAGCATCTCTTGGGTGATGCCGTTGGGGCCATCGGTTCCAATCGGCCCCTCTTGGAAATGCAGATCGGTGTCGAAGGTGTCGTCCTCGAAACGGATGACGTAGCAGTGGTTCGCGCCACCAGCTCCGGGTGCGTCTTCGACCATGATGGAAATGCCCTGATTGCACTCGTTGACTCTGTGACTCGTTAGCTCTCTCATCTCTCTATCTCCAGGATATGTGTCCCACCACTGCTCCACCTGAGTCTCAGCTCGTCGCCATGGGCCTGTAGAGCGGGTACCAGGTGCCTTGGCGTCGCGGCGAACCCGAGCTGATCCACCACCACGTAGTCTACTCGCTTGTCCAGCAGATCCTGCCACAGGCTGTCACGGCCGACGAACAGGAACCCTACTCCCTTCCGCTTCGCGTGCCACCCGAGCCACCCGGGCTTGCGGGCGCAGACGATGCTCTCCTTGGGCGTGTTGTTCCTGAGCCACTCGCCGGCAGCGCGGTAACGCTGCCACTCGGGTGACAGCTCGTCAGGGAAAGCCTGGTGAGCCAGGACGGCACGTCCCAGGGCGAGCACCGCCAGAGCAACGAAGGCAGCGTAGAAGGTGTGGCGGGCCCAGGGTTTGGAGATGGCATCCTTGATGCCCAGGGACAGGGCGATAGCGCAGATGGGCACCAGGGGCACGAGCATACGATCAGCCGCCCAGGGCCAGATCAGTATGAGTCCCATGTAGGGTATGAATGGCAGCAGCAGCCGGCGGCGACCGATGACAAACAGGGCCAGGATCATCGGCATGTGGTAGATGTAGGTGTTGACGTTGCTCCAGACGCGCTCGAGTAGGGCCATGGGCTCGACGAATCCCCGCTCAGGGTAGTAGCCGTTGGCGAGCAGGGACCGGCCGATGTAGGTGTTGCCGCCGTGGTACCACGTCCAAATGAACCAAGGTGCCAGGACGAGAGCAGCTACAGCCCACGGGCGCAGCTTGCCACCCTGCAGCAGCAGCACGCCCACGACGATGGCCACGCCAGCCGTCTTGACGTAGCACGACAGCAGCAGGACGAAGAAGCCATGCCACCACGTCTTGCGTCCACCGGCGCACAGCAGCACTCCCACCGTCACCAGTAGGGTGAACGGCACGTCAGCCATCACCTGGCTGGACATCAGCAGCAGCGCCGGCATCGTCAGCGTCAGGACACCGGCCAGGATACCAGCGTAGGCCGTCACCACCGCACCCAGGGCGACGTAGGACGCACCAGCCACCAGCTTCATGTCCGCCAGCTCAGGCCCTGCCAGCCACAGGACAGCCGGGTAGAGTGGCGGGTACTTGGTGCTGGCGTAGTCGCCCAGGGACTGGGACAGGTTGATGTACTCCGCATTGTCACCCGACGTAGACAGATGCGGTGCCCAGGTGAGCGCCAGGAGCACGTTGCCCAGGACGATGACGGTGGCGAGCGGGAGTAGGCGTGTCATTTGCTCTTCTCCGGCTTACCAACCAGCAGCTTTCTACCCAGGCAGTCGCCCGTCTCGATGAACACGCATATGCGCTCCAGCTCCTTCTCAATGAACTTCTCGTGCATCTCTTCGGCGTCACTGAGCCGCCCGAACGCTTCCTTGGCACCGGGTAGGGGCTTGATGTTGAAGCCTGTCATGCGTTCGCTGCCTGCGAGATGCACCGTATCAGTGCGTCCAGTTGTGATGTTTGGCCCGCTTCCCGCTGGAGAGCTGCTATGGCTGAACCCGGCGGCGGGTTAGTGAACACCTTGAGAAAATACTCTGCCTGTATCGCGATGGACCGCTCGCGCCGACGTCTGATCCGATGCCAGTACTTGGTGTGCATTCTGCGTGTCATACCTTCTCCGCTCCTATGCGCCTGCCCGTGGCCACGTCCACCCTAGTGTCGAGCTTGAACAGCCGCCGCGCCATGACAGGCACCGAGCGCAGGACGTCGAGCATCATCTCCTGCTGGATGGCCTTCATGGATACCCACTGCCCTGAGAAGTCGTCAGCCAGAAGATCGCGGTGGCCATGCCACAGGGGCCGCTTCTTTGCGTCTCTGATACGCATCGAGATGGTGGTGCGGCTGAAGTCCCAGTGCACGTGCGTGTTCCAAGATCTCATGTAGGAGATGGCCGGTGGCAGCGGATCGTGGCACCACTGGACTACGTCACCCATCAGCGACTCCCACTGTGCTGCTTTGGCCCACCGGGATGCAGCGTGACGCTCAGCTGGCGTTGGGCTATCCATTGAGATGCTCCATATCGGCGCCGACGATCCGGCTGGTGGTGACGTCTACCCTGGTGTCCACCCCGAAGAGCGGGCGCAGTTCAAGGGGGACGTAGCTAAGCATGTCCAGCAGCATCTCCCGGTAGATCACTTCGGGTGTCAGCCGGGCAAAAAGCCACTCTTCATTGTTGACATGGCGCGTGTTCTTCCAGCTCTGCTCGGGAGTCTTGACACGCAAGCCAATACCAGACCGATCTTCGTAGTGATCTTCCATCATCCTGCAGAAACGGACATGCTTGTTCCAGGGCCGCAGCACCAGCGCGCCCGGCGCACACGACACCAGGCACCAGTCCACCACATCCTGGCACATCTTCTCCCATGTGGCCCTCTGCGCCCAGTCATACATGCTCATCATCTCATCGACTGTCAGCTTCTCTGGCTCCGCGTCCACAGCTCACTCCCTTGTCCGGATGATGGCGTTGAGCGTGTCTATGCTATCGAGAAGCGCAATCCTCTGTGTTCTGTCGCTCGTTGCCCGTCTAGCATAGTAGCTGCTAATCGTCACGCAGTTCCTTCGCAGCTTCGCCATCTCGGCTTCGTACCACATGGCTGGAGCCAGCGCACACAAGCTGCATACCGCCACAGCGGCGCAGGCCCACAATATGACTCTCTCCAGGCGCAGACGGCTCATCTTCCACACATCCATGCCGTCACGGCTAGAATGACACTCAGGATGGCCAAGGCCAAAGACGCCATACTCCACGCGTATGCCTTGTTGGCGTACGTTACCATCCGCGATAGGCAGGCGTCGAGCTCCGTCTTGTCTTGTTGGCTCATGGCTCACTCCCTTGGCCTGACGATGGCGTACAACACCAGCTCCAGCAGCAGCAGGCCTGTCGTGGCGGCCGCGATGAGCGCGGCTGGCCCGCAGATCACCCACCATGGTATGGGCACGCCCATCAGGCGCAGGCCAGCGGCGAGAGCGGTGTAGGCGATCAGGTAGCGCACTGGCCGTCGAGCGCTTCGATGAACGTCGTGAGCAGCTGGTTCTCGTAGTGCTCCACGCGAGCGGCGAACGTCATGCCCAGGACTGGATCCTTCTGGTGATCGATATACAGCGGCCAGGGGTAGTAGTCCAGGGCGCTGCGCATGGCCGACTGATGGATGGCGTCACGCAGCATGCAGCGCGATGCACCCACCCACCTGGCGCGGCTGTCCCAGTTGTCAATGGCAACCCGTAGCTCTGTCCGCACAGCGCCAAGTGGCGTCGGATCATCGGCTTGCTCTGCCATCCGCCGCGGCGGCCCAGAGCTGAAGCCCGCCTGCCACTTCCCTTCCCATTCCAGCAGCGCCAGCTCCACGGCCGCCTGCTCGACGGCATCTGTGGCCTTGGTCAGTGCGACTGCCGCGACGTTCACCTGGCGCTCCGCGTCACGCAGCCGTTCGTCGGTTATGCCGCCTTCTACAAAGTCGCCCCCGCGGCTCCAGCGCCCGACCTCCTTGTATGCCTTCGCGTAGTCAACCCGCCTGGACATGTAGTCGGCGCGCGCCTGGGCCAGCTTCTTCCGTGCTTCGTCGAGTGTCATACTCTCCCCCTTGTCGGTTGGCATCAGGCTGTGGCTGAAGCTCCAGTGCGGTGGACTTGAGCAGAAGAAGATCATGTCTCCCCCCTATCAGTTGACGTTGAACCGCAACACCAGCACGATGGGCTGCTTGAGCAGCAGATGGACGTTGCCACATGGATCAGTGATCAGCACACCCACCCAGGGCAGCTCACAGATCCTGTTGCCAAAGGGGAGCATCATGCTCCGGCCCCCCTGCGCGCTTCAGCGGCCAGCAGCATACCCAGCCGCTCATACTCTCCCGGTGTCATCCGGCCCGCCTTGATGCGCTTGTAGATGGCCCGGGCGCAATGCGGACGCCACCGGACTGAGCCGTCGGCAGCGTCATACTGGCCGTTGTCATCTCTCGACAGGAGCTGTGCCCAGCGGCGATAGCTGCGGTGATGCTTCATGGCTTCTCCCTATCCCAGCGTGCAGCCGTGGCCGATCCAGAGGCCTATTGATACGCCAGCAGCGACGACGGCCACAGCCGCTATGGCGACGACAGCCAGCACCCAGGGCCACACGTCATCAATCTTCGGCTCACACATCAGTAGAACCTCCAGATGCCAATGGCCCACCTATGTGGCCATGCGCTCGCTGCGCGTAATCGTCAGCGCTCTCAGCGCCGAGATCGTGATCAACCCACTCGCCGCGCCCTCCGCCGCTATAAATCACGAGCGCGAGCACTGCCCAACCAGCTATCCAGCCTGCTGCGAAGCCGAGCGCGTAGGGTAGCATCAGAAGAACATCCAGATGCCAACGGCCCACCCGATCGAGCTGCCAACGAGGGTTCCGAACACCCAGGCGACTATTTCTATCACTGTGAGACGATCATCATCCATCAGAAATCCACCTTCGGCACGGGCAGGTGCACGCCTGCCGTCGAGTTGCGGCTCTGGCGGTACCCGGCGTAGTCCACTGCCTGCCGCGGGCCGCCCTTGATCTCGTCTATTGATAGCTCATGGCGCAGCATCAGCTGCCACAGGCCCCACACGAGCGCGTCTATCCGGTTGGGACTCGGGCTGCCCTTGTCGTCCGTCCACGTGCACATCTCGTCTTCGAGCGTGGCGTGCTGGCCTATGTGATGGACGCGCGACTGCTCATACAGGGAGACGACAGGCTCTGCCCGCCGGGCCTTGCCGCGGGACGCTCGGACGATGACGATGGGTGCGTCAGGCCAGATAGTGCGGATCGTCTGCTCCACCATGTCGCCGCCGAAATTCACCTCCGCCACGATCCAGCTGGCCTGGAGCTCGTGATACAGCTCGATGGCGGCCATAGCCCACTCGGTGGGACTGTAGTTGCCGCTGCGATCGGCCATGACGTACGAGTCCTTGTCCACGCCCAGGCCGACACCCACGATGCCCGTCTCGTGCCTGGCCTGGGTGCTGTCGTCGTCGTCACTCTTGGTGCCCTGTGGATCTACGCCTATCGCCACCCTGGTGATCTCTGGACTGTGAGCTACCCGCGTCCGCTCGATCAGCTCACGGCTCCACAGCGCCCCGATGACGTCATCCAGCATCTCGGCGTACATCTCCTGCCGGCCGATGCGGGTGCCCTCGTAGCGTGCCAGGATGCGCGCTAGGTAGGCGGGCGGGAGATTGACGGCGTTGTCGAACGAGATGCCCCTGGTGGTGATGACGCGAGAGTCGGCCAGGAGCGTGCGTATCAGCGCGATAGGACGTGGCGTCGTCGTGGCGATCCACTGTGGGTGCTCGCCCATGCGGTGGCCAAGCTCCATCTGTGTCCAGCAGTCGTCGGGGTACTGCCATTTTGCCGGCTCGTCAGCCCACACTGTGTCGTGCTGCGGGCCGCGGAGCTGATCGGGTGAGTCTCCAGAGTAGGTGATGCCGATGGCCCCATTGGGCCAGGTGATCTGCCTGCGGGACGGCTGATACTCGGGCCGCTCATCGGGTGGGTAGCACGCCAGCAGGCCGGAGTCGCCTTCCACCATCACCATCCTGGCATCCGCCGCCGTCTGGCCGATGAGTGCTATCCTGCGGGCGCCTGCCGCGACGCGATCGCGCACCCACTCAGCGCCCGTTCTCGTCTTGCCCCAACCTCTACCCGCGAGCACCAGCCAGCCGTCCCAGTCGCCGGCGGGAGCCAGCTGATCGGGGCGGGCCCACAGCGGCCAGTCGTAGAGCACCCGCTGTGCTTCAGCTGGCGTCAGGCCCTGGGAGAGCTCGGCCAGTGCCGTCTTGCGCTGGGAGACGGGCAGCGATGCTATCCATGCGGGCACGGAGCAGTTCGCGCGGATCGGTGTCAATGTCATTGCCCTGCGTGTCTGTGAGAGCGTGTCTCTCGGGTGCGTAGGCGCCCAGCATCTTGGCTGCCATGTCCAAAGCCCGGAGCTTGTCCACCAGCTTGATGCGCGTCTTGAGTATCGGCACCGAGTCGTTGGGATCGCCCGTCATCTGGACGTCCTGCGTCAGCTCTGTGAGCTGTGCCAGCTGCTCCCGGGTGCACTGGCTCATGTCGATGCGGACTGCTCCGGTGTCATCCACCGTCATGTACTGACTCATGTCGGCCGTGGCGGCAGCCCAGATGCGCGTCAGGACATCATCAGCGGTGATCTCCAGTCGTTCTTGCTGCTTTTGGCGCAATTCGGCCACTCTTGCCTGTATCTTATCCTGAGATAGCATCCGGCTGGCCTGCATTGTGGCCGTTTTTGGACTGTATCCTGCTCGTTCTGCTGCTTTCTGGCCATTGAAGTCGACCATATACTCGGAGCAGAAAGCGAGCTGCATGGCATTGAGCCCGCGCTCTACCTTACGTCGGCGTGCCATAGTAGGCTCTAATCCGTTCGTTGATCAGTCTCAGCTTGTACTCTGCGTCAGTCTCAGTCAGCATCTCGACAAACTCTCGCCTGCCCAACGGCCGCTGCCGCCCCACCTGCCCCCTGCCCTTGTTCTTGTTCCACTTTGTCTTCACACCCCGCTTCATCACCTATACCCCCACCATTTACGTGGATCGACACCCTCGGGAGTCTCTTCCCGGTCCGTGTCGTCACACATCGCCGCTGCTTCCATTCTCGGATCCACCAATTCCCACCCGGGTGATGATGCCAGGCACTGCGGGTAGCGTCTCTCTGTGCGCCACCACTGCCCGTCTGAGTATCTCGCGCCGTTGCGGTGATGCATCTCAGGCATCATCCCGATCGTCACGCCCCCCCACCCGCCCGCAGGCTCGTATGCGTCCCGCAGTACCACGCCCACCCTTGGATGCACTGTGTTCTCTTGTGTCTGCGGGCCCATCTGCTCTGCCGCGTATCGCTCCCACAACACTGGTAGGGTGAGCGCGCACCACTCGCAGATGGCACCGCGGTGCTCATACCACCAGGAGGGCTTGCTGTGAGAGATCATGTGCTGCTCGTGTGATAGCGGGATGATCCAGTAGTCGCTGCCACCGGCCCCTTTGGATCTGATGTGGGCTCTCTCGGCGTCCATCCCTGTGACGATGCAGCGCCACTCCGGCTGCTGGCGCACCCACGTCATCCATGTGGGATCCTGTGTCCTGCTGTGGCCGATGGGATCCATCACTCGCCCTCATCCTGGAGCTGGAGAACCTGGACGCTATCGGCCATCAGGCCTTTCTTGATGAACAGCGGCTTGAGTAGTCTGTCGTACTGCGGCAGGTCGTCCATCGTCTCGTCCCACTCGGCCATCTGCTTCATCGCCAGATCCTGAGCCTGTCGCTGCTTGTCTTCGCCCCTGACTACAGTCGGCACCCATCGCATCACCTGCAGCACCTCGTCACGAGAGAATTTGCCGATAGCCTCAGCCGTGCGACGGCCACTCTCCGGCGTCAGTCCCTGCGTCTGCCGCAGATGCTCAGCGCGCAGTGCGTCCATGTCCACGGGCTGGCCTACGTTGCGCCTGGGCCGCGCGGCGTCGTGGGTGCCCATTGCTGTCTCCATCTCTACCCTGGGCTCCCAGTGCTGCCGCTGGCCGTCCTGCAGCATCTCTACCATCGCATCCAGGCGCTCGTCCGTAGACTCGTGCGACTGGGCGCCAGCTTCATACCCTCGGTGGTAAGCCGAGATGTAGAGCAGCACCTGGACGTCTGTCAGATCGTCCGGGAGTATCTCGCGGATTGAGTCGGGTAGCAGGTTACGGCAGAAGCGTTTAGCCATGTCATGCCTTTCTGTCGTTGTATTGGGTGCTACGATACGGCTGGGCCCGCCCTGCGTACTGTCTCCAGCTCAGTCTGTAGCTCCATAGCTATCAGCCACAGCTGGACGAGCTTGTCGCCCACCCATAGCTCTCGCCGCTCTCCAATCTCTGCATCCAGCAGCTCGTAGCGCGTCCCGAGCACTCGTCTGATCTCCCAGCCCAGTCCAAGCGGATCCAATGACCCCGGCACAGGGGGTATAGGCAGCCCGTAGCTATCATACTCAACCGCGGGCAGCCTGATCACGGCGGGACTCCCGAGACCTGATCGTCTGCAGCTGGGCGGTTCTGGCAGTGATCTTCACCTGCTCTTTGTACAGCGCGTTGTCCGGACTCTCTGATAGTCGCAGGCGCGCGCGCAGCTCCAGCACCATCGCCACCAACAGTTTGATGTCCGGGTAGCCCACCGGGGCGTTCTGGCCCGTGAGCATACTGATGCGCATGATATCATCCCCGCCATGCATATCAGTCATCCCAGCCGTAGCGTGCGGCGCACTCGGCTATCTGGCGCTCGGCTATAGCGGCAGATGGCTGCGCTCTGTCCAGGGGCCCGCCGGTGGTGCTCAGTTGCACATGGCAGGCGTCTGGTGTCGCCCAGGTGCCGCCCCACGTCAACCCTTCCTGGCCGATCAGCGTCTGATACATCACCCAGGCGTCAGACTCAGCAGCAGTGACAGCGGGATAGTCCCAGCACAGGCGCGAGTCTACCACCGGGACGGCATCCACTGCCTGGCGGTACTGATGCCACGACTCACCTGGGCCGGCCTGAGTGACGTGGGCGCCGATCTGTCCGGCCTGCGGCCCTACGCGCTCGAGATACTGCGCCAGCAGTCCCAGGCCGTGCTGCTCATACCACGCCATCTTCGCCACGATCTCGGCGTAGCTGCGGGAGCGG